>Ga0265798_10001253_pt1 | contig 40006 bp, 54 predicted proteins | sample P3T30metagenome_FD_192430 | JGI IMG/M metagenome (GOLD analysis project Ga0265798, IMG submission 192430) | Plant litter microbial communities from East Loma Ridge, Irvine, California - P3 T30 | ecosystem: Environmental > Terrestrial > Plant litter > Unclassified | place: USA: California...
CCCAATGCGGTGCTCGCCGAACAGCATCGCAAGATGGCGGAACCCGGCACCGCCGACCATTGATCGTGACGGCGGCTGTGGCCGGTGATCGGCCGCAGCCGTCGGCGTTCAGGGGCGTGGAGCGGGTAACGGGAATCGAACCCGTGTATTCAGCTTGGAAGGCTGCTGTACTACCATTGTACTATACCCGCAAACCCGCAGAAAACCGTCGTTTTCTAGAGGCCCGCCGCTTTCATTCCAACATTCATTCCGTTGGAATTCCAACACGGCGTGGCGAGCATCTATCTAAACCCCGGCTGTCACGCAAGCGTCGGGCGCGATCGTCAGTGCGATCTCGGCACCGTTAGCCGGATTTCCGAAGTCGTAGGGCAGGCCGAGCAGCTTGGGTTCACCCTGGGCAACGTCGGTGATCAGCACGAAGTCCGCCTCGATCTGCCGGCGTAGCCGATCGAACACCGCGGTGCGGATCAGCCAGCGCACAGGCGGCCACGCTGCACGATCCGCCGGCAACACGGCGAGGATACGCCGAGCCTGATCTATCACCGGATCCGTCATGCGCTCTTCGCTTCCCGACCGATTTGCTTGGGTGCACGATCGTGCGTCAGATCCATAGCGAGCATCGCCATGCCCGTCGTCCGGGGCAGGTAGGTTTCGAGGATCTTCTTGACCGTCTCCAGCCGGTGGCCGGTGATGGCGGAGATCAGGTGATCCGGAATCCCGCGCTGGCCCATGGTCACCACGCACGTTCGCCGGAAGTCGCGGAACTGGATGTCGGCGATCTCGGCTGCCAGCTCGTCGTCGCCGGCGACGGTCAGCATCGCCACCGCCTTTTCGCGGATCGCGCCGAAGCTGCGCTGGAAGAACGCCTGGCGCGATCGACGCATCGCCAACTCGTGGCCGGTCCAAGTCTGGTCGCGTTCCTCGTCGTAGAGGATCGTGGTCAGCCCTAGCTTGCGGGCGCCGGTGATCGCCGTTTCGAGCTGCAGGCGCGCCTCGCCCGTGATGGGCACGCCCACCCAGCGATCCGTCTTGCCCTGCCGCATGCGGATGCCCATCAGGCGGCCGTCGGGCTCGCGTGCGGCAAGGCGGGCATAGACCGCGGGGTCATCCGCCTCATACGGCTGGATCTCGTCGTAGCGGCTCTGCAGCATCTTCAGCAGATCCTCTTCGCGCTGACCGATCGTCCAGGCGAGGATCATGGCGGCGACCATGTTCGGCCGGCCGAGCGCGGTTGCCGCGTCGACCAGCGCCTGGCGGCCGAGCGCGCTGGCGAACTGCTGCCGCGGTTCGGGCGTCGATACGTCGAGGTCGCCGGCGGCCGGGTTGACCGAGATATGCTCGTTACGGTGCGCCCAGTCCCATAGGGTGCGCAGCACCTTCAGCGTGTTGTAGGCGGTCGTGCCACGCACGGTGCCGTCCTTGCGCGGGGCGTAGAGCACGTCGCGCAGCGCGATGATGTTCTGACGCGTGATCGCGTCCATGCGCTCCTTACCGGCCCATTTGCTGATCGTTTTCAGCTTCGAGGCATATTCGCTCTGGGTCTTCTCCTTCAGCTTGGGGAAGCGGTGGACCTTGAACTGGGCGATGACCGCGTCGACGGTATGCCGCTTGTCCATCTTGCGGACGTCCTGCGGCGCGGCGCTGCCCTCACGCCAAGCGGCAACCTCGGCATTGCGCGCGCGAGCGGCACGGATCGCGGCTTCCTCGTCCTGGCCCAGCACCAGGGGTTTCCAGCCGGCCTTCTTCAGGGTGGCGGACGGTTGCCAGTAGTGACGGATGCCGCCGGCGGTCTTCTTCATGACAAGGCCGGGAATCGAGATTTTCGCCATGGCGGGGGCTCCTGTGGCGGGTGGAAGTGTGGCGCGGCCGCGGACGCGAGGTCAAGCGGCCTTGGGCAGTGCCAGCGCGACGGCCGCGCGGGCGGCAACGGCGTCGCGGTGACCCGAGTGCCAGAGCAGGTCGTGCCATTGTTCGAGCAGCAGGATCCGGCGATCAGCTTCGGCGTCGTCGAGCTGCTTCGCCTCGACGCGCGGCGGCCAGAACTTGCGACGCAGCGAGATCTCGCGGCGGAGGCAGTGGATCATCTCCGACCAGGTGGCGATCGGAAAGCCGGGACTCGCCTCGACGGCGGCCCAATCCTCGGCGATCGCGCGCGCGACGCGCAGCTCGCGATCGCAATCCGCGCGGCTCATCCGGCTTTTAGCGACCAGCCCAGGATAGGTCAGCGACCGCTGGTTGAACATGTCCCGCGCTTCCTGCTTCATCACCGCCCAGAAGTCCGCATCCGGCACGCTGCCGATCGGGCGATCGTCGCGGTAGAAGGCAAAGTCGGGGGAGAAGGTCATGGATGTCCCCAGCTTTCCGAGATGCGCACCCACTCGGCCCAGCCATCGGGGTTGTGGCCGGCGTTCGTCGCGTTCCCATCTGGCCGGATTGCACCATTGTCGTACCGAAGATCGGCGCAGGTCTGACAATAGGGGTGACCGTGGATCAATTTGACAGTGGCGAAGCGGGCGTCTTGACCACCGCCGCAGCCTGCGCACCAAGTCCGGCCCGTCACGAGTTGTTCCGATCGGCCGGATCGATGATCGTGCAGGCGGCGACCGGCTCGCGCTCGAACGTGCATGCCAGCGCCACGCTGCAACCCTCGCAGGCGTCAACCTCGTGATCGTGATCGTGGTAGCAGGCAGGGCAGGTCCAGATCTCCTGCCACGGCCCGTTTTTGCAGCAGTCGCCGACGTCAGCCATTGCGGTCCTCCGGGGAAACGATTGCCAAGAATTCGGCATGCGACAGGACGCGGCGGGTTTCGCGATCGATGATGAGCTCGCCGCTGCCGATGCAATGACCGGGGCCGCTATTCAGGCCGCCGCGCCCGATGCCGCCACAGGTGACGCAGTTGTCGCCATTGTCCCGGACGCCATAGCCGCCGCAGTCGGGGCACTCGCGAAAGTCGATGTTACTCGCCACCGAACCCTCCCTCCGCCCCGGTGTCGCTCGCGACCTTGGGGGCTGCGGCGAGGGCGCGACCATCGGTCAGACCCCGTTCGTAACCAAGCTCTTCGGCATTGCGAAGCGCCTGAGCATGGCGGCTCGCCTGCGCGTAATACGCTTTGGCTGCATCGGTGCATTCGTTGGCGACGGCCTGCTGCGCATCAGCCGCGGCATATTCCGCCTCCCGGAGTGCCCCGAGCAGTCCTTGCTCCGCGCCCGCCTTGATTTGGCAAGCGGGTATGCTGTCCTCGTCGCGGCCAAAGTGCAGGCGAGCGCCCCGATCGTCGGTGAAGACGTCGCCGCAATGGTAGCAGCGCCATTCGACAGGTGCGCCCGCCGGAACCGCGACATCGCTCGCGGGCGGAGTGAAGTACACCGCAGCTGCAAGGATGGCGCAGTGCAGCGCCCTGGCATGTTCGTCGAGATCGGGAAGCGCCTCGCACGACGCATCGAAGACCTTGATCGCGTTTGCCACCGGCAGAAGATCCAGAACGCCACCGCAGCCGGGGCATCGAGTTGCATCGTGCAGCTCCGGCTCGTCGTGCTGACCGCAGCCGATGCAGAACACGGCATTAACATCCAAGGCCATCGCGAGCTGCTTGGCTAGCAAGTCGCCAGACGGCACGGCCAAGTTCGCGCTTTCGAGTATGCTCATGGCAAGGGGTCCTCATGCGAGGGCTGGTCGCGAAGCGGGACCTTGAGCCCCGCGTAGACCACGACGGCGATAGCGATCACCCAGTCGATCATGGCTTGCCCTCATAGCTGTAGTCGAAGGTATCGGCCGGGCTGTTGCCTCTTGCCGGCGTGACGATCGCGCACAGCAGGCGGCTGATCGTGGAGGGGGTGGACGCGCCGCCATTGAAGAACGAGGGAGGTAGCGACGCGTCCTCGACGGCGACCGGGGAGGCACCGTCGATCTCGAAATCTCGTGGGGCGGTCATTCTGCGATCGCCTCTGCATAGGCATCGAGCACGACGGCGATCGCCGCGCCCTGCAGGCCGATGCCGTCGGCTGCGGCCCGCTTGTGGAACGCGGTCAGCCATTCGTCGGCCGGTTGGTCCAGGACCTCGCCGAACAGCGCGCCGATCAGGTCGTCGCCATACTGCAGCACGACCGCGCCGATCGCGGCGAGCATCAGGCCCGCGTTCCGCGCGCCCTGCGCCCGAACCACACGGGCTAGCGCGGCGAGGGTCGCCCGCGTCGCCTTTTCGCCATGGCGAGCATGCCATTTGCGCACGCGGCCGACGGTGTTGATCTGACCAGGCTTGAGCGTGGCGACGTCGGCGCTGCCGGCGAAGCGCAGACCAGCCTCGCGCATGAGCGCGTCCAGCGCTAGCGCCTGCTCGTCACCGGCCGCAAGCGCGCCGTTGTAGAGAGCGTAGGGGGTGAGCGGCCGGCGCGCCTGGTTCAGCTCGACGAACACGGCGGCTTCGTCCGATGCCTCGCCGGGATAGAAGATGACGCAGGGCAGGTGGGCGACGTCGCCGCGCAGCTGCGCCGCCTCGAGGCGATGCTGGCCGTCGACCACCCACAGCGACCGGTCCTGGCGCTGGGCGACCACGAGCGGCTGGAACAGGTTCCAGTCCCAGCCAGCCGCGATGCGGGCGATCAGCTGGTGGCTGCCGGCGTCGAGCTCGCGCTGATAGGTGCGGTCGACAGCAAGTTGCGCAGGCGCGCAGAACTGCAGCACGGGCGGCGTGCCCTTCTGCGGGGCATAGGCCTTCGTCATGGAACCCTCCGATAGGTGATGACGCCGGCGTCCGCCGGCAGGTAGCTGCGGTTGAAGCCGAGGCGGCGCAGGATCCGCGAGACGATCACGCCGTCGAGGTCGACGCCCGGCACCGGGCGCGAGGCGACCTCGACCGCCTTGGGCAGCGTCATGACGACCAGCTGGCCTTCCTCGATGTAGCCGCCGAGGAAGGCGGTGATCAGATCGAACTCGTGGCGCGTGGGATAGGTCATGCCGCGATCCGATCCTGCCGGATGCCGGCGTCGCGGATCTCGCGGCCGTGCTGTGTCAGCGTGAGAAAGGGCATCGGCGTGGCGCGGGCGAGCGCCTCGCGCAGGTAGACGAGGCGGATCAGCGCTGGCCGCTGGTCGTAGGACGGCGTGCCGGCGTTCGGCCGGTGTGGATAGATCAGCGACGTGACGCTGCACCAGCGGATGTTGTCGCGCATGAGCAGGTCCGACTGGTGGCGCGGGACCGCGAAGTGCAGCAGCTGGATCGCGCGGCGCTGCCCGCCGGTCAGATCGCGATAGATCGCGACCCGCTCGGCGTCGCAGCCCCGGCAGCGGCAGCCGAGGACGGGGCTGCTATGTGTCCGTGCCGGATGCTTCACCGCGGCTCGTCCTGTCGGACGCGGATCACAATCTCCTGGCGGTTCTGCGTGATGTCGAAGGCGGTGAACAGCCGCATGGCGAGCTGCGGCGCAAGCTCCTTCAGCCGGGTCTCCACGCGCGCAGCCGCGGCCTTCGCCTCTTCCTCGACGATGCGATCGCATTCGATCCGCACCGCCTCGGAGATCGCCGGCAGCAGGCCGTCGAAGTCGGCCCGGCTGCTCACGCCGCGCGGTCCAGGTCGACGGCGACGCAGGCGCCGGCCGGCTTATGGTCGAGATAGTCGATCGCCGCCCAGATCAGCGCCGCGGCCTTGACCAGATTGGCGCGCGCGCTGCTTTCCGGCCGCCACGTCTCGGGTGCCCAAGGATAGGTCGGCTCCGGATGGTGGGTCGACACCGGGATGCCGGCGAGCTGGTCCGACGCGGTGTTGGCGTAGCTGATGCCCGCCAGCGCGAGATCCAGCAGCTCGTTGCCCTGATCGTGCGCCAGCGTGCGGCCGTAGCCGTCGACCTGCTTCATCCGCTCGGCGACGATCGCCGCGAAGCCGGCGCCGGTGAGCACCTGGATGCCGTCGCTGGTCACCGTCCGATCGACGGGGAAGGGCGCGTGGAAGGTCATTTCGGTCATGCTCGTACCTCCGTGGTGAATGCCCGCTCGGGCAGATGTGCGTGCAGCTTGGGAGCGACCCAGCGCGCCCAATCGACGAGGGCTTCCAGCGCCGTCTCGTCGTCGCCCGCCTCGGGGACGCCCGGGACGAGAAGGGTCTTGCCGTCGTAGGCGTGGCGGGCGGATGCCTCGATCAGGCGACGTCCGACCGCGGCCGCGCGGCACGAGTTGAAGGTGAAGAGCTTGATCGCGCCGCTCGGCGCGGTGCGGCTGACGCCGATCACTCCGGTGCGCCAGGCGTAGGCGCGATAATATTCCGGCTTGGGAAGGGCGGGCATGAAGCGGATCCTTCAGCAGGGGCCGACGCCGATCTCCGCGGCGTAGGCTTCGAGTTGCGCCAGCGTGTGGCGGAGGTTGGCGATGCGGGCGGGCAGGCGGCGCCACAGCGCGTCGCGGGCCGCTTCCAGCCGGCGATATTCGGCCAGCTCGCTCCGGCTCATCGATGACGCGTGCTTCCGGCGCAGCTGCGCCAGGCGCCGTTCGTGCGCGTTGAGCCGCGCGAGGGTCACAGCAGCCCGGTTTGCCATGCGACCAGCATCCCGATCGCCATCATGGCGAAGAGGGCGATCGCGCAGGCGAGCGAGGCGGCGCCGATCGCGCCCTCGTTGCCCTGAAGGACGCGGATCATGATCTCGATCCAGCGCGGCGCCGGCTGCAACTCCATCATCGCCGGCGCCGGGCGCGATGCCGGCGTCTCGATGGGGTACAGCGCGGTGAGGACGGCGGGCGCCCTCACTTGCCGGACGCCTTGCGAAGTGCGGCCGCGGCCAGCGCCTTGGCCGTCTCGCGCTGGCGATCGCGCGCCTTTGTCAACGACGAGATGATCAGATCGAGCATCTCGTCGTCGGGCGTGAAGGACAGCGCCAGGGCAACAGGAGCGCCCAGCGTCTTCTCGCCCCAAATGGTCATGACCGTTCGGTCAGCCTCGCCGCTAGTTCCTTTCGGTCGGACGACGCCCGTCGAGAACCGCTCGGAGTGCACGACGAGGAACGTCTCGCCGTCATGATCAACGATCTGAGGTTGCATCTGGGCGACGGAGCTGCCGACGCATTCCTTGTAGCCGGGCAGACGGCCGGTTGCGCTTTTGCTCATGCGACGTCGCCGAACAGGCTGTGGAGGTTCGCGCTCAGGCGGCTGTCGACCTCGACGCGCTCGGCGACGGCGCCGGCCTCGCGGGCGCCGGCCGGCAGCTGGCCGTCGAACCACAGGTCGACCGCGACGCGGCACCAGCGGCTGTGGCCCTGCGCGGTGGTGGTGAGCTTGCCGGCCTTGAGCAGCGGATAGGCCTTGGGGAAGCCTGCGGTCTCGATCAGCTGATCGATGTAGGTGCACAGCCACTTCTCGCGGCGGTGCGCCTGGCCGAGCCGGCCGGCGATATCGTAGATGCCGCACGTGCCGGCATTCCGGGGGTTGCTGCCGGCCAGCGCCGCCCGTGCAAGCGGCGTGGGCAGAACTGCCACGTTAGACATGCGCCGGCTCCCGCGTGAGGATGTCGGCGCACTCCAGCAATTCGACTAAGCGGCGGGCCCATTCGCGGGCGGCGTCGTCATTGCCGCATTGCTTGTGCGCGATGGCTTTCGCCATGGCGGTAGCGGCGGCACTGCGATCGATAACGACCATGATCCGTCTCCGTTCGGTAGTGAACGAAGGCAGATGTAAGCGCATTGCTTACAAAGTCAATTGGCTTTGTAAGGCCATCGCTTACTTTGAGGGTCTGGTCATCTCCGCTCGAAACGCGAGGACCTCGGCGGCCACCGTGTCGAGAACGCGCTGACGAGTCCTTTCATTCGTTGCAGCGGTAATTGGAGCGGCGTTTCTGGCTCGCATGAAGGCTTCGTTCGCTCGCGCCGACGCGGTTGCCTCCTCACGGCATGCTGCAACCGCCACTGTGGCAAGATCCAGCGCTGTCTCAGGTTGATCGGCCCAAGAAAGGGCTTTGACGACCGCGCACTTACCCCAGGCGACGTATGTTTGTTGAATGGCAACCGTTAGCGTGTCAGTGGCGGGTGCAGGCGTAACTACCTGCAAACCTATAACGAGAGATAGCAAGCCGCTGATCACGCCGCGGATCGACGCGGCTGATCCTCCGTCATTGGCGAAGCAATGCGCTCAATCATCGCCCTTTGTGTCTCTGAGGCCTCGCGATAATTGGCAAGGAGCTGCCGCTCCTCCAATGAAAGCCGATCAGGATTGTCGTCAGATGGAAGAATGTCGACTGGTGTGCACGACAGCGCGCGAGCCAACCGTCGCATATATTCGAGCGTCAGCTCCATGCGTCCGCGTTCAAGGTCGCTGACCGTCATCTTTGACGTGCCGATCAAGTCGCCCAGCGCCTGCTGAGATAATCCAGCGGCGACCCTCATTTCGCGGATCCGGTTTGGCGCGTCTTCCATGCGCGCAAACTGTAAGATTTCTGCTGACACGTTCGAGCCGCTAAATCTCTTACTTTCACTTGTCAAACGGTAAGCGGAAAGCTTACAAGCCTTCGTATGGTTACCGGACGCCCTGAACACCCGCTGCGCTCGTGGCGTAAGCGAAAGAACCTGACCCTTGATGCCGCGGCTCTCGCAGTCGGTACTGTGCGGCAGGTTTGGTACGATTGGGAGTCCGGCCGTCGTCGTCCCGGGCCGAGCTACATGCCTAAACTGCGGGAATTTACTTCCGGCGAGATCTCGGCGGATGACTTCTATCCGGCGGTCGACCGAGCCGCCTGATGGAAACGTCAGCACATTCGAAGTCATGGCCGTCTCTCCCGTACGGGGTGACCCTTGATCGGTGTTCCCGTTCTGTTCTTTCTGGGAACAGCGATCCAACAAATCAAGATACTTTGTTAACCGAAGATAGCACCGATGCGGACCTGCTCATGCCCGCAACTGTGCTCGGCCAGGATGCAGCCCCACTGCACCTGGCCAACCCTCTTTCCGTCTCCGCCGCGGCTGCGGCGTCGAGCGGCACCGGCAGGCGTACGGGCGGTGCGCCTGCCGGTGATTGCGCCCCCGACATCGCCGATCACACCAAGGTGCAGGGGGCATCATGAAACGGATCTGGCTTGCCGGCGTCCTGGCGCTGGTGGCGTCGTCGGTCGCGACGGCGCAAACCTCGTTTCCGAGCGCGGCGCCGGGCGTGCGCGTCGGCGGCTCGGTGATGCTGAGCTGCAATGCGGCCGGCGCCGCCTGCCAGCCGGTGTCGCCGGCGTCGCCGCTCGCGGCGCGCGCGACGGGCGGCCCGAGCATCGCGACGGGCCAGACGTCGGTGGGCACCGCCGCGACGCTGGTCGCCGCAGCGCGTCCCGGCCGGCAGACGATTCTCGTCTCGATCGGCGCGGCGAACGCCTGCGTCTTCGGTCCCGCCGGCGTCACCGCGTCGACGGGCTTCTCGCTCCAGCCGGTTGCCGGCGCCAGCATGACGATCGACACGGCCGCCGAGCTGTGGGCGGCGTGCTCGGCGACGACGACGGTCAGCGTTCTCGAGGAATTCTGATGCGCGCGCTGCTCATGGCGGCGGCCGTGCTCGGCGCCGGTCCCGCGGCGGCCCAGGTCGCCTACCCCCCCGTCGCGCCGCAGTGGGTGGCGCAGCAGACGGTCACGCTCAACAGCACGGGCGATGCGACCTGGTCGTTCGACCCCGACAGCCTGCCGCCGGTGGTGCCTGCGGTCGTCCACATGCCGAAGGCGATGGACACGACCAACCCGATCACCTGCAACTTCACCGCGATCAGCCGCACGGGCGTGACGGTGCATTGCTGGCGGACGACGTTGCTCGGCCTGCTGACCAACCTCTACAGCGGCAGCGTCAACGGCGCGCAGGTCAATCTGGTCGCGCGGGCGATTCCATGAGCTGGCCCGAGCCGCACGTCTCGAACTATGCGCCGCGTCGCCGGCTGGCGATCGTCATTGCCGGCGCCGTCGCCGGCTGGGCGATCGTCTTCGCGGCGATCGTCGCCGCCTGACATGTCGCAGCCGCGTCGTACCGAACCCGTGATCAGCGTCCGCGAGATCGAGATGCAGGCGCGGGGCCGCGTCGAGGCGATCGGCCGCGACTGCCTGCCCGGCGCGATCAAGGACGGCCAGTATCTCAAGGCGGGATCGATCGGGGGTGAGCGCGGCGGCAGCCTGGTGCTCAACCTCGCCGGCGCGAACAAGGGCATGTGGAAGGATTGGTCCGGCACCGACCAGGGCGACATGATCGGCCTGGTCGAGCGGACCAAGTTCGGCGGGGACCGCGGCAAGGCCGTGCAGTGGCTGAAATCCTTCCTCGGGCTCGATCATCTCGACCCCGGCCGGATCGCGCAGGTCCGCGCCGAGGCGGCGCAGGCGGATGCCGATATGCAGGCGGAGGCCTCGCGCGAGGCGGAGGCCAAGAAGCGCGGCGCGCGGGCGCTGTGGCTCAACGGCACGCCGTCGATCGAGGACACGCCCGCCGCACGCTATCTCGACGCGCGCGGGATCCGCATGCCCGTGCTTGGCCACTGGCCCCGGTCCCTGCGCTTCCATAGCGAGGTGTGGAACCGCGATGCCGGCGTGAAGCTGCCCGCGATGGTGTCGCAGGTCATCCTGCCGACCGGCGAGCATGTCGCCACCCACCGCACCTGGCTGGGCCGCTGCCCGGCGACGCGCATCTGGGTGAAGGCGGACGCCGCGGATCTCGCGGTGCCGCGCGGCAATGCCAAGAAGATGCTCGGCAAGAGCCGCGGCGGCTTCATTCCGCTGCGCAAGGGCGCCTCGCAGCAGGCGATGGGCCGCATGCGCCGGCCGGAGACGCTCTACGTCACCGAGGGCATCGAGGACGGTCTGACCGTCGCGATGTGCAAGCCCGATGCCCGGGTGATCGCCGCTTATTCGCTTGGCAACCTCGGCGCGATCGAATTCCCGCCCGAGATCGAGACGATCGTCCTCGTCGCCGATCGCGATGACGGCGCGCAGGAGCAGGAAAAGCTCGAACGCGCCATCGCCCGTCAACAGGCACGCGGCCACCGCGTGCAGCTCGTCCTCCCCCCGCCCGGGTTGAAGGACGTCAACGCCTGGCTGCTGGCCGGGCTGGAGAGTGCCGCGTGACCAAGCCTTCCCCCGACAACGTCGTGTCGATCGCGGCCGCCCTGGACGCGCCGATGGACGCGCCGTTGCTCGCCAGCGCCGGCGACCAGGCGCCGTTCGGCGGCCGCGACGAGGACGACGACATGGATCGGCCGCGCGTTCCGCGCGACTGCCCGGTCAAGCCGCTCGGCATCGGCCTCGATGGCCAGACGTGCTTCTACCTCAACATGCTTGGCCAGATGGTGCCGCTGGGCCCGCGCGACCATGGCAAGAACAACCTGCACGCGCTGTTCTCGCCACATACGCACCTGCTCGCCAAGTATTGGCCACGGTGGTCCGAACCAAAGCGCGATCGCCAAGGTAATGTTACCAAAGAAAGCGAGATCGTCGGCTTCAAGCAGGACGATGCGTCCGAAGCGCTGATCGCGGCCTGCGGCTATGCCGGCATCTTCGACGCGCAAGGGCGTGTCCGCGGCCGCGGCGCACATCGCGGCGCCGGCAAGCAGCTGATCGTCCACTATGGCGACACGGTGATGATGGCGACGCCGGCGGTGGCGGCGAAGGGCATCGCGGGCGGCGTCGACTGGCATTCGACCGGCCTGATCGACAATTACGTCTATCCGGCCGCGGCGCCGATGCCCCGACCCGATCACCGGAAGCCCGGGACGGTCGAGGTCGAGCAGCTCGCCGCGCTGATCAACACCTGGAACTGGCGCCGCGGTCACCGCGATGCGCTGCTTGCGTTCGGCTGGCTCGCCCAGACCACGATTTCCGGTGCGCTGGGCTGGCGCAGCCACCTGTTCGTGACGGGCGGCGCCGGCACCGGCAAGTCGTCGTTCAACGGCAAGGAAGGCCTGTGCGATCGGCTGCTCGCCAAGGGCGTGCTGCGCACCGGCGGTGCGACCGAGGCGGCGGTGCGGCAGAAGCTGCGCGCGCAGACCATCCCGGTCATCTTCGACGAATTCGAGCCCAACGCCTTCAACGCGCACAAGCTCGCGGCCGTCCTGGAGCTCGCGCGCGTCGCCAGCTCGGGCGACGACATGCATAAGGGCGGCAGCGACCACAATGCGGCCGAATTCACCCTCAACTCGTGCTTCCAGTTCTCTGCGATCCTCACCCCGCCGATGGAGCCGCAGGATCGCAGCCGCTTCGCCGTCCTCGAGCTGGAGCCGCTGCCGTCCAATGCGCCGAAACTCGACCTCGACGCCGTCGACCTGCCGGCGATCGGCGCGATCCTCGCCAAGCGGATGATCGATGGCTGGGCGCGCTGGCATGCGACGTTCCTCGCCTATCACGACGCGCTGATGAAGCGCGGCCACACGTCGCGCAGCGCCGACACGTTCGGTACGCTGCTCGCGGCGTCGGATCTGGCGCTGTACGATCACCTCAACGTTGACGTCATCGACGAGCTGGCGATCGAATTCGCGCCGGACGGGCTGGTCGAGATCTCGGAGAGCGCGCCGGACCACGTGCGGTGCCTGACGCATCTCAGCACCACCATGCAGCAGTCGCGCGGCGGTGACGCACGCGAGACGATCGCGACTTGGATCGGCAAGGCGGTGGCGCAGGAAGACGCCGGCGGTGGCAGCGGCACGACCCGCCAGGACATCTCCCTGGCCCGCACCAAACTCGGCGAGCTGGGGCTGAAGGTCGTCAACGCCCGCCGGCTGCCCGACGACGAGAGCAACAGGCCGCGTTTCGGGGCCTCCGAGCACATCGCAGGGCAGCCGTGCTACCTCGCGGTGGCGCAGGACCATCGCGCGTTGACGGAGATATTCTCGCCCACCAAGTGGGCTAGTGGCGGCTGGGGTCAGACCCTGGCCCGCTCGCCGGCCGCGATCCGAGGGCCGAAGGTCAAGTTCAACCGCAATTCGCTGACGGCCGTCCTGGTGCCGATCGAGCTGATCGTCGACCCGGCCGACGTGGCCGGATGGGTCGCATGCCCTGCGATCGAGGCGGTCGCACAATGACGCGCATGGCCAACGGAGCGCAGCGGAGTGGTGCGGCCATGCTCTCTCTCGTCTTCACGCAACCGCGTGAAGACTACGAACATGCCTCGCGAATACTTTCTTCCTTCTTTTTTTGCGTCTCCCCGACCCCGGCCCGTTGGCTTCAGGGACATTTGGGGGCAAGGTGGCCGGGCGGACAATCGCCGGGTTCTGTGGTTCTACACGGGACAGGGGGCAGAACCGCTAAACACCTGAAATCTAATGGTTCTGTGGTTCTGTTCCGAAACCTCACGCGTGACGCGCATGCGGACGCGTGTGCCCACACGCGTATACGCGAGGGTTTAAAACTCAGAACCTCAGAACCAGACCTAATTATTGAGGTATTAGAGAGGTTTACCGGTTCTGTAACGGTTCTGCGCTGGTTCTGTCAGAACCGCTCAGCCGCACCCGTCGGCACGTTCGCGAGCGATGTCAGTGGCTTAGCCTTCGCCGACACGAATAAAATATCGGGTGGATATGCCGTCCGGCGCATCGCTGCCTCGACCGGCGCGGATCTGGGCCTCGATGGAGCCGCTGCGCGCGCAAACTTTCGGGCCCAGGTGCGCGGGGCGGCCGGGCTGGCGGCGTCGATCGAGGTCGGCGGGGCGGCGGGCAAGAATGGCAGAAATCAGCCGTTTTTCGGGGCCGCGGATGGCCGTGTTGGAATGCCGATGTTGGAATGCGGCCAAGAAACCGCAGAAAACCGTGCCTCTCACCATGGGCTGCGCAAGCCTGCGAGGTTGGCCGGCCACCGCCTGGCCGGCCAGCTGGCCCCCCGGGGGGGCGGCGCCGATCGCGAGGGGGGCACCCCCCCCACCGGGCCGCGCCTCTCTCTTCGGCCCTGCGCGCAGCCAATTTTCTGGATTTCGACTGACCTCGAAACTCGCAGGTCGACGACCAGCGTGGCGGATCGGGACAGTCGCCTTAGCTCGAAACCGGAAATGGGGTCGGGGGTCTGCGACCTCCCGCCTGCGTCAGATGATCGAGGCGCGTGCGCGCTCAATCGGGGACAGCAGCGGCGGGTCGGGGAGCAGAGGGCGGTCCTAAGCTGGGGGCGTAGCCGGGAACGGTCGACGCTATGGGGAGGGCTGCACCGTGTCAACTGACCTGACCGGCGACGCCGCGATCGGCCACGCGATCATGACCGACGTGCAGCAGCAGCTCGATGCCGATCGCGTTGAGGCCGAGCAGCTCGACCTGCTGGAGCCGGTTACCCCGGAGGATATCTGGGCGGCGCGCGAGGATCTCGGCGCGGACGCAACCCCCAACGAGGTGACCAAGGCTGCGCGGGCGCGCAAGCGCGGCCGGCCGGCCGGCGCGCGCAACCGCCGCACCGACGACCTGGAGCGTTGGCTGCTGGCGCACGGGCAGCATCCGGCCAAGACCCTGATGGAGATCCAGTCGACCGCGCCCGAGGTGCTGATGGAGGCGTCGAAGCGCCGCAAGGTCCACAGCTTCCAGAAGGACGGCACGCCGAACGTCGTCGTCGAGCACATGACCTACGAGGCGGCGCAGTCGCTGCGCGCCCGCTGCGCCGACATGCTCATGCCGTACCTGGTCGGCAAGAAACCGATCACCGTTGACATGAATTTCAGCGGCGTCGCCGACATGTTCATCGAGGGCGTGACCCACTCGGCCGACGAGATGGCCGAGATCATGGACGCCGAGTACCTGCCGGTCGGCGACGACGAGGCGGCGGGCTGATGGGCATGGTCGCGCCTCGCCGGCTGATCTCCCCTGGGCCCGTCGCCGACGGGTTCGTGAAGAGCCGCGCGTTCATCTGCGGGATCATCGGCCCGGTCGGGTCGGGAAAGACCATGGCGGCGCTGCAAAAGGGGCTGCGGGTCGCGTCCAAGCAGCTGGGCGTCGTGCGCGAGGACGGCGTGATCGTGCGCAAGGCGCGGATCGGCGTCATCCGCGAGAGCTATCCGAGCCTCCAATCGACGACGCTGAAGAGCTGGTTCCGCATCGTGCCGGAGGCGGAAGGGCATTTCAGCTGGAAAGCGCCCTACACCCACACCTTCCGGAAAATCCTCAAGCGGGAGGGCAACCGCAAGGACGGCCGCGTCCTCGAAATCCTCGAATGCGAATTCGAATTCCGGGCGATCGGCGACCTGTCGGTCGAAGAGGCGTGCCGCGGCTGGGAAGTCAACGCAGTCATCATCGACGAGGCGGATCTCCAGCCGCACAATCTCGTCGCTTTCCTCACCGGCCGCGTCGGCCGCTTCAGCGATCTCGATCCTTCGACCGTCGTCGATCCGCAGATCATCCTCTCGCTGAACATGCCCGACATCGAGAACCACATCTACACGCTGCTGTTCGACGAAGCGGGCGAAGCGCTGGGGCTGACCCCGGAGGAGGCCCAGATCCTGCAGGAGACGCTCGGCGAGCGGCCGCTGATCGAGCGTTTCGTCCAGCCGGGCGGGCGCGAGCCCGACGCGGAAAACCTGCACAACCTGCCCGGCGGCCGCGGTTACTACGTGCTGCAGGTGGCGGCGAACCGGCACACCCCCGGGTACGTCGATCGCATGGTCGACAACAAGCCGGTGCCGATCATGCACGGCCAGGCGGTCAATGCCGGGTTCGTCTACACCCGCCACGTCCAGCCGGTGGCGTGGGACAAGCGCCGCAAGCTGATCGTCGGCGTCGACCAGGGCCTGTTCGCCGCGGCGGTGTTCCTCCAGCGCGACTGGGACGGCTCGATCCGGACGCTGGGCGAGGTGGTCAACACGACGCGAGGCGAGGGCGGCAAGCTCGGGCTGGTGAAGACCGGGCCCACCGCGTTCGGCAAGCGCGTGCGTCAGCACATCGCCGACCACTTCCCCGACATCACGCCGGAGAACATCCGCGTAGTCGCTGATCCTGCCGCGTTCGCCGCCAACGATCGCGCCGACAGCGAGCACGACTGGCTGCTGGCGTTCCAGAAGGCGCTCGGCATCAAGGTGCACAAGGCGAAGTCGAACAGCCCGGCGTTGCGCAACCAAGCGATCTGGACCGCCCAGGGCGAGATCGGCGGTTACACCGTCGACCCGTCCGCCAAGCACCTGATCAAGGCCCATTCGGGCGGCTACCGCTACGCCAAGGCGGAGCTGAGCACCGGCGAGACGCGCGGTCATCTGGAGATCCAGGACACGATCTACACGCACGTTGCCGACGCCGAGCAATACGCCGCGCTCGAAGGCGAGCACGTCATCGGAGACCTGCGCGGCAAGGAACGCCGGCGCCGTCCCGTGACCAACGACAGCGATTTCGATGTCCACCAGGGGGTGAGGTGAATGGCTCTTTTGAAACCAATCGGAAAGGCGGTCGGCAGCGTCCTGAAGGCGGTGGGGGTGGTGTCCACCCCCGGCAAGCCGCCGACGCCGCTGCGCTCCGTCACCCGTGACGATGCGGCCGCAACCGTCGCGGCCGACGACGAACTCCGCCGGCGGCAGGGTGCTGCCGCGGACATCATCACCGGGAGCGCGGGCGCCGAGGCCCCGCTGACCGGTGGCAAGCTAACCCTCGGCAGCTGAAAGGTTACAAGTGGATAATCAACACAAGAAGATCGCTGGTTATCGCGATCTCTCGCAAGCCGAGATCGACGCCATGAACGACTGCAAGTCGATCGAGCGTAAGTTCAACAGCATGATCGACCGGCTCAAGACTGTGCCCGGCGTCGATCAGCGCAACGTCGCACTCGCGCAAACCTATGGCGAGAACGCCTTCATGCGCGCGGTACGTGCCGTGGCGCAGCCGGCGCGCCTCGTCGAAGAAGCCGAGGTCGAAGCATGATCGGCGATACACCCGACCGTGATGCCGAGCTGCGCGACGAATTCGTCGCAGCAGAAGATCCGGAGAGCCCGCGCGCGCTGAAGCGTCGGATCGACGATCTCGAACAGCGGCTCGCGAACATCGAGCACGCGACCCACACCAACATTTGAAGGAAAGACTATGCGAGTTCTTGCAATCGCGATGCTCTGTCATGCGGCTAACGCCGCCTATTGCGCATCGATCGGCGACAACAGCCAAGTGCCATGGGATCAGGCACCCGAATGGCAGAAGGATAGCGCCGTGAAGGGCGTGGAATTTTGCTTGGCGAACCCGGACGCCCCCGCCAGCGCGAACCACGAAAGCTGGATGAAAGAGAAGGTCGATGCCGGCTGGGTCTACGGCGAGACGAAAGATCCCGACGCGAAGCCCCCGACGCATCCCTGCATCGTTCCGTTCGACGAGTTGCCGGCGGAACAGCAGTTCAAGGACGTCCTTTTCAAGACGATCGTCGCCGGGTGCGTCGAAGCGAATGCCGAGATGACGGCGCTCACCGAACTGCTTGACGCCTCCGAAGAGGATGGCGCGTCGACCGACGACCAGATCCGCGTCCTCACCGAAGAGCGCGACGCGGCGATCGCGCGCGCCGAGAAGGCGGAGGGCGGCGAGAAGCGTGCCAAGGCATCGCTGACCAAGGCCACCACCCCGGCCAAGCCGCGCAAGATCGGCGCGCTCGGCGAGGACAAGGCGCTCGCCGGCGACGATCTCCGCAAGGCGATCGACGATGCCGACGAGGTGCAGATCGCGTTCTCGGACGGCACCCGCGAGGTGCATGGCATCGCGCCGATCAACGTCGCCGGCGACGCCTGGGGCGATCACCAGTTCGGACTGGTGCTGAAGGAAGACGCGACGATCGAGGGGCCGCGCGAGGGCAGCAGCGTGACGATCGACGGCTATGCGCTCATCCTCGACGGCAAGCACGTCGCCTATGCGCGGCGCTCGACGCCGCTCCAGGTCGCACCCGGGCAGCGGGTGAGCCTGAAGGACGATATCATCTTCTGACCAGCCGGGGCGCCGCCTCCTGGTGGCGCCCCCATTACCGGGGGCGGGCATGGCCGACGACAGCATCCAAGACGACGAGCAGGTTCGTAACCACCTGCGCAACCATGACCGCCTCGTGTCGCTTCGCGCGCCGTACGAGGCGGTGTGGCGCGAGATCGATGAGCGCGTGAACCCCATGGGGGCGGGCACGATCGGCGCAGCGACCGGCGCGGCCGGGCGCATGGCGCGCGCCGGTACCGTGAAGGGCTCGCAGAATTTCGACGTGACCGCGGTGGAAAGCCTCGACCGCTTTTCGGCCGCCATGTCGGCGATCACCGTGCCGCGGAACACCCAATACATCCGGCTCAAGTTCCGCGACCCGGATCTCGACAAGCTGCCCGAGGTGCGCCGCTGGTGCGAGACGGCGGCCGATCGGCTGCATGCCATCCGCTATGCGCCGCACGCCGCGTTCGCCGTCCAGGCGATCAAGGATTTCCGGCAGCTCGGCCGCTATGGCACCGGGCCGCTGTGGACCGGCGAGAAGAAGGGGCTCGGCCTGTTCTACCGCGCCCTGCACATGGCGGAATGCTACATCGACGAGGACTTCTCGGGCCAGATCGACACCGTCCATCGCCGCTACACCCGCAACGCGCGCCAGCTCGAACAGGAATACGGCCGCGACGCGCTGACGCCGAAGATGCGCCAGGCGCTCGACGACAAGAAATACGACACGGAATTCGAGATCCTGCACGTCGTCTGCCCGAACGCCGACCTGCAACCCGATCGTTTCGACTGGCGCGGCAAGCGCATCGCCAGCTCGCACATCGCGCTCGACGAAAAGTGCTTCCTGCGCCGCGCCGGCTTCGGCTCGATGCCGATCAGCGTGTCGCGCCACATGTCGGAGGCGGGCGAGATCTACGGCTGGTCGCCGGCGCTGAAGGTGCTGCCGTCGATCCGTTCGGCGAACGTCATGAAGCAGACGATCATGCGGTCGGCGCACAAGTCGGTCGATCCGGCACTCGCGTTCTATGACGACGACGGCATCACCTCGCTGGTCACCCGCCCCGGCGGGCTCAACCCCGGCCTCGTCGACGACAACGGCCGGCTGATGGTGCAGGCGCTGCCGACCGGATCGAACCTGCCGATCGGCATGGAGATGGTCGAGAGCGAGCGTAGCGACATCCGCACCGCTTTCCTCGAGGACTTCTTCAAGATCCTGACCGACCCGTCCGATCGCATGACGGCGACGCAGGTGCTTGAGATGGTCGGCAAGCAGGGCGCGCTGGTCGCCCCCTATGCCGGCCAGTACGAAAGCGAGAAGCAGAACCCGGTCACCCAGCGCGATCTGGATCTCGCCATGGCGGCCGGCCAGGTCGAGCCGTTCCCCGACGTCGTCACCGAGGCCGGCGCCTATCCGCTGGTCGAATACGAAAACCCCCTGACGCGCATGGCGCGCGCCGAGGAAGCGGCCGGCCTGACGCGCTGGATCGAGGCCATGACGCCGCTGTCGCAGGCCGATGGCGGTGCCGTGTTCGACCACATCGACACGGATGCCGCGGCGCCGGGCCTCGCCGACGTGCTGGGCGTCCGGCCGAGCTGGGTCGCGACGGCCGAGCAGGTCGCCGCCAAGCGCAAGGCGCGCGAAGACAGCAAGGCGATGGAGGCGGCCGCCCCGGGGATCGCCGACGTCGCCGGCGCCTACAAGGACATCGCGTCCGCCAATCAGATCACGGAGGCCGCATAATGGAGCAAGCTCAAACCGTACTCACAAGTGTGAACACGATGACGCGAACCGGGCGGGCGGCGCGGCGGCTGGTGCTGTTCGATCGGGCGAAAGAGGCGATGGGCAGCGCCCGTCGTCTCGGCGAAGTTATCGGCGTCTGCCGTCGCAATGTCCACCAGAAGCTGGAGAACGATCGGCATCTCACCGATTGGGAGTTGAAGCTAGCGGCCGACGAGATCGATCGCATGGCACGCGAGTTCGACCAGCTCGCGGCTGACATCCGGAAGGTGCTGGCATGAACGAACGGAACCGCCGGCGCTGGCGCGCGGTGCAGATCTCGCGCGACTGGAAAGAGCTGCTGCCGTCCATGTCGGCGCCGGCCTGGCTGCGCACGATCGCGGCGCTGCTGACGGCGATCGTCGGCCGGCGCTGGGCCTATCGCACCGCATTCACGGGTGACGACGGTGCCATGCGCATCGCCACCCAGCACGTCCTGGCGGACCTGCGCGAATACAGCTTCGCGCGGACGTCCGCCTTTGACCCAGATCCGATCATCATGGCGCGGCGGCAGGGCCGGCGCGACGTGTGGCTGCGGATCTCGAACTACCTCAACCTGGACGAAGCCCAGGTTCAAACCCTGATGGAGATTGACGATGGCATTTGAGGGCAGCGAAGACGTCGGTGGCGCAGACGAGCTGCTGGGCGGTGGGGCTGGCGGTGACGCCGGCACCGGCGGTGGTGATGGCGGTGCCTCCGGTGCAGCCGCGGAAGGCGGCGAAGGGCAGGGCGGCGAAGGCGGTGCCGCTGCGCCCGACTGGTTCGAGAAGGTCTCGGCAAACGCTGGCGAGGGCGAGACGTCGTCGAACCGCGACTGGCTGGCGGCCAAGGGCGTCAAGGATATCGACGGCCTGGTGAAGATCACCCGCGATACCGAAAAGGCGTTGCGCGAGGGCGGCCGGATCAAGGTCCCCGGCGAGGGCGCCAAGCCGGAAGAGATCTCGGCGTTCCACAAGGCGATCGGCGTGCCCGAAGCGATCGAGGGCTATGAAATCAAAGGGCCGGAAGGCGTGCCGCTCAACGAGCCGCTGATCGCCGGGCTGCGCGAAAGCGCCCTGAAGCATGGCGCGCCGAAGGGTGCGTTCGAAGGGCTGGTCGGCGACTTCATCAAGCTCCAGATGGACGAGGCCGCGACCGAGGCGAAGCGGCAGGACGACCTCGCCGCCAACTGGCTGAAGGAACAGGGGGCAAAGGTCGAAGAGCAGAAGGCGCATATTAACACCGCGGCTCGATCGCTCGGCTTCACCAAGGCCGACATGGCGGGTCTGCGTGCCGGCCTCGGGGCCGATCGCGCGCTCGGCCTGCTGGCGAAGCTCGGCGCCGGCATGGCGGAGGACGTGCTGACCACCGGCGGCAGCAATCGCTTCGGCATTTCGGGCGCAGAGGCGCAGACGGAACTCGATCGACTGAAGAACGACAAGGCGTTCCAGGATAAAAACGTGCCCGGCTCGCCCGAGCGCACGCGGTGGGATCGCCTCAACAAGCAGGCCGCCGCCTACAACGCAGCGCAGGCGGAGGGCTGACGCGAAAAATGTCGATTGACGACCGATTCGCCGTGTGAAATTGAAGCGTTACCGGCGCCGGGGGGAGCCGATCAAATCCCCCCGAACCTTAGTGCCCGCCTAGCCTCGTCGCCCGGGTCCCCCTGCTGGAGTGCAGCGCCGATCGCGGGCGTTAAACGATAGAGTGGCCGGACGTCGCCGTCCCCTAGCCAATCGAAATCGGATCAAACCTTTTTCGTGAGGCCGCAATGGCAGACGTCAACACGACCGCGAACTATGAATTCAAGAACAACCTCGAACTGAAGCTTCAGCAGAAGACGTCCGTTCTGTGGGACACCACCGAAGAACAGGATTGCGCCGGCTCCGAGAAGGAGACGGTCAAGGATCTGCTGGGCGAAGCGAAGCCGCAGGAGGCCGACGAGCGCTACGGCGATCTGAAGCGCACCCCGGTCGACCATGACCGCGTCTGGATCGTCAAGCCGAACGAGCTCTACTTCAACGAATACGTCGACGGCGCCGACGAGCTCGCCACCAAGATCGGTCTCGAAGGCGGCTACACCATGGCCGCCATGGCGACGATCCATCGCGCCTGGGACAGCCAGATCCTCGCCGGCATGTATGGCTCGATGCTGATGGGCAAGGACGGCACGATCACGCAGCCGCTCGCCGGGGGCGCGACCGTGCCGGTGACGGTGGGCGGGGCCTCGGGCCCGCAGCGCATGAACGTCGCCAAGGTCCGCGCGGCCAAGGTAATGCTCGGTCAGGCGTTCAACGATCCGTCCGACAAGCGCTACATGGCGCTCAGCGAGGTGCAGCGCGACGATCTGCTCAACGAGGTGCAGGCGACCAGCGGGGACTATTCCAAGGCGTTCGGCATCCGCCTCGACGCGGATGGCAACCTGATCGGCATCCTCGGCTTCAACCTGGTCAACATCGAGCTGCGCAATCCGAGCCTCGGCGCGTTCCAGCGCGGCCTGACGGTGACCGCCCAGGGTTACACCCGCAACCCGTTCTGGGTGAAGTCGGGCGTGCGCAAGGGCGTGTGGCAGAAGATCCGCACGGCGATCAAGGACCAGCCGTCCAAGGTCAACACCCGCAGCGTTTTCGCCGGCACCACCGTCGCCGCGACCCGCACCCAGGCCGGCAAAGTCGGCATCATCGAAAACAGCGAGGCTTGATCCATGGCTGACGTCTACGCACTCGAATTCGTCGGCGGTCCCGACGGCACGTCGATGCCGCCGAAGAAGCTCGACGGCCGCCTGGTCAGCGCGAAGAAGCGCCGCACCCGCGCGGTCAAGCCGGCGACCATCCTCAACGTCGGCGATCGGCTGTACATCGGCAAGCTGCCGCAGGACGCCGTCCTCCAGGCGCTCACCGTCAACACCGACACCTCGTTCGGCTCGACGACACTGTCGATCGGCACCACCTTGCAGCCGACGAAGTACGTCAACGGCAAGACGGTGACTGCGACGGACGTGCCGACCGGCATCGGTCCCAGCGCCGCGGCCGCGCGCAACGCGCCGGTCACCGCCGACGAAGATCTGTGGGTGACGATCGGCACCGCGGCGATTGCCGCGGCGGTGCTCGCCACCTTCTACATGGAATATACGATCGCGACCTGACGGTCGCCACACGCTTGGGCCGGACCTGCGGGGCGCAGGACCGGCCCGGGGCCGGGCAGCGCCGTAATCGCTGCCCGGCATTCCCGTTTCTAAAAGGGCATTGTCGATGGCTCAGGTCAAGCTCACCGTCACCCGCGGCAAACCGCACATCAAGGACATCACCGTCGCTGCCGGCACGCCGATCGCCGGGTCCGATGCGATAGAGCTCAACATCGATCAGACCAAGATCAGCAAGGGCGACGCCCTCACCATGATCGACAACCTGCGCGCCAAAATCTACGCGTCGCCTTGGCCGCTGTCCTGAGGCGATAGGTGGCGGACTTCGTCACCATCGCAAATCTGGCGGCCTCGGCGCTCGGCGAGGACGATCAGCTGTCGTCGCAAGACGATGACACCCACCTCTCGCGCTCCGTCCAAGCCGTATGGGACGTCGAGCGCCGCGCCGCGCTGCGGGATCATAGCTGGAACTTCGCGATGCGCCGCCAGGCGCTTCCGGCGTCGTCCGGCGAGCAGGACCCCTTTCCCTTCAGCTTCGTCTACCGCCTTCCCGCCGATTGCGTGCGTTTGATCGAGGTCACTGGTTTCGGCCGCAGCGACTATCAGCTCGAAGGCGGCTTCATCATGTCGAACGCCGTGGCGCCGCTTCGCGTGCGCTATCTCGTCGACGTGGTCGAACCGGCCCGCTGGGATGATCTGTTCGTCAAGGCGTTCGCCATGCGCGTCGCCTGGCAGATCGCCGATCGGATCACCGGCGATCCCAACCGCGTCCAGCTCGCCGAGCGGCGGTACCGCGACGCGCTCGGCGAGGCGAAGCGCGTCGACGCGCGCGAGAACCCGCAGGTGCCGTTCGAGCCGAGCGGCTGGGAGATGGCGCGCGGCTGGGGCGGCGACGATCTCGATCGGCGTCGCTTCGTCGCTACCCCCGAGCCGTTCCCGACACGGCCGCCGACCGCCGTGCCGCCGGCGGATCCCCAGTGGGGGACGATCCAATGGTAGGGATCCGCTTTACTCGTGTGATCGAAGCGCCGTCGCAAGGCGAGCCGAACACGGTCTATTTCGTCAAGCCACCACTCGCGACGGAGATGGACATCCTCGTCGCTGGCAGCGACGGCGTTCCGGTACCGCTGGCCGTTCGAGCGATCGGAGAGGGTGGCTATACCGACGCGCAGGTTCGCCAAGTCGTTGCGGCTGCGCTGACGGCAGGCACCAACGTCAAGATCGCGATCGACCAGAACGCAGGCACGTTCACGATCAGCGCGACCGGATCGACGGCCGCGGCCGACTGGCAAAGCATCACCGGCAAGCCGACGACGCTCAACGGCTTCGGCATCACCGATGCGCAGCCGCTCGATGCGGATCTGACTGCGATTGCGGCGCTGGCGACGGCGGCATTCGGCCGCTCGATGCTCACCGCGGCGGACGCGCCGGCGATGCGCTCGCTGCTGGCGCTCGGCACCGCGGCGCTGGCGACACTCGGCACCAACGCCGGCAACGCCCTGCAGCTCGACGGCAACGGCAAGGTCCCTACCAACAATCTGCCCGAGGCAATCCTCGGCGCGATGAAGTACCAAGGCACGTGGGACGCCAGCGCCAACGCGCCGACGCTGTCCGCTAGCCCGGCCGCGACCACCAAGGGCTTCTACTACGTCGTCTCCGTAGCCGGCGCGACCAACCTCAGCGGCGTAACCGACTGGAAGGTCGGCGACTGGGCCGTCTCGAACGGCACCACCTGGGACAAGGTCGACAGCTCGGACCAGGTCAACTCGGTGGCCGGCCTTATGGGGACGATCAGCGCGGCGGCCCTCAAAGGTGCGCTCAATCTCTCTGGCACCAACACTGGCGACCAGACCGACATTGCTGGAAACGCTGGGACGGCGACCAAGCTCGCCACGGCGAGGAAGATCAACGGGGTCGCTTTCGATGGCTCGCAGGACATCACGCTACCTTCCTCAGGCGGCACGGGTGGCGGCGGCCTTAAAGCGTACATGAAAAAGACGCGCGTTACGGGCAACGTTGTGGTCCCTTGGAGCAACACCACTTTTTCCGACTTTGACAACAATCTCGTACTGCGGGTGATCGCCGCGGTAGATGATCTCCTTGAAGTGTCGGGCTACTACCAGGGCGGCGATGCCAACACCGCTTCCGTTGAGTTCAATATCGAGACCCGGGTTGCGGGCGTAGCGAAGAACCGCGGCCTCGGAGCGCTTGGGTCGTCTACCTCGCTGCCCAACTGGCCGGTGCGGCCGAATGACTATTTCGGTGTGACGGGCGTACTGGAATATACTGTCAAAGCCGAGGACATCGACGCTGACGGATACATCAACTTGTATCCGGTTGCTCGCTCCAACGGAGGCAACAGCCAAGCGCGAACCGTATTCGCCAACGGCAGTGTGCCATTCGTGTTCACTGTCAAGAATTTTGGGAAGCCGCCGACGTGAGCCTTCAGCGTCCGATCGCCACCAGCTTCAACGGCGGTGAGCTCAGCCCCCGCATGGGGGGCCGCATCGACACGGCGATCTACCAGGTCGGTCTGCAGGAAGCGCTCAACTTCGTGCCCACCGTCGAGGGCGCGCTCGTCAAACGTCCCGGGTTCGAGCACATCCGGAGCGCCGCGAGCACGGCGAGCTGGCTCGGCAAGTTCCGTTTCAACCTAACGCAGGACTATGTGATCGAATGGAGCGACGGGAAGCTCCGCTTCTACACCAACGACGTCCGGATCGAGACGGCGCCCGGCGTGCCCTACGAGGTGGCGGTGCCCTACAGCGCGGCCGATGCGCCGTTCGTCTCCTGCCAGCAGAGCTTCGATCGGCTATATCTCGACCACCCGAAATACCCGCCGGCGCGGCTGACCCGGACGTCGGCGACCACCTTCACCTATGAGGTGTGCGCCTTCCAGAACGGTCCATTCGCGGACGGCAACGTCGACCAGGCCAAGGCGATCACCGTGTCGGGCACCACCGGGCAGGTGACGATATCGTCGCCGGCCGCGATCTTCCTGCCCGGCCATGTCGGCGCGCCGTTCCGCGTCGAGGCGTCCGACTTCTCGACGATCCCGGCGTGGGAAGCGCAGGTCAAGGGCATCAAAGTCGGCGACGTCCGCCGCTCGGATGGCAAGGCCTATACCGCCCAAACGGCCGGAACCACCGGCACCGTCGTTCTGACGCATACGACCGGCGCCGAATGGGACGGGTCGAACAGCAACGACATCAACGACAAGGGGCCGTTCGGCGTCCAGTGGGTCTACCGGCACGATCGGTTCGGCATGCTGACGATCACGGCGGTGTCGGGCGATGGCCTGAGTGCGACCGCGACCGTCACCCGCCGGCTGCCCGACAGCGTCACCACGGTGTCCACCTGGCGCTGGGCCCATGGCGCGTTTTCAGCCGCGGCGGGCTGGCCGTCCGTCGTCATCGCCTGGGGTAGCCGGCTCTGCCACTTCAAGACGTTCGAGCTGCTGGCGTCCGTCGCCGGCGACTATCTCAACCACGCGACCTATACCGCCAGCGGCGTGCTCGCCGGCGATCTCGCCTTCCGCCGCACGCTGTCGACCGAAGATCCCGTGCTGTGGGCGATGGGCGATCGCAAGCTGATCGTCGGCACCGCCAGCCGCGAGATCGCGATCGGCGCGATCAACCAGGCGCAGGCGGTGAGCGGCGACAACATCGAGGCGGTGCCGCAGAGCTTCTACGGCAGCGAGCAGGTGTTCCCCGCCCAGATCGCGACGACGGGCGTGTTCGTCCAGCGCGGCGGCCGCAAGCTCCGCCAGGCGGAATACGACTTCGCCCGCGACCGTTACCAGGCCGAGAACATGACCGTCTGGTGCCGTCACATCACTCGCAGCGGCGTGATCCAGCTCGCGTTCGCCAAGGAACCGGAGGAGCTGCTGGTCGGCGTACGCGGTGACGGAACGCTTCTGATCCACCCGCATGCCCCCGAGCAGGAGACGAAGGGCTTCGCACGCATCGAGCACGCCGGCGGCAAGATCCTGTCGGCGGTGACCTGCGCCAACGTCAGCGGCGACCAAGACGCGATCTGGGCGCTGGTGCTGCGTGATGACGGCTCGCGCAGCGTCGAGCGCATGGCCGACTGGCACGAGGACGAAGATCCAATCACCGACGCGTTCTACGTCGACAGCGGGAGCACGACGATCGCCGCGGCTGGCCAGACCCACTTCACCGGCGCCACCCAGCTCGCCGGCCTGGCTGTCGCGGTTCTGGCCGATGGGGGCGTCGTGTCCGGCGTCACCGTCGACGCGAACGGCAGTTTTAATCTCAATCCCGACGACGTCCCGGCCGACCACGCCTATCGGCTGACAGTCGGTCTTGCCTACACTGCGCGCGCCACCACCCTCCGCCCCGAGCTCGGCGGCCGCGGCGACACCTCGCAAGGCAAGCGGCAGCGCCTGGTCAAGATGGTGCTCCGCCTGATCGCGACCGCCGGCATCCGGATCGGTGCCAAGGACGGCAAGCTCGACAACCTCATCGACCGGCCGAGCCACGAGTTCATGGACGCGGCAGTGCCGCTGTTCACCGGCGACACCGAACGCGCGGTCAGCGGCGGCTGGGATCGCGACGGCCAGGCGACGTTCGAGAGCCGCGGCCCGCTGCCGGCGACGATCGTCGCGGCGATGCCCACGATCGGGGTGACGTCGTGACGGTCGCGATCGCAGCCATGAAGCCGGTCGACATGCTGGTTATCCAGCGTCAGTCGTCGCAGCTCGTGCAGCTCGGCATCGAGCGGACGGTCACCATGGAGGAAGCCGAGGCGATCGCCGAGGGCGATGGCGAGGCGTGGACGGCGCGCTATCACGGCCGCATCGTCGCGTGCCTCGGGCTGCGCGAGACGTTCCCCGGCCGCCAGGCGGTGGCCTGGGCGGTGCTTGCCGAGGGGCTTGGCCCCGCGCACCTCGCGATCACCCGCTTTGCCCGGGCGCGGATCCGCGCCAGCTCGCTCGCCCGGATCGAGGCGATCGTGCGCGAGGCGGTGCCGGCGGAGGCGGCGTGGGCGCAGCTGGTGGGGCTGGCGCCGGCGCATGTGCTGCGGTGTTTCGGCGCGCAAAGCGAGACGCACATCCTGTGCGAGCGAATTCGGGGGCAGAACTGATGGAGGCGGCGCAGGCGGCCGGGCAGCTGATCGGCGGGGTCGGCGCCTATGAGGCGGGCAAGTTCAACCAGGCGACGTCGAATACGGAAGCGATCGAAGCCGAGCGTTACGGCGCGGCGCAGGAGTTACAGATCCGCGCCGCGGCACGAGCGGCGATGGGGCAGCAGGTCGCGGCGCAGGGCAGTAACGGCTTCCAGCAGGGCACCGGTTCCGCCCTCGACGCGCTCGCCGAAAGCCAGGTCAATTCCGCCCTCGATGCCCTGACACTTCGCCGGCAGGCCGCCGCCACGGCGCGGGCCAAGCGGATCTCCGGATCGATCGCGCGCGCGCAGGGCGAGAATGCGCTGGTGCAGGGCATGCTGGGCGCATCGGCGACGTCGATCGACTGGGCGAGCCAGCGTAGCTCGCTCAGCGCTGGCACGACGGCGGCAGGCTGATGGCGCAGGAAATCGGCTATCGCCAGCAGGTCGGACCTGCCGCGCCCGTCAACCTGCCGGATGCCTCCCCCGCGGCGTTCGGCGCCGGCGTCGGTGCCGGCATCGCGCAGGTCGGCGCTGCGCTGGAGAACGCGGACTTCCGCCACCGGCAGATCGTAAAGCAGCAGACGGCGGATAGCGAGGCGGCGGATGCCGCGGTGAAGCTCGCAACTGCGCGGCAGCAACTCGACGCGGCGCGCGACCAGGCGCGCAGCGAGCCGAGCGCCGGCGCGGCCGACCACGTCAAGACGATGGAGGCGGCGTTCGATGCAACCACTGCCGGCATCACCGACGGCATCACCGACAATCGCGTCCGTCGCAACATCACCACCCAGCTCGCCGACTATCGATCGAGTTTCGTCAGCGGCGAAAGCAGCTGGCAGACCGTTTACGCCGCGAAGAAGAGCGCGACGGACATGGGTGTCGTGGCCGATCAGGGCTCGGCACGTCTCGCCACCAGCACAGATCCGGGCGCCTATGCGCAGGAGACCAAGGCGTTCGACGACGCACTCGATGCCGCCCCCGGGTTCGGTGCGGATGCGCGCGAGGCGTTCCGCCGGCAGGGCCACGCCCAGCTCGCGATCGCGCAGGCCGGCCGCATGGAGCGCGACAATCCGGCCGGGCTGATCGTCGCCTTGAAGGCCGGCGTCTTCAACGACGTGCTCGACGGCAAGCAGATCGATCATCTGATCGACGGCGCCGACGCAAAGCAGCGGATGCTCGCCGCCCAGGCACGGGCCGCCACCGCGGCCGAGCTGACCAAGACGCGCGAGGCGCTGGCGACCAAGCGGGCCGAGCTCGACACCGGTGCGGGCACGCCGCAGGATTGGGGCGCGCTCGCGTCGCAATATGAGGCGATCGGCGATACGTCGTCGGCGGTGACCGCACGCGCGGCCGGCATGGCGCAAAAGGCGGCGCTGGACCACCGTGGAGACGCGCTGCCGCAGATCGACACCCAGATTGCCTCGCTGACCGCGAAGCAGTCCCAGGGGGGGCTGTCGCCCGCGGAGGCGTCGCTGCGCACCGGCCTCGTCCAGCTCCGCCAGCAGAAGTCCGAGCGGCTTGGGCAGCAGGGCGGCGCGCTGCTGGAGATGCAATTTGCCACCGGCGAGACGATCGTGCCGCTCAATCCGTCCGATCCGCAGGCGATGCGCGCGCGTGCAGCGCAGGCGCGGCGCGCCGCGCAGCTCGCCGGCCGCGCGACGATCGAGCCGTTTACGGAAGCCGAGCTGCCCGGCATGAAGGATCTAATGGAGAAGGGGGCGGGCGGCCGCATCCAGGTCCTCCAGACGTTGTCCGGCCTGCACGACGCCCAGGCGATCGACGGTGCCGCGCGGCAGGTCGCCGGCAGTGGTGATGGCGCGTTCCGCATCGCCGGCAGGATGCTGACCTATCCGGCGGGGATGGCGGTCGCGCAGGCGATCGTCCGCGGAGACGAGATCCGGTCGAAGCAGCCGTGGCAGGCGAAGGACGCCAAGACGGCGCGCGCGGACTTCGACAAATATTACGGCAACACGCTGAAAGGCGGTGATCTTCCCCCCGACTATATCAACGATCTGTTCGAGGGAGCGGCCGCGTTCTACGCCAGCCGGACGAACGGCGCGGTCTACAATGCCGGCCGTTTCGCCGAGGCGACGGAGGCGGTGCTGGGGCGCAACGGCGGCCGCGGTGGGGTCGCGCGCCTCCCGGGTCTCGGCAACGTCGTCGCACCCCCGACGATGACGCCGGACGCGATGATGTCGCGGTTCGCAGCGGCGAAGGGTCCCGACTACAACGCGGCCGCCGGCGGCCGGCATCCGGTCTATTCGGACGGCACGGCGCTGACCCGGCCGCAGATCCGCGCCATGCTGCCGACGCTGCTCGCCGACGGACGGTATGGCTTCCGCGGCCCCAACGGCGCCCTCGTCCATGACGATCGCGGCGGGATCTATGCGGTCGACCTGATGAAGCTGCCGGCGCGATGACCGACCAGCGCGGCGGGCCGCTATCGACGTACCTCCCGACGCCGGCACCGATCGGCCCGGGCGTGTCGAAGCCGATCGAGCGCCCGTCGCTGTCGCAGATGTGGCAGGCCGGCACCGACCTGTCGCGCGCGGATCTCCCCAGCGCCGAGCGCGATCGGCTCTACGACGCCTATCAGCCGGTGCTCGACGAGCTCAACCAGGGACGATCGTGGTTCCGCCGCTATCACAACCCCGGGGCGGGCGGCGCCAACTTTGAGACTTACCTGTTCGATGAGGGCGGCAACCCGGTCACCTCGGCACCTAGCCGCGACGTCCAGGAGCAGCACCTGTGGGCGGCGATCGACGCGCGCCGGCAGGTCGACCCCAAGGCATTCCCCGGCCTGCCGAAGACGCAGGACGAGTTCCATGCCAAGGTGCTGTCCGATGCCAAGGCCCGCATCGGCGCCGCCAAGGATACGATCAGCCGTAACGACAGCTGGGCGGGCACCGGCGCGCAGATCGGCGCCGGCGTCGTCACCAGCTTTCGAGATCCGATCAACATCGCAGCCATGCCGCTCGGCGGTACCGGCCGCACGCTGGCGACGCAGATCCTCACCGCAGGCCTCGCGAACATGGCCGTCGAGGCGGTCGAGCAGCCGTTCGTCGCGCAGCAGCGCAAGAAGCTCGGCGAAGAGCTGACGATCGGCGAGGCGGCGACCAACGTCGCCGCGGCCGGTCTGTTCGGCGCTGGCCTGCATGCCGCCGGCGCGGCCGCCGCGCCGGCGATCGGCGGGGCTATCGCGCGCGGCCGCGGGCTGGCGGCCGCGGCGCGCGAGCGGATCGGCTGGGCGAACATGACGCCGCCCGAGCGGATTGCGACGCTGTCGCTCGAACGCGAGGCGGATGTCGCCGCGACCAGCCCGTTCTCGCCCGGCCCCGGCACCGATGCGCATGTCGCGCGCGTCGATGCCACGGTGCAGGGGCTGAAGGACGGCAACCTGCCGGCCGCGCTGCCGCCGGCGCCGCCCCGCTTCAACGCACAGGCCTACTCCAACCTGGTCGGCGTGGCGGAGAGCGGCGGCCGCTACAACATCGGTTCGAGCTCGTCGTCCGCGTACGGCATGTACCAGATCACCAAGGGGACCTGGCTGCGCTATGCGAAGACGGCGCTTGGTGGCCTTGAAGGCGAGGCGGCATGGGGGCGCCGCACCAACCCGGCCGCGCAGGAGGCGGTGTTCAACGCCATCACGCGGGACAATCGAGCGGCGTTGCAGCGGGCGGGTGTGCCTGAGACGAACGGCAACCTCTACATGCTGCATTTCGCCGGCAGCGGTGCGGGCACCAAGATCCTGACCGCGGCGCCCGACACGGCGATCGAGCGGCTGCTGTCGGAGAAGGCGATCGCCGCCAACCCCTTCCTCAAGGGCAAGACGGCAGGGGAGGTGGTGGCCTGGGCGCATGCGAAAATGGGCGACACCGTGCACGAGGGGCCAGTGCTGTCGCGCGCCGGCTTCGACGAACACGAGGCCGGCGACGTCGAGTGGCGCGCCGCGCAGGACGAGGTCGACGCGGCGGAGCGTCAGATGGCGGAGGCGCGCGCGGCCGACGTCGACGAGGCCACACCCCGGGGCGACGTCGACGACGACATTCCCTTCGACCTCGACGATCCCCGCGGCGCCCGCGGTGGTGAGCAGCGCGATCCGTTCGAGGATCTGCCGGACGACATGCGCGACGCCGCGCCGGCGCAAGTCGACGACGATCCGTTCGACGCCTCGCCCGAGCCAATCGCCGCGCCGGCGCCGCGCCAGCAGCTCGAACCGACCGTGTCGAAGGCGATCGCCAACGATCTCGAGGAACGTGGCCTCGGGCCGCGAGCCACGCTGACGGCGCTGCCGGAGCGCGGCCCACCGGGGATCTCGATCGTCAACGAGGAGGGGCATTTCGCGAGCGCGGTGTTTCGCGACGCCGACGGCGTCGCCCAGGGCGTGGTGCGCATGCCGATCAGCGCCGAGGCGCGCGGCATCAACGGCGAGGTCAGCAGCTACGTCAATCCGCAGCAGCGGCGGCTCGGCATCGCGACGCGGCTCTACGACGCGCTGGAGGATGCCGGCATCGGCGTCGACCGGATGAGCGGCACGGCAGAGCTGACGCCGGACGGCGCCGCGTTCGTCAATGCGCGCCGCGGCCGGGAGCCTGTGGCACGCGGGGCCCGAGTGGGCGGCGCCGACGAGGCCCGGCCGACGATCATCGATCCGGTCGACGATCGCCTGGCGGCGCAGATCCCGCCGGCGGCCGGCTTCGATCATCCGGACGATGTCGCCGCGGCACGGCAGATGGACAGCCTGGAGCATGATCTGCGCATGCTCCTCGCGGAAGACGAGGCGAAGGGGCTGACGGTGAAGCTGGATGAGAATGGCGACGCGATCAGCGCGGTCGATGCGCTCGACGCGCTCGATCAGGATGAGGCGGCGATCGCCGCGGCGCGCGCGTGCATGGTGCCGGGCGGTGCCGCGTGAGCCTCGGCCGCTGCATCCCCGACATGATCAAGCGCGGCGAGATCGACCACGTCCGCGGCAAGCGCATGGCCGATCTCTTCGCCGAGCTCGAAGCCTATTACGGTCGATCGATGGGGCCGGACGCGGCCGCGGCGGAGGCGAGCGAGGCGACGCTGCGCCAGCTCGCCCGCGATGCGAAGCTGAAGAAGCGGCAGACGCTGCTCCAGATCAACCGGCAGCGCGAGGCGCTGGCCGACATGGACCGCTATGGCGGCGACAACCGCTATGCCGCGTTCAATGCGCTGCTCGACGATGACGATCGCGCCGCCTACCGCGGCGGCAACGTCTCGACGGCCGGCCGGCGGATTGAGCGCCTGGCGCACGCCCGCATGTCCGAATTCATCGAACGGCACCAGCGGACGCTGGCGGGCAAGCCAAACGATGCGGAGGGGCTCGACGACGTTGGCCGTGAACTGTTCGGCGAGGCGACCAGCAACGAGCGCGCCAAGATCTTCGCCAAGGCGATCGACGAGACGCGCGAGGATCTGCGCCAGCGGTTCAACGCCGCGGGCGGCGATATCCGCAAGCTCAATAACTACGGGCTGCCGATGCGCTACGAGCCGGCGCGCGTGCGCGATGCCAGCGCCGATCGCTGGGTCGACGTGATCATGCCGGAGCTCGATCGCGCGCGGATGATCGACGATCGCACCGGCGGGCCCTTCACCGACGAGGCGCTGCGCGCGATGCTGCTCGACATCCGCGAGACGGTGCGGACCAACGGCATGACCGGCGAGCCGAGCCAGGCGTTCCGCGGCCCGGGCAAGATCGCCAACCGCGGGCAGGAACATCGCGTCCTCCACTATAAGGACTTCGACGCCTGGAAGCGGGTCGCCAAGACGTTCGGCAACGACGACAACGTCTTCTCGACGATCATGGGCGGGATCAGCGGCCGCGCTCGTGACATCGCGATGATGGAGCGGTTGGGCCCTAACCCCGACGCAACAGTCAATTTCCTGCTCGACGGCATCGCGCACGCCAAGGCGCAGGGGGAGGGGGCACTGGTCCCCGAGGTCAGCGCCAAAGCCGTTGAGCGTGCGCAGTCGGAGAACCTATGGCGCTTCGTCAAAGGCGAGGCGTCGGCGCAGCATCTCTATCCCGATCCTATTCGCCGCGGCATCGTTACCGGCCTGCAGGGCACCCGCAATCTCATCACGGCCGCGTGGCTCGGCTCGGCATCGCTTTCGTCGATCAGCGACGTCCACACGCAGGCAATGGCCCGCGGCTTCTACGGCCTGCCCGAAACCAACATCATCACCCGCACCCTGGCAACGCTGCGCGACAATGCCGGGCAGATCAGCAAGGAGAATCGCGCGGCGGCCGCACGCCTGGCGCTCGGCATGGAGGACGCCGCGCACTCGATGGGGCAGAGCGCCCGCTACATCGGCGAGATGACTGGCCCTGCCTGGACGCAGGTGACGGCCGATGCCGTGCTCCGCATGTCGCTGCTCAACCGGCTGACGGAGAACCGCAAGAGCGCCTTCGGCCAGGCGCTGCTCGGCGCGATCGCCGATGAACGCGCGCGGCCATGGGCGGAGATCTCGCCCGGGCTCAAGACGGCGATGGAGCGGAACGGCATCGACCAGTTCGACTGGCTGCACATCCGCAGCGCCACCACCGACATCCGCGGCTCGGCCTTCATCGATCCGTCCGCGATCCGCGACCGGAAGGCGCAGGACCGGCTGCTCGACATGGTGATCCGCGGTCAGGCGATGGCGGTGCAGGAGGCCTCGAATACCAGCCGCGCGCTTGCCAATCCGTTCGGCTTGACCAAGGGCAGCATTAGCGGAGAGCTTTGGACCAGCGCCTTGCAGTTCAAGGGCTTTGCCGTCGCCCTGATGGCGAAGCATGCTCGCGTCATCTCGATGCTGGGGCCGAAGAGTGGGGCTGCTTACGCCGCGCAGTTTTTTATCGGGCTGACGATGTATGGCGCCACGGTGTTGCAGCTGCGTGAGCTCGCCAAGGGCAACGATCCGCGGCCGATGGACAAGCCCGAGTTCTGGGCCGACGCTGCGCTTCAGGGCGGCGGCATCGGCATCCTCGGCGACTTGGTCGGCGTATTCAAGAACGACCGCATCGACAGCCTCGGGCAGTTCATCGGCGGCCCGATCTACGGCGCGGTGCAGGACATGCGCAGCGCGGCGCGGGCGGCACTGCCTGGCAAGGAGCGCAAGGACGGCACCCATCGCGAGGCCAACCCGGGCGGCGCGGCGGTGAGACTGGCGAAGCGCTACGTGCCCGGTAGCAACATCTGGTATGCGCGCCTCGCTTGGGAGCGGATGGTGATCGACCAACTCGACGCCCAGGTCAGCCCGACGCACGATGCCGACGTCGCTCGACGGGGCAAGCGCTTGGCCGACAACAAGCAGGGAGCGTGGTGGGCACCGGGTGAGATGGCACCGACGCGCGCGCCAAACTTCCGCAACGGCATCAACAGCGACAGCATGATCGCGCCGGCGCAATAGCGCTTCCCCTCGATTCGCGAGGGCGCTATGATGGCACCGCCCTAACGGGCTCCGGTGATTACGGCGCCGGACACCGCCCCTGACGAAACGCCCCGGGGGGACGAGTGTGACCGTAGCCGCATTGCCTGCCGTGGCCGAATACGTCGAAGACGGCGTCTCGACTTCATTCCCGGTACCCTTCCGCTTCAAGGCGCCTACGGATCTGATCGTCGAACGCCTTCTGGCGTCCGGCGTGCAGACGTTATCGATCGGCATCGATTATACCGTTTCGGGTGGAGCAACCGATGCAGGCGGCACCGTCACGCGGAAAGCTGCCAGTTCTGGCGCTCGGCTTCGTATCCGACGCGATACAGCACGGGCTCAGACGATGGCATATCCGACCGGCGGTCGCTTCCCGGCCATGAGCCATGAAGAAGCGCTCGATCGGCAAATGCTGATCGCGCAGGAGCAGGATGCCGGCATCGCTGACATCGCCGAACGTGCATTGCAAGTGCCGCCTGGCGAAGCCGCCGTGACGTTGCCGTCGGCGGCAGACCGCGCTCAGGCAGTGTTGGCCTTCGACGAGACGGGACGCGGCACTGCAAGGCCGATCGGCAGCTTTCCGCCCGGCCCTCCCGGCGGGAACGTGCTTTCCGTCGGCCTGTTCGATTTCATCAAAGAAATCCCAGGGGGGATCTCGACGGGTACGAACCTCATCCAGAGCAGTGGATTATCGCGAGGGCAACTGATCGAAGATCCCAGCCTCACGGATGCGGTTGTTGCTGCGCATCCACGCGCAATCACGAAGACGAAGAATGGCCGGTTCTTTCGCCGAGATCCGCGTGAGTTGTGGCTGGAGCAGTTTGGCGCCGACCCCACTGGCGTGCAGGATAGCGCGCCGGCTCTCCGCGCTGCGATGGACTATATCATCCGCTGCGGGCGCTCCGAGGATGGCGCGGCCTTCACGCGCAACGGCCCTATTCTACGCATTGGCATCGGCGTGTTTCGCCTCGATAGCTTGGTCAACTGGCGTGTGGGTAACCGGATCATCGGCAGCAGCTCGAACCATGAGATCGGCCGCTACGGCACGGTGTTTCGGGTTTATGGTCGCGGCGGGATCTGGTTTGATCGCGCTGACACCGAGAGCGGCATCCCAATCTCGCCAGCGAAGACCGGCGCAAATGGCTTCTCTCTGGAAGATGTGTCGTTCGAATATGCCGGACCGCCTGTCGATGACAGCTACGGAGCTACCTTTGGTGTCGTTTCCAGCTGCCAGGGTACGTACAAGAATATCACTGCAACTGGCTTTCCCGGCCTAGGTGCCGCTTTCCTCGCGACAAGCGGTGCGACTTCGGAAGCGGGCGAGGCGTCCGGGTGTGTCGTTGACGGCATGACGGCGCTTGCCAACTTCATCGGCTTCCGCGCAGCCGGCTCGGACACCAGCAATCTGGTCATGCGGGGCTCATTGAACTTCGGGTTCAACCGCGCAGCAGGGTACGATCTTTCTCAGCTATTGTCTGCCCATGTTGCAAACGTTGCTCACTGCAAGTTCAACGGCAACGCTAACACAGTTCATTATGCTGGGATGATCTACCAAGGCGCTTGGGACGCCAGTCAAGACGCGCTGGCAAATACCATCCCGGGGCAGAACAACCGCATATGGGTCCCCTGGATGGCGGGTGGCGCGTCCTCCGCCGGGCGCGGGACTTGGGCCGCGGGTGGTCGCTATTGGCCATCCGGCGCGTTCTTCAGCACTAATCCGAACGCCCGAACAAAGATCGAGTCTCCTTACACCGAAGGCGGAACAGCACCGCCGCAGGTGATGGCGCCGTCCCACATCGATGGCGGGCAGACGCAACAGCTGTCTCAAAATTCGACCGCGCTTTGGGTTACCTACGAGCAGGGCGGCATGAGAGCGAGCGGGGGATTTGACGCTCCGGGGCTGTCTATCAACGGCAAGAGCATCGTTGCTGCTGCGCAATCCAGTCCGACCGGAGCTACGGCGACAAAGGTGCCGACAGCCGCGGGCTCGACGCCAACCAAAGCAGAGTTTGACGCTCTCGACGTGAGCCACAGCGCACTGATCGATGATGTGCAGGCACTCAGGGCGGTTGTTTCCGGTCTTATCACCAAGCTGAGAGCAGCGGGAACGCTCGCGCAATAAAGGATTGTTGTATGAACGTCTCTGTCATCGTGACTGCGCCTTTCGGCAAAGGCGCTCATGTTGTTGAAAAAGACGCAAGCGGAGCGATTGTCGAGGAATGGACGATCGAGCAAACCAAATCGATTAACGTCTTCGTTGTCGACGGGCACAGCATCACTGTCTCTGATGAGCCAGCCGCATGATCCAGCTCCCCGACTACCCCTTCACCAAGCAGGAGTGTGAGGCGTGACCGTCGCCGGCGCCCTCGCGCAAGCCGCTGTGAAGACGGCGAGCGGCGAAAGCATCAACGCTGGCATCTGGACGCTGGTCGGTGTCGTCGTCGTCGCCCTCTGCGGCGTGGCGACTGCGATCGTCAAGCAGTGGGGGCCGTGGAAGAAGAACGAGAGCGACGGCCGCGCGGCTGACTTCGAACGACTGCGCGACGAGATCGCCGTACTCAAGGTCGATCACAAGGCGGCCAGCGATGCGCAGAGTGCTCGCATCGAGAAGCTTGAGGGCTTGGTGGAAACGGCGCGCCAAACGGCCACCGCGGCCGGCGAGCATGCCACCAGATCCGACGCCAAACTGCAAACCGCCCTCACCGCCTGTGAGGTGTTGCTGGGCTTGGTTGAGCGCGAAATGCCCGACGCCAAGGAGATCGGCCTGGTCAAGCGCCTGCTGGCTCAAGCCGCGTCGGACGATCTTGGCATCGGCAATGGCATGCGGAAGCTGGCGACAGTTCGAGGAGTAGGCGAATGAAGCGCACCACCAGCCCAGCCGGGCGCAAAGCCATTCGCGGCTTCGAGGGCGACCGCCTTACCGCCTACCCCGATCCGGCCACTGGCGGCGACCCCTGGACGATCGGCGTCGGACACACCGGGCCCGAGGTGAAGCGCGGGATGACGATCACCGAGGCGCAATCGGCTGCCTATCTGATCGCAGACCTGGCGAAGTTCGAGGCGGGCGTGAACAACCTATGCCCGGTGACGACGCAGGCGCAGTTCGACGCGCTGGTCAGTCTCTCGTTCAACATCGGTCTCGGCAACCTCGGCAAGTCGACGCTGGTGAAGAAGCACAACGCGGGTGACTACGAGGGTGCGGCCCGTCAGTTTGTCGTCTGGAACCGCGCGGCTGGTCGCGTCATGGCCGGCCTGACCCGGCGCCGTGAGGCTGAGGCTCGGATGTACCGGGGGCTGGCGGCATGAAGGCCCCAGACGCCCGCGAGGTCATGGCCTTCTGCATCGTCGCAATGTTCGCCTGGGGGTTCGCCAAAAACCCGCATGAGCCGCTGATCGTCGGCGCCATGATCGCCGCCTTTTCCACGGCATACGGCTTCTATCTCGGCGGCTCCAAGGTCGGGTCCGACACCGCCACCAAGAACGCCGACACCCTCGCCGCGCGCGCTGCTGATGCGCCGGCCGGCACCCCCACCGATCCTGTCACCGTCACGGAGCAACGACCATGAGCATTCTCACCACCATCGGCCGCTTCTTCAAGAAGCTGTTCACCGCCAAGAACCTCGACGCAGCGCAGGCGTTCGTCGCGAAGTACCTGCCTGAGTTCGGCGACGAGCTGGCGGCGTTTAGTGCGACGCTGGCCAAGGAGCGTGGCAGCCTGCTCGACCTGGCGGATCATGCGAAGGACTTGTGGCTGTCGGCGAAGGGCACGACGATCAGCACCAGCCTTGCGACGGCGCTGGCACAGGCGGCGTTCAACGCTGCCGAAAAGGCTGTGCTTGCCGAAGCCGAAAAGCTGTTGGCGAAGTGAGCGGCACCGGGCGGGTCGTCTGTGTGGATCGCGCCAGCGTCCCCAACACGAACAAGCCCGCCCGGATGCTGACAGTCGATCGCGATGGCGACGGCGTTCGGCTGCAATTCTATTCCCCGTTGAACGATGCCGTGCCGTCGATCGGCACCGCGATCGAGTGGGGGCCGCACCACTATTGGTGGGCGGATGGACGTGCGGGCAAGACACGGGAATATGACCCCGATGCACCGTTTCTATAGGCGTAAGACGACCTGCGGCATTCCAACATCGCCAGTCAGACTGGTGAATAATGGAATGAAAAATGCGGCTAAGTGATTGATTTTACGTCGGCGGTGAAGCTTGGAAGGCTGCTGTACTACCATTGTACTATACCCGCACGACCTGACGGCCCGGGGGCGTCGATCGAGCCGCGGCTTATCGTCGCGCGGCATGCGGGGTCAAGACCCAAGATCGCGTCCAGTCGTGGTTCATGGCTTACTTACCGTTGCCGCGCTAAGTCGCCGGGATGGAGCACGATCCCGAACCGGTCCCCGCATCGGCCGACCAGCGTCCCGCGTCTGCCGTCGGTCATGGCGTCGGGCTCGCTGGCATCGCCGGGCTGTTCGCGTGGCTGGCGGCGGCGCTCGCGATCGGCATGGATGGCCCCTATGCGGCGCTGGTCGCGCTCGTCGCCTGCGCGCTGCCCATGATCGGCTGGTCGCTGCTGGTCGACAAGGTGCATCGTCGCGACAGCACCGGCATCGACTGGCACGATCCACGTCCGCTGGCGGAGCGCCGCGACGTCAGCCTGACCAAGCTCGCCGGCCTGTATCTCACCTGGGGCGGTATCGCCTTCCTCTACGGCATCGGACGCTTTTATTGGGA
>Ga0265798_10001254_pt1 | contig 39970 bp, 35 predicted proteins | sample P3T30metagenome_FD_192430 | JGI IMG/M metagenome (GOLD analysis project Ga0265798, IMG submission 192430) | Plant litter microbial communities from East Loma Ridge, Irvine, California - P3 T30 | ecosystem: Environmental > Terrestrial > Plant litter > Unclassified | place: USA: California...
ACACACTTAAGTAGCTTCGAGTACGATTACGAATCTCACATACCTGAGGCGTAGTTCATGTCGTGCTCTGCGTAGTTTTGTAGTGTTCCGCGACAGCGTGAGTTCCTTGTCACATGGATGCACGTTAACGTACGTCCTTCTGAAGAGGAACGCGCGGTGCGACGGAGCACACCTAAGTAGCTTCGAGTACGATTCCGAATCCCACCTACCTGAGGCGTAAGTTAGTATGTGTCCTGCTCTGCGTGATTTTGTCGTGTTCCGCGACACGGTGAGTTCCTTGTCACATGGATGCACGTTACTCAACGGATTGATGTCAGGATCGCAAGCGACGGGTGTGTGTTCTATGCGCAGCTGCGTATCGCGAGGACAAAGTTCATCAGACAGTATTGTAGTCACAACGTGGGTCACAGTGCGACAAGTTGTGATCAACATCGACAACATTCCAACTCCTGGAGAGATGAGATCAGACGCCGAGGCGGAAACATGAGGAAACTTAGGCGAGCATGCAGGGGGGCCGACGCGCGTGCTAGACGCTACCGTAGACCACGCGTAGGTAAGGAGAAAAGTGGGCGGAGTGAACGGCCATCTACGATGGCAGTGGAAAGCCTGTTGGACGAGTCGCCCGAATCCGTGTATACCATTCTGGAAGGACTCCTACAGGAAACACAGGAAACACAGGTCGAAACGATTGTACAAAACTTGAGAACCCTGCACGAAATATCGACAGCACAGAAAGGCGTGTGCGAGCTGGCCAAAGCGAAACGACACCACGCGAACGAACTCTCGAGAGCGATTTGGAACTTTGCGGAAGAGACTGATCTGTTGAAACTGGTGGAGCACAGTTGCAACGACGCCCACCCCCGTTTGCCCGAGCAAAAGACTGAAATATGGCGAGGGAGGCAAGATAACGCGCGATGCCTTAGAAAAATCAGGAGGTGTCCTTCTTGGAAGGACTTTCCAGAGATAATCCCAGAGGAATACAAGAGATGGGGACAAAGGAAGGAGTTCGGGACCAACTTACTGGGGAAATTCGGCCAGTTAGCCGAGAGTGTCGACTTTGCCCAGGCCCTCGATTACTTCAAAGTACACAGTGTCGATAAGGAAGGCAAGGCATGCCGCATCAGCGATTCGACACTGTCGGGTGCAATCGCATACTACGCCGCCGCCCGAAGCAGTGTCCCTCGTGACTCAGCTGGCGTTCGTCGCTTGGAAGAGCCCGATTGCAGTCGTAGAACGCCTCGAGTCGAGCGCAGTAAGAGGCGATTTCACAACCACGGCACGGCGAGCAGAGACTCGCGAACAGAATTCGTGGACCCTCCTGGTATCGGCAAGCACTCCAAACGAAGACGCGTTTTGCTGCCGCGCAGTAGGCAGGCGGTGAGTCAGGGCGTATGCCTCATTTCTGTACAAGTTTGCCAAGCGCTAACAGGTGGTTCCAGTCACTAGAATCCTCTGGAACGGACGGGGGAGGGACGATGTCGGCAATAAGCGACAACCTAGAGACCGCATCAGCAACACACGAGCACGGTGGTCGAGACGATAACGGCGAAGAAGATGACCCCAGTGCCGATACGGACCTTTCATCAAGGACCACAAGGCGCGGATCGAACCCACGCTCCCCTGAAATTGGGCGTGGATTCTCTGAGGCACCTGGCCCCTTGCTCTTCGGCGATGAGTCTTCTGACGGAGCGGATGTCCAAATTTGGAGTGATTCCGCCAGTTCAGAACGGCAAGAATCGACAGTCACGACGCCTATCGCTACTGTGGGATGCCCGGACGATCAGCTCCTCCGCAGCTACTTTTCTGAGAGCCGCGAAGATGAATCATATGCGACCATCTTTGAACCGACATGGGACGCGGATGTTGTCGTGAAGAAGGCTCATCAGCTTTTGGAGTCAAAAGTTCTCGAGTTCAAGAAAGCGTTGAAGGAATGTCGCGACTTGCACACCAAAGTACAGGATGAAGAGAAGCAAATTGCAGAGCTCCAAAGCGAGCTATCAGAACTAAGACCGAAGTTGATCGAGGATCGAGAGAGGAGGTCCAGGTTCATATCATCAAACCAGGACCTATCCATTTCATGGATCATCAATGCGATATCGCCCTTCGAAGAGATGGAACTCGAAAAGAAAATCACAGACAAAGAGACTAAGCTAGTGGACCTGCAAAAGGCGGTCCTCGAATCGGCCACAACTCACGAGGACAAGGCAAGTGCATTGGCGGCGATGCTTGCGAAGTGCAACGAGGTTGAACTTCGAGAAGTCGCGTCCATGACTGTAAACTTTGTTAGCCTAATTTCGACCTGCCAAAGAGAGGTCGGTGACCAGCTCCGGGCTGCTGAGATGAATTTTGTGGTATGAGTGGGGCAGTGTTGAACTGCACAATGATTTATGAAGGACCGTCATCGCACACGCTTAATGTTGGTTGACCACATTCTTGGAGCGTCGTGTTGCTTAAAGATGGCGCACAACCAGAGCTGTTGTTCGTCGAAGAGAAGACGCACTGTACTTGCTTACAGGCACAATGTCGTGCGCTACTGTAAATCTCAAAACTTGTAGATCGAATGGATGCCACTTCAGAAAGGTATATGGTCTGGCCTAGCCCATGGGTCCGCAATACCTGCCTTGCAATGAATCGTCTCTCGTCCGTATCTCCAGTGTCTCCACCACCAGCCGGCTGTTTGGCAATCACTAGTGACGTTATCGGCATGCAACTTCGCATGTTTACATTGCTCATTCAACGTGTGTTCCTCTGAAAAGAGACGCACACCGTAGCGGGACACGCCTGCTTACCTGCAAGTCCGATTACGAGCTTCACGTACCTGAAACGTAGCTCATCTCATACTCTGCGTAGTTTTGTCGTATCCCGCAACAGGATGAGTCTCTTATCGATGGGATGCGCGTTATGCGGTGTTCTTTCAACGCCAAGGCGCGTTGATACCCACCAGTCTATAATTAAGCCACCCTGTCGTAGTAGATGTACGCCATCCATGTTCAATGTTGACAAAGCTCCGCGCTTGAACAGAGGAAAGTGCTTGTAGAGCTTTTACCTTTGCGACAGCAGGGCAACATTCAGCACTTCCGGCACACTACAGCTGGCATCCCACTTCCGTCATCACCTCTTTGGGTTTTGGCTGGCAATACTTTTGCGATCGTGACCGTGGTCTTAGTATGAACTGTATGGAAGATGTGGTTGTCTTGGAATTTGCCTAGAGGTCATCGTAGTGCAGGCTGAGGTACGATAAGGCGCTCTCCTGATGGACGTCTGGAGACAAGTTGACAGTACACGGGTTAGATGCTTCGCAATGGCGCGCAATGCACATTGATTGTAGAACTGTAGGGAGCAAGAAAGTCAATGGGCAAGTCAAGAGCATATCGCGTGCCATCCCCACCTGGTCTCGAACATGGAAGACTACGGATTCCAGAAATACAACATAAGCCTTCACGTCTCTGAACGCAAACTTTGAGACACAATTGGCTATTCGAACGTGTGGGCGTGTCAACGGAAAAGGACATCACTTCCTCCTCCTCCACACTGGTCAAATACCCACTGTCCGGTGGCACTCAGGCATATTGAAAGCTTACACACAATCATCTGATCAATCAAATCCATTGTAGGCTTGGAATGACCGCATCCGTCCTTCCAGGTTCTCTCGCGATACCAAACAACGGCGGCAGGATGATTAAATGCAATTAGCTACATGAAGGTCATCAATGGGGGAAAGTCTACGACATCTCAAAGCAACAAAGCGCATGCGCTACGCTGCCACTTTGGAGATCATCGCTTTGCTCCACCAGTCCCCATTTTATTCTAAGTACCAATCTCGCAGACTCCGACATGGCCATATCGCTTCCTGGTTGATCTTCTGGCGGATGTTATCTGCAGGAGCAGACCGCGTGGAACTCTATATCGGCGAGGACGTCATTTTCCAGAACGACAAGGACGGTCATCACTTGATGGAGAGAGGAGGCATTGGGGGGCGACACATATCAAAACAGCTGGTGCAACGAACGCAGTGACTTCTTTTGAATGATTACTTGGATCTAGGTCCGCAACCAGGGCAGATATTAGATTGGATGATGGCTTTAACCCGAACAACTGGACAGGCGTGTTATGATTTCCCTTTGCAAAGAAACATTGATGGACGTTTCCATCCAGTCTTTCGCAGTCGTTGGGTCGAACTTTGTCTCTCCTGTCGTTGGGTCGGGAGCGTTGCTTGACTAGACGAAGGCTTAGCTGGACGATGCCGACGCGTGGTTACTCTTCTTTCCTGAATCATCGGCAGTGGGTGGCATATGCGCCGAGCTGAGTATCTTTTTGGCCATGTAGTTGGGTAATGTTGAATCTCGGCAATCGCCTGGTGTTCGTTAACTCACGACTCGTATGGAAAAGGGAGCTGATACCTTGAAGGAGGTCTTACCACATTTCTCGCTCAATCGGTACTCGAAGGCGACCACATTAGGAGGACATCGCTTATGCGTTTCCTGATATTTGATGCCTGTAGATCGTGACTTGTCAGCATTGACAATGACATGCGCTGGTGATTCGAGGTGAACTCACACCATGCTCTCACGGTGAACCGCAGATGTCTACATGCATACTCGACTTGGGTGTAATCGCACATCGTCTACCTCTTCCTCTCTGCGGGCACCCGAAGTATGGGAAAGAGTGATTATCGGACGATTGGAATGGATGGCCAAGTGGACGCATGTATACTCAGTGTAAGACTCGGGCTAGGTTCCGATACCAGCCTGCAAGACCCGGTGCGTCCAAGGGCGTGCATGAGCGTGGTCGGCTAGTTGACGACGTTCAGTAGTGTACTATGCTGATTTTCACGACCAGAGACGCACCAATCTCAATTGAGATCGAGAACCTCGTCTCCGCGGTGCTGCTTTTATTCTTCTTTTTTGATCGACCGTGTAGGTTCGTGGGTGGGCGGCCGCGCCGTTTTTGAGAACTCTTCCGGGGACAAGTTGTGCTAGGACGCAAGTGTCAGGCACCGTGCATCATCTAGCAGCGCTGTTATAGGATGTCCAACTCAATCTGGATACCCAGGTGGGAGGGCTCAGCGTCGGAAATCGATGCTTTTACAGGTTAACAGTCTTGGTCGAGAGGCGCGGCAATGGAAACGATTTCGATTGTAGATGTTGCGGACAACGTCAGATGGGTAGCGATGCGAGGGTTGAGCAAATAGTGGTTGTGAGTTGTCACTCGACGATCGATACCAGTGACGGAGTTCTGGTTCATATCATGCCAAGAGACGTGAGGGGTGTGGGTGATGTAACATGAGATGATACACGACCACAAGTGGATGGGTAGGTAGGCAGACCGAACAGTAGGTAGGGACGATAGATGATGGAGGTCGCGTCAGAGATTGAGATCGAGACGGAGACTGGGACCTAATCGGGCTACCTTGGACTGGCCTGGACTTGAGGTCGATTTTCTGACTGTGAGGAGGAGATCTAAGCGATCCGAGCTTAAAACTGCAGTAGTACACACTGCAGGGTCCGCGTATCCGAAGTGCAGCGGAGTGCAAGCCAGAATCATCAGCCAATGAGTACTTGAAAGGGCATGAGCTGCGCAGACGAGCACTTAGCTGTACGTCGGGTCCGCCTTATCGATTGACTAGCACGATTTCGCTCGCATGTCTAGTATCATGAAGACGCCACGTCCTACAGTACTGCGAATCGCGCAGTGGTTGAAAAGAATTTCGTAGCGCCCGCTTGGAGCGAGGCCGTGTGGCACGTTGCTCTGGAGACTATACGTCTCGTTGGTCCATTGGTGATGATGTGATGCATTTAACCTCCACATGTGCATCGTCACATCACTGTATGATGCGCTGCATATAGGGGTCCCGAAGTGTAACATTCGCTAAGGGCTTCCCGGAAATACATAGGATTGTGTTTCGTACATACGGAGCTGAGGAGACGTGCAGATGCCAAGTTTGGGTGTTCATTGGGACATGATAAAACGCACACGATAAGCTGGGTCCGAGCAATCGGTATCCCATGTACAGCCAGGACAAATGTTTCCCGGAGAAAACGTCTTCTCTGGCCTATCCCACTATAGCACCTGGATCTCATAGAAATATGACTGACGGATTCTCGTATGAAAGACCATCAATCCAGCCAAGGAAACATTTCCAGGCAATGTCGTACCTGTCCTGTGACAGTCGTAGTGAAACCGAATGATTCGCTCCGTGCTCTAGAGATGACGAGACAACAGCTACGTGTTCGGCATTCAATTCAGCAGAAGTACACATCAGATGCGGTTCCATCGGCAATGAAGTTGCCATTATGATCACATCACGCCGAAATGACATGCTACTCGGTAGCGTTCAACGATCGCCGGATAGAAGCGCGATCAAACAATGCGCGCGATCGAAGACTCAGACCTCGACGCAGGCTCGGCAGATACTCAAGCCGAAGAGCTTGACATGCTCGAACGAGCTGAGCGAATGCAGCCCATCAGTTGGGGCGCATTGACCAGCCACGTGCATGAAGCCACAAGATATGGCCTCAATAGGCTGAGAGGAATTCAGACTGTTTCGAGCCTAGAACATCATCGCGTCCGCCCATCCCTGCCTCGCTCGGCAACGATATACTTGCGTCTCGTCAAATGACCGCTCGGCTCGAGAATTCAACACCTATTTACGTCGGGTTATGGAGTCGTAGATGTAATCACTGAGACCAGAGGTGCGGCAGGCAGACAGCACGAGCCCCAGTCCATGTCAGCTGGTGCATGGCCTGTCGTACTATACGACTATACGACTGACACACGGGATCGCCGGGGGTCTGCATCCAAGCTGGCTCCTACGGGCGACGAAGCGCGTAGAGATCCATGCCTGCTTCCAGGCGATGGCGGTTGCGGACCTGACCTCTGCATGAGACTAGGACTATGTCGTTAGTACTGACGGTGGACAAAACCTCTTGGAAAAGCCATGCCTGAGGTAAGGATTCTGGAACGCATGAATAGGATAGGCCTCCGGAATTGTTGCCCCGACTGGCACGGCGGTTGTCTGAAAAGGTCACGCTGTTCCCTCACAATCATTTTAGCCCGCACTCATGATTTTTCAGCTCCTTATCGTTCAAAGCTTTCCAAACGACGCTATCGAAGCCCTTCAAAGTCGTTGTCGACCTTCACGCAAACGAGGTAGCTCTGATGGCTCATCTTTTTTGGTCGATCGCGCTAGCTGTGTTCCTAGCTATGGCCAGATGTACGAGAGGAGTGATGTCATACCAGCTGTGCGCAGTGGGGATGGACTTGCTTGAACATCAAAAATACACACTCATCATTGTATGCTCAATCTACAGATCTGTGTCAAGGATCGAAGTCTCCTTCGCAACGCTCTGGGACGAGATCGACGTCTTTGCAGCTTTCGGTATCTTTCTTTGTCTGACGCTCCCGATTTCCATCCTTTTCTACCAGGAAACAGGCAACATTCGAGCGACACAAACAGCTTTGTCAACATCTTTGTTCCGGATTGTCGAGTCTAAGAGAAGACTTCTATCGGATCTTGCTCATGGCGCGATTCAGAAAGTCCATCTACTTTCCGGGAGCCTCTCCACCTTAGTATCAATTTTCTCTCACACCGCCAATAATCTCGTCAGCACCAGAAGCTCCCCGAAGCTCGAGAGACCGTCAAAACTTCACGACAAGGCTTCTGAGTCCGGCCGTCAGCAACGGACCCCCATTGGCACAAGTCGGGACAGGATCACAACATCGGGAGAACTGATTTCGGCGATGATTTCCCCCGTGCTACGCTCTGCCAAAGGGCTGTTCTGCTTGATATTCCTGGCTTCCGTCCTGATCGCCGCTCGGGTAGCGGAAGCTTATAGCCCGCAGCACCTCAGCTCCTGGATCGACGAAGTGGCTAAAGGTGGTCCGAACGACGTCTTCTCCTGGCACTCTTTCCTCCTGCTCGTGATCATGGAGATTGTAAAAACCTCAGCTTTCCAGGACACCGCGAAATCTTTGGCCTATCTTCCCATCAGGCAGTCATCCTGGCGGATCGTCGGACCACAAGCTTTCAGGCATGTGATGGATCTGTCCAAGGATTTCCATGAGGAAAGGGACACCATGGCGCTGATCGACACAATATGGAGAGGAGATGACTTGCACGACTTGCTTTATTTCTTCTGTTTCGACTTCCTGCCTATGGTTTTCGACGGCTTCGCGGCTCTCTATTTCATCTCACAGACGCTTGGCCCGTGCGCTATCGCGTTCGTAACAGCGGTTGGAGTGTCGAATCTTTGCCTCAGCAGCAGGTTGATAATCCTAACGGCCGGAAACCAAACACGATACAACGACCAGTTTACTGTGCATAAGACCACATCCAACAATGTCTTACGCAACTGGCGCACCGTTGTGGTCTCCAATGGCCAAGAGCATGAAGAGAACAATTTTGCCCAGCACCTTCAGAAGACTCAAGAGGCTGAGGCTCACTTTTTCCACAGCTATTTCTCGTCTCTCGGGGCTCAAGATGGTGTAATGGCGGTGGCACGTGTTTTGGTGTTTTCTCTCAAAATCTATCACATTCAGACACATCAAGCACGCGCAAGCGATCTGTTCAGTTTGACTGTGTATTGGAGGACACTTGAGAGGCCCTTCAATAACTTGAGGAAAGCAGTGAAAAAGTTCGCAGAGTGGAAAGCAAATTCTCGGGAACTTTTGCGGCTGATGCAAGTAATTCCCACAATCACTGACGCTTCGGACGCTGGGGATATCGGTTCTGGGCCAGGTGCGTTGACATTCGAAAGCGTGAGCTCAAAGCAGCCAGACGGCAGGTACGTGTTGCACAACCTGTCATTCGACGTCCCAGCTGGATCCATTGTCGCCATCGTCGGCGACTCGGGTGCGGGTAAATCATCGATACTGGATCTGGTATGCAGGTTCCAGGATCCTGACGAGGGGAGCGTGCGGATCGATGGGATCGATATCGCCAAGGTCAAACAGAGCAGCCTCAGAGAACGCATTGCACTCGTCTCTCAGAGACCGGAATTCCTGAATCGTTCCATAAAGGAAAACTTGACTTACCCAGACCGGGACGTCAGCTTCGACAAGGTTCGAGAAGCCTGTCGAAAAGTCGATGTGGACCGCGCAATCAATCGTATGCCCAGAGATTACCAGACTTGCATCAACGAATCCGGCAGCAATCTGTCGGGAGGCGAACTTCAGAGAATAGCAATTGCTCGAGAAATCGCGAAAATCACAGATCTACGCAACATCTTGCTTTTGGACGAAGTCACGAGTGATCTCGACCCAAAAGCTCAGCGTATCGTCGCAACGGCGCTCAAGGGTCTTAAAGTCACGACTCTCGTTGTATCGCATCGACTGGAAAGCACGCAGGGAGCAGACATGATACTCTATCTGCGTGAGGGTAGGATTGCCGAACACGGCACTCACAGTGACTTGTTGAGTAGGAAGGGAGGGTTATACAAGGCTCAGTGGGAAGCAGCCTTTGGAACTTAATGGTGGATACTCGCGCCGCGGCCCAAAGATCCATCTTGCCAACTACAGTTAGCGCATTAGGGTAGCTTCCAGGAAATGGTAGTCATTGATTAGGATCATTGGCGGCGCAGAACTGCAACCCAACAAACACCTTGGAAATTGAGACAGCGCTCACAATGTCTAGCGCGGTCACTACAGCGAATGATCCCTTGCTGGTGACAAACGCTCGAGCCAATATTGATGCCGTACCAGACAAGTTAGATTCAGACTCATTTAGACCACAAATCTGCAGACTCATAAGTTTATGTCTTGCGAGGACGAAGTGGGAGGCTATGTTACAGTCTTTCAAGAAGATCAATTTGACGCAACTGGAGCTGTCGCCCTCCCGGTGGCGTGGTCACTGAATGATCTTGCTTCAGTCGCTCAGAGAAATGTCAGTTCATACTGAGCTGGCTATTTTCTGAGGACGTGGTTAAGCGAATGTCAGGAGTTGTGCAACAGCTCGGCAGAACGTACCACACACTGGGTTTGCCTGCGCCTCAATGACTGGTGTAGTTAGCGTGTAAGGGGATTTGTCTGCCCTCGGGTGGAACGTTTCTACCAGTGAAGTTTTGCCTACAGTATCACCGCAATCCTCACGAATGCTTCTCCTAAGGATACTGTAGTTCAACACAAAGACGGAATACAGCTACAATACTTACTTAGCCATGAGTCGAAGGACATCAAGCTTAACAGGCCATCCAGCATTTGTCGAGTTGTTCGGACATCACTCAATCAACTGCTGTAACGTGCATCCCTATGACAAGAGACTGACCCTGTGCCGGGACATGACAAAACTACGCAGGGCAGGATATGGAGTACGCTTGAGGTATGTGAAGCTCGTAGTCGTACTTGTAGCAACGCATGCGTATCCCGCCACGGCGTGCGTCTCTTGTCAAAGGGACGTACGTTAGAACGAAGAAATCCGACCATGTACGGAAAATCAGGATGTCCTGGCGATGCATGCTGGTATGATACGGGGTTCTATCAACAACGGTAGCTCATCTCTACGCGACAACCCGATAGGAGAGACATCGCCCAAATCATAGCCTCATTTCCTCTCAAGACATTGTCGCTTTGTGACGATCATGCGAAACGCATCCCCGACATTGCTATTATTCTTGGCCGATGCCTCAACGAATGCACAATTTTTTGACTCTGCAAACGTCTTGCCTTGCTCAGTGGAAACTTCTCTGTCGTTGCTGCGATCACTCTGGGTACCCACAATCACCACCGAAACGTTCCCATCACTCGAATTCTCGGATACTAGATCGTGGAGCTTTGCCACATGACAAAAAGAGGCCCATGAACAGATGTTGTAGACCAGGAAGAAGCATTCGTATTGTGGTAGGAACGTCGTGTACATTTCTGAGTACGCTTCTACGCCCGCGACGTCCTTCACGTCGAGTAAGCATCGCTGTCCATCGATTGTGATGTCTGCCTCGTAGTCGTCTACGATCGTTGGATCGTAAATGTCGTCCTGATATTCGTCTGAGCAAAGCTGAGACTTGTCAGCGACGTCTTTGTCTAATGTGGGGAATACACACTCGTAAAACAAACGCCGACTTGCCCGTGCCGCCATCCCCCAGGACCAAGATGCTGTACCGCGCGATGTTCTGCGCGACCATTGCGCACGTCCAGCGAGGCTGCAAGGCTCGTGATCCGGTTGGCGACTCTGCTGGGACTGGAAATAAAGACTGACGGTAATCAGGTTGAAAAAGACTGACAAGTGAAAGCTGCCCGAAAGGAACGCCTTGCAATTATGTATGGATGTGGTTGCTAAGGTCGAGAGTGTCAATCAGCCGACCATCGGTTTCCCCACTGGCTTGTATCTCAAAAGCCACTATCTTTGGACGCCTCGGGGTGCAATGACACGATCGCTCGAGATCGAATGCTTGGATCTTAACTTCGGGCCTAGCCCATCATAAACAGGGGCTGCGAGGCGCAGAGAGACGTCGACTTCATACGATTGGGTCATTCCTGAATCAGGTAGGCTTCACCATCATCGTAATGAATGTGTATCGGAGCTGGACCTAGACCAGGAATCCGGCTCAGCATGTGCAGCCGCGTGTGGCTGCAGCGCTAACGTACTGCCTCACATAGAGACATGCTGCCGAGAAACCCCGCGTATTGCTCTAGCTTTGCGTGTCGGTCGATCATTCCTACGCCGCGCTTGCGAACTACCCTGGTCGCGGTAGGCGAGCCGTTGGGGAGATGCATATGCACACTAAGCCAGGAAGGACCTGAATATCTTCCGGCCACTTCACCACTGTGGGGCTACGTGGCTGCGTAGTAGTGCAGTAGCGCTGCGTTCCTCCGGGGAAGGATTCGCAACATAGTTTGGCAGTGTGGAGTCCTGCACTGACCTGCATGCATTCTTCCACGTCGGCCAATACTGGATCCATCACTGCGACTTCAGTCTATCGTGAATCGTGTAATTCGGCGGCGCTGTGGAGATGATCACAAGTACAGTCCGTGGCAGAATCGGATACACCGTTGCACTTTCATCAAATTGTGCTAGAGATGTTGTCACATCCTCTGGCCGACCACTGTTTTCAAGGAACTTCCACTAAGGCTGCCAACTATCTCGGCGAGCACCGAGTGGTTGATATCAACGAGCATGTTTGTAGCCGGTGCATTCGACAGCATGTTGCCGGCTGAGATGGTATACGAACGTACGTCCCTCCAGAAAGAGATGCACACCGTAGCGGGACCCGCCCACGTAGCTACAAGTACGACTACGAGCTTCACATACCTGGATCGTAGTCCGTATCTTGCTCTGCGTAGTTTTCTCATGTTCCACCACAAATTGGGTTTCTTCTTGCTGGGATACACGTTATTCAGGTTCCCAAAAAGATTTTGTCGGCATGCCTGTGAGACTCAAACATGAAGCTGGTAAAAAACCTTTCCTACAGGGCTGGTGTGAAGGCTGTAACGTTCAAATGACTCTCGAGACTGGGACAAAATCTACCTGTCCAATTGAATGTTCCCGTCCCCCTTTTGTGTAGAAGCAGCAGTGCACAGCGGAGAAACTGATTCCATCAATAGCACCGGAGACCATGCTGACAAGTGAAGATGTGAGGCCACCGGTCTTCACATCGACATGAATCGTATCTCAAATCAGCATCTCCGCATCGTATGGAAGGTACGGCTCGTCTAGGCGAATTCACGCAGGCCGATCGTGCCATGCATATCGCTAGAGACAGACGTCGAGGATGATGCCAGTAAATGCGACGGTGGTGCATACGTTGGCAGTGGCGATGTTAAATGCGAGTCTGGAGATTTTGATAGGTCTGTCAGATTTTTGGAAGGATCTGTCGTATTGCGTGACGGTGTTTGCGCCTTGGAGTCCTGTCGCAGGTTTTGCTGATCGGACTGGGAGATGGGCCATGCAACGCCTCCCCCACCGGTGGATCGAGAACCTTTCCTGATCACCGTCCTGGTAGCTGGCAAGACCGCAGCAAGAATGGATACAAGGACCGAAACACAGTCCCACGTCATGATTGTCGGAAGGCCTCTGCTCGGCATTTTGTGCTCGAGAAATGCTGAAAAAGCAAAGTGACGGCAAATGTCTGGTATCGGCACTCTGCATCCGGTCAGTGGTGTCCGCCACATTCTTCAAATTTAGTCCTCACATCATCCTGATTCCAAACACCGCACACATCTTCGTCTTATCTCTCAGTGGAGTTTTCGGTACATTGTCCAGTACGAAAGTGATTGACATGACTGTCAAAAAGATTTCCAGACAGGTATTGCCGACTGTGACTGCTAGGGAACGGTGCCACTTTCTCTCTCGTCAGCGTTCCATTGGTTGTTCCGTGATGTTTATACATACCTCTGCAGAAATTGACCGCTGCACTTGTGCATCGATAGGTGTACATCCAATCGTTATGATCAATGGCGCTCCAATCGTCCACAACACCGTCACGAACAGGCTGATCATGCTCACCATCTTCCAACTCTTACTTTCGAATGCAAAGTCTCTGACCAACATCGCAGCAGAAACTTTCATGCATCCCATGTAAACTAGTCGTGAGACTTGACACCAGATAAATATCTGCATGTGCATCAGCATTGGTTGGAATCGAGGTGGAATCGGTTTGTATGACCTGTGCGGCGATGTTATTCGCGCTGTCGCTAGTAGCGTCGATAGCCTCCCCGAGACCGTATGGTAGCCCGACAAAGATCAGCACCCAGTATGATATCCCGACCAGCTACGTGTAGAAATGTCAGTTCATGGTCCCTTTGACCGTCGTTGGTGAGCTCACAGCCGCGATCGCTGCGTTTCATGTCAGTGTCTGCAGGAATTCAGAGTCTGAGGAGACTCACAGATTATCTGGTCGTTCTTCAGCCAGATCGGAAAGCGTGCCGCCATCCACTTCGTGATAAAGTGTACAGTCGTGAGTGAAAGCCAGACGACACACGAAACGATCGCGGATGCCAACAGCAACATCTGAGCGTTATCGATGCCCTGCGGGAAAGAGCGTTTGTCTCTTAGTTCTGCATGAGTGCTTTGTCGAATACAATTATCTTTGTCTGGATTTCTCCTCACATCTGGGCACGATCACGTATCATCTGTCGTGTCGTCCATCTATCGAGGAACACAGGGGTTGAGGATAAAAACGGATGGTTCGACTTCACACTCTGGTTCTAGCCCCGGGAGAAAAGACGTAGCGATCGACAAATCTGTGCAGCCGAGATTGTGAGGTGTGTCAGCCAACGCTCCATCATCCATAAAGAGCAATGACGGCAAGCTCTCAGGACCAGCTACGTGTGCCTGTGCTGCAATTTTGATATCGTAATCGCGTGGGTCGATCAGCCGCGGTACGACAACCTTTATGCGGTAACCCCAGATAAGGTGGAATCGGATCGCGACTTTTATCCACGCAAGTTTGACGCGCCTGTCTTCACAAGAAGTAACATGTGGACTACATTTATGCTAACTCACAACTGTTGCTTGCCTTCCTGTCGGTAAGAACCTCTCCACACATGATTTGCACCTGGCGATATCTTCACATGTATCTTGCAGATCCACAAGTCTTCACATTATGCCACGACGATGGAAAAGCAGCGGCGAACAAGTAAGAAGACCTGCTTTCTTAGTTGGTATTTTCATGCCGAGAAGCGTTCGGGAAGAGTCTCCTTGGCGGTGGCGTGCGGCACATAAATTACATTCTATCCGGGCTCAAGATGCTTGCAGAGACATCGCAGTGAGTCAAGAGGCATGTGAGCTAGGGCTTCTTAAGAATGTGACTTTGTGGAAGGATGCATGCACGACCAAACGTGCGCCCGCTCGAAGCCAATTCATCTGCGGCGCGACTAGACCCGGGCTGCTGCAGTCTTGTCAGACGATCGACACACCAACTCACCCACAGTACAAGTCCTGCCTGACGAAGCGAGACCGTTCGCGCCTCAGTCGCTTGTCGTTGTAATCAGCCCCCGGTCCCATCCTTCTTGGCTCCAAGGGCTAGATGAAACGATATCGCCTACTGATCATAACTACCGCCTGACTCGATACTACAACAGGCTGCCAGGTAGAGGCACAGCCTTCTCAAAGAGCGAAGTCAAGCGAGATTGAGGCATCCGAGGCAGGCGACAGCACCTTGTACGAGCAATTGCGTTCGTATTGCCACTTTTGTAGCTGACGCTTTAGCTTGAGAGCATTGACAACATTAACAATATATTGTATCAATAGCGCACTCATGCTGCTCGTACTAGTTGGTACATCTGCGGATAAGCGACCGTCCTCCGGGGTTGCCGCAAACGCCTACTCCATATAAGACATGCGGAAGTCAGACTTGTCGTTCGTAGGCCTTTCAAATCGTCGAAACTTCTGTCACTTCCACAGTCATCGCTCCAAATTATTTTAACTTTGATTTTACTATGGATTGTCACAAACATCTCGTGGTCAAAACGGGTCTTATCCAAGGCAAGGGACCATTGGTGAACATTGGAGACTTTGTGGAGGTCGTTTACGAAGTTGAATTACTTGTCGATGAGAACGGCGAACGGTAGGCGGCTGGAATAGTCTCGACTTTTCGTTTGCTAATTACATCAAGGATCTCTCGTGACTTCGGCAACGGTCCGACTTTGTTCTACGTCGGCGAAAATAACTTGACAGGCAACACCGCTCAGCATCATAGGAGCAACATGCTCACGTATTTACTTTCCGAGGCTGATGGAGGAATGAAAAAAGGGGAATACTCCAAGTTCATATTACCCTCGTGAGTTTGGCACACGTCTTTTATGAACTTTCGCTGACCCCACCCAAGTGAGTGCAGTCAGTGCCAGCTCGCTTCCAGACCCGAACAGCAAACGATCATGTAATAGGCTAAGGCTCACTGATCCTCGAACGATTGTCTGGCTAATTGTGTTGCAGGACCATCAATGTAAAACGGCTGTGGCAAGACGTGAAAGTTGGGCGAATCGAAGAAGAAGCCCGCTTACGCGAGCGCAGGCTTCTTCTGGAGCTTCTCGCGATTAACATACACGACGATACTGCCGGTACGAGGAGAGACGATGCCCGAATAGAGCTGGTGGGACAAAGGTTCGCGGCTCCGCTCCCTCCCAGTCACCCAACAGTTCCTACAGCATTCCATACGGGCAAGCAACTCCAGGAGACTAGAGATGTACAACAGGCTCAAGGTCTTCAAGGCTATGACTTTTCAGCCATGCGGAAAAGCACAACGCCGTACTCTGGTGGATCCACCCGCCTTCAACAATCAAATGCCGCAGAGCAAGGATGGGGAGTGAGTGAGCAACTACAACGACATCCACTAGCTCAACCTAGCTCGCAGTCTCTTGGACCTTTTCCACCGACCAGAGCATCAACGAAGCCTGTGCAGAGCCAGTGGCAGCAGCCTTGTCCTCGAGGTTCGGGACCACAGGCCAGTGGACAGACTGCTGCCTCCTGGGGTATTCCGAAACGCCCTCACGGTGAAATTGACATCCAGCGCGATACTTCAATTTGGGAATTTCGAGACGGTAGACAGATCCACAGAGACAGTCAGAAACGCCCTCGCAATGAATGCGGCACCCACCCCGGTTCGAACGAGCCCATCTCGCCCAAAATTCCAAGGCAAGCACCTCACCCACCATTGAGTGCCACATCAAACAATCACGGGAACCCATGCCAGTCTCGACTTTTGCCACCACTATCTCAGGTTATGGCGCAGTATCAAACGGAACCTGACCAAGATGGTTCGATTGCACATCGGAAATCATTCAATCCTGTGAACAAAATGACGCGCAGTCATCCCGTCGGTAACGTAGTAGACGGCGTTCGAATTCGCGCAGATGGTCGTCCGGACAAGCGTAGTATGAGGAAAAGGCACCAAGATGCGGGATATGGTTTACGCAAGCCATTTTCTGAACCTTCCTCAGCGCTGATGAGTGGATTTGGTGGAACGAGTAAGAAGACAGAAGGGGAGGGAAAGGAAAATTTCGGCAAGAGAGCCACGATCGGAGAAAGACACGGGAATCCTGAAAATCCCCTAGACACCATAGGCACAGGAGGCTATGACGACGAATGGCAACGACGACTGCACAATTGCGAAGATATGTGCCAAAGCATGGAGAAGAGCAAGGAAATCCATGCCAGCGAGTCTATGGTTGTACGCAAAGTGTCGGAACCGTGCTCGGAGCAGAGGTCTCACAAGCGATCATCGGTCGAAATGCATCCGCCAAATGAGACTTCTCAGCCAGTAGCTTCCTCGCGGTCTAGCAATAAAGAGGAAGTGGCCAACGAAAGAGTCTCCAATCCGGCAGACGGGGCTTCGATGGCGAGAGATGAGGTTCCAGCGCGTGCGAGAGATTGTGGTCCCCTTTAGAATTGTCCCCGCGGGCGAACGACATCTCAGACGAAACAATCCAAATAGAGAGCATCAAGGTGGCAGTCCAAAGTATGGATCTCGTTGTGATAGTTCCCGTACTTATTTCCCTGATTGTTTTCGTACTGTCTGTCACTTGCTGCGAAACCCCAAGTCGTGCAAGTGTAAAAGACGAAACATTGAGCATAATATCTCACGTGCATCCCGATGAGAAGAGACTCGCCCTGTGGCTGGATATGACGAAAGCACGCAGGGCAAGATATAGAATACGCTTCAGGTATTTGAAGCTCGTAGTCTGACTTCTAGCTACGGAGGCGTGTCCCGCCACGATGTGCATCTCTTGTCGGAGGGATGCACGTTAGTCAAGTCTTCTGAGTGTCTACCGGTAACGTGTTCGACAAGGTTTAGTGTGGGGAGTGTAGAAAGCGAAGCATCCATTGATCGAAGCTGAAATGGCTGTCGGAGCATCTCACTCAGGCTCTGGAGTGGAAGGGTGACTTAAACATATTGATAAAAGCGTCTGAGCATGCGTGCATGCCACTCAGGACATCGAGGCCGCTTTTCACGAATCCGCACCTTGATCCGAAGATAAATCGTCCACCCATCTAAAGACCCGTTGAATAGCCGTCCCAGGCTCTGTTTTTACACTCACATTCTCGGACAAATCATCACAGACATTTTCGACGTTCTCGAAAGCTTCAGCGGGTACTCTGGCAAGGGCAGCCTGTAAGCTGTCTTCGTATCCGGTACGGTCAAGTTGTGAGAACAAGTGAACGTCGAATCGACTGGCTTCAAGTCTTGGACGCTGGCACCCGCTGAGACGCATTCAATCTTGAGTCGATATGCTTCTTCCATCGCCTGCCTCAACTCCTGCAAGATATCGGTCTTGTCCAGCTCAAAGGTCCCTTCAAAGTCATCATCTCCAACGTTCAGGGCTTCTTCGTGGTCGCGAAGGAGTTCCCTGCATGCAACTTCGTTCCAATACTCGTAATTGAGGTTAGCCAAACGCTGTCCGAGCGAGCTCACAGCGGCTAATGTGGAGTGATAATGCTCCAACAAAAAGTCCACCTCTGGCGGAGATGTGAACGAGGGCACACTCGTACGAGGGAGCGTTGGTGCATTACCGAGCAGGGCAGTGGACCTGGCGAGAGCATTACCGGTGGGGGATCTTGTCCACTGCCGCGCAGCTTGCATGAAGACAAGTTCGCAACGACTCCGAGAAATTCGTGCCGCTTGTAGTCTTCGCTTCATTTTCTTGACATCGGCTGCGTATGACTCAAGGAGAGACCAATCGATGATAAAGCGCTCTCGAAGCCGAGCGACGTTTTGAGTGCCGGACACGGCGTCTGGTTGTATGGTAAAAGGATCAATCGCGTTCTCGTACTGGATTCGAGATTTCTTGTATGTCTTGCGGAGTTGCTGCCAGTGTTGCTTGCTCTTATCGAGCTCGGTAGTCACCAGAGATTCGTGAGCGCGGGACAGCTCCATCTCTTCCAGTTGCGTGTTGAGATGACTGCCAGACGATCCTGTGACTGCATGCATGCGCACACCGCTCAAAAGTGGCTTCGAGCTGCCGACCCGCTTGCAGGTTCCCGATGGCCCATAACTTTTATGTGAATGCGGTCAGATCATGGAACTGGGTAGACATGTTGGTGCATGCAGCAAGGCTTGTCGCTTCGATGTAACGATAGTATTGATTGTAAGATATGCTCAGAGGCGTGGCAATGCAGATTGAGCTCATTGGCTACCAGATTGTCCAACGAACAGATGACTCTGACCCATTCCAACAACGCTTTGCCAACGAAATGTATCTCCGAATTCGGCCGCTTCACGAAAGAACTGGACCACGGTCAGTTGTACGCCACGAATTTGAAATTCGCATCTGTAGGCAGCAACGTCACCGGGACATGCCATTACCGCCCAAGAACTTAGAAGATATGACTGCTACCTTGCCACGCAAGTATCCCGGTAGCCAATGGAAAAGTTGGTAATCGACGGAAACCGCCCAAGGCTTACGAACAAAGATCGGCGGTCAGCGCCGGGCTGGAAGGCTGAGGTGTTTTGATTCCGGGGGTCTGCTCAGCGCGCTGCACAATTTCTCCGTAACGCACAACAATAAGATTGAACTCGTCAATAGTTTGGAGTTACTGCCAAACTTGATGACCATGAGATGTTCTGCTAAGAAGTGGACATTTTCTTATGTCGTTGTCGTGCTGTCGGACATAGGCTTCAGGACAGTTGTACAGGCCGTGGTAAATGCCGCCTTAGGCTCGGTCTCAAGCACTTGCTCAGAAGCACAAGTGACAAGGTGCTTGCGATTCACGAGTCAATGTGAACCGAGAGCAGCTGTGGCGGATTCGCTCAAGACTGAGGGTTTCGGAGTTGTGCGAATCGATATTGGATAGTGCTCAAGATATTTTCAGGAACTGGTGGCGAAGGAAATCCAGAAGACGGGTCGGTCACATCAAGTTCAACGCCTTTGATCCAATTGGCAATCTTGTCGCCGAAAGACGGTTGATCGTTGAGCGGATTGAACATCAGAGAAGATGCGTCTATCAGTACACGTTCTGATCCGTTCATCGAGGACCCCACCTCAGGGTTACTCAATCGTTGCAGTATGCCGTTCTCGGGCAAATTGTTCGTTGCAAGTTGTGCCGGAGTTTTGTACTCCTGGTAGACTTCACTGAGAGCTGGATATGTGTCGGCCCAGGGTGGTATCGAGACATTGGCATCGTCGCATACCTTACGCGCATGTGAAACGGCTGCTTCTGCTTCTTGAAGATCCAAGTTTGCGTTTGCTAAGCTTTGGTGCCATGTGAGTAAATATTTTTCGCTTGCTTTATCGAGTTTGAGCCCTTGGTCGCCCAGAAAATCCCTCCGGATTTCTTGTTCATGTTTTTCGAGATAAAGCTCGTCGATCCTCTCGCGCATGATCTTGGAGTCGGCGACGGCGTCACAAAATTTCGCAAGCTCTTCCACCATTGGAGGTCTCGCAGCGTGCGACTCTCTCGAGCGGGAAGAAGTGGGAAGTAGTGATACGCTCGTGTGCATGAGGCCACCGTCGTCCTGGCCAGATTCGTTCCGCCGCACAGTAGTTGACATCGCCTGGAGCGAATTGCGAAGGTGGTTGCCCACTTCCTCAATCTTTCTATCGCCTTCTCGCATTCGTGACATGAGCATAGCTGTGGATTGGATGTGTTGCGTGAGCTCTTCAACATCATTGTGAAGTTGGCTCTCCAGTTTTGTGAGTCGGCCCTTTGGCCTCTTCGGGGCAACTTCAGATTTTCCGCCCGTGACACCAGAAGTAAGAGCTTTGACGGAATTTTGCAAACGACACAAGATGTACTGAAAGTTATCCAGCCGGTGTTGAAACTCGATTCGTTGGACTGAATTGGCAGATTGAGCCCTCGAAAATAGATCATAACGGCGTTCGTTGACTTCAAGGATGTGAGGCAGCGAACACGGATCTAAGGCTTGGATGTTGGGTTTTGGTATATGTTGCCCATGCGTGAACTGGAACCGTTTTAGTGGCATTCGGGGGTAAAGTATAGTCAATCGTACCTCGGGCTTAGGATCTCGGTCTCCTTCATTGTAGTCATGACGTGCTTGCGGATCTGAAGTCTCTGATGTGCCGAATCCGAAGCTCCTAGACTGGTAAGCCCTTTCACCATCGGGAGGAAACCCCGTCGTTGGTCGCCGCGATATTGACTCGACATCTGCGACCGGTACTTCATCATGTCCCTCAGCGCCCTGCATAGCAGATGGTCGGTTACTTTTAGAGTGTCTGATAGCCGGACACGGTTGATTCTCACAGTATCGATCTCATGGAAGGAATGTGATCGGTACAAAAGCAGCTTCCGGGTGGGTCCATGTATTGGGCAGCTGGTCTCCAGGGGGAGCTACAGCATACAAACAAAGGACAGGGCTTGATTTCTCGGTAAAGCGCCAAGAAATACCTCGCTGCAGGCATCACACACAGCCCAGGGATTCCAGTTTGACGGACCTCATGCCACCATTCGCTAGACGCGACTCATGTCTGCCTCTCCCGCATGGGACATGGTCCATGTAAAGTGTACATGCTTTTGTCCATGCGCTGGCAGCGGACAGGCTGTAGGCTAAATCTACCATCGTGACTCTGCCTTCGATACGCCACGGCCGTCTACCATTCGGCCGCAGAGCCTTAATGATGATAAATTGTCCTTAGAGCGCTGACAACTGGACTATTATCCAGTCGTTAGCGACCGCCTCCCGAACATAGCTAATCGGTACGGTTCCTCATCTTCACCAACATGGGAGTTCAGACCAGATTTCCATCAGTTTAGTAAATTCGTGCCTCGGGACTGGGAGCCGTACCCTTGTCCTTTACCCGCGCAGGCCCTGGTGCACGCCGTCTTGGAGCCCTTACAGTATACTGACTCACCGCCAACGGCCACCAGCAGCGTCCTATTGGGGTCCCGGCCTCCGAGTGGCCAATTCCTGGATGGCCAATTACAAACCGGTCAAATGCGCCAACCACGCCACTTTCCGAACAGCGCTGGCCGTTCTAGCGTGCAAGATGTGAGCCAAGCCGTACGCAAATGCGGCCTCGCCCCTTTAGTCCAAGGATACGATGTCCGAACGACCGGCATCCAGCAATATGGCCAAGCCCTCAAGCATGCATTCGATCCGCACAAGGGTGTCGCTACGCCTAGCGCTACTCCAGCACAGGCTACGCCTAAAGCCCAGAGGTCACACCAGAGGTTCACATCAGAGTCGTGGACGCAGGGGCGAACGCCGTGACATCCTCTACCCTAACTACAGGATCAATCCAGCAAAAAGAATTGTTGTAGGAAGGGTGTTTCATGCGCTCTGGGCTGAACCAGCTGGACGTAGCGGCGCAGCGATCTCAAAGTACGACGTGCTGAACCAACTTGGACAGCGCGTGTTCTCGAAAATCCAAAGGTTCGTGGTAGTCAGGAAGGGACCGCACTATTGTATTGCGCTTCCCGTCTTCACGTACAACGGACAAGGAGTCGCGGAACTGAGGGTGGTAGATTCTAGGCTCCGCAACAGTCAAGCTTCATCAAGCCAGAATGGATTGATGAGGACAGACTTTCTTTTGTCGATCGTTGCTAGATGAAGCTAGTATATCGCGTACATTTACACGTTCGCAGCGATAGTGACAACAAGATGATTAAAGAGACTGCGTCTGACGTGGGACGCGAAACCGTCCTCGTCTGGAAGAGACGTAAAGCTTCACAGTACTTTGCAGATTCGGCTTGATCCTGGCACTGTTGTGGAGTTGCAGCGGAGCCATCAGGATGTCACGGTTGCATTTTATGGCAGATGACAACAAGCGATACAGTACGGCTCGAGGCATCCGTGACCAACCGATTCAACACCAACTCGGGAATCTCAATCTGTCGGATCTTGCTGCTCTGAATTTGGCGGTCACCCTCTGGTCGGGGAACAACTGGAGCTGAGAAGAAGGAGAGCGGAATAGCGGAAAACACATCCCTTCAATGATGCCAGGGTTAAAGCATCTGGCCCTTGTTGGATAAACACACCTCTCGGGTCACCTAGCCTGGTGGTCATGGTGAAATCGGAGGGACGATTGTGTTTGCGTCTCCCTTTGTTGGAAATCGGGCTGTTCCATCCGGTGGGCGCTCCATCTGCCTGGCAGGGAGTACAGGATGGAGAGTTCGTTTTATGGAATCATCGGGAAACAGGATCGGTACGGGGGTGGCACCCTTTTTGCCTTAGCATTGCGAAACCCCTCTCGTAGACCTCTCTAGAGGAGCGTCGCTCGTCGGAGAGATCCCCCCCCGGGAAGACCTTGCTTCACTGCTTGGGAAAGAAGGCTTGATTCATTTCAGCGCGTGCAGTAGTTTGCAGAATCGGATTCATCTTTGCACTGTTGTGTATGTCTTCCGAAACCATCGGAGAATGCGGTTGCATCTCCCGGCCGACCAACACAAGCAATACTGACGGTAGGAGGAGACTTCGTGCAGTGAAGCCGATGTTGCAATCTACTGTATTGAACCGGGGTTAAAGGTAGACCGGCCTTAGCTAGACCCGTAAAATTAGGTTCACATTCTCGTTATTATCATTTAGTCATAGTAATATACCAAACCGGTATCCGGGATGTCGAGCTTTCATTTTGTTATCCTACGCCTAGATCTCGCCCGTTATGTACGAACGTGCCTTCAATGAAGACCTATCTTACGACACCGGATTCATAAATGACTATGTAGTTTATATTTTATTAATAGGCTATAAAGACTATAGGAATGAATACTTCCTTCGTAACAGATACCTTTCAGGTTGATTAGAGTACCTGAGGCATACGTTAGGAGCTGTCACATTCTGACCGCATGGAGTGTATCAAAAGATACGTCATATACGTTAGCCGTAGCTCGAAGGCATCAAATTTGCTTACCATTATATGCTTAAAGAGCTAAAGAAATGCATCTAAGGGACGAAAATATAAGTTAAGGCTCGCTTGCCAAGTACATTGACCCCATCATTCAACCCTAACCCTGATTACCAGTGGGACTCGGTACCCTATCAACCCCAAAGCATGTGTGCTGCTTTGGACGGAAAAATCCTGTGGACTACCCGCACTACTGTTCCCTGTATGTATACTGCCCAGAGCAAGAACTCCCACTGGTTGGCGATTTTTCTCTGTAGTTTGTTTGGGTCCGCGAGTATGATGGCAGCATGCGGGCGTTCACAGGGATAGTTCTCCAGATGGACGACGCCATGCATTCAACATTGCCGAGTGTGCCTTGAGAGGAGGACGTTGTCTATCGTATCGGCCTGTACATGTCATATACATGCCAAATCATGCTCCTGGCGATCTTCAACCTTGAAGATGTGACGCTTGGTGATGTGATCGACTATCTTCTCCCATAGAATATTTTTCGGGGACATCTGGTAGCCGCCTGGGGGAGGAGTTCCCTTGCCTCGAATATGTTGCGTAGTACTCTGGTGCACAAGATATTACCTTCCCGGTGAATCGCTTCACGGTTTTCCGCTTCAACGGGCGTCGGGAGTGTGGACGTCAACGCCCTCACAGCCATGGTGCGGTCATAAAGCCTGGGCCGAAGTCGAAACATCCGCACGAGGACAACTGCGCGTTAAAGTTGCGACGCGACAAACAATCACGCCTCGAAAAAGCCAAACAAATGGAACTTACTTAAGTGTGTTCTGCCACAGCGGGTGTCCCTTGTGAGAAGGGTGTACATTAACTTACATCCAGCTTCATGCATTCTTTACGAGTATTGCACAATGTCTTCGCCGCCGCGCTGCGCCGCCCCCTCATCTTCCACTGGTAGCAACCAAGCAATCTTCAAGAACTACAACGACAGCGTCGCCAGAGGTAACGTGCATCCATGTGACAAGGAAGTCACGCTGTCGCGGAACACTACAAAAATACGCAGAGCAGGACATGAACTACGCCTCAGGTATGTGAGATTCGTAACGTGCATTCCTATGACAAGAGACTCACACTGTGGCGGGACATGACAAAAGTATGCATGGCATGATCCGGACTACGCTCCAGGTACGTGAAGCTCGTAATCGTGCTTCTAGCTACGCAGAGGTGTCCCGCCACGGCGTGCGTTTCTTGTCGAAGGGAGAGGAAGCAAAGGCCCACAAATCGACCGGAGCGTTACATCAGGAAAGCGAACAACTTTCCACCCATGATCATACGCACAAGCAAAGTCACCTCTTTGTAGTCATCCCATCACTACAGAACTTGCCATGTCGGGAGATCTATATCGGACGACATGTGAAAGACAACAAAAGGAGATTCCATCACACACACACAAACGCAAGAACAACATACCTTGGTCCCATGAATTTACTGATACGCACATCGGCAAGACGCCATGTCACGGATAAGTGTTCTCATGCTAAACAAGGCGCGAGACGACTGTTGACGTGGTTTGGAATACAAGATAAAGAATGGAGGCCGTAATTGAACACCAAAGCGAGCGAGCGACCTCTCATCTACATGCGATTGCCAGACACTAGTCAGCCATTTGGGCGCGACGGGTCAATGTATAACGCTTTGCTTGGTACCAAAATCGGTAGCGTCGCCTTGTCTGTTCCTTCTCGTCGGAGCTGTAAAGCTGACAAACTTGAAGCAAATGTCAGGCCTGGCTGCGGGCATCTCGGTATTCGATTTAACATTGGCTAATTCACCTCGAAGTGACATTGTGGGCATTGCTTGCCGGGAATCACCCAAACTGTGTAGCCACGAGATTTACATTGCGGGCATCTCTTGCCGGGGACCTGATGATGCTGTCAGTTGGTCTGAAATACATCATGAAGGGGAGAAATACGAACGGGAATTGTGCGTATGGGCAAGTTGCCTCCGAGGGGAGGATTCATCTCGTTGGCGCCGCCAATTTCTATCCTGCGGTTGGTGCGATAACTAGATGGAGTCGGGAGCTGTTCGATGCCCAGACGTTGGAGGGTCTCGAAACGGCGGGCGTTGTAAGCCATTGTGTGGGTGGAGGCGGCGGGCTTGGATGGGGTTGAATCGAAGCGTGTTGGTCGAAGGAAGTTCGATGAGGGCAAGAATTGTGTCGAATACGACGTGATGTTGTGGTCGGGAAGCCAGTGTTCAGTACCGGACTGGACAAGAAATTGGAAAGGCTGAATGGCTCGGATGAAAAGAGGAAGTGATTGAGAGGACGATGACTCAAGAGCATACTTAGGTGGAAAGAGCGCCAGCAACGCGGTCACCTCGGACAGTGACATTGAGAGCCATGGTTCAGGGTCTGCCACCATCTGCGTGGAACCCGACAGTATGGTCGTTGAGCTATCCGAACGAATGATCGCGAAAGGGCGATAGTTGATATAGTACACTGGAGAGATTGGACTCTGTCCCGATCGGAAAGTGCCGGCGGTCTGATTATAGCACCGTCACAGTTCACCACAAGGGCTCAGGTCAACCTGGGGGTCGCACTTCCACACAAATAGTACCTGCGACCTCGGTTAGCATTTCGACGACAGTCTGCGTACGCTGCAGATCCATCGGCTTGTAGACGTGCTTGTTCCTCTGATCGACAACGCCAGACGGTGCGAATGACTTTGCATCAAACATGGAGTCGTAGCACGAATATCTGCGGTGAGGGTGCTCGCTTGCCTAGGCCGAGCGACAATTGCAGACTGTTGCATTCTGTGCCGTGTTCCCCTTACTGGTCGAACTTGTGGTGACCTGTTGTGTGGTGGGTGCGGCGTTGATTGATCGACACATGCAGTCGGACCTATAGGGATCCCTACGTGATACAGAAATACGTCGAGATCCTGTTTCACGCTCACGCTCGTCAAAACATGTCTTACAATCTGCGCGACGACACGAATACCCCGGCGGCAGAAGACGGCGAGCCGATGGAGACAGTCATTTGCACAGCGGGACGAGGAAAGCGGCGAGGACGGAAACGACGAGATCGGCATATACCGAGCTGGAAGTTTTCCCTTAAGGAATGAGTTAGCATACTCGGTAGTCATCCAAGTTGAAAGAGGCTTGCAGATGCCAAGCTGAAAGCTCCGGCGGGAGAAATGCTGAGGTGCACCTGACGACTAAATTCACATGGGGCGCTACGTTATGCTTGCAGATACCAAGCCTAAAGCCTTCCTGATGAAACAAATGAAGGTATCGTGCAGGCTACAGGCCAATGTTCCAAAGAGACAATGGACCGACCCTAGAATGATCGAAAAGCAGTCCGTGAAGCAGGAGGTTTTCGTCATATCCATAAAACCTAATGACCAGAACTCAGTCTCCATTCCAGATGTGTCAGGATGTCTGCGGTAATACAGAACAGATGTAAGATATGAAAACAGCATCTAAGATTTACTCAGGCTGCGTGAAGATAGCCACATAGCTACTAATCGCCACCTCGAGTAGCAAGCGTAAGCGTGATTGCAGTACAAACGTACTTATCAGTACTGCTTCCGATCAGACATCTTTGATTCCATCATTGGAGTCTGAGTATCACCTAGGTGCACTGTCTTGCTTGCGATAATTACTATACTGCTGTTATTTGCTTAATCGTTGCATCAGAGAAAAGCTATTTGAATACACTGCAAACCTTCGGAGGATGTCAAGCGGACAATACGTTCATCCCATCTACCCAACAACGGTCGCCATGACAAGAGATCAGAGGCTGAGGTACCCTACAGGTGGCCTACAGATGAAGTCAAGGCTGGAGAGATTGTGCTGCCGTACCATTAGCGTGCATTCGTGCGACAAGGGAGTCACCTCGTGGCGAAGATGACTAGATCACGCAGAGCGGGACATGGAGTGCGCCTCAAGTATGCGAGATCTACGGTCATACTGGTCTAAATGTAGGTATGTCTCGCTGTGAAATTTGCTTCACGTCGGAGGGATGCACATTAGGGATGTGAAGTCTGAGTTACATCTGCCACCACCGCGGATTGCCGGTGGGAATCGAGTGCTATGGTCGGGCGCGTGAGACGCCTGATATGTGATCGTGATTCGGAAGGATAGGGAGGACGGCAATGTGTCAGACCCGAAAACAGGGAGAAGTCTCAGCCGCAAATAGCTGGATGATCAGAAGCCGTATACTGATTGCCGATGGCGCTGAAGCAATCTTCACACATATTGGATGTGGCGTTCTTCTAATTCTTGGACGAACTCCGTGCTCCACATGCTTTGTCGATCGACGCAGTCATATCGAAGACTTCGTAAAACGCACCGATCAGATGCACGCTCCCAACCACGAGCACGGTGATTTCACCTTCAACTGTTCCGCAATAGCTACCCACCGTTGTGACAACGTCTTGGACGCAAGGGATGACTTCAACGCGTGCTCGTGGATCCCAAGATTCCCAGGCTTGACGACACTGGTGCTGCACCTCGAGACGCTGCAGCGCTCCGAAATCGATGTTTGCATTGTGAAAGCCTAGTGATATTGATATCAGCGAAGTCCGTATCAATGAAACACGACAGGTAAATGTGCAACTTACTTCCAAGACCTGCCTTTTCGTGGCGTACCTGGTTCGTACAGAATACGACGAAACTCGGTCGAGCTTGAGAAAGCTGCTGGAAAACCTCTTTCAGGAGAGGTAACGGCTTGCGACCTTGTTGATTGAACACTAGGACAGTACTTCTGTAGAGTGATCAGTCGAGATCCTTGCTCGGTTTCAATGGCTCTTTAGCCCACGATGGTTCATCAGAACAGTAGCGAACGGTGACTTACCTCTGAGATGTCTCTTTCGATGGGTTGTACTTTTCAACCCCCGCTGCGAAAGATCTCTGCATGTAGTTCTGGACGGCCAATTCCACGCTCTCGATAGTATGAGCGCCATCCAGGAACCATGTAGCTCCGTTAGACCGAGTTATCTCGCCTCGAGCGGGCAGATGTGTTCTTTCTAGACCTGCCAGCAATTGAGACGAGGCGAAGTTGTCCGGAAATTCTAAATCGATCGCTCGCTGTGAGGTCTCAAATTTAAGCAACTTCTCGAATACCACTGAAGCAAGGTGAGCGGCCAAGGCAGCGTTCTCTCTTTGACCTTTCGATTTAATCACGTCTGAAACGAGCCATTGTAGGTCTCGAACGGTAGTGACCTCAACGTTAACTGCTCTAGCTCGCTCGTCGATCACTCCATGGACGGCCTCTTTTTGTACCACAGTGAAAGCGCGAGCTGAAGGTTTCAGAATGCCAGCTTTGTGCCAAGCGATATCTTCCAGAGTGCTACCCAGCTGAGACTGATGATCCAGATGGATCGTCGTGATACCAACCGCCAAAGGCTTCGATATTATGTTTGTGGAATCATACTCGCCGCCAACTCCCACCTCAATGATGGCCACCTCGACGTCTTTCGACATGAAGTAGTGAAAAGCCACCAAAGTCATGAAACGAAAATACGTGGGCATTCCGTCACGTTGAAGGTTATCGCTCTTCTTCAACATGCCCAGTACCTCGAAAACATATTGCGCGAAATCGTTGTCCGAGATAGCGACCGAGTTAATCCGAATGCGCTCGGTAGGCTTGCGAATGTGCGGCGATGTGTAAAGTCCTACTTTGATCGGTCGAATGAGATTCTGGAATCTCTGTTTTAGGAAATTGTTCAGAAGAATGCAGGTGCTGCCTTTGCCTTTCGTTCCGGCAATGTGGATGATATTCATGCGGTCGAAATCCCCGGGCTGGCAGCAGAATCGTTAGTTTTGTCACTGACGCTGTTCTTGGGCAGAGGCTACCTTATATCCAAGCGCCGCAAACCACCTCTTCACCTTCTCCAGAGCATCACTCTCCTTCAAGTCCTGGCTGCGCCTTTTGTCGTGGCGGGCTTTGATGGCATCGGGCGAGCTTTGTAGTTCGTTGAGAGCACGTAGCGCCGCCTGTGACTGTCAGACAAGTAACCTTTCCGATGGTGACAGGATTGTTTCCACCTCATAAGCCTCCTCACAAGAACCTTCGTCCTTACTCATTGCCGGTGGTCAAGACTGAGCTTATATTGCGCAGCACGATGGGTTTCATAGCGGTACATTATGACTGAAACGTGGACAGAAGACTGGCCATTCGATTCGTCCATCGGGGCGTGCCGCGAAAGCGGGGCCGCGTGCTCTGACTTGACATCACAAGCCGTAACGTGCATCCCACCGATAGGAGACTCACACTGTGATGGGACATGATAGACTACGCAGAACAGGCTATGGACTACGCCTGAGGCACGTGAGATTTGTAACGTGCATTGCGCCGATAAGAGACTCACCTTGTGCCGGGGTGTGTTCAAGCTACGTAGGGCAGGATATGGACTAACTTACTCTTGAGGTATGTGAAGCTCGTAGTCGTACTTGTAGCTACACAGGTGTGCCCCGCCATGACTTGCGTTCCCCGTCGAAGGGACGCACGGTAAGTTAACGACTGTTTGACTTCGAACCATAAAGTCACCTAAGAATTCGGTGTCCTGAGACAGGTATCAATGCAAGGCACGTTCGTGTGTACCTGGTGACATCTAGGTATGGGGTAGCAAGACAAATCTTGACATTCGGGACACCGATTTCGCATATCACTGTAGTAGGCACTACATGCTAGATAGAAGTCCGAAGCAAGTGTAGAAAATAACAAGTGTTCCGTCACTCCTGGAAGGCCAAACTTTATGATTGAGAAAGCACCGTGTAATTTATCACCAACGTCCTTAGCTCGAAGCCGAGCGTTGACACTGTTCACTTTCTTCATCTACCCATCTGACAGCCGCGTCGACACACGGGAATAACGGAAATTTACTGTCGAAGACATCCATTCTGAAGCTGTCGGAGGTCCGAACATCATGACGTTTAGCCGCACTGTTGATTGTATCCCAGGGCAAGATTTGGTAAGAATTGCTCACCACATGAGATGCACCCATCCTCCACATTTCCGTCCAGTTGGCGCCTTTTTTATTCGCCAACTGATCCCTGCTGTAAAGCCATGCGACGCATATGTCTTTCCTCCGTCTCTCGTCACCTGTTTGACGGATCTCCACGATCTGGGCTGGATCGCTGGCTGGAGGGCCGCCAGGCTCCGTCGTACAGATGTATACATTATCACCAGGCCGGTACTCTCCCCCTTCATAAGAAACATTGTCAAGCTTCAACAACTTTTCCCACTCCAGGATGCCTTTGGCCCGGGCAGCTTCGGTGAGCATGATGCGATAGTTGGACGACTTCTGCTGTTCCTGCACCTTGGATGCCGACGCTGTCGCTCTGCGACGCCCAGGCTTCTGTTTCTTGCGCTTTCTCAATGACAATCGTTCCACCTCGAAGTATGGCTCCGCGCTCTTCAGACCTTCGTCACCTTCAACGTTTCCTGCATTCTCCGAAACATCATTTTCCGCCATCGCCACGTCTCCTTCTCCATCTTCTACCATCGCCACGTGTTCGTCTCCGAATTCGAAGCTGAATTCTAACCTTTCCCCTCTTCCTTCTTCTCCTCCCTCTTCTTCATCTCTTTCGTCAGATTCTTCTTCCTCATCTTCCGCCATCGCCACGTCTCCTTCTCCATCTACCATCGCCACGTGTTCGTCTCCGAATTCGAAGCTGAATTCTAACTTTTCCCCTCTTCCTTCTTCCCCTCCCTCTTCTTCATCTCTTTCGTCAGATTCTTCTTCCTCACCTTTGTTTTCCACCTCAACATCTTTGTCGTTGTAGTCCTCTAGACGATCCCCTGTAGCTGTCTGCTCGTCGGATGCTGCTTTCTGTACTCTCTCATCGTCTCCATCTTTGTTCTGCTACAGATTAGTCGATGCGCTAGGCCCCGTAAAGGCTGAACACTCCCCTTCTTACCTGTAAATCGTATTCTCCAGAATAGAGGCTCAATATGCGACTCAGCCAATGAGTTCCAAATCCCACAATGTCGTATTCTTTGGCCTCTGACGTGATCCGCCTTGCCTCATCAAAGGAAGCTCGATCTCCTATTTCACCGTTCTGCTTGAGTGTAGCATGTGTAAACCAGAGAAACACAACAGAGTTGTCGAAGCCGCCGCTCCCAAACGCTTTGGATGATCCCATCTCAGTGTGCACATTCTCCCACAGTATTACAGCTTCGTCCCATCTTGCGTCATTCTTCCTCGAATCGATGGTGAGATGTAGTATAATAGCTTGATAGATTTTGAGGCGTAGACGGATGAATTCATCGATAAGATCCAGATTCTGAGTGGGTTTGTAGAAGCCCGCCAACCTATTGGCATGTTCTTTTGCGTCTTCAAAGCTTTCCAGCTGCGTTAATGCCATGATGCGGCAGAGTTCCAAGCGGCGCCATCCCTTGCTTTCAATTGCTTGAGGTCTCTTGGCGTTCGCAAAATACGGTTGATGTTCTTCAAGGACTTGCAGAGCGTTTCTAGGCTCTCCTAGCTCGCAAAGGACTTCAGCTTCATGGTTCACGATATTTGCTTTAGCCGTGTCGTCGCCAGCGACGGTGATTCCACACATTTTCAAAACATCCATTGCACCTTCGAAGTTTCCTTTGTAGTGCATGATCTTGACGAGAAGGGCATGTTTGTCTCTGATCACAAGCAATTCAAGCGTAGATAGACTCGTGACTTCCTCGTGCGCCCAGGTGTTTGCCCAGTGTTCCGAATCTTGGTACTTGCCGACGATTTGAAAATTCTCTGCCATCGAAAGGTAGAGGAATCCACGTTCGGCATTGCATCTCGTATCATTTGCTATCGTTCGACCAGGTTTTGCTGTTCGAAACAACGTGTCATTTATCAGCGTTTGTGATCCTGGAATATCGCCAGAAAGACGTAGCAATCCGCTTTTACGACGCGCGAAGAGGAGCGATAGGTAGCCACCCCGACTCTCGATCCCAAGACGTTCGAGCGCAGCCAAGATGTGAAGGCGATCCTCCAGTGTACCGAATCTGGTGGCAGAAACCAGTGCCTTCACTACGTCTTCACTTGGGAGACTGTTGGCGTTGTGAGTGAGCGCTTTGTCAAGCGTTCGTCGGAGGGAAGGCAGCAGTTCACGACCACGATCTCCGTAGCCAGGAAGGCAATCTGTGAACGTTGCCGAGCTTTGATGTGTCTTGAAGCGGCGCAATTGTTTATCAAGCGAGTCGCCATTCCGCTCAAACATGAGTCTATATCGACCATACTCCCTTTCGAGAAATTGATCTACGGGGAAAACGAAACTCAAGACTTTCAAGGCCTCGGATGTCCAGTGATGTGCAGTATCTGCGTCTTGGGACTGCACACCCATCTCTTCCATGATCTCAGTCGAAAGAGACATCACATTTTGTTTCTGGGTGAGTAGCGACTCGAATTCCTCAAGGTGACCGCCACCCAGCGCCTTAACAATCTCAGGATCCAATTCCAATTCCAAGTCGGTGGAGTGGATCAATTTTCCTGCGCCATCAGAGCCCCACCTGAGCTGTGGACGCCTGAACCAGTCTAAAGCTTGAGCGGAGATCTCACCTCCACAACCAAAGACCAGCCATGCAAAGGCAGGAAACTGACGCTTTCTCGAATTGACCGAATGCACAGTTCCACTGACGTACGGCCGACCCCTGTACAGTTCGTAAGCGAAAATCCATCAAATCGTCGTGTCTATCCTCACATGGGTGAATTATTCCCCTGGCCGTAGCCCACCCAGGAATTGTTCTGCATGGTCAAAGTTGAGAATGATACTTGTGTCACAGCTCCAGAAACAAGACGGTTGGCAACTGGGAAGCGGACAGCTGTCTTTATCGTGCGGACCGACCCGAGGTAACGCGGGCGCTTCTTTCCCACATTGTCGTTCACGTCAGCAGCTCGATCACGCAAGCAAAGAGGTCACAAATTAGCTGCGAGTGCAGTTCGAACGATATGGCTTACACAAATTCGCCATAGTGAACTGGCGGTGCTGTAGCGTTCCATGTTACCTGATCAGGCTGCATACACATCTGTCAAGCCGGGCGACGTAACAATCGCGATCATCGTTCGTACGGATAAATTACATAGCAGTGGGGTGAAAGTTAAGGCCAACGTCAGAGACACGCCCGTGAAGGGACAGCACACGGATAAGATGCAGATCACCCTCCGAGTACGCGGTTCCCTCTTCGGTCATTAACGTGCATCCCTGTGACAAGAGATTCACACTGTGGCGGGACATGACAAAAGTACAGATGTCATGATACGGATTACGCTCCAGGTACGTGGAGCTAGTAATCGTACTTTTAGCTACGCAGGAGTGTCCCGCCACGGCGTGCGTCTCTTGTCGAAGGGACGCACGTTACGCAAGCATGTCTCGCCATTGAGTCCGTCTCTCGTTGCAGAGACGGACGTTAGTGGCATGGCGTCGGCTCGTCCGTCACGTAAGTATTTACATCAATGATAAGAGAATATATGTGCAAGCGTCGCCATGCTTATAAAATTTCGATCGCCTTCATGGCAGTAAGGCCTTGAGATAGGGTCCCTCTGGACGACTGTGTAGAAACTACAGTCGGCTTTTACTGCAAACATATGCTCATTTCCGGCAGCACCTCACGTGTAGAGGTCTTTATTGGGGTAAGGACCAGAGCCTCGTAAGCCATGTTCTAGTGCTGACGCCGGAAATGATGATTAGATTATCACATGAGCCAGGCTCGATCTGCTGTTGAGCGTTGATGTTGACTCCGACTTGTGTAAGTCCTTTAGTAAGCTCAAGACGCTGACTACGACTTACATGCACGATGACATTTCGGCGGCCTCTGCCTTGCTTAACTAAACACATGATCGCTTCCTCGATTGCCGAGTAGTAAGGTGCTGGCCGGGTTTCACAGTTTAGAGCGTCACCGAATTGATCTCTTGTAAACACAATCGACTCGATAAACTTAACTTCGGATGGCAACAACATACTCAATTGTTGGTACATAGAAAAAAGAAGCGGACTGCGCACTGCCGCAAGCGCATTGGTCCCAACGATAGAAACCCTACCCATACCCCCCAAAAATGTGCAGCGATTGCATGTTTGTTTCAACTCAACGTTCACTCACGTATGGCTCTGGACACGATGAATGACACCAACAGGCTGGAGAGATGTAGTGTACAGAATACGAAATGCCCTGTCGCCCATACAAAAGCAAGCCAGACGTTAGAGAAGGTACCGTGAATTCCTCATCATCGTTCGAGCTCGGAGCTAAATATTATCACGACCCAGAATCTCAATCTACCCATCTGACCGCGGGGTCGTTACAGAGGCGCAAGTCGAAGTGGGGACCTGAGACGTCCACTCTGACCTTGTTGTGAGTCCGAACATCACAACGTTCAGCCGCACTGTTGATTGTATCCCAGGGCAAGATTTGGTAAGAATTGCTCACCACATGAGATGCACCCATCCTCCACATTTCCGTCCAGTTGGCGCCTTTTTTATTCGCCAACTGATCCCTGCTGTAAAGCCATGCGACGCATATGTCTTTCCTCCGTCTCTCGTCACCTGTTTGACGGATCTCCACGATCTGGGCTGGATCGCTGGCTGGAGGGCCGCCAGGCTCCGTCGTACAGATGTATACATTATCACCAGGCCGGTACTCTCCCCCTTCATAAGAAACATTGTCAAGCTTCAACAACTTTTCCCACTCCAGGATGCCTTTGGCCCGGGCAGCTTCGGTGAGCACGATGCGATAGTTGGACGACTTCTGCTGTTCCTGCACCTTGGATGCTGACGCTATCGCTCTGCGACGCCCAGGCTTCTGTTTCTTGCGCTTTCTCAATGGCAATCGTTTCACTTCGAAGTATGGCTCCGCGCTCTTCAGACCTTCTTCACCTTTGCCGTTTCTTGCTTTCTTTGAGACGCCACTGTCCGCCCGCTGCTCGTTCGTTATCATGCCTTTTCCATCCTCATCTGCCACCGTAGCCGCATCGTCGTCAAATACTTCTTCCGCTCTTTCTTCGTCTTCTCCATCTCCGTCTCTGTTCTCTTCTTTCTCTGCCAACGCGCCGCCCTCCGCCGGCTGTCCGTCCGTCCTCGAGTCTTCTTCATCCCCATCTGCTACCGGCGCCGCGTCGCCACCAGATACTTCCTCCACTTCTTCTTCGATGTCTCCATCTCCATCTTCGCCTCTGCTATCTTCCTTCTCTGCCAACGCGCCGTCGTCCGCCGGCTGCCCGTTCGTCCTCATAACTTCTTCATCTTCATTTTCATCTGCTACCGTCGCCGCATCGTCGTCGGACGGTCTCTCTGCTCTTTCTTCGTCGTCTCCCCCTTCGTGTCTGCCCTTTTCCTCCTCTGCCGACGCGCCGCCGTCCGCCCGCTGTCCATCCGCCCGCGTGTCTTCTTTGTTCCCATCTGCTACCAGCGCCTCGTCGCCGCCAGATACTTCCTTCGCTCCTTCTTCCTTGCCTTCGCCTTCGTCTCTGCCCATTTCCGCATCTTTCGTCGTGCCGTCCCCCATCGAGTGCCTGTCAGTTCCCGTGTGTTTTCTGTAGTCCACCGCCGTCGCGTGCTTGTCGGATGCTGCTGCTTGTTTCCCGTCTTCGTTTGCGAGTTCGCTTACGCCATCGCCATCGCCTGCGCCTCCGTCCTTTCCTTTCTTTTTCGACGCGATCTCGCCGCTTGTTTGCACTCGCTCAAGACTGGTGTTGCCTTTTCCTGGACTTCGCTTTCCATCGCCAAGATCGTTCTCTTGAGGTTTCTTCCGGCCTTCCGCTGCACCGGACTTCAGCAGCTTGGATGGCTTTGGCTTGCGCGTGTCCGTTGCCATGTCGTCGAGTTGTGTACGTGCCACTTTTCTAGGCGGATGCGTTGTCGGCACCCCATCCGGTGCCCCATCGGTTGCGACTTGATCAACATGGCGTTTCGCCATTTTGAAAGGATCGATGTTGCGCTAGATACGATGGTGTGACTGCTCTGGGGTGTCGCACGAATGTCAAAGAACGCGTCTGGCTTACGACGGCAGGTGGAAGCCTAAGTATCTGACGCCAGGGTTCGGCTATTCCCGCTTCCTGGCGTCCTCGGACGATAGGCAGCACCGGAGAATATTCGGACCACGTGAAACCAGTCAGGCGATCAACATACAACTGCTAATTCTCTCATGTCTATCCAATCTTCAAGTGCGTTTCCCTCCAGTGTGCTTCAAACGCAAATCGCGAATCCTTTCGCCCACACGGACAGTCTGTTATCCCCTCGGGAACGTTCTTCCCCTCAGCAATATCTCTGAACACCTTGTCGAAGCAATTTCTTGTGACATCACGTATGACTCCTTTCGAGCCACTTTGTCTTTTCAAGATGCTCTCCGCGTCGACCCAAGCCTTCAAGGCCGCGTTATATCGTTGGCAGTAGACCGCAACCATCAGAGAGCTCGCGAACCACTCCAAACACAGGTCGAGGCTCATGTTGTCAAATGTGCTAAAGAAACGCGAACGCATGAGCGTCGCGATTACACCACAGGTCGTCATAGTAACAAAGTCTTTTGCAACCAGGAATCCTCCTTTCGTGGTATACGTCGCATGTATACACCCTGAAGGTATGTACAGGGCGTCGGAAGCTTTAGTTTTGGCGATGATGCCGAACTCAAGCGCATGCAATAGCTTTCCGAGTTTTCTTTTTTCACCATGCGCCTCTGCCAACAAGCGCAGGTTCTCCGCCGTTGGTGGAAAAAGGAACCAGTATTTCTCGCATTGACCCAGAGTCTTTGAAATGCCATCAGCACCATAGTCAATGTGTAAATCAACAAAGGTGTAGCTCGGAGTGAAGTTGTAAACAACGTCACGTTGTTCGTGCGCCGTAACGTATGCATTCAGACTTTCGGGGACGTTGAAACTGTATGCAACACTCGTCTTTGGTGGTTCCATTCCAATGATGCTGATGGGACAATGTCCGTTAGGGCTTGAGTACTGGAACATGGCAAGTTCGTGGTGATCAAGTGAGACGCTTTCCTCGCCATTAACAAATTTCTTGCTCTTTTTTGCCCGAAACGCCATCTGCCACAACTGCTCTGGGGTAGGCTCGGTTGTAGCATAGCAGCCGTTTGCAGAGACGACCACAGGCGTCCTCGTAGTGCTTTTCGTCCACGCGGCTGTCCATGTCGCGGAGACGCTTGCCAGAGTACTCAAACGGGCGCTCATCAGAGCATCCACATGACAGTATTTTTCGAAGTACCCATCGCTCAAGAGATCGTGAATCAAGAGGCCCACTTCGGGTGATACATCAGTATGGTTTTCAGGAATCGGCGTCAACAATCCAGAATGGGTTGCGTCGTCTTGTAATGCCGAGTTCGCAAATGTTGTCGCGAACGGAGATGGAGATTGCACATCGCCGCAGGATGAGTCTGGCCCGCTTGCGATGCAGTCGTCGGTGCGAGAATCGTGGGCGAGTACTTCTTGCAGTGGTGTATTCGCACTTTGTGGTTGTGAGAGTGGGCTGTTCGTCGTGTAATCGGGGATTGCATCCTCCTGTTGCAAAAAATAACAGCGCTGACACAACCAGCTGTCGTCATCGGATCGGCCTTGAGAATCCTCGTCCATGCACAAAAAGTGATAACACCGCCCGCAATTCAAGCCATCGCAGCAGTACACCTCTCCAGGGCCTTCGCAACCAAAACAGACATCTCCGTCTCGCGGAGAGATCTGAAGTGTGGAGTCGGATAAGCTGCGAGATCCTCCCAGACGTGGTGAAAATCGGTGACGACTCGGTGGAGGAGAGGGTGATCTCCGCCTCTTGCGGCCTTCTTCCATGGCTACGTTTGCCCGGATAGTAGTTTTGATAGAAGCCTGAGTATAGAGTGAGAAATCAATCCGGCGCGTGACAGCAATTGCCACGCGCCAGGTACGCGGGCTGAGCAAGATTCGGCTTAGCTCGCTGATCTCGGGGAAGACCTGGAAAAGGATTCATCACTATATATGGATGGACAGTGAATCGATATCTTCCGTTCTCTGTGTCAACAAGTTAGAAATTCGAGTTTGGGACGTGTCTATGTTTCCACAGTGCAGATGCCAATCTCCCAGCAGTGATGCAGGATATTCCAATGATGGTAGTCATGAGCAGTGGCATTTCCCGAACTTATGCCGAGTGTAAGAAGTGCAGTATAGTATGTGCACGTGCTTGCGAGCGTCAACGCTCAACGTGAAAGGCAAGCAAGCGGTGTATGCGGGTTATGCTTTCACTCAGTAACGTACATCCTTCTGACAAGGAACACCCGGTGTGGCGGAACACACCTAAATAGCTTCGAGTACGATTACGAATCTCACATACCTGAGGCGTAGTTCATGTCCTGCTTTGCGTATTTTTGTAGTGTTCTGCGACAGCGTGAGTTCCTTGTCACATGGATGCACGTTATACCGAAACGACACCCATCTCACAACATAGTTGTCGTGCAAGGATTCGTCACTCTTACACATCGTACCCAAACGCGCGAAATGCTTTGAGGGATGGCCTCGGTATGAGTAGAGATCGTGCACATGCCTCCATATTTTGAATTGTTTCCAGTCAAACCAAAAGAAGTAAACGATGGAACGAGTAGGAGTTAAAACGTTTCTCATCTACTATGGTCAGGGTAGAGTGGGCATGTTTTGCTGCAGCTCGCTGACGATTTGCGAGTACTCTTCTTTGATCTGAACCATGGATCTGTCATATCTCTCACGTTCCTGCCGCTCTATTTCTTCCGCTTCGCTGCGGAGCTGCGTTTCCGCTTGCTGTGATTTAACTTTTGCAGCTTCCAGTTCTACCACTTCTGCTTGCAGCCTCGACATCTTATCGCAGAAACCAACTCGTCTTGCTTCTTCCTCACGCGCGCGGCTCCTGAGTTCTCCACATGATTCATCAGAGGCTCGGCGCTCCGTCTCGAGCTTGGTAGCGCTCGATTGGAGCTCACGCAGGCGGAGAAATCGCCTTCCAAACTCCAATGCCAGCGCATCCGGATCGTCACGCTGCTTCCCGGTGCTTGAAGTCGTCTTGGCCGGATCATTTGGCATGGAAGTTCCTTTTGCCAGCAACTCTTTGTCGTAGTGGAGCTCCTCCCGTGAGAGCTCGAATAGGCGGGTTTCGCTTGCACGTGCTTCATCCACAGAGGGGGCCGGCATTGCTGCACATCCTCTCGATTCTTCCGTCATGCTTGGTTGAGTTCCGCTGGGACTGTTCTCCACACTTGGCGACCACGACTGTACCTGGCTCGAAATCATGCAATATCTGTAATTTTTGCCGCCCTCCGGCCCCGTTGCCGCAAGCTTGCCGATGCGTTTCTCGAGGACCAACTTGTCAAGTGTCG
>Ga0265798_10001255_pt1 | contig 39969 bp, 34 predicted proteins | sample P3T30metagenome_FD_192430 | JGI IMG/M metagenome (GOLD analysis project Ga0265798, IMG submission 192430) | Plant litter microbial communities from East Loma Ridge, Irvine, California - P3 T30 | ecosystem: Environmental > Terrestrial > Plant litter > Unclassified | place: USA: California...
ATCGCCGAACGCACCGTCGGCTTCGCCAAGATCTTCGGAGGCATCAACAGATGAGCACCGCAGCAGAATTCGTCGCCGTGAGCCAGGTCTTCGGCGACTTCACCGCCGTCGACTCGATCGACCTCGCGATCGCCGAGGGCAAGCTCACCACCCTGCTCGGGCCGAGCGGCTGCGGCAAGACGACGAGTCTCCGCATGCTCGCCGGGTACGCCGCTCCGACGTCGGGCACGATCCGCATCGACGGCGTGGACAGCACCCGCACCCCGCCCGAGAAGCGCGACCTCGGCATGGTGTTCCAGTCGTACGCGCTGTTCCCGCACCTCTCGGTCGCCGACAACGTCGGCTACGGCCTGAAGCTGCGCGGCGTCGACACGGCCGAGCGCCGGCGCCGCGTGATGGAGACGCTCGACCTGGTCGGTCTCGCCCACCTCGCGTCCAGCCGACCGAAGAAGCTCTCGGGGGGCCAGCAGCAGCGCGTGGCGCTCGCCCGCGCCATCGCGATCCGCCCGAAGCTCCTGCTGCTCGACGAGCCGCTGTCGAACCTCGACGCGCGCCTCCGCGTGCAGATGCGGGCCGAGATCCGGCGCATCCAGGGCGAGACCGGCCTGACCGTCGTGCTCGTGACCCACGACCAGGACGAGGCGCTCGAGATGAGCGACGACATGGTCCTCATGCGCGCCGGACGCATCATGCAGCAGGGCGCCCCGCAGCACGTGTTCCCGAACCCCGCCAACCGGTTCGTCGCGGAGTTCCTCGGCTACGAGAACTTCGTCACGACCGCCGACGGCACGGCGCTGGCCGTCCGCCCCGAGCACCTCGCGGTCGCACCGGGCGCCCCGTCAGGAGGCGCGGCGCACGACGGCCTGCAGCTCGCGGCCCGCGTCACCGACGTCGCCTACCGCGGGGTCGACCTCCTGGTGACCGTGCAGGCCGTCGACGCGGCCGGTGCCGAGGTGCGCCTCGTCTCGGACGTCCGCAGCACCGGGGTCGAGTCGATCGCGATCGGCGACGCGGTGACCGTGGAGGCTCCGGCCGCACGGCTCGTCGCCGTCGCCGACTGACCGCGGCCCGACGAGGCCGACCCGCGCCTCCTCGGCCGCTCCCCCTCGCCTCAGCAGCATCACCCTCCCGACCGGTCTCGCCGAGACCGCCCCGAAAGGACACCATCATGACCACGACCATCCGCACCCGCCTCGCGCTCGTCGCCGGCGTCGCCGTCACCACCCTGGTGCTCGCCGGCTGCTCGTCGAGCAGCGGAGAGGCCGACGCCGACACGATCACCGTGAGCACCTTCCCCTTCGGGGTCGAGGAGTTCCAGGAGGCGGTCATCGACCCGTTCACGGAGGAGACCGGCATCGAGGTCGTCGTCGACACGGGCTCGAACTCGGACCGCCTCTCGCAGCTGCAGCTCGCGGGCGGCGAGCCCGAGGTCGACGTGATGCTCATCTCGGACTACTACGCCGCCCTGGGCCAGGAGGACGAGCTCTTCCAGCAGGTCGACGCCTCGGACGTCCCGTCGCTCGACGAGATCGCGGACTTCGCGACCGAGGAGGAGTACGTCGGACCCGCCTACAGCTACCAGCTGAACGGCACCCTCTACTCGACCGACGAGCTCAGCGCCGACGAGGCCGCCTCGTGGAGCCTCTACGGCGACGACGCCCTCGCGGGCCGGGTCGCGTTGCCCGACATCTCGGTCACCGCGGGTCAGCTCATGGTCTCGGGCGTGGCCGACGAGTACGGCGACGGCCCGTACGACATCGACGCGGCCCTCGACCAGCTGGGCGAGTGGGCCCCCGGCGTGCTGCAGTTCTACAGCTCGTCGACCGAGGTCACGAACCTGCTGACCCAGGGCGAGATCGTCGCCGCGGACTCGCTGAGCGGCTTCGCCACCGACCTCGTCGCCTCCGGCGAGCCCGTCGCGTGGACCGCTCCCGAGACCGGCCGCTACATGGCGACCAACCGCGCCATGATCCCGACCGGCGCCGCGAACGTCGACGGCGCCGAGAGGTTCATCGACTACCTGCTCTCGGCCGACGCCCAGACCGCATCGGCCGAGATCGTGGGCGATCTGCCCGTCAACCCGGCGGCCACCGTGCCCGACACCATCGAGGCGGTCGTGGGCGACATCGCGGCCGACCCGGTCGCCGCCGGCTACTCGACGCTCGACCCGACCGAGCTCGTCCCCACGCGCTCGGAGTGGGTCGACCGCTTCGCCCGCGAGGTGACGTCGCGCTGATGGGCGACGAGACCACGACCGGTTCCGCCCTGCCCGGGGCGTACCTCGACCGGCTGCCGAAGGCCGATCTGCACTGCCACCTCATCGGCACGGTGCGGGCCGCCACCTTCGCCGAGCTGGCCCGTCGCGAGGGGCTCGCACTGCCCGACGAGCCCGAGCGGATCTTCGCGGACATCAACTCGCTGCCGCCCGACCCGGCGCTCTACCGCGACACGCGCATCCCCGTGCCGCAGGGGCGCAGCGCCGACGAGCCCGCGGTGTCGTACTCGCTGTTCCAGGCGTCGAACTGGGTGGTCGACGTGCTCCGCGACGCCGACGATCTGACCCGGATCGTCTACGAGGCGTTCGAGGACGCCCACAGGAGCAGCAGCACCCGCCACCTCGAGCTGTTCTTCGACGGCGTGCCCCCGCACCTCGAGTCGCTCGGCTACGTCGGCTCCGTCGAGGCGTACGCGGAGGGCATCCGGATGGCCGAGCGGGACTTCGGCATGACGGGTCGGATGATCCAGGGAATCGACCGCAGCCGGAGCGGCGAGCACGCCCTCGGTCTCGTGCGGCAGGTCGTCGACCACCCGCACGAGTACGTCGCGGGGATCGGCCTCGACAACCTCGAGACCTCGGGCCCGCCCGAGCGCTTCGCGGACGCCTACCGCCTCGCGGGCGAGGCCGGGCTGGGCCGCACCGCGCACTCGTCGGAGCACGCGCCGACGGCCGTGAACACCGTCACCTGCCTCGATCTGCTCGGCTGCGATCGCATCGACCACGGCTACTACGTGCTCGAGGACGACGAGGTCGTGGCCCGGATGCGCGATGAGCAGGTCGCGTTCACGGTCGTGTCGACGACGTCGCGGCGCTCCTGGCGGCCCTGGCGTCGCGCCTCCATCGAGGCGATGCTCGACGCCGGGCTCCGCGTCATCCCGGCGTCGGACGACCCGGGCATGTTCCCGACGACGCTCGCCGCCGAGTACCGCATCGTCCACGAGCGGATCGGCGCGACCGCGGAGCAGGTCCGCTCGATGGCCCTGGCCGGGGTCGACGCGAGCTGGCTGCCCCCGGCCGAGAAGGCGGAGCTGCGGGGTCGGTTCGAGTCCGAGATCGCCGCGCTCGACGCGGAGTTCGGGCTGACCCGTTCCTGAGCCGCGGGTCAGCCGACCAGCGTGAGCCGCTGGGTGGGGCGCGTCATCGCGACGTAGAGACTCGCGTTGCCGCGCTCCGACCCGGTGCGGATGCGCTCGGGGTCGACCACGACGACCGAGTCGAACTCGAGACCCTTCGACGTCGCGGGGCTCAGCACGGAGACGGGCCTGGTCAGGGACGACGTGCCGGCGGCCACCAGACCGGGGAAGGCCTCGGCCAGCGCGTCGACGAGCGCGCCGACCGCCTGCGCGGGCGCGATCACGGCGAGGGTCCCGTCGGAGTCGATCGCGCGGTCCGCCCGGACGGCCTCGACCGTCGCGCGGACGAAGTCGTCCCGCGAGGAGGCGCCCGTCACCTCGCGCACGGGCCATTCGCTCGACCGCACCGAACGACTGGGAGTCACGTGGAGCCCGGAGGCCACGGCGATGCGCTCGGCGTACTCGACGATCTGCGTGGGAGTGCGGTAGTTGACCGTCAGCTCCTCGAGGGTCCAGGGTGCGCTCGTCGGCGCCTCCGTCCCCCGGCGGCGCCGCCCGAGGAGGCTCTGCAGGGCGCGGTCCCATGAGGTGGCCGAACCGGGGCTGGACGCCTGGGCGATGTCGCCGACGACCGTGAACGACCGCAGGGGGCAGCGCCGCGACAGCAGACGCCACTGCATCGGCGAGAGCTCCTGCGCCTCGTCGACGACCACGTGCCCGAAGGCCCAGGTGCGATCGCCCGCCGCTCGCTCCGCCGTGGTCATCGAGGCGGCCCGCTCGGCGAAGCCGCCTGCGATCTGCTCGGCGGACACCATGCCCTCGACCCCCATGTTCTCGATCGCGCGCTCCGCGTTCTCGATGTCGCGCTTGCGCTGCTGCTTGCGCGCCAGCTTGTCGGGGTCGACCCCGGCCTGGAACTCGCCGAGCAGCTCGGCCGCCTCGTCGAGGAGCGGGACGTCCGAGATGGTGAACTCCGACCCGCGGGGTCGCTGCAGCAGCGCGCGCTCGGCCGGGCTCCACCGCGGGGTCAGCGAGGCGAGCCAGTTCGGGCGCGCGAAGAGGTCTTCGACGAGCTTCTCGGCCGAGAGGGGCATCCACGCCGTGTTGAGCAGCACCCGGACGTCGTACGACTGCCGGATGTCCTCGCGGAGGACCGCCTCGTCGGACTCGTCGACGGTGGTGCCGTGCTCGCGCATCTGCGCGACGAGCAGTCGCGTGAGCGCCGACAGCGCGGCCTTGTTGAAGGTCACACGGCCCTCGTTGTGCGGCTTGCTGCGCTCCTGCGCCCGGCGCATCGCGTCGCCGATCAGGTCGGGGTGCACGACGAGCCGCTCGCCGTTGATGTCGATGGTCGTGGCCTCGGTCGGGCGGATCTGACGCGAGCGCACGGCGCGGCGGATGAGATCGGCCATCTCGGCCCGGCCCTTGACGGCCGCCGTCGCGGGTGCGTCGTCGAGCTGCGTCTCGAGCCCCGGGTAGAGGCCGCCCAGACTCGAGAGGACGACTCCGCTCTCGCCGAGCGACGGCAGGACCTGCTCGATGTACCGCAGGAACGACCGCGACGGCCCGACGACGAGCACGCCGGACCCCCGGAGGCGCTCACGGTGCGAGTAGAGGAGGTACGCGGCCCGGTGCAGGGCGACCGCGGTCTTGCCCGTGCCGGGTCCGCCCTGGACGACGAGGACCCCGTCGAGACCGGCGCGGATGATGCGGTCCTGCTCGGCCTGGATGGTCGCGACGATGTCGGTCATGCGGCCGGTCCGCTGCGCGGTGAGCGCCGCCATCAGCGCGCCCTCGCCCTGCAGCTGGACGTCGTCGCGGTCGAGGAGGTCGGGATCGAAGACCTCGTCCTCGAGTCGCGTCACGGTGCGCCCGTCGAGCGTCAGGTGACGGCGCGCACGCACGCCCTGCGGGGTCGCGGCCGTCGCCTGGTAGAACGCCGCAGCCCCCGGGACCCGCCAGTCGAGCAGGATCGGGTGGTGCACCCGGTCGCGGAGCCCGATGCGGCCGATGTACCGGTACCGGCCCCCGCCCCCGTCGCCCGCGGGGGCGTCGGGGTCGCCGCTCTGCCCGAGCTCGTCGGGGTGCTCGAGCTCGAGACGGCCGAAGGCGAGTCGCTCGTCGACGGCGCCGAGCTGCGCGATGGTGTCCTCGTACAGCCGCGCGTAGGCGTCCCGCTCGCTCCGGCTCTGGTGGTTGCCGCCGACGGTCTCGCGTCGCACGGTCTCGAGACGCCGTCGAGCGTCGGCTTTCAACTCGTCGAGTCGCGAGTAGAGCGTGCCCACGTAGGCGCGTTCGCGGTCCAGCTCAGAAGACAACAGTCACTCAACCCTTCGGGAAAGTCGGCGTGTCAGTCTACCCGTCGCCGACCGACCGAACGCCCCCCGCCGTGAGGCGAGGGGCGTCCGGGGGATCCGGCGAGGGTCGCTCAGAACTCCTCGTGGGTCTCGGGGTCGCCGTCCCACAGTCGTCCGCGTTCGAGACCGCTGATGGCCTCGACCTCGGCCGTCGTCAGCTCGAAGTCGAAGACGTCGAGGTTCTCGCGCTGCCGCCCGGCGTCCGCCGACTTCGGCACCGGCACGGCGCCCAGCTCGACGTGCCACCGGAGGACGATCTGCGTCGGCGTCCTGCCGTGAGCCGCCGCGATGTCGGTGACGACGCCCTCGGTGAGCAGCTCGCTCTGCTTCGCCAGCGGGCTCCAGCTCTCGGTCACGATGCCCATGCGCTCGTGGACGGCCCGGAGCTCCGCCTGCGGGAAGTACGGGTGCAGCTCGACCTGGTTCACCGCCGGCACGACCCCGGTCTCGTCCGCCAGACGCTGGAGGTGCGCCTCGGTGAAGTTCGAGACCCCGATGGACGACACGAGGCCCTCCTCCTGCAGCGCGACGAACGCCCGGAAGGCGTCGACGTACTTGTCGACGCGCGGCAGGGGCCAGTGGATGAGGTAGAGGTCGACCCGCTCGAGCCCCAGGTTCCCGAGACTCTCGCGGAAGCTGGCGAGGGTCTCGTCGTACCCGTGATGACGCCCGGGCAGCTTGGTCGTGACGACGAGCTCGTCGCGGGGGACGTCGACCCGGCGGATCGCCTCGCCCACGGCGCCCTCGTTGCCGTAGTTCAGCGCCGTGTCGATGAGGCGGTAGCCCGACTCGATGGCGGTCGCGATCTGCCCGGCTCCCTCGGAGCCGTTCATCCCGTAGGTGCCGAGTCCGAGAGCCGGGAGCAGGTGACCGTCGTTCAGTCCGATCGACGGAACCGGCATCAGCTGACGCCGAGCAGGTCGATGACGAAGATGAGGGTCTTGCCCGAGAGCGAGTGCCCTCCGCCGGCGGGGCCGTAGGCGAGGTGCGGAGGCAGGACGAGCTTGCGGCGACCGCCGACCTTCATGCCGGGGATCCCCTCCTGCCAGCCGCGCACGAGGGCGGCCAGGGGGAAGTTGATGGGCTCGCCGCGGTTCCACGACGAGTCGAACTCCTCGCCGGAGTCGTACTCGACGCCGAGGTAGTGGACGTTGACGGTCGAGCCGGCCTGCGCCTCGTCGCCGTCTCCGACGGTGATGTCGGTGATCTGCAGCTCGCTGGGCGCGGGGCCCTCGGGAGCGTCGATCTCGGGCTTGGTGCTGGAATCGTGAGTCATGTCGACCATCCAACCACCCGTCGCGTGCGGGTCGACCGGTCGAGCACGCCGCGGCCCCCGCCGAAGAAGGCGGGTCGACCGCTCGCGTCCTCCCTGCGAGGCCCGAGTGGTCGACCCACCGTCCATCCGCACCGAGATCCACTCATCGATGCGAACGAATGGACGATACCTCCGGTGCCGGGTCGTGCAAAATCGGCGATGATGGAGGCTTGTCCACTCCTCCCGGCTCCGCTCGGCGACCGCTCGTCGTCGATCTCTCGCCGCTCCGCGCCAGCCCGGCCTTCGCCCGTCTGTTCGTCGGCAACACGGTCAGCGGGATCGGCACGCAGCTCACCGTCGTGGCCGTGGGACTCGAGGTCTACGACATCACCCGGTCGACCTTCGCCGTCGCCCTCGTCGGCGCCTTCTCGCTCGTCCCGATGATCATCGCCGGGCTCTACGGCGGCATGCTGGCGGACGCCTTCGACCGCCGGAAGGTCGCCCTGGTCGCCGCCGTCTTCGCCTGGCTCTCGACCGCCGCCATCGCGCTGCACGCCTGGCTGGGGATCCGGGAGGTCGCGCTGCTGTACGTGCTCGCCTGCGTGAACGCCGTCGCGGGGACGATGATCTCGACCTCCCGGGCGGCCATCGTGCCCCGCCTGCTGCCCCCGCGCCTCCTGCCCGCCGCAGCTGCCCTCGGCGGCATCGGCACGGGGCTCATGCTGACCGTCGGCCCGGCCCTCGCCGGCATCCTCGTCGCCGGCGTCGGGTTCCCCCTCACCTACAGCGTCGACGTCGTGCTCTTCTCCTTCGCCTTCGTCGGGATCCTCACGCTGCCGCCGATCCGACCCGAGGGTGCGACCAGCCGGCCCGGACTGTCGTCGCTCGCCGAGGGGATGCGGTTCCTCCGGCGCTCCCCCAACATCCGCACGACGTTCGTCGTCGACCTGATCGCCATGACCTTCGGGCAGCCGCGGGTGCTCTACCCCGTGGTCGGGACGCTGGTGATCGGAGGAGGCGCGGTGACGGTCGGAGCCCTCACCGCCTCCTTCGCCGTCGGATCGCTGCTCAGCAGCGTGTTCTCCGGCCGACTCGGGCAGGTGCGACTGCAGGGCCGCGCCGTCAACCGGTCCGTCGCGGTCTACGGCGCGTTCGTCGCGGCGTTCGGGCTCGTGCTGGCGCTCACCCCCCTGCGACCGGGAGGCGGTCTCGACGACGGGCTCGCCGCGGCCCAGCCCGTCGCACTCGTCGCCGCGGCCGTCGCCCTCGCCGGCGCGGGTGCGGCCGACAACGTCAGCTCGATCTTCCGGTCGACCATCCTGCAGGCCGCGGCTCCGGACTCGATGAGGGGGCGCCTCCAGGGGATCTTCATCGTCGTCGTGACCGGCGGACCGCGCCTCGGCGATCTGTTCGTCGGCCTCGTCGCGGCCGTCGGGGTCTTCTGGCCGCCGCTGCTCGGCGGGGCGCTCGTCGTCGTGCTGGTCGGCGTGGTCGCCCGGCTCACCCCGTCGTTCCGCCGCTACGACGCGGAGGCGCCGACTCCCTGAGCCGCCCGGCGGCCGGCGCCCGGCGTCCGGCGCCCGGCCTCACCACTGGGGCGGCAGCGCCCGCCCCCACTGGTCGTACATGACCGGGCGTCCGACCGCCTCCGGGGCGTCCCCGTCGTACCCGCCGCCCGTCGGCCGGCCCGAGCCGTCGACCCGGGGGGCGCCGTCGGGCCTCGGCGCATGCCCGACGAACGCGGTGGGCGGAGCCTGCAATGCGGCGCGACTCGCGCCGAGCGCCTGCAGCAGGAGGGCCTCGTCGCGACCGGCGACGGCGTCCATCTCGCGCCGCCCCTTGAGCATCCGCTGCCGCGTCGCCGCGAGTCGCGTGGCGTCCGACACGAACCGCCTCATGGCCGGGCCGAGCCCGTTCGCGGCGGCCCACCGACGTGCTCGGCGGCGACCCGCCGACGTCGACAGCATGGCGACCTCGTCGGCGCTGAACCAGCCGACCGCCGCGTACTCGGCGAGTCGCGCATGGGTCGTCCGCCTCTCGCTGCGTCGCAGGAACACCACGAGACCGACCATCGCGGCGAAGATCGGCACCTGCACGAGCAGGTAGTAGGCGAAGAACGCCCCGCCGACCACGATGAGCGCGCCGTTCCAGAGCGCGTGCAGGGCGATGGCGGGAACGAGCCCGACGAAGAAGAAGCCGATGGCGCCGAACGGCCCCGTGCGCCGCGCGGCGTAACCGAGCGCGACACCCGTGCAGGCGGTGTACATGACATGCGCGAAGGGCGACATCAGCGCCCGCACCAGGAACGTGAAGACGAGCCCCTGGCTGCCCGTGGCGAGGTCGTCGGCGACCTGCACGGCGAAGTACTGGATGTTCTCGACGAAGGCGAACCCGGCCGCCACGGTCGCGGCGTAGACGATGCCGTCGACCGGTCCGTCGAAGTGCCGTCGGAAGATCCAGAGGACGAGCAGCACCCCGAAGCCCTTGGCGCCCTCCTCGACGAGCGGGGCCTGCACCACGGCGCCGAAGAGATCGGCCGAGTCGCCGTCGGCGAGACCGACGACGGCGCGGATGTTGCCGACCACCACGTCGACGACGAGCGCCGTCCCGACCGCGACCGCGGCGCCCCAGAGGAACGCGAAGAGCAGCGCGACCCTCGGCTCGGGCTCCCAGCGGTCGACGAGCCAGATGCCGACGAGCACGATCACGAGCGGCACGAAGGCGAGGAGGGCCCCGGCGGCGATGAGCGAGGGCCGCAGGAAGATCAGGAAGTACACGACCACGGCGAGCGCGAACACCCCGATGACGGTGAAGCCGACCGCGAGCGCGACGGTGCTGGCGACGCGGGGCCGAGGAGGCGCGGGTCGGCTGAACACCGGCTGCACCGGGTACCACACCGGCTGCGGGTTCGGGGTGACGGTCGACGATCGGCGGGGATCGTGGCCGCGGGGCTCGTTCCAGGTCATGTCATGACCCTAGAGCCAGCCGTCGGCGGCCGACCGGGCGGGAGCCGCGCCTCCTCGGCGGTACCCTCGGCAGATGCCCTCGACCCGGTCCCTGCCCGAGGACCCGACGATGGTCCGCTACGTGGTGATGCGCGTCTGGCACGACTTCCTGCGGCATCGCACCATCGACGCCGCCGCGTCGCTGACCTTCTTCTCGCTGCTGGCGCTCGTGCCCACCGCGCTCGCCCTGGTCTCGGGCGTCGCCCTGTTCGTCGGCGACGGCGGCGACGCGGTGACCGACATCCTGGGGGTCGCCCGGTACGTCCTGACGGCGAACGCGGTCGAGTCGCTGCGGGGGCCGCTCGAGCAGATGCTCAGCCTCTCGAACCCCGGCGTCGCGTTCGGCATCGGCCTGTGGCTGACGCTGTGGTCGCTGTCGGCGTACGCGACGGCGTTCGGCCGCGCGATGAACACCGCCTACGAGGTCGAGGAGGGGCGGCGCATCTGGAAGTTCCGCGGGCACATGATGATCGTGACCGTCGTGCTGATGGTGTCGCTGGCTCTCATCGCCGTCATCCTGCTCGTCACCCCGACCCTCGTCGAGGCCATCGCGGGCCGGGTCGGCATCGGCCGGCCGTGGACCGATCTCTACAACGTGCTGAAGTGGCCGGTGCTCGTCGCACTCGCCGTGCTGTCGGTCGCGGTGCTGTACTTCTTCACCCCGAACGTGCGCCCGCCGCGCCTGCGGTGGGTGTCGTACGGCGCCATGGTCGCCCTCGGCGGCTGGGCCCTCGCCACCGCCGGGTTCGCGACGTACGTGCTGACGGTGTCGAACTACGACCGGTTCTACGGCTGGGTCGGCGGGGTCGTGGTCGTGCTGCTGTACGCCTACATCAGCAACTTCGTGCTCGTGATCGGCGGCGAGCTCGACAGCGAGATCCTCCGCATGCGTCAGCTCCGGCGGGGGGTCCAGGCCGAGGAGGTCATCCCGCTGCCGATGCGCGACACGGCCCGCAATCACATCCTCGCCCGGAACACCGCCTGGGACGTCCGGGTCGGCCGTGCGATCCGCGAGCGGTCGCTGCGCGAGAACGGCGGAGTGCTCGACCCGGACGAGCTGCGGCGGCTGCACGTCCGCACCATCAGCGACCGGACGGGCGACGAACGCGAGCGCGCGGCCGAGCGCTCCGAGCAGGTCGACCCCACCAGCCACGCGCCCTCGGCCCCCTGACGGCCGCCGGCGCCGAGGGCTGACGGCGAAGGAGGCGCGGTGCCGGTCGCAGCGGCGCCGCGCCTCCTCGACGGTCGGGCTCGCGTGTCAGCCGGCGGTCTCGTCGGCGGGGTTCCGCGCCCCGGCCGAGTTGGCCGCCCGGGCGACGGCGGCGGCGGGGTCGTCGACGTCGATGACGGGGATCGAGCTCGTGACCGCCTCGAGCCCGGAGAGACGGGCGGGCGAGAGGACCTTCTGCACCTGCGCCTCGCTCATGAGCCCCGCCGCGACGACGAGCGCCGAGATCGAGCCGTTGGTCGTCAGCGCCGTGTGGGCGATCGCGGCCGCGGCCGCGTAGCCGATGTAGGGCGTCAGGGCGGTGACGCTGCCGACGTTGGTGTCGACCTGCTGACTGAGTCGCGCCCGGTTCGCCTCGATCCCGTCGACGCAGTTGACCCGGAGGGTGCGGCAGGCGTAGGTCATCCACTGCAGGCTCTGCATGACCGAGTGCGTGATGACGGGCTCGAACGCGTTGAGCTGCAGCTGCCCGGCCTCGGCCGCCATCGTGACGGTGAGGTCGGCGCCGGCCACCGAGAACGCGACCTGGTTGACGACCTCGGGGATCACGGGGTTGACCTTGCCGGGCATGATCGACGAGCCGGCCTGCCGCGGCGGGAGCGTGATCTCGCCGAGCCCCGCCTGCGGACCCGACGACAGCAGCCGCAGGTCGTTGCAGATCTTCGAGAGCTTGATGGCGCTCCGCTTGAGCGCCCCGCTGAGCGTCATGAAGACGCCCGTGTCGCTGGTCGCCTCGATCAGGTCGGGCGCCGTGACGAGCTCCATGCCCGACAGCTCGCCCAGGTGACGACGGACGGCCTCGGCGTACTGCGGGTCGGCGGTGATGCCGGTGCCGATGGCGGTCGCGCCGAGGTTGATCTCGCCGAGCAGGGGGATGACGTCGCGGAGTCGCTGCACGTCTTCGCCGAGGGTGTGGGCGAAGCCGACGAACTCCTGGCCGAGGGTCATCGGCACGGCGTCCTGCAGCTGCGTGCGACCGACCTTCAGCACGTCGTGGAACTCGGCGCCCTTCGTCGCGAACGCCGTCGCCAGGAGGTCGAGCTCGTCGAGCAGCCGACGGAGCGTGAGCACCATGGCGATCTTGACCGACGTCGGGTAGGTGTCGTTGGTGCTCTGGCTGCGGTTGACGTCGTCGATCGGGTGCAGCCGGGCGTAGTCGCCCTTGTCGTGGCCGAGCAGCTCGAGGGCCCGGTTGGCGATGACCTCGTTGCTGTTCATGTTCGTCGACGTGCCGGCGCCGCCCTGGATGACCCCCACGGCGAACTGGTCGTGCAGGGCCCCGCCGCGGATCTCGACGCAGGCGCGCTCGATCGCGTCGGCCTTGACCGGATCGAGCACGCCGATCTCGACGTTCGCCCGAGCGGCCGCCTGCTTCACGAGGGCGAGGCCGATCACGAGGTCGGGGTACACCGAGATGGGCCGCTGCGAGATCGGGAAGTTCTCGAGGGCCCGGGAGGTGTGGATGCCCCAGTAGGCGTCGGCCGGCACCTCCCGGCTGCCCAGCGAATCGGTCTCGGTGCGGGTGGCTGCTGTGTCGGTCGTCACGGGTGGTGCGCCTCCGGTCGTCAGTCGGGCCCGGTCGTCGTCGGCCGGGCGATGCCCTCGACCCTACCGGCGTGAGCGGGCGCGGGCCGGTCCGCCGAGGAGGCGCGGGGCGACGCCCGCAGGCCGCCTCAGCTGTGGAGGGCGGGGACGATCAGGTAGATGCCGAAGAGGACGCCGACGGCGCAGAGGACGAAGCAGGCCCAGCCGGCTGCCGTCCGGCCCGTCGTGCGGTCGTCGACGGTCAGCAGGCGGAGGCCGAGCGAGTAGAGCGAGACGAGCGCGGCGGCGGAGCACAGCGACACCAGCGCCACGACGAGGAAGGCGGACCAGTCGATCATGAGCGCACCTCGTCGTCGGGGGTGGAGCCGCCGCGGGTCGGGGCGGGGGCCGGCGGATCGTCCATCCGCACGAAGGGGGCCTCGACGCCGGCCGCCGGCGTGTCGACCCGGCCTCGGCGCTCGGCACGACGGGCGCGACGACGCGAGAGGACGGACGTCGCGGCGAGGTCGACCTCGATGGCCGCGCCCTGGTCGTGCGGACGACGGCGCGAGATCAGGAAGATGCCCCCGATGACCGCGACGCCGACGACCGCGTCGATCACGAGACCGACGACGCCGACCGAGGCGATGAGCGCCGCCAGGGCGCCGACCGCGGCCGAGGCCGGCAGGGTGATGAACCAGGCGACGACGATCTTGCCGGCCGTGCCCCACTGGATCTTCGAGCCGCGGCGCCCGAGCCCGGCGCCGATGATGGACCCGCTGGCGACCTGGGTCGTCGAGAGCGCGAAGCCGAGGTGGCTGGACGCGAGCACCGTGGCCGTCGTCGACGCCTCGGCCGAGAACCCCTGGGTGGGCTTGACCTCGGTCAGACCGCCGCCCATGGTCTGGATGATGCGCCAGCCGCCGGTGTAGGTGCCGAGCGCGATCGCGAAGGCGCACACGACCACGACCCAGAACGGCGGACCGGAGTCGGGGGTCAGGAGTCCGCCCGCGATGAGCGTGAGCGTGATGACGCCCATGGTCTTCTGCGCGTCGTTCGTGCCGTGGGCGAGCGCGACGAGCGACGACGTGAAGATCTGCCCGTACCGGAACCCCCCGCGCTCGCTCTTGTCGTCGCGGCGGCGGGTGATCGTGTAGGCCAGCCGCGTCGCGGTGTAGCCGACGACCCCGGCGATCAGCGGTGCGAGGAGGGCGGGCAGCACGACCTTCGACAGGACGACCCCGAAGTCGACCGAGCCGAGGCCCGCCCCGACCAGCGCGGCGCCGATCAGCCCCCCGAACAGCGCGTGCGACGAGCTGGACGGCAGACCGCGGAGCCACGTGAACATGTTCCACACGACGGCGCCGATGAGCCCGGCGAAGATCATCTCGGGGGTGATCAGCACGCCGCCGTCGCCCTCGCGGATGATGCCGCCGGAGACGGTCCTGGCCACCTCGGTGCTGAGGAACGCCCCCACGAGGTTCAGCACGGCGGCGACGGTGACGGCGACCTTGGGCTTCATCGCCCCGGTCGCGATCGGGGTCGCCATCGCGTTCGCGGTGTCGTGGAAGCCGTTGGTGAAGTCGAAGAAGAGGGCCACCGCGATGACCAGGACGACGATGAGCGTGATATCCACCGGCCTGAGTGTCACAGGTAGGTGAACGGCGGTCAACTCGGAGGGGGACGGCGGGTGTCCCGCCGGTGTCGCCCCGGGGTCGCCCCGCGTCAGACGTGGGGCACGAAGTCCTGCCAGGCGCGGCGGCGCTCGCCGCGCGGATCATGCTCGACGCGGTCCTTCGCATCGATGATGAGGGTCCGGCGGCGGAACGGGTCGTAGGTCGGCCAGCCCTCGACCGAGCCCGTCCGGACGAACTCGAGCCACCGGGCCCGGGTGCGGGCCGACGCCCGGACGAAGGCGCGCCTCCCGCCCAGCAGGCTGAGCGCCCAGCCGAAGGGGGTCCGCATCCGGTCGTAGATGCCCCAGAGCTCCAGCCCGTGGAAGGCGTCGATGCCGGCCACCCGCAGGATGCGCGTGGCCGCGTCGAACCGGTAGAACCGGACCGGCTGATGGACGGCGTGACGCTCGGCCACCTTGACGCTCGGGTACCAGAACGCGAAGTCGCCGCCGAAGTCGAGCGCGGCCGGTCGGGCGGGCAGGCCGGGGTAGTGCTTCTTGATCTCGCGTCGGGCCTTCTTCCTCGTCGCGGCGAAGATGGCCCGGATGCGCGGCTTCGTCGTCGCGAGGATGTCCCGGCGACCGGTGAACACGGAGCCCTCGCGGTCGTTCGTCCCGATGATCAGCGGCACGGGGTGCGCGCGCCCGGCCTTGAACGCGTCGAGCGGCCGCTCGGGCAGGAACTCGCCGTCGATCACCGGGCTGAAGCAGATCGTCCCCGGATCCTCGTCGGGGATCCGGAGCTGCAGCCGGCTCGCGGCCCGGACGATGGCCGACGTGGGAGCCCGGACGAGCAGCTCCGCCGCGTCGTCGACCGAGGTCGATTCGAGGTCGTCGTCGTGCAGCGCGTGCGTCAGGATCTCGAGGAACTCCCCCGCCCACCGCTCGGTGACGTCGGGTGCGTAGATCGCGTTCGGCGGAGCGCTCTGGGCGATGGCCCCCGAGAACAGCCCCCGCGCCCGGGGCACGGTCATGAGCGTGGTGACGGCGTTGCCGCCGGAGCTCTCGCCCGACAGGGTCACCCGACCCGGATCGCCGCCGAACGACCTCACGCAGTCGCGCACCCACTCGAGCGCGGCGACCTGATCACGGAGCCCGAGGTTCGACTCGAGCGGGTGCTCGTCGGTGGCCCAGTGCGTGAAGTCGAGGTAGCCGAACGCCCCCAGCCGGTAGTTGAAGCTCACGTAGACCACACCGCCCTCGCGGACGAGCGTCTCGCCCTGACGCGGGTGCTCGCGAGACGATCCGACGCTGTAGGCCCCGCCGTGCACGAAGACGAGCACGGGGAGGTCGTCGCCCGGCCCGCTGCCCTCGGGCGCGACGACGTTGATCGTCAGGCAGTCCTCGCTGAGCGGCGTCGTGGCGTCGACCCCCACGAACTGCACGCGATCCTGCGGGGCCGCCGGGCCGAACCGCGTCGCGTCGCGGACGCCCGACCAGCCGGCGGCGGGCTGCGGCGCGCGGAACCGGAGGGGACCCACCGGAGGCGCGGCGAAGGGGATCCCGCGCCACGCGACCACACCGCGCTCGCGCAGGCCGCGGACCCGCCCCTGCGGGATGGTTCGGACGAGGTCGTCGGCGGGTGCGCTCACCCGATGATGCTACGAGCGTCACGCCTGACGGTCCGCCGCGTTCACCCGACGTTCTCCTAGCGCCGCGCTGCGAAGATGGAGGCGACATCTTGCAGTCGCTGCACCCGGCGCGACTGCCCGACACGACGGGACGCCACACGCCGCATGGAACTCGCCGAGCTCCTCATCATCCTCACCGGGTCGCTGATCGTCACGGCCTTCGCCCGGTGGCGGGGTCTGCCGGCCCCGCTTCTGACGGTCGGCGTCGCCCTGCTGGTGTCGCTCATCCCCGGCGTCCCCGACATCGAGATCGACTCCGAGGTGATCCTCACCGTCGTGCTCCCGCCGCTGCTCTACTCGGCGGCCCTCGACGTGTCGCTGCTGAACTTCCGCGAGAGCCGCGCGCAGATCGCCCGTCTCGGCGTCGGCGCGGTGGTCGTGACCGCCTTCGCGGTCGGCGGCGTCGCGTACGTGATGATCCCCGACATGTCGCTTCCCGCCGCGCTGCTCGTCGGGGCCGTGGTCGCGCCTCCCGACGCCGTCTCGGCCGCCGCCATCGGCCGGAGGCTCGGCCTGCCCCGCAAGGTCATGACCGTGCTGTCGGGCGAGAGCCTCATCAACGATGCGGCGTCGCTCACGCTCGTCAAGGTGTTCCTCGCCATCGTCGGCGGCGCGAGCCTCACCCTGTGGGACGACCTCGGCATCTTCGGGCTCGCCATCGGCGTCGGCGTCGCCGTCGGGCTCGTGCTCGGCTTCGTCGCGCACCGGGTGCGCATGCGCATCGACGACCCCGTCATCGAGAACGTCATCGGCCTGCTCCTGCCGTTCGTCGCCTACATCACCGCCGAGGAGCTCAGCGGCTCGGGCGTGCTCGGCGTCGTCGCCGCCGGTCTCTACGTCGGCTTCAACTCGCCCCGCACCGGCTACGCCACGCGCCTCCAGGAGCGCCCCTTCTGGTCCGCCGCCGACGTCGTGCTCGAGGGGTTCGTCTTCGCCCTGATCGGACTGCAGCTGCAGGCGGTCGTGCTCGACGTGGCCGAGAGCGAGCGGGGCCTCGGACAGAGCGTCGGGGTCGCGCTGGCCGTGCTCGCCGTCGTCATCCTCGTCCGCCCGCTCTTCGTGTTCGGCAGCCACTACGCCGCCCGCGCCTCGCGCTACGTGTTCCTGTCGCCGCTGCTGCGACGGCTCCGGCGGGTGCCGACGCTCCGGCGCGTCCGGGCCACCCGGGGGCTCCGGGCCGTCCGCTACCGGCCACAGCCGCGCATGGACTGGCGTCAGCTGACCGTGATCTCGTGGACGGGCATGCGCGGGGTGGTCACGCTCGCCGCGGCGGTGTCGATCCCCGCCGTGACCGAGTCGAGCATCGCGGTCCCCGCGCGCGACACGATGTTCCTCATCGCGTTCATCGTGACGGTCGGCACGCTCCTGATCCAGGGGCTGACCCTGCCGGTCGTGATCCGGGCGCTCGGGGTCCGCGACGACACCCAGCGCGACCGGGACCTGGCCGCCGAGCTCGAGATCTTCGGCACCAGCACCGACGAGACCATGGCCTACGTCGAACGGCGCCGTCCCGTCTGGGAGGAGCGCTGGGGCGCGGAGCTCACCGACCGGGCCGTCCGGTCGACCACCGCCCGTCTGCTGCGTCAGAACGAGGCCCTGCAGCGCACCGCCGTCGACGACGCCGACGAGCGCGGCTCGGACGGACGGGACGCCGACGGCGAGCCCGGCGCCCGGGTCGCGAGCAGCCGCGAGGCCCCGCACGCGATCGGCGTCATCCGTCGCGAGCTGCTGGCCAAGCGGCGCGAGGTCGTGCTGCGCGAGCGCGACGCCGGCAACCTCGACGAGGAGGTCATGCGCCGGGTGCTGCTCGGGCTCGACGCCGAGGAGCTCGCCATGGACACCTCGGCGCTCGCCAGCAGGCGCTCGTGATCCGCGGGCGTACCGTGGGCGGGGCACGACGAAGCGAGAGGACGGCGGCGATGGACGCGACCGGGGCATCGATCACGGGCGGCTCGACCGGGGGCTCCGACGGCGATCCGACGTCCGACGGCGAGGTCGTGGCGGGTCATCCCGAACCCGGCCGCTTCCGGCGGTGGTACTCGACGCTGCACCCGTCGCTCCAGCTGATCGGGCTCCAGCTCTGGCTGCCGCTGTTCTTCATCGTCGGCTTCTGCCTCTGCTACATCGCCGCGTTCCACGCGCCGCACCCCCACGACGTGCCCGTCGCCGTCGTGGGGTCGTCCGCCGAGCTGCAGACGACCCTCGACGAGCGTCTGCCGGGCGTCATCGATCTGCGGGCCTACGACGACGCAGCCGAGGCCCGCGCGGCCGTCACGAGCGGGCGGGCGGCCGTGGCCTACGACCCCGGCGACGACCTGCTCTACACCGCGAGCGCCCACCAGTACCAGGTCGCGGCGCTCATCCCGGCGATGCTCACCCCCGTGATCGAGGCGTCCGGCGCCCCGGCGCCCGCCGTCACCGATCTGGCGCCGCTGCCTCCGTACGACGAGTACGGCACCGTCTCGCTGTACCTGATGCTCGCCTGGTGCATCGGCGGCTACATGGTCGCCATGTTCATCGGGCTGATGGGAGCCCCCCTGCGGCATCGCACCCGGACGACCGTGATCGTCGTGGGAGCGGCCGTGATCTCGCTGATCACCAACACGCTGGCCGGGCCCGTGGTCGGCGCGGTGCAGGGGCACTTCGTCGAGCTGGTGCTGCTCGGCTGGGGCTGGATCATCGCGATCGGCCTGACGGTCAACGGCATCAGCTACTTCGTGGGCCGCTTCGTCGCGCTGCCCGCGATGATCGTGTTCGTCTTCCTGTCGATGCCCGCCTCGGGAGGCGCGTATCCGGCCTGGTTCATGCCCCAGCCCTTCGCGTGGCTCAACAACGTCGTGGTGGGCAGCGGCATCACCGAGATGCTCAAGAGGGCGCTGTACGACGTGGGGCCGGGCTACGGCCGGGGTCTGACGATGATGCTCGTCTACGCCGGGGTGGGCGTCGTCCTGATGATCACCGGCAAGGCGTGGTGGGAGCGTCGGCGGGTCCGCCGGATCGTGACGGGTCGCACGACGATGTTCCTCGACGCGCAGAACGCGAACCGGGACTTCCTGGCCGCGGAGCGCGACGACGTCCTGCGGCGCCACGGACTCGCGTCGAGCGACACCGGCACGATCAGGACCGTCGCCGTCGACGAGCGCGGGGAGCTCGACGACGGCACGTCGGGCGATCCCCTGCTGGGCTCGCCGGGCGGCCTGGAGGACGACGCCCTCGACACCCGGCCGATCCCGACCCGCCCTCGCGGGTAGGCTGACCGGTCGTGAACCGCCGCTCCTCGCACCGCCTGCTCGTCGCGATCGTCATCGCCCTCCTCCTCGCGGCCGCCGGCCTCTACGCGCTCAGCATCGTGCTCGCCCCGGGCGGGCGCGACGTCGCCGGGCTGTTCGTGGGCTACGCCTGGACGGCGCTCGCACTGGCCGTCGTCGCGGGGGTCGTCGACTTCTTCGTGCGATCGAGCGGATCGCGACGCGACGGGCGCTGACGCGGTTCAGCGGACCGGCGGCCGCGCGTCGAGCGCCCGGTCGGCGACGACGCTGGCGAGATCCTCGCCGAAGGTGAACTCGTGCGACACGCGCGCCCCGGCCAGCACGCCGGGCAGCCAGGCACGGGCGTCGCTCCACATCTCGTCGAGAGGGAGATCGTCCACGTCGAACCAGACGGGGGCGAGCTCGTCGCTCTCGGCCGGCTCGCCCGTCCACCGCGTCGTGACGAAGACCGCCGAGCTCTGGCTCCACGACTCCCGATGCGGGAACAGGTACATCAGGTCGCCGCGATGCTCGAGGTCGTCGGGCGCGACCGTCACCCCGGCCTCCTCCTCGATCTCGCGGACGACCGCGGCGAGCGCGGACTCCCCCGCTTCGAGCTTGCCGCCCAGCCCGACGTAGCGCCCCGTCCCGAGACCCCGCTTCTTGCGGCCGAGCAGGACCTCCGACCGGCCGTCGGTCTCTCTCAGCAGGTACGCGACGCAGACTCGGTAGACCATGCGCCGAGGGTAGCGGCCGGGGCGTCGTGGAGGCGCTCGCGCGTAGGCTCGTCGGCATGTCCGAGACACCCCCCGCGCCTCAGGGAGGCGTTCCGGGCTTCCGCGGCGCCGGACGGAGCCTCGAGGTGCTCCGGGCCGAGGCGCACGACGAGCTCTCGGCCCTCATCGAGCTGCGGTGCCGCAACGGGGAGGACCCGTGGGACGTCATCCCCGGGCTCCCGACGGTCGACGAGCAGGTCGTCATCTCGATCCGGGCCGCGGCCCGGGGCGTCGACGGCGTGCCCGTGGCCGGCGGCCTCGGCACGCCGGACGAGCTGCGCTTCCTCCGGACCGTCGCCCTCTGGCATCCCGAGCTCTCGAGGGCCGTCTGGTCGCTCATGGGGCGGATCGACGCGGCGTCGCGCTGACCCTCGGCTGACGGTGGTCGTCCGTAGTCTGGCGGCATGTTCTGGAGCGACGTGTTCACGGTCACGCTCGGCGCCTTCCTCGGCGCCGGGGCGGCCTTCGCGACCAATCTGCTCGTGCGTCGTCTCGAGTCCCGTCGGGCCGAGGCCTCGGCCCTGAACGAGCTCGTGACCGAGATCCACTTCCGGCGCGTGCTGCACCGGATCGATCCCACGTCGAGCCCCGACGCCGCCGCGAGCGACCCCGACTACGGGGCGGCGAGGCGCTCGGTGTCCGGGCTGCGGGGCGTCATCCGGACGGCGCGGCGGGGGACGACGCCGCGGTCGCCCGCACTGCCCGTCCTCAACGAGATGACGCTCGCCTGCAACGCGTTCCTCGACGACAGCGAGAGCGAGCCCGACGCCTACCGTCTGCACCTCATGCAGCTGCACGCCCGCCTGAACGCGGGGGTGCGACGGCTCGCCAGCGATCGCCGGGCCATCGCCGACCTCGAGCCCGGCGAGGCGCACCTCGGCCCGACCGTCGCCGGGCTCCGACCGCCGGCCGCCCTGACGGGAGCGGCCCCCGCAGCGTCCGCCGCGCGTAGCCTCGCGGGCATGACGACACCCGACGACGCCACCCGCCTGCCCGACGACGACATGGACGGCCTGGTCACGCTGCCCGGCGTCCGCGCCGGCGCCGGCCCCGAGAAGGCCGGCACGCCCGAGCAGGCCGCCGACGAACGCCGCGAGGCGGAGGCCCCCGACCCCGCCGACGCGCACGCGGCATCCGACGAGTACCCCGCCGTCCCGCCGCGCGAACGGGGTGTCACCGACGACCGGAGGTCGTCTCAGTAGGCTGACGGGATGGCCTCCGTCCCCGCACCACGCGCTCCGAAGAAACCCGTCACCCGCAGCCACCACGGTCACGACTTCGTCGACGACTACGAGTGGCTCCGAGCGAAGGAGGACCCCGAGGTCGTGGCGCATCTCGAGGCCGAGAACGCCCACACGGCCGCGGAGACCGAGCACCTCGCCGATCTGCGTCAGACCGTCTTCGACGAGATCAAGAGCCGCGTGCAGGAGACCGATCTCGGGGTGCCCGTCCGCGAAGGCGACTGGTGGTACTACTCGCGCACCGCCGAGGGCGCCCAGTACGGCATCCACTGCCGTGCCCCGATCTCGGGCTCCGACGACTGGACCCCTCCCACGATCGACGCCGCGCGGGCCGCCGAGGGCGAGCAGGTCCTGCTCGACGGCAACGTCGAGGCGGACGGCCACGACTTCTTCTCCCTCGGCAGCTTCGACGTCTCACCCGACGGCCGCCTCCTCGCCTACGCCGTCGACACGGAGGGCGACGAGCGGTACACGCTCCGTGTGCGAGACCTCGCCACCGGCGAGGACCTCGCCGACGAGGTCGCCGGCACCGCTCCCGGGGCCGTCTTCGACGCCACCGGCCGCTACGTCTTCTACCCCACCGTCGACGAGTCCTGGCGACCCGACACGATCTGGCGTCACGAGGTCGGTCAGGCGGGTGACGACGTCGTCGTGTTCACCGAGACGGACGACCGCTACTGGATCGGCGTGGGTCTCACCCGCAGCCGCCAGTACCTCGTCGTCGACATCGGCTCGAAGATCACCAGCGAGACCTGGCTGCTCGACTCGAGCGACCCCACCGGCGAGTTCCGGGTCGTCTGGCCCCGCCGCGAGGGCGTCGAGTACGAGGTCGAGCACGCGATCGTCGCGGGCAGCGACCGACTGCTCGTGGTGCACAACGACGGCGCCGAGAACTTCGAGCTGGTCGACGTGCCGGCCGACGACCCCACCTCGAGGACGGACCGACGGGTGATCGTCGAGCACCGCGCCTCCGTCCGTCTCGAGTCCGTCGACGCGTTCGCCGGTCACCTCGTGGTCGAGTACCGCCGCGACGCGCTCCCCCGCTTCGCCGTCGTGCCCCTCGGCCCCGACGGGTACGGCGACGTGACCGAGGTCGAGTTCGACGAACCGCTCTTCGCCGCCGGCGCCGGCGGCAACCCCGAGTTCGCCCAGCCGACGGTCCGCTTCGGCTACTCGTCGTTCGTGACGCCGTCGACCGTGTACGACCTCGACGTCCGCACGGGCGAGCGCCGTCTGCTGAAACGGCAGAACGTGCTCGGCGGATACGATCCCGAGCACTACGAGCAGGCTCGGGACTGGGCGACGGCGGCCGACGGCACGCGCATCCCCGTCTCGCTCGTCTGGCGTCGTGACGCAGCCCCCGCGTCGGGCCCCGCGCCCGTGCACCTCTACGGCTACGGATCGTACGAGCACAGCATCGACCCCGGCTTCAGCGTCGCCCGGCTCTCGCTGCTCGACCGCGGCGTCGTGTTCGCCGTCGCGCACGTGCGGGGCGGCGGCGAGATGGGCCGCGCCTGGTACGAGGACGGCAAGACCCTGACCAAGAAGAACACGTTCACGGACTTCGTCGCGGTCGCCGATCATCTGATCGCCGAGGGGCGCACCAGCCCCGAGCTGCTCGTCGCCGAGGGCGGGAGCGCCGGCGGACTCCTGATGGGCGCCGTGGCCAACCTGGCGCCCGACCGCTTCGCCGGCATCGTGGCGGCCGTGCCCTTCGTCGACGCCCTGACGAGCATCCTCGACCCCGACCTGCCGCTGACGGTCATCGAGTGGGACGAGTGGGGGGACCCCCTGCACGACGCCGAGGTCTACGAGTACATGCGCGGTTACAGTCCCTACGAGAACGTGCGCGACGGGGTCTCGTACCCGCGCATCCTCGCCGTCACCTCGCTCAACGACACGCGGGTGCTCTACGTGGAGCCCGCGAAGTGGGTCGCCCGGCTCCGCGACGTCGGTGCGCCGGTGCTGTTGAAGACCGAGATGTCGGCCGGGCACGGCGGCGTCAGCGGACGCTACGAGTCGTGGCGCGAGCGGGCCTTCGAGATCGCCTGGATCCTCGACGTGCTCGGCCGCGCCTGAGCGACGGTGCGGACCGGATCGACCGTCGACCGCGTCGGCCGCGTCGAGCGCATCGGGCGCATCGGGCGGGTCGTCGAGCCGCGACGCCGCTGACGCATCAGCCCTCGGCGCCGAGACCTCTGGCCAGCTTCGACCGCGATGTCGACGGGACGGCCCCGGCGGCTCGGACGACCTCCTCGACGGCGTCGAGGAGACCCTCTCCGGACGGGCCGTCGACCCCCGGCGCGAGCTCGACCTCCCACTCGCGCCACCGGCGCTCGACGTCCGACCCGAGCCGGGTCGCGACGACGTCGTCGTCGGCGATCTCGGCCAGGGACGAGCCGTCGCCCCCGACGAGCGCGCGCACCGTTCGGGTCGTCTCGAGCCTCAGCACCGGCCCGAGGCTCCGATCGCCGACGACGTCGGAGACGAGTCCGAGCAGCTCGTCCGGCACCGGCTCGTCGGCCGCGCCGAGGGGCCGGTGCACCTCGCGGCGACCCGTCGAACCGGCCTCCGGCGGGAGCTTGAGGTGCCAACCCGCGTCGCCGCCGCCCTCGCGCCTCCTCAGGGTCGTCCGCGCGGCGACGAGCGCGTGGTCGTCGGTGTCCCAGTAGGTCGCCGCGAGCTCGACGACGACGGGGCTCTCGACGTGCTCGACGACGAGCCCGCCGCCGGCGACTCCGACGGGGTCGGGCACGGCCGCCGTCCCGTCGACGTCGTACTTGCGCTCGATCTCGGTCTGCTCGCTGCGGCTCATGACTCCAGTTGTAGCCGGTCCTCCCCGTCGTCCGGTGACGAGGTCGTCCCGGGCGGGTCGCATCGCCCGGGCGTAGGGTCGTCGCATGAGCGACGTGGCACCGAGTCTGGCCGGCTGGATGGCGCGACAGCGCTGGTATGCGACGAAGGGGCGGACCCCCGCGTTGCGGGTCATCGGGTCGTTCGAGTCCGACCTCGGCGATGCGCTGGCGCTCACCCTCCTCGTCATCGACGAGGCCGGAGACACCCCGGTGCTGTACCAGGTGCCCCTCGTGGCCCGCGACGCACCGCTCCCCGGCGGAGACAGGGCCTTCATCGGGTCCGCCGACGGCCGCTACCTGTACGACGGGCCGCACGACCCGGCCTACGCGGCCGAGCTCCTGCGCGTCATGACCGACGAGTCCCGCGTCGAGGGGCCCGACGTGGTCGTCGAGGGGAGCCGCATCGTCGACCCCGGTCGGGTGCGCCGCTCGCGCGTGCTCTCGGGCGAGCAGTCGAACACGTCGATCATCTACGACGTCGAGGGCGGGCCCGTCGAGCACGTCATCGCGAAGGTCTTCCGCGTGCTGCACCACGGTGACAACCCCGACGTGACGACCCAGGCCTCGCTGACGCGCGGAGGGTCGACCCATGTCCCGTCGTCGTTCGGGTCGTTGCGCGCGACCTGGACCGACCCGGGGCGCGACGGGGGCACGGCGACCGGTCACCTCGCGTTCTCGCAGGAGTTCCTGCCCGGGCTCGACGACGCCTGGCGCGTCGCCCTGGCCGCGGCCGCAGCCGGCACCGACTTCACCGCGGAGGCCCGTGACCTCGGCGTCGCCGTCGCCGAGATGCACGCGACGCTCGCCGCCGAGCTCGGCACGGTCGCGGCCGGGCCGGACGAGGTCGGCGGCGCTCTCGTCAGCATGCGTCGTCGGATCACGACCGCCGCCCGAGAGGTCCCCGAGATCGCCGAGCACGAGGCGGCGATCAGCGCCGTCTACGACGCGGCCGAGCACCTCGCCTGGCCCGAGCTGCAGCGGATCCACGGCGACCTGCACCTCGGTCAGGCGCTGCTCTCGCCGGAGCGCGGCTGGATGCTCATCGACTTCGAGGGCGAGCCCCTCCGGCCGATGCCCGAGCGCTCGCGCCCCGACCTGCCCCTCCGCGACATCGCGGGCATGCTGCGGTCGTTCGACTACGTGGCCGGCTCCCTGGCCCACGAATCGACCCCGATCGACGCGAGCGGCTGGGCGCACGACGCCCGCCGGGCGTTCGTCGACGGGTACATCGCGTCGTCCGGCGTCGACGTCCGTGCCGAGCGCGCCCTGCTGGACGCGTTCGAGATCGACAAGGCCGTCTACGAGGCCATCTACGAGAGCCGCAACCGACCCGACTGGATCGGCATCCCGCTCGCGGCCGTCGCACGGCTCGCGGCACGGAGCACCCCCGCCGCAGGCTGACGCGGGCGGGGCGTCGCGGCCTCGGACGCGCCTCCTGGGCCGCGCCTACTGGGCGGCGCCGAAGCCGAGCCGAGGAGGCGCGGTGCGGGTGCGATCGACCCCCGCCGCGCCTCCTCGACGGCGACTACGGCCGGGGGACGTTCCGCAGGTTCGAGCGCGCCATCGCCACGGCCTCGCCGGCGCCGCCGTTCATGACGATCTTCGACATCGCGAGGGAGAAGCCCTTGACCTGGGCCCCCGTGATCATGGGCGGCAGCGAGAGCGCCTTCGGATCGGTGGCGATGTCGACGAGGGCCGGGCCGTCGTGCTCGAAGGCCGCCTCGAGGGCGGTCCTCAGGTCGCGGGGATCCTCGACGTGGACGGCGTGGATGCCGATGGCCCGCGCAACGGCGGCGTAGTCCGTGTACGGCACGTCGACGCCGAAGTCGGGCAGCCCGTCGACGAGCATCTCGAGCTTGACGAGCCCCAGGGTGCTGTTGTTGAAGACCACGATCTTGACCGGCAGCTCGTACATCTTCGCCGTGACGAGCTCGCCCAGGAGCATCGACAGACCGCCGTCGCCCGAGATCGACACGACCTGCCGCCCCGGGAACGCCAGCTGCGCGCCGAGGGCGTGCGGCAGCGCGTTCGCCATCGACCCGTGCAGGTACGACCCGAAGATCCGCCGCTCGGCCGTCGGCGTCACGTAGCGCGCGGCCCAGACGTTGCCCATGCCGGTGTCGGCCGTGAAGACGGCGTCGTCGGCGGCGATCTCGTCGACCAGCGAGGCCGCGTACTCGGGGTGGATGGGCCGCAGCTTCTCGACGTTCTTCGTGTAGGCGCCCACGGCACCCGTCATGAGCTTCCGGTGCTTCTTCAGGGTGCGGTCGAGGAACCTCCGGCTGCGCTTCCGTCGCACGAGCGGCGTCAGGGCCCGCAGCGTCGCCGCGACCGATCCGTGGACGGGCACGTGCACGTCGGCGCGGCGACCGATCACCGCGGCGTTCACATCCACCTGCGCGATCGTCACCTTCTCGCCGTCGGGCAGGAACTGCGGATACGGGAAGTCCGTGCCGAGCAGCACGAGCAGATCGGCGTCGTGGATTCCCGCGTGCGCGGCCCCGTAGCCCAGCAGCCCGGTCATGCCGACGTCGAACGGGTTGTCGTACTGGATGACGTCCTTGCCGCGGAGACTGTGCCCGATGGGAGCGCCGATGAGATCGGCCAGCGCGATGATCTCGTCGTGCGACCCGCGGCCGCCCTCGCCGACGAAGAGCGCGACGGTGCCGGCGGCGTCGATGGCGGCGGCCAGGGCCTCGACGTCGGCGGCGGCGGGGACGAGCTCCGCCGCCCCGACGGTCACCGGGGTCGGCACGCGCCCGGCGGCGTCGAGCTCGGCGATGTCGCCGGGGAGCGTGATGACGCTCACCCCCTCGCCCGCGAGCGTGTGACGGATGGCCGAGGCGACGACCGACGGGGACTGCGCCGCGGTGGAGATCATCTCGCTGTAGCCCGAGCACTCGACGAAGAGGCGGTCGGGGTGGGTCTCCTGGAAGTACCCCGACCCGATCATCTCGCTCGGGATGTGACTGGCGATGGCGAGGACCTTCGCGCGGCTGCGGTGCGCGTCGTAGAGACCGTTGATCAGGTGCAGGTTGCCCGGGCCGCACGACCCTGCGCAGACGGCGAGCTCACCGCTCATCTGGGCGTCGCCCGAGGCCATGAACGCGGCGGCCTCCTCGTTGCGCACGTGGATCCAGTCGATGCCGCCCGCCGACGACCCTCCCGTCCGACGCACGGCGTCGACGATCGGGTTGAGGCTGTCGCCCACGATGCCGTAGATGCGACGGACCCCCGCCGCGACGAGCTGGGCGATGATCTGATCGGCGACCGTGTCGGCCATGGTGATCCTCTCGTTCGGGTGCCGGGTGCGCCTCCCAGCCAACTCCCCCCTCGCTCACCGCCGACCGGGCCTAGCCTGGGGTCATGAGTGACACCGCCACCGCCTATGTCCCCGCCGCCGGCTCCATCACGATGTTCAGCACGTCGTGGTGCGGGTACTGCGCACGCCTGAAGCAGCAGCTCGGCAAGCAGGGGATCGCCTACACCGAGGTGAACATCGAGGAGGTGCCCGGCACCGCCGAGATCGTCCAGAGCGTCAACGACGGCAACCAGACCGTGCCGACGATCATCTACCCCGACGGCTCGACCGCGACCAACCCGTCGCTCGCCGACGTGCAGGCCAAGCTCGGCCTCTAGCCCGACGGCCCGGACGCCGCGACGGCCGCCCTGCAGGGATGCGGGGCGGCCGTTCCGTGCGTCCGGGCCGAGGCCCGGGTCCGGTATCAGGCCTCGGCGGCGGGTGCGAAGAACTCGATCTGGTTGCCGTCCGGGTCCTTGACCATCAGGGCGTGACCGAAGTCGGCGTCCTGCAGATCGGAGTCGATGCCCGCCTCGGTCGCCTGGGTCTGCCACGCCACGACGCCTTCGCGGTCGGCGACGGCGAACCCGATGTGGTCGAGACCGGGCTTCGTCGGATCGGACACGTCGGCCGAGCCGTGCGTGTAGGCCGTCACACCGAGGATCTGCCCACCGCCGACGGGGAACAGGCGACGGTCGAGACCCTCGAGCTGGATGCGGCCGACCGGCGCCGTGCCGAGCAGCCGCTCGTAGAACGCGAGGCTCGCGTCGAGGTCGGACACGGTGATGGCGACGTGGGCGTAGCCCTGGATCTCGGGCATGGGGTGCTCCTCGGGGTCGGATGACGGATCGACCACCACAGAACGCGCCCTCGCTGGGAGGCGCCCCTCCCCCGCGCTCTGCGGCCAGGGCGTCGGAGGGCCGGCCGACCCGTCGACGGGTCGGCCGGCGAGCGGTCAGCCCCCGAGGGCCTCGGTGAGCAGGGCGACGAGCGCATCGAGCTGCACGTCCGTCGATGCCGCGATCTCGCTGTCGTCGCCGTCGAGGGCGCGGGCCGCGAGCCCGGCCTTGCTGTCGATCAGCTCGGCGATCTTCGTGTCGATGGTCTGGGCGGCGATGACGCGCCACGCGGTGACCGGCTCCTCCTGTCCGATGCGGTGCACGCGGTCGATGGCCTGCGTCTGCTCGGCGTCCGTCCACGAGAGCTCGGCGAGCACGACGTTCGATGCGACCTGCAGGTTGAGGCCGACGCCGGCGGCCGTCAGCGAGCAGACCACGACGGCGACCTCGGGGTCGTTCACGAACGCGTCGATCTGACGCTGGCGCACGGCGGGCGTCTGATCACCGCGGATCGACGCGTACTTGAGGCCGCGCTTGGCGAAGGTCGCCTCGGCGGTGTCCATCACGTCGATGTGCTTCGCGAAGAACACGACCTTGCCGACGTTGCGGGCCAGCTGAGCGGTGTAGTCGGCCGCGAGGCCGGCCTTCGCCTGGCCGATGCGACGGACCATGCTGAACACGTTCTCGCCGGACGACGCCGAGCGGCTGTCCTCCAGCTCCCACTTGGCGACCTGGCGCACCAGATCGTGGTCGACCCCGTCGACGCGGACGCCGGAGGTGCGGGTCGCCAGAGCGGACCGGTAGCGCTCGACGAGACGGCGGGCCAGTTCGCGCTCGGCCTCGCGGATCGAGCGACCCACCTCGTCGTCGAGCTCGACCGGCAGGTCCGCCACGCGCCGGGCGGGGATGTCGGCGGCGACGTCGACCTTCCGGCGCCGGACGATGCCCATGTCGATGACGATCTCGCGGGCCGACGAGAAGAAGCCGGGGTCGGCCGGGGTCAGCCCCGCGTCCTCGAGCTGCTCGAGCAGCTCGGCGTTCGGCTTCTTCTCGCCGATCCAGCCGAGGAACTCCCAGATGGCCCGGAAGTCCTCGATGTCGTTGATCAGCGGGGTGCCGGTCAGCGCCATGAGCAGCGGGTGCGCGGTCCGCTGACGGATGCGCTGCGACAGCTGCATGACATGCCGTGAACGCTGCGACTCCTTGTTCTTGATGAAGTGCGCCTCGTCGACGATCATGCCCTTGAACCCGAGCTCGCCGAGCCAGCCGACGTGCCGGTCGAGCACCTCGTAGTTGACGATCACGACGTCGGCGAAGGCGTCGAGGTTCTCGCCGTCGCCGTGGATGACGGTCGCGCTGCGGGTCGGGGTCCAGAGCTGGACCTCGCGGGCCCAGTTGGTCTTGACGACGTTCGGCACGACGACGAGCAGCGGGTAGGCGTCGGCGGCCTGGGCCGCCAGGAGGGACTGGGCCGTCTTGCCGAGACCCGGCTCGTCGGCGAGCAGGTACGTGCGGTGACCCTGACGGGCCGACTCGACGAGCTGCGCCTGGTGGTGCATGAGCGTCGCGCCGGCCGGCGCGTCGACGGTGGTCGGCTCGGGCAGCGGCATGCAGGCGGGCCCGCCGCCGGCGCCGTACTCGAACGACTTGAAGAGGGGGCCGAAGAGCTCCCAGTTCGCCAGGCGCACGGGGTGCACCTCGCGGGCGACCTCGGCGAGCGAGAAGTCCGGCGGCAGGAACGGGTTCGCGAGCTGCCGCGACACGACCGACTGCGGGACGACCTGACGCTCGGAGGCCACCGGGGCCGGGGCCTTCTCGGTGACGATGACGAGCTCCTCGGGCGCGAGCTCGAGACCGGCCGACATCTGCAGGTCGCGCTTGAGCGCCTTGGCGGTCTCGGACACGACGGCGTCCTCCGCGAGCAGCGCGATGAGCGACGTGTCGCGGGCGGCCGTCTTCGCGAGGATCTGCGCCACGCCGTCGAGGCGCTTCATCTGCTCGGCCCGCTCGGAGTCCGAGATGGTCTTGTCGACCTTGACGCGGGCGCGCTCCTCGCGCATCAGCAGGGCGATGACCTGGAACTTGGTGCGGGACGAGGGCTTCACCTGCCCCCGCTGAGCCGCCGCCTCGACCTCGCGCACGGCGCGGGCCAGCACGGGGATCAGCCCGTCGTTGTCGACCTCGCGTCGACGGTGCGAGCGTGCGGCGGTACGGGTGCCGCCCGATTGACGTTGGCCTGGTCGAGCCAAGGCTCCTCCTCGTGGTCGACGTGGACGTCGACGGTGCATGCGCCGCCGTGACGGCGACGGTGCGAGCCGGTCGCGCCCGATGCGCGCGGCCGTGCCCGCGGGTGGGGCTGGACGGGGTGCAGCTGTGGTGTCCGCGGAGAGACGGGCCACCCCGCCCCGGCGGGACCGACGGGCACGAGCGGACCGGACGAGAGCGGTGTCTCGTGGCGGGCCGGGTCGGTCGACGACGCGGGCGTTGATGCTGGGGTCAGTTTACGCGCACGGGAGGGACCGACGCCACCCGCGCCTCCTCGTGTGTCGCGGATGCCGGCCCACCAGGGCCGCAGCGGGTCAGACCGACTCGGGGCGGTCGACGGAGTCGGCAGGGTCGACGCGGTCGGCAGCCGACGACCGCAGGGCACCCGTCGCGGCGCCGATCAGCTGGACGGCCTTCCGGCGCCCGGTCTCGGTGCCGAGCGTCGCCTGCCCGCCCGCGTGGGCGAGCAGCTGCGACGCGACGGCCGGCGCGAGACGCTCGGCCCACTCGGGCGCGCGCTCGCTCCAGACGCCGGTGACCTCGTCGGCGAGGCGCTCGCAGGCACGGGCCTGGGCCTCGTCGCCGTTGCCGCGGTGCCACTGGCCGGTCACGACGAGGTGGGCGATCAGCGCCGCGGCGTCGCGGGCCGGATGCCCGACGCCCGCCGTGTCGATGTCGAGCACGCCGGTGACCCGCCAGGGCTCCGCCGGGTCGACGAAGAGCTGCTCGAGATGCAGGTCGCCGTGGATGACCGCGAGGGGGTCGCCGACCCAGCTCGCCCGACGGCGCTCGATCTCGGCGTAGAGGGCGTCGATCTCGGCCGCGTTCGACGGCAGCTGCCCGAGCAGCGTCGCCCGGTGCCAGTCGCCGTGATCGAGGGCGTCGGACTGGGCCTGCGAGACGACGGGCACCGTGGCCGTCCGCCGGCCGATCTCGACGAGCTGATCGATGAACCGCGGGTCGTCGGCGAGGGCGAGCACGTGCCGCCCCGCCGGCTCGCCGGCCACCCGTTCGAGCACGAGCAGCCCGTCGGCGCGCGACGCCAGCACGGCCGGGACCGGGACGCCCCGGCCGCGGAACGCGGCGTGGAGCTCGACGATGGGCGCCACCCGGTCGGGTCGGATCACCTTGAGGAACAGCGTCGCCTCCGCCGAATCCAGACGGATCACCGCGCGCTTGCCCGGCCGGTACGCCGCCACGGTGAGGGTCGGCGAGGTCACGACGATGCCGAGCGCGGCGAGCGACTCGACGACGCGGTCGGGGAACGTCACCCCGGCGAGCGCCGGCAGGAGGGGGTCGGCCGGGTAGGCCCAGACCGCGAGGGGCCGACCGGTGGCGGGGTCGGTCGTGAGGACCGACGACCCGTCGACCGCGCGGGCGTCCGTGTCGATGAAGGTCAGGACGGTGGCGGTGGTGCCGTGCGCGTCGACCGTGTCGACCTCGTAGCCGTAGAGGAATCCGGCACCCGAGGGCTCGACGGAGTGCGGTCGGAACGACACGACGGTCACGCCGGAGTTCGCGAACGCTGCAGGGAGGATCTCCGCCGAATCAGGCCACACCCCACCAGTGAACCAGCCGGCGCGCGAGCCGCCGTGCGCACGGCGGCGGGGAGACCGAATCGTGATCGTCGGTCCGGGCCGGTCGTTAGTCTGAGCGGGTGAGACCGTCGCGCGTGAGACCCCTCCCTCCGCGTCCCCCGCGTCTGCCGGGCGGAGCCGTCGTCTCGCGCATCCGGCAGTCGAAGCGGACGCCGCTGCTGCAGGTCGTCAAGACCTCGGTGGCGGTGATCGCCGCCTGGTTCGCCTCGATCGCGCTGCTGCAGCAGCCGCTGCCGATCTTCGCCGCGATCGCGGCGCTGCTCGTGGTGCTGCCGAGCGTCAACCAGTCGTTCGTCCGCGGGCTCGAACGGAGCGTCGGCGTCATGGCCGGCGTGCTCATCGCCTACGCCGCCGGCGTGCTGTTCGGCGACTCGACGTGGATCGTGCTCGTCATCGTCGTCGTCAGCCTCCTGGTGGCCTGGGCGTTCCGGCTGACGCCGAGCTCGGCGAACCAGGTGCCCATCTCGGCCATGCTGGTGCTCGCCATCGGCGCCCAGACCCCCGACTACGCCCTCGACCGGGTGCTCGAGACGATCATCGGGGCGGCGATCGCACTGGCGGTCAACGCCCTGATCGTCCCGCCCGTGCTGCTCGCGCCCGCCCATCTGGCCGTCGGGCGGCTCGCACGCGACATCGCCGCCGTGCTCGACGAGACCGCCGCCGTGCTCGCCGAGCCGGTCGACGCGGACCGTCTCGCGGCGGGTCTCGAGAACGCGAGGGCCCTGCGCGCTACCCAGGCCCGCGCCTCCTCGGCCGTGACCGCCGGCGTCGAGAGCCTCCAGCTCAATCCGCGCGCGAGTCGCAACCGGTCGGTGCTCGAGGCCGACGGGGATCTGCTCGACCGGCTGACGGTGCTCGTCAACCGCGTGGTGGGCATGGTCCGCTCCGTGCACGACAACTACGACCCCGCCCTGGCCGACGACCCGGTCGTGCAGAGCATCGCCGAAGACCTCCGTCGCGCGGCTCACGACGTGAGACTGCTCGCCAGGACCACCGAGGAGGCGCGGCCCGGCACCGGGGGCCGGCCCGCCTCGTCGGCGTCGTCGCCCGAGGACTCCCCCGCGCTCACGGCGCCCGTGCAGGTCATGCTGCCCGATCCCGACAACTGGGTGCTCGTGGGGTCGCTGCTGGAGGATCTCCGCCGGGTGCGCGAGGAGATCATCGGCTGACGGCCTTCAGCCCCGTTCGACCTCGGCGATGATCATCGCCATGCAGCGCGGATGGCCGAGGGGACGGAAGTGCCCGTCGACGGGGAAGGTGCGGTTGACGGCCCCCGGCAGCACGCTGCCCTCGGTGACGTGGGCGTCGAAGCGCGACGCCATCGACGTGACCCGGGAGTTGGCCTCGAGCTGCTCGGCCAGCAGGAGCAGATCCGCATCTCGCGGCGAGAACGCCCGGAGCGCCGGGTTCGGCAGCACCCGCGACCATCGGGTGCCGGAGAACGGGCTGTTGACCGTCACCATGCGCGCGATGCGGCCCTCGACGTCGGTCGACACCATCATCGTCTTCCCGATCAGGCCGCCCTTGCTGTGCCCGAGCACGATCACGTCGCGGAGGTCGTGCGCGTCGAGCACGGCCTGGGCCAGCTCGGCGGTCGCCTTGATCGGTCGACGGTTGTGGCGGAGACCCGGCACCACGACGACGGGGTGGCCGAGGGCGCTGAGACGATCGGCCAGGGGCCGGAGGAACCGCCACGTCTCGTACACGCCCGGCAGCAGGAGCACGGGCGCCCGGGCGCCCTCGCGGTAGACCCGGGGAACCGATCGTCGCGAGGGCGGATCGAGGTGGACCCGCCAGACGAAGACGTAGTCGAGCACCAGGCACCGGACGAAGCGCGCCAGGCCGACCCGCCGCCGCCCGGGTCGATCGCGGGAGGGGGCGTTCGTCATGACCTCAGGCTAGGCCGAGGGGCTCGCTCTCGGACCAGGCCGCGGCCTCGACGGCCTCGAGGGACATCGCCAGGGCGGCGTCCCACTTGCTGCAGATGCTCGCCCACGGCGGCGGGAACTCCGCTGCGTCGTGCAGCAGCTGACGGGCGAACTCGGCATGGCCCGCGCGGGAGGCGGCGCTGGCGGCGTCGGGCAGCGAGCCCACGATGCTCCGGACGACGAGGACCCGGTGGCTCCACTCCATCTGCTCGATGTCGTCGAACGCGCCCCAGGCGCTCTCGATCTCGCGTCGGAGCCGGACGATCTCCGTCGCCTCGGCCGACGTCGCCGTCGTCCTCGTGATCATGCGCCCCCCTCAGGACCTGCCCACCCCGCCATCGGGGTGGCGCCGCCGACCGATGCCGACGGGTATCGACTCGGTCGACACCCAGAAGATATCACCCGGGCGAGCGGGAGGGAACCGGTTCCCTCCCCGGCCGTCCCCCGAATGCTGAGAGCACTCACGGCGGAGGGTCTACCGTCCAGATCGCACCGCACCGGTGCACAGACTCGGCAACGAACCCACGACGAACGGGAGACATCATGTTCCAGGGATCCGACACACTCCGCACCAACATGCAGAAGGTCCTCGTCGACCTCATCGAGCTGCACCTCCAGGGCAAGCAGGCCCACTGGAACCTCCTCGGCTCGAACTTCCGCGACCTGCACCTGCAGCTCGACGAGATCGTCGACGCCGCCCGCGAGTTCTCCGACGAGGTGGCCGAGCGCATGCGCGCCGTGTACCTCATCCCCGACGGCCGCTCGTCGGTCGTCACGGCGAACACCAGCCTCGTGCAGTTCCCCGAAGGGCCGGTCGAGACGACGGCCGTGGTCGACCTGATCGTCGACCGCATGTACGCCGTCACCGAGACGATGCGCGCCGTGCACGACGAGGTCGACGACGAGGACCCGACGACGGCCGACGTGCTGCACGGGATCCTCGAGCGCCTCGAGCAGCTCGCCTGGATGACGGGCGCCGAGAACCGCCACCCCGCGAAGGACGCCGGTTCGGCCGACACCCGCGAGCGCGACGAGTCGGCCGCGGCCGAGGGCCTCGATCGCGTCGGCGCCGTCGCCAACTAGCTCCACCACCCCATGACGGCACCGTCCCGGAGCGCGCGACCCGCGCCTCCGGGGCGGTGCCGTCCGTCGTCGAGAGGACCGACAGCATCATGAGCACGAGCTACGACCACGTCATCGTCGGCGGGGGCATGACCGCCGACGCCGCCGCCAAGGCGATCCACGAGACGACCCCCGACGCGACGATCCTGATCATCAGCGCCGACGTCGACGCCCCCTACACCCGTCCGGCCCTGTCGAAGAAGCTCTGGATCGACCCCGACTACACCGAGAGCGACAACGACCTCGGCACGGTCGCGGAGTCGGGCGCCGACCTGAGGCTGCGCACCCTCGTCGAGTCCATCGACCGCGACGCGCGGACGGTCACCACGAGCGACGGCGACACCGTCGGCTACGGGCGGCTGCTCCTCGCCACGGGCGGCAGCCCCACGGCCCTCGACCTGCCCGACGACGACCGCGTGCTGTACTTCCGCACGGCGGCCGACTACCGGCGGCTGCGCGAGTTGGCCGGGTCCGGGCGGCACGTCGCCGTCGTGGGCGGCAGCTACATCGGGACCGAGATCGCGGCCGCGCTCGCCCAGAACGACACCCGCGTGACCCTGGTGTTCCCCGACGACGTGCTCGGCGCCTCCCTGCTGCCGGCGCCGATCGCCTCCGTGCTCGACAGGACCTTCGAGGAGGCGCGGGTCGAGCTGGCCCGGGGACGCCGCGTCGAGAGCGGCACGGCCGACGACTCGGGCCTGCATCTCGTGCTCGACGACGGGTCGGCCCTCGACGCGGACGCCGTGGTGGTCGGGCTGGGCATCTCGCCCGACGACGGACTCGCCTCCGACGCGGGTCTCGACGTCGACGACGGGATCGTCGTCGACGAGACGCTCCGCACCTCCGACCCGCTCGTGTTCGCCGCGGGCGACGTCGCGAGCTACCCCGACGCCATCCTCGGGCGGCGACGGGTCGAGCACGTCGACAACGCGAAGTCGCAGGGCGCCGCGGTCGGCCGGATCATGGCTGGCTCCGACGAGGTCTACGACCACACGCCGTACTACTACTCCAAGGTCTTCGACATCTCGTACGAGGCGGTCGGCACGCTCGACACGTCGCTCGAGACGGTGCTCGACGACAAGGGCGAGGGGCGCGCCGTGGCCTACTACCTCGGCGACGAGGGTGTCGAGGGCGTGCTGCTCTGGAACGTCGAGGGCGCCCGCGACGCGGCCCGCGAGGTCGTCCGCGACTGCACGCCCGGCGACGTCGAGCTGGCGGGCCGCATCTGACGGACCCCGTTCCGGAGGCGGACGGCCCGGTCGACGCGGGTTGTCGGCCCGCCGGGCGGGCGGGCCGCTCCGCCGGACCGGCCCCCCGCTCGGGCGGGCGGACGGTCCGCTCAGCCGAACAGGGAGCTCTCGCGACCCCGGCGGTCCAGCTCGACGGTGAAGAGGCCGCCGCTCAGCGGAGCACGGGCCAGCTCGTCGTCGCTCATGTTCTCGCGCGCCGAACCGACGAGCAGCGTCGACATGTCGGGGCCGCCGATCGCGATGCCGGTCAGCTGCGGCGCCGGGAACTCGATGCGGTCGATGAGATCGCCGTCCTGGTCGAGGTGGACCACGACGCCCTCGCCGTAGATCGCCCCCCAGAACTCGCCCCGCTCGTCGCGCACGAGACCGTCGTGCATGCCGCCGCTGGTGAACGGCACGACCTCGGCCAGGTCGCCCTCGGGGCCCCACTGAGCCTGGAAGATCGTCTTCACCCCGGTGTCCGTGAACCACATGGTGCGGCCGTCGTCGTTCCATTCGAGCCCGTTGAAGGTCGTGAACCCGCCCCGGAGGCGCGTCACGACCTCGTCGGGGCCGACCCGGTACATCAGGCCGTCGGGGGCCTCGTCGGTGACGTCCATCGCTCCGACGACGAAGGCGCCGAACGGGTCGCATTTGCCCTCGTTGAAGCGGATGCCGTCGTGTCGGTGGGGCAGGTGCGCGATCTCGCGGAGCCCGCCCCCCTCGTCGTCGGTCGAGACGATCCGGTCGCCGAGGGCCATGATGAGGCCTCCCCCGCGACGACGCTGGAAGCTCGCGAGCGGCGCGGGCAGCTGCGCGGCGCGGTCGTTCCGACCGTCGACGCTCGTCCGGTGCAGCACGCCCGGCGTGATGTCGCACCAGATCCACTCCTGGGCGTCGACGTCCCAGACGGGGCTCTCGACGAGCACCGCCTTCGCGTCGAGGAGGAGGCGGGGCTCGGTCAGTGTTCCGGTGGGCAGCGGCATCGGTCCGGTCTACCAGTCGGGTGCGGTGCGCCGCACGGTCGCCCCTCCACAGGGGTACGGCCTCGCAGCATCATCACAGAACCCTGCGAGGGGCGGGCACGAGGAGGCGCACCGGGCCACCGTAGACCGGGTGACCGATCTCCTCGACAGACCCGACGACACCGCCGCCCCCGCCGACCCCGGAGCCGCGCGTGCCGCCGGCGAATGGCACCGGCCCGAACCGCGAGAGGACGGCTACATCGCGCTGCGCTCGTACGGGGCGATCGGCGACGGCCGGACCGTCGCCCTCATCGCCCGCGACGGGCAGATCGACTGGCTCCCGATGCCCGAGCTCGACACGGACCCCGTGTTCTCGGGCATCGTCGACGCCGGCAAGGGCGGTCGCATCGAGCTGCGCCCGGTCGACGACGACTTCGAGGTGCAACGCGAGTACGTCGCGAACACGAACGTCCTGGTGACCCGGTTCCGCACCTCGACGGGCGTCGTCGAGGTGACCGACGCCCTGGTCACCGGAATCGCCGGTCGACTCCCCTGGGCCGAGCTCGCCCGACGGATCGACGGGGTCGAGGGCTCGGTCGACATGCGCTGGGCCGTCGTGCCCGGCAACACGTTCGGAACCCACCCGATCCGACGGTTCGACACGCTGCACGGGCCCGTCCTCCGGGCGGCCGACATCAACATCGCCCTGGTCGGCTTCGGCCACGGCCGCATCGACTCGACCGAGCCCGGCGACGGCGAGACCCACGGGGGTCCGCACCGCTTCTGGGGCGAGTTCACGACGGAGCCGGGATCGCGCTCGCTCCTGTGCCTCTGCGGCGTCGAGGACGAACCTCTGCACCTGCCCGATCCGCGCGTCGTCGATCAGGGCATCGACCGCACCATCCGCAACTGGCAGACCTGGTCCGACGAGTTCAACTGGGACGGCCCCTGGGCCGAGCACGTCCAGCGCAGCGCCCTCGCCCTCAAGCTGCTGATCTACAGCCCCTCCGGCGCCATCGCCGCCGCGGCGACCGCCGCGCTGCCCGAGAACTTCACCGGCGACAAGAACTGGGACTACCGGTTCGCGTGGGTGCGCGACCTCGCCTACACGGTCAACGCCCTCGTCCGCTTCGGCCTCCGCGAGGAGACCCAGGCCGCCGTGTCGTGGATGCTCTCGGCCCTCAAGGCCAACGGGCGCACGATGCACATCTTCCTCAACCTCGACGGCACCGTGCCCGACGGCACCCACGAGACCGGATCGGAGGGCTGGCGGGGCATCGGACCGGTCTACAAGGGCAACCCGGCCGGTGAGCAGCTGCAGCTCGGCACGTTCGCCGACATCCTCTCGATCATGAGCCAGTACGCCGCCGACGGCAACATCCTCGACGTCTCGACCGGCGACCTCCTCGCGAGCTTCGCCGACGACGCGTGCCGTCGCTGGCAGGAGAAGGACTCCGGCATGTGGGAGCTCCCCGACGTGCAGCACTACGTCAGCAGCAAGATGGGCTGCTGGCAGGCGATCGACTCGGCGCTGCGGCTGACCGAGATCGGTCAGATGCACCCCGACCCGGACGACGTCGAGCACTGGAAGAAGAACCGCGACCTGATCGTCGAGTGGATCGACGAGCACGGCTGGTCGGAGGAGCTCGGGGCGTACGTCATGTACCCGGGCAGCGAGAAGCTCGACGCCTCGGTGCTGCTGCACGCGCCGAGCGGCTTCGACCGCGGGGAGCGCATGTCGAGCACGATCGACGCCATCCGCCGCGAGCTCGGGGCGGGGCCGCTGGTGTTCCGCTACAGCGACGTCGACCAGGAGGAGGGCACCTTCGTGGCCTGCGCCTTCTGGATGGCGAGCGCCCTCGCCTGCGTCGGTCGGTTGGACGAGGCGGTGGCCCTGATGGACGAGCTCGTCGACCAGACCAACGACCTCGGCCTCCTGACCGAGATGATCAGCGCCGACGGCGGCGAGTTCCTCGGCAACATGCCGCAGGGGCTCAGTCACCTCGCGCTGGTCAACGCGGCCATCACCATCCACGAGCTGAGCAGCGACGACACCGACGGCCAGAAGGAGGCCCCATGAGCACACCCGCACCCGCCCCCGTCCCCGCAGCGACCGGAGACGAGCTCGCCCTCGTCGACGCGTGGTGGCGGGCCGCCAACTACCTCACGGTGGGGCAGATCTACCTGATGGAGAACGCGCTGCTCACGCGGCCGATCGCGCGCGACGACATCAAGCCGCGCCTCCTCGGCCACTGGGGCACGTCTCCGGCGCTGAGCTTCGTCTACGCGCATCTGAACCGCGTCATCCGCCGGGACGACCGCGATCTGCTCTACGTCTGCGGGCCCGGTCACGGCGGACCCGCCATGGTCGCCAACACGTATCTCGAGGGCACGTACTCGGAGCTGTTCCCCGACGTCACCCCCGATGCGCACGGGCTGCAGAAGCTCGTCAAGCAGTTCTCGTTCCCCGGGGGCATCCCCTCGCACGCGGCGCCCGAGACGCCCGGCTCGATCAACGAGGGCGGCGAGCTCGGGTACTCGCTGAGCCACGCCTACGGCGCCGTGCTCGACGACCC
>Ga0265798_10001256_pt1 | contig 39948 bp, 30 predicted proteins | sample P3T30metagenome_FD_192430 | JGI IMG/M metagenome (GOLD analysis project Ga0265798, IMG submission 192430) | Plant litter microbial communities from East Loma Ridge, Irvine, California - P3 T30 | ecosystem: Environmental > Terrestrial > Plant litter > Unclassified | place: USA: California...
GCTGTTCTCGACGGTCGGCTACGCCTCGCCGGTCGAGATCGGCCAGTTGCCCGATCCTGCCGATCCGACGCGTTACGCGGTCGCCGCCGGACAGGGTTCGCTAGGGATGGGCGGACGCGATTACTATCTCGAACAGGGTGCCAAGTACGACACCTTCCGCACCGCCTACCGCGCCTATGTCGAGAAGATCCTGACGCTGTCGGGGATTGCCGATGCGTCGGCCAAGGCAGACCGGATCGTCGCGCTCGAAACCGCGATGGCGAAGGTGCAATGGTCCCCCGTCCAATCGCGCGACCTGAAGGCGATGCTGAAGCCGATGGACGCTGCCGGCCGCAAGGCGCTGGCGCCCGGTTTCGATTGGCCGCTGCTGCTGACGACCGCCGGCTATGGCAATTTCCCGATCGTCTACATGACGAACTCGACCGCGCTGACCGAACTGGCTAAGCTGTTCGCCGCGACGCCGGTCTCGACCTGGCAGGACTGGGTGAAGTTCCGTCTCGCGTCGGCGAGCGCGCCGGTCCTCCCCAAGGCGTTCGACCAGGCGACGTTCGATTTCTACGGCAAAACGATGGCCGACCAGCCGCAGCAGCGCGCGCGCTGGAAACGCGGCATCGCCGTCGTCAACGGCACGATGGGCGAGGCCGTCGGCGAAGTCTACGTGAAGCGCCACTACCCGCCGCAGAGCGAAGCCAAGATGGGCGAACTGATCGCCAACCTGCGCGCCGCCTACAAGGAGCGGATCGGGGCCAACACCTGGATGGACGCGCCGACCAAAACGCAGGCGCTCGCCAAGCTTGCCGCCTTCGATCCGCGGATCGGTCATCCGACGAAATACATCGATTACAGCGCGCTCACCATCGTGCGCGGCGATCCGCTCGGCAATTCGATGCGATCGGGCGAGTTCGACCACCAGCTCGACCTGTCGCGCCTCGGCAAGCCGGTCGATCGCAGCCTGTGGGGCATGACGCCGCAGACCGTGAACGCCTATTACGACCCGCTCAACAACCAGATCACTTTCCCCGCGGCCATCCTGCAACCGCCCTATTTCGATCCCAACGCGGATGCAGCGGTCAATTACGGCGCGATCGGCGCGATCATCGGCCACGAGATGGGCCACGGCTTCGACGATCAGGGCAGCCAGTTCAGCGCATCGGGCAAGTTCGAGAATTGGTGGACGCCCGAAGCGCGCGCCGCCTTCACGAAGCACACCGCCGCGCTGTCGAAGCAGTACGACGCGTATGAGCCGATTCCCGGCGTGCACGTGAAGGGCGCGCTGACGCTCGGCGAGAACATCGGCGATCTCGGCGGCGTCGAAACCGCCTATGCCGCGTATCGGAAATACCAGTCGGTGCACGGCAAGGCACCGGTGATCGGCGGTCTCACCGGCGACCAGCGGTTCTTCCTGGCCTATGCGCAGGCCTGGCAGGCCAAGCTGCGCGAGGGCGCGGCGCGCGCGCGCCTGCTGACCGATCCGCACTCGCCGCCCTTCTACCGGGTCAACGGCATCGTCCGGAATGTCGATGCCTGGTATACCGCGTTCAACGTCAAGCCCGGCGATGCACTGTACCTGACGCCGGCGCAGCGCGTTCACATCTGGTAATCTGCCGAGGGTGCGCGGCATGACCGCGCACCCTCGCTCGATGGGTCAGGCGATCTCGAGGACCGCGGTCTTCACCTGCGCCGAACTCGGTCCAGCCATGATCGTGAACAGGCCGGGTTCGACGACCTCGCGCATGTCGACGTCCCACAACGCGAACGCGTCCGGCCCCAGCGTGAACCGCAGCGTCCGCCGCTCGCCGGGCGCCAGCGTTACGCGTTCGAACCCCTTCAACTCCATCACCGGCCGCGCCACCGACGACACCTGATCGCGAACGTAGATCTGCACGACCTCGTCGCCAGCCCTCTGCCCGATATTGGCGACGTCGACCTCGACCCCGACGCTGCCGGCGATGCCGATCTTCGCCGCCGACAACCGCGGTGCGCCGACGTCGAAGCGCGTATAGCTGAGGCCGTGGCCGAACGGGAACAGCGGCGCCGTCTCCGCGAACAGATAGCCGCGCTCGGTCGACGGCTTGCGGTTGTAATAAAGCGGCACCTGCCCGACTTCGCGGACCACGGTCACCGGCAGCTTGGCGCCCGGATTGATCCGCCCGAACAGCGCCTCGGCCATCGCGGTGCCGCCCTCCTGCCCCGGATACCAGCATTCGAGCACCGCGTTGGCCTTCGCCATCACATTGGGCCAGCTCGGCGGACGCCCGTTGATCGCGGCGACCACGATCGGCTTGCCCAGGGCGTGCAGCGCATCGAACAGCGCATTCTGCTCGCCGATCAGGTCGAGCGTCGTGCGATCGCCGAGATGGTTCTTGGAGAACCCCTCGCGGCTGGTCTGCTCGGTATCGCCGATCGCGAGGATGATCGTGTCGGCACCGCGCGCGACCTCGACCGCCTCGGCGATCAGCGCGCGGTTCCGGGCCGGATCGGCGAGCAGCACCGCATCCTGCGACCGGTCCTCGCTCTGCGTGATGAACACGCCCTGCGCATGGACGATCGTCGCTGCGTTCCCTACGAGCGCACGAACGCCGTCGAGCAGCGACACCGTCTGGCGCGGCGGCGCGGAATAGCCGCCGAGCCGCGCGATCGCCGCATTGGGCCCGATCACCGCGATCTTGCCCTTGGGCGCGAGCGGCAGCGTGCCGTCGTTCGTCAGCAGGCACAGCGATTTGCGCGCCGCGTCCAGTGCGACGCCGCGTGCTTCCGCGTTACCCGTCAGGCGAGCGGCGGCACGGGGATCGACTGCCGACTGCTCGAACAAACCAGCGCGGAACTTCAACGCCAGCATTCGCGCGCACGCCGCATCGACCGCCGCGATCGGCACCGTCCCCGCCCGCACCTGCGCAGGTAACGTCCGAAACGCGATCCCATCCGGCAACGCGCTGTCCAGCCCCGCCGCCAGCGCCAGCTTCGCCGCCTCGTTCAGGTCTCGCGCAACGTGGTGGATCGTGTCGAGCTCCTCGATCGCGCCGTAATCGCTGACGATCGCGCCCGAAAATCCCCATTCACCGCGCAGCACCTCGCCGAGCAGCCAGTGGTTCGCATGGCTCGGTACGCCGTCGATCTCGTTATACGACGGCATCACCGCGCCGATCCCGGTGCGCGTCACCACCGCGCGGAATGGCGGGAAAAAGCTCTCGCGCAGTTCGCGCTCGCCGATCGGTGCGGGACCGATATTGTTGCCCGCCTGGGGCTGGCCGTGCCCGGTCATGTGCTTCAGCGTGGCGAAGACCTTGCCGGAGGCGAGCGTCGTGCTGTCGCCCTGCAAGCCCTCGACCGCGGCCACCCCCATCTCCCCGCACAGATACGGGTCCTCGCCGAACGTCTCCTCGATCCGCCCCCAGCGCGGATCGCGGGCGATGTCGACGACCGGGGACAGCGAGAGGTGGCTGCCGTGCGCGCGCACTTCCCGGCCGATGATCGCCTGGCCACGCCGCATCAGGTCGCGGTCGAACGTACCCGCCATGCCGATCGCCTGCGGGAACATCGTCGCGTCGGGCGCCATATAGCCGTGCAACGACTCTTCGTGGAAGATCACCGGGATGCCGAGCCGCGTACCGCGCGCCCAGCGCTGGACCGCGTTGACGAACGCGATCGTCGACGCCGACCCGCGCCACTGCGCACCTGTACCGCCGGCGACCGCGGCCACCGACGGTCCGCCGCGCTTGTCGGACGGCCGCGTGACCTGACCGAACCCCGCCGGATAGGCCGCCGACGCGCGCGCCGGATCGAAATCGAGCCCCCCCGGCGTCATCACGTCCGCCTTGGTCGCCCACAGCGAAATGGTCTGGCCAACTTTCTCTTCCAGCGTCATCCGCGCCATCAGGTCGCGAACCCGGAGGTCGACCGGCGCACGCGCGTCACGGTAGATCGGCAACGCGGTCGCGGCCTGCGCGATACCGGGGATCAATCCGCCGACGGAAACCGATCCGAGCAACCCAAGAAGGTCGCGCCGCGTTGGTGCGATCGTAACAGTTGGTGTGCCCGGCAATCTTCATCTCCCGATCTGAAACGCGGCATTGCTGTCGAAGCCATCGTCGTGATAGCGATACCATGACTGGTCATCCGCGATCCTGTCAATCGATCGTGGAACCGCGGGAGAGGATTATGACGGCACTCAGCCGATCGATCGTTAGGTTCGCGCTGCTTCTTGCAGCAATAATTGGTATGACCGAAACGGCGTATGCCGAAGACGGGTACGACCTCTGGCTTCGCTATCGCACGCAGGCGACCACGAGTACGCACCGCGTTCCGACGATCGAAGCGCGCGGTGATACGGCCACGTTCCGCGCGGCGACCGAGGAACTGCGGCGGGGCGCGGCGTTGTTCGGCACAAGCACGCCGACCATCCTGCTAGCCACCGCTGACGACCGCGCCGTCGCCGCGCTGCATCTTCCGCTCGCAACGCTTGGCGACGAGGGGTACCGCGTCGGTCGGGTCACGCTCGGCAATCGCCGGGTGCTCCTCATCACCGCCAACACCGATCGCGGCGTGCTTTACGGCAGCTTCGCCTTGCTGCGTCACCTCCAGACCGGCGGCAGCCTGGACCGGATCGACCTGACCTCGACGCCGCGCGTGAAACTGCGTGTACTGAACCACTGGGACAATCTCGATGGCGTGGTCGAGCGCGGCTATGCCGGCGCATCGCTGTGGGATTGGTGGACGCTCCCCGATTTCCACGACCCGCGCTACGCGGACTATGCCCGTGCCAACGCGTCGATCGGGATCAACGGCACCGTCCTGAACAACGTCAACGCGAAAGCCGACAGCCTCACCGCGCCGTATATTGCGAAGGCCGCAGCGCTTGCCGACGTGTTCCGGCCGTACGGGATCAAGGTGTATCTGTCGGCGCGGTTCTCGGCCCCGATCGAACTCGGCGGCCTGAAGACGGCCGATCCGCTCGATCCCCAGGTCGCGGCATGGTGGAAGGCGAAGAGCGACGAGATCTACCGCAGCATCCCCGATTTCGGCGGCTTCCTGGTGAAGGCGAACAGCGAGGGCCAGCCCGGCCCGCGCGACTATCATCGCAGCCACGCCGACGGTGCCAACATGCTCGCCGCCGCGGTGCGCCCGCATGGCGGCATCGTGATGTGGCGCGCGTTCGTCTATGCCGAAACCGACCCCGAGGACCGCGCCAAACAGGCCTATACCGAGTTCAAGCCGCTCGACGGCCAGTTCGCACCCAACGTCATCGTCCAGGTCAAGAACGGCGCGATCGACTTCCAGCCGCGCGAGCCGTTCCATCCGCTGTTCGGCGCTATGCCGAAGACGCCGCTGATGATCGAATTCCAGATCACCAAGGAATATCTCGGTTTCGCCACGCACCTCGCCTATCTCGGCCCGCTGTTCGCCGAGACGCTCGGCAGCGAGACGATGCAGCGGCCGGGCGAGACCGTCGCCGACGTCGTCGATGGCTCGGTCGAAGGTCACACGCTGACCGGGATGGCAGGCGTCGCCAATATCGGCCGCGACCGCGACTGGGCGGGCTCGACGTTCAACCAGGCGAACTGGTACGCGTTCGGCCGGATGGCATGGGATCCGACGCTCGGCGCCGCACCGGTGGCGCGCGAATGGGCAGCAATGACCTTCGCCCCCTCGCCCGGGATCGTCGATCCGGTCGTCGCGATGATGATGGGCTCGCGCGAGGCGGTGGTCGACTACATGACGCCGCTTGGCCTCGCGCACGTCATGGCGACGGGGCATCATTACGGCCCCGGACCGTGGATCGCCGACCTCAAGCGTCCCGAATGGAACCCGGTCTATTACCACCGCGCGGACAAGGCCGGGATCGGCTTCGACCGCACGCGCACCGGCAGCAACGCGGTCGCGCAGTACGCCCCCGCCCTCGCCCGCCGACTTGCCGATCCGGCAACGACGCCGGAACGCGCGTTGCTGTGGTTCCACCATGTCCCCTGGGATCGGCGGATGGCGTCGGGCCGGAGTTTATGGGCGGAAATGGTCCATGATTACGACTCAGGCGTCGCTTACGTCGCGGACATGAGCCGCAAATGGGACGCGCTCAAACTCGATATCGATGCAGAGCGCTGGGCCAAGACCGCCACCTATCTGGCCGTGCAACAGCGCGAAGCTCAGTGGTGGCGCGATGCGAGCCTTGCCTATTGGATGTCGGTCAACGGTCGAGCGCTCCCCGCCGGCACCGCGCCGCCCGCGCACGATCTCGCGTGGTACAAGGCGCAGCGTTTTCCCTATGCTCCGGGCAACCCGCAATGATGTACCTGGTAGCCCGCAGGTCTGGCCCCCATCCATGCCGCCCGGCATGTCGTTCGAAGGAAGGCGCAAACGCATGAGAAATCGGCAGATGTCGGGTGAGATCACGCGACGCCGCGGGCTTGCGATGCTCGGCGGAATAGTGGTTTCGGCCTGCGCCAGTGCCAGGGTACCGTCCCAAAGTTCAGAAGCACCAAGGACGGACGGGACCGGGCTTCAGTCGATCGCGGCGCCGAAAGGCATGCGACTGGGGTCCTGTTTCGGCTGGAGCCCCCCGGGCGCCGACCGCGGATCGTTCGCAAACCCCGCTTATGCTGCGCTGCTGAAGCGCGATTGCGGACTTCTGGTCCCCGAGAACCAGATGAAATGGCAGGCGATCCGGCCCACCGCGACCAGTTTCGACTTTACCCACATGGACGCGATGATGGCCTGGGCCAAGGCGAACGGACTGCCGGTGCGCGGCCACAATCTCCTGTGGCACCAGCCCAAATGGATGCCCCGCTGGGAGGAAGCGTACGACTTCGGTGCAAATCCGCAACGGGCTGCGGAGCAGATGCTCGTCGCGCACATCACCACCGTCTGCCAACGTTACGGGTCCCGGATCGGCAGCTACGATGTCGTCAACGAGGCCGTCACCCCGGCGGACGGAAGCCTGTACCAGACCGCCTTGTCGCGCGCGCTGGGCGGGCCCGAGGCGACGCTGGATCTCGCGTTCCACACCGCGCGCGCGGCGGCGCCGCACGCGCAGCTCGTCTACAACGATTATATGAGCTGGGAGCCCGGCAACGCGCACCACCGCGCCGGCGTGCTCAAGCTGCTCGAGGGTTTCAGGCGGCGAAAAATCCCCGTCGATGCGCTCGGCGTGCAATCGCATATCGTCACGCAGGGCATCGATACGCGCGCGACCATCGCCGCACTCGAAGGGGAGTGGCGGCGTTTCCTCGATGCGGTGACGGGGATGGGCTATGAGTTGGTCATCACCGAGCTCGACGTCCGCGATAACGCGCTGCCCGCGGATATCGCGGTGCGCGATCGCGCGGTCGCGGACTATACCCGCGGCTATCTCGACCTGATGCTGGCCTACCCCTCGCTGCGCGACATCATGCTGTGGGGGATGACCGATCGCTACAGCTGGATCGAAGGGTTCGAGCCGCGGGCGGACAAAGCGCGTCGCCGCCCCTGCCCGTACGACGCGGCATTCGTCGCAAAGCCGATGCGCGCAGCCATTGCGGCGGCGATCGCCGCGGCGCCTGCGCGTACGCCGCGCCACGACGCAAAGACTGCAAGGATCGATCGATGAGCCGTTGGGCAACCGCAATTCTCGCCGGCGTGCTGATGGTCGCGAGCGCCGACGCGCGCGATACTGCCCCACGCCTCGCGACTTCGCACATGTCCGCCCCGCACTGGATCGCCAGCTGGGGATCGTCGCAGATGATCGCGGACGGCGACAATGCGCTGCCCGCGGATCGCGCGGCCGCCGTCACGCTTCGCCAGATCATCCGGCTGTCGGCGGGCGGAGACCGGGTTCGGGTGCGCCTGTCGAACGCGTTCGGGACGCAGCCACTCGCGATCGGCTCGGCCCGGATCGCGCGAACGACCGCGCCCGCCACACCCCAGGTCGGCGGTGGCGCGGCGTTGACGTTCGCCGGGCAGACGGGAGCGGTCATTCCGGCAGGCGCCGAACTCTACTCCGACCCCATTGCGTTGCCGGTCGCGCCCGGCGCCGACGTTGCGGTCAGCCTGTATCTACCCGAAGCCGCGACCCCGCAGACCGGCCACCCCGGCGCTCGCGCTTTCAGCTACACGGTCGCCGGCGATCACGTCGCCGATCCGGCGTTCACCGGCGCAAAGCAGACAACGCACTGGTACGCGCTCGCCGATCTCGAAGTGTCGGGCGCCACGACCATAGGCGCAAACACCGGCACGATCGTGGCGATCGGCGACTCGATCACCGACGGCTACGGCGTGAAGCCCAACCACAACACGCGGTGGACCGACGTTTTAGCCGAACGCCTCCGTGGCACCCCGGCGACGCGTGGGATCGGCGTCGTCAATGCCGGGATCGGCGGCAATCGTATCCTGCTCGACGGGCTCGGTCCCAATCTGATGGCGCGGTTCGACCGCGATGTCGTCGCGCGCAGCGGGGTGCGCTGGGCGATCCTGCTCGAAGGCGTGAACGACCTCGGCGTGCTCACCCGAGAAGCCCCCGCGACGCCCGCGCAGCACGCGGCGATCGTCGCGCAGGTCACCGGAGCTTACACCCAGCTTGTGGCCCGCGCGCATACCCACGGCATCACGATGATCGGCAGCACGATCACGCCGTTCGGGGGCAACGACTATTACCACCCCGGCCCCGCCACCGAAGCCGACCGGCAGGCGATCAACACCTTCATCCGCACGTCCGGCACGTTCGACGCCGTGATCGATTTCGACCGCGTGATGCGCGACCCCGAGCATCCTGACCGGCTCGCCCCGGCGTATGATTCAGGCGATCACCTCCACCCATCCGAGGCGGGATATCGCAAGATGGGCGAGGCGGTTCCGTTGACCCTGTTCGGCAAGACGACGCGCCAGGTGATCGGTGCGGTCGCCCCGGTTCCCGTCGCCCCTGAACCGTTGAAGAGCAGTGCGGATACCCGACCGGCGATCGCGCTCACCTTCGACGATATCCCGGCCCACGGTCCGCTCGCGCCCGGACAGACCCGCGCCGACGTGATCCGGGGTATCACCACTGCGCTCGCTGCGGCCCGAGCGCCCGCCTTCGGGTTCATGAATGCGGGGTTCGGGCTGGATAATCCGGCGGATGCCGCAGCCGCGATCGCGGCATGGCGTGCCGCGGGACTGCCGCTCGGCAACCACACCTATTCGCACGGCGATCTGGCGAAGGTCGGCGCCAGCGCGTTCGTCGCCGATATCGTCCGCAACGAAGCCCCGCTCGAGCGTGTCGCCAAAGGCACCGACTGGCACTGGTTCCGCTACCCGTTCCTGTCCGAAGGCAAGTCGCTCGCGGACCGCGACGCCGTCCGCGCCGCGCTGAAGGCGCGTGGCTACCGCGTCGCTGCGGTCACGATGAGCTTCGACGATTATAACTGGAACCCGCCCTACGCCGCGTGCGCCGCCAAGCGCGATCCGGCGGCGATCACGACACTCGAAACCGGATATCTCGCTGCGGCGCGCACCGCGGCGCTCGCATCGCGCGCGCGTGCCAAGGTACAACTCGGGCACGACATTCCCTATGTGCTGCTGATGCACGTCGGCGCGTTCGACGCACGTATGCTGCCCAGACTGCTGAGCCTCTATACGTCGTTGGGATTCCGCTTCGTCACGCTCGCCGAAGCGGAGGCCGACCCCTATTATGCCGCCGCCACGGACCTTGCCCGTCCGACCGCCTCGCCTTCGCTGCAGGGTCCGCCCTCGGTGCCGGCCCCCGTTGGTCCGCCGGCAGGGCTGTGCGCGTGAACGAGACGGTTGCGTCGCGGCGGCGGCGGGAGCACGGCGGACGCTACGAAAACGGGAGAGATACATGACCGTGAAAATCGTCGCGCTGGTGTCCGTGTTGCCGGGCAAGGATGACGCCTTCATCGCCGCTGCCAAGACCTGCGTCGCCGCCTCGCGGGCCGAACCCGGCGTTCTGCACTACGAGTTGTGGCGCGAAGCCGAGGGAGAGCAGCGCTTCGTGTTCAACGAGCTCTATGTCGACGACGACGCCGTGCAGCAGCACATGGCCTCCGACCATTTCAAGGCTTTCAGTCTGGCTGCCCGCGATTTCGCCGCGGGACGACCGACGATCATCGTGACCAACCCCGTCGACATCGGCTGACGCGGCCGTCGCAACTGCCCGTCGCGATTGCGCCATGGGCAGTCGCGACGGTAAGAGGTCGGCAGGGTCTGGGCGAGTGCCGCAACCTGCCGAATGGAAAGACCGTCGATGACCGTGATGGACGTGATCCCTGCCCGCGCCGCAAGCGACCCCGCCCCCGGCGCCGCCGCCGAACTGGTGAGACGGCTGGGCGATAACGCGCGACGCGCGGCACGCCGCCTTGCCGTCAGCGATGGTGCAGCGCGAAACCAGGCTCTGCGCGCCGCCGCCGTCGCTCTGCGTGATGCCGTGCCGGCGCTACTAGAGGCGAATGCCGCAGACGTTACGAGCGTCGCCGACAGCAAACCCGAATCTTTCCTCGATCGGCTCCGGCTCGACGAAGCACGGATCGAGGCGATGGCGCAGGCGCTCGATGATATCGCCGAACTGCCCGACCCGGTCGGCCGCGAACTGGCGCGTTTCACGCGGCCGAACGGACTGGAGATCACCCGCGTCGCCGTGCCGATCGGCGTGATCGCGATGATCTACGAATCGCGTCCCAATGTCGGGGCCGACGCCAGCGGGCTCTGCATCAAATCGGGTAATGCGATCATCCTGCGCGGCGGATCCGAAAGCCGCCGTTCGACCGCTGCGATCGTCGCGTGCATGCAGACGGGTCTGCGGGCTGCCGGTCTTCCCGAAACCGCAGTCCATACCGTCGACACGCCCGACCGCCAGGTCGTCGGCGAACTGCTCCGTGCGGTCGACCATGTCGATCTCGCCATCCCGCGCGGCGGTCGTAATCTGGTCGAACTGGTACAGCGCGAGGCGCGCGTGCCGACGTTGCTCCATCTCGACGGCAATTGTCACAGCTATGTCCACGCCGACGCCGACGTCGCCGAGGCAGTCGCGATCATCCGCAACGCCAAGCTGCGACGTACCGGCGTGTGCGGCGCGACCGAAAGCATCGTCGTCGATCGTGTGATCGCGTCCGCGCTGCTCCCTGCGCTGGTCGACGCAATGCCCGATTGCGAACTGCGCGGCGACGCCGAAGCGGTCGCGATCGAGCCGCGGCTGGCGGCCGCAGGCGCGGACGACTGGGATACCGAATATCTCGACGCGATCGCCTCGATCAAGATCGTCGATGGGCTTGAGGCGGGGATCGCCTTCGTCGCCGAGCATTCGTCGGGGCATACCGATGCGATCCTCACGCGCGACACCGCCGCCGCGCGCCGGTTCATGCTTGCGATCGACAGCGCGGTGGTGATGCACAATGCGTCGACGCAGTTTTCCGACGGCGGTGAATTCGGCATGGGCGCCGAGATCGGCATCGCCACAGGCAAGATGCACGCCCGCGGACCGGTTGGGGTCGAGCAGCTGACGAGCTACAAATATCTCGTCCAGGGGAGCGGTCAGATCCGCCCTTGATCCGGCCGTTTCGAACGGCGCGGATCGTGACATAGATGTCATCGTATACAGACGCATCCTTGGTATCGATGGTGCGTTGCACCTCCGAAATGACGTCCCCTTAGCCGTCATGTTTTACGGAGAATGATACGATGAGCCTGTTCGACGATCAGGTGGTCATTGTGACCGGGGGCGAGTCCGGGATCGGCGCCGCCTGCGCCAGGACGCTGGGTGACTCCGGCGCGCGCGTCGTCATCACCTATTTTAAGGACGCCGACGCGGCGCACGCAGTTTGTGAAGCGATCGGCGGCAAGGAGCGCGCGATCGCCGTGCAGACCGACGTCGGCGACGAGGCGGCGATCGAACGGCTGTTCTCGCAAGCCGAATCCACCTTCGGCACGGTCAGCCTGCTGGTCAATTCGGCCGGGCTCAACATGAGCGGCGTGATGCTCGCCGACATGGCGCTGGCGCAGTTCGACCGCGTCATCCGGTCGGATCTCTACGGGCCGTTCCTCACCTGCCGGCGACTGGTGCGCGGGCTCGAAGCGAAGGGCGCCAAGGGACGCATCGTCAACATCTCCTCGATCCACGAGCGCGCGCCCCGCCCCGGCGGCGTCGATTACGATTCGGCAAAGGGCGGGCTGGCTCAGTTGACCGCGACGCTCGCGCTCGAACTGGCGCACAGGGGCATCGCGGTGAACGGCGTGGCACCGGGCATGATCCTGACGCCGATGAACCAGTCCGCGGTCGACAATCCGAAGGAGCTGGCGACCAAGGAAGCGGCGATACCGTGGAAGCGTGCCGGTCGTCCCGACGAGGTTGCGGCGCTCGTCGCGTTCCTGCTGTCCCCCGCCGCGGACTATATCACCGGCACCACCGTCACGATCGACGGCGCGCTGTCGCTTACTGTTGCACAGGGCGCCTGATCGATGATCACCTACGCGGTCGAACAGCTCGACACGGTCGCCATTTCCGCAGGCTCGGTGATCGATGGCATGGACCTGATGAGCCCCTTCGTCTGGAAGGAAGGCAATCTCCACCGGATCATGGTGCGCGGCGTGCCCAATCCGCTTGGCCCGCATGATCCGACCGGCGTCATCGCGCGCGGCGAGAGCCGCGATGGCCTGACCTTCACGATGGATCCGGGGCTTGCGATCGTCCCAGGCCCGGGCGCCGAGGATCTCGGCGGATGCGAGGACCCGACCGTCCTGGTGACCCCTAACAACGAATACCTGGTCTACTACACCGGCGTCGATGCGGCCCGGTCGCAGGGCTGCATGATCCTGGCGGCAGGGCTCGATCTCACCGCGCTGACCAAGCAGGATCTGGTCCTGAAAGCTCCGCCCGGCGAAGGCAACATCAAGGAAGCGACGCTCGCGCAGACCGATGCGGGCGACTGGCGGCTGTTCTACGAATATGCCGCGCAGGGCGCGTCGCGGATCGGCATGGCCTCCGGGCCGACCGCCAAAGGACCGTGGACCGTCCAGCTCGACCCGTTCGGCATCCGCGACGACAGCTGGGACAATTGGCACCTCTCGACCGGTCCGATGTGGCAAATGCCGGGCGAGGATCCGGTGATGTTCTACAATGGCGCAACGCACGACGCCCGCTGGCGGATCGGCTGGATCAGCTTCAGCCCGGACTTCGCGCGCGTCACCGGCCGCGGGATCGAGCCATTGCTGCTACCCCCACCCGCCGTCAGCCGCGATGCCACCGATATCGCGTTCGCGGCCTCGACGGTCGCGCATGGCGACCAGATCGCGCTGTATTACTCGCTCGAAGACCGGATGCTGCGCCGGGCGCTGATCGCCAGATACCAGCGCTGAGCCGCGTGGTAAGTCAGCGCATCAGCGCCTGAAGCCTCGGGCGGACGCGGAGGAATCCCCGATACGTTCGCTCGAGGATCGCAAGGACTACGGCATTTTTGGCCACGAGCCCGAGTGGCCGTAGCACCGGTATGGCGCGCCACATCGCGGCGAACGCTTCCGCGCCCGACAGCATCCGACCGTCTTCCGACGCATGGAACCGTGCCAGCAGCGCATCACGGTCGGTCGGACAGACCGTGCCCGGCTCACTCGCGTCGACGAACTCGATCGCACCGCGACGGTCCAGCCGCCGCATCAGCGCGATTTCGCGCCGACACAGCGGGCAGGAACCGTCATGCCAAACCGTCAATTTGGTCATGTGGCCGTCTTGGCTCCATCGTCGTTCCGCGCCGAAATCCACGCGACCAAAACCGTCGCGAACCCCAGCCACGCAACGAACGGCGCGCCAAGGATCGCCGCCGGACGATCGACCTTCGCGGCGGTCGCGACATACGCGGCACCGCTGACGAGCATCGCGCCGGACGCGATCGCACTGGCATCGAGATCGCGCTTGCGAAAGAAGATCTCGGTCCACGCGCCGATCATGCCGGTGTTGAGCAGCCACAGGCCTACCGCGGCGTCACGCGTGCTGTCGGCGGGTTGACGAAGCAGACGATAACCGCCGACCGCAAGCCCGGTTTCGAGCACTGGCCAGACCGCGCCGAAGACTGCGTCGGGTGGCGTGAAGCTCGGTTTGTCGAGGCGTTTGTACCAACGCCGAATCCGCGGATGCGACGGATCCGGGGCATTGCGTCGACCGAGCACCGCGCTCACGCCTAATACTGCTGCGACGATCGCTACCGATGCGGTGCGCGACAGACCTGTGGCCGATGGGACGGATTCGCTGGTCGTCATGCTGCGAGATACCGCTCAAGATCGTCGCTGCCGCCGATCCGCTCGCCATCGATGAACACCTGTGGAGTCGTAGCGACGCCTTGCTCGTCCTTGAACGCATCGACCTCGTCCCGTGACTGCAGAATCCGGTCCTCGACCTGGAAGCCGTTCTGCTCCAGCATCGTCTTCGCGCGTACGCCGAACGGGCAGGTGTGATCCGGCAGGATCATCCGGTACAATATCGCGCTCTTCGTCTCAGGCATGTTCGTCATCCTCCTTACCACTCGATCCCGATCTTGCCGAAATGCTCGCCGCTCTGCTGGAACGCGAACGCCTCGGCGAGATCGTCGAGCGCAAAACGGCGGTCGATCACCGGGCGGATCGCGGTCGCCTCCAGCGCGCGAACGAAATCCTGCTGCTCGCGACGGCTGCCGACGATCAGGCCTTGCAGCCGCGCCTGCTTGCCCATCAGTGCCGCTGTCGGCACCTCGCCGCCGATCCCCGTCAGCACGCCGATCAACGAGATGTGCCCGCCGACCCTGACCGCGTCTATCGACTGCGCCAGCGTACCGGGACCGCCGACCTCGACGACATGGTCTACGCCGCGCCCGCCGGTCCAGTCCGCGACTTTACGCCCCCAGCCCGGCTCGCTCCGATAGTTGAGCGTGAAGTCGGCCCCCAGGTCGCGGGCACGGGCCAGCTTTTCGTCGGACGACGACGTGATCGCCACTGTCGCCCCCATCGCCTTGGCGATCTGCAACGCCCAGATCGAGACGCCGCCGGTGCCGAGCAACAGCACCGTGTCCCCCGCCTTCAGCTTGCCGTCTACCACCAGCGCGCGCCACGCGGTTAGGCCCGCGGTCGTGATCGAGGCGGCCTCGACGGAATCATAGCCTTTGGGTGCCTTGGTGAACGCGGTTGCGGGCAGCACGACGTGGCTCTGCGCGAACCCGTCGATGCCATCGCCGGGCGTGCGGCTGAAATCGCCGATGGTGGGCGCGCCGTCCTGCCAATCCGGGAAGAAGCACGAGACCACATGATCGCCGACCGCGAACTCAGTCACGCCCTCGCCAATGCTTTCAACGATCCCCGCGCCATCGGACAGCGGCACGCGACCGTCTCCGGTCGGCATCCGACCCAGCGCAACGCCGAGATCGTGGAAATTGATCGAACTGCCATGCAGCGCAACCCGGATCGCGCCCGACGGCGGCGTACCTGGATCGCCCCGCTCGGCGACCACGATATTGTCGAGACCCGCGGGGGATCGTAGCGTCATGATCTTCATGTCGGCTCCTTCGATGCTGTAACGCACCGCCCCCCGAACTAGCCCCGACCGTAAATCCGTTTCCAAAACCTCCGGCACAAAAAAAGGGCCCGCCATCGCTGGCGAGCCCTCAGGTCGGGGAGAGGAAGGATCAGAACTTGATGGTCGTACCGATCGCGATGTTGCGGCCGAGCGAGTCGTAGCGCGACGGGATCGTGTTGGTCCGTGCGAGCGCGACGTTGTACGAGTCCACTACGATCGGCGGGTTCTTGTCGAACAGGTTGTTCGCGATCAGACGCAGCGAGAACTGCTTGGCGATCGCGAAGTTGAGCGCGAGGTCGAAATAGCTCTGCGGCGCGACTCGGTAGTAGCTGGTCCGTGCCCGCGCGTCGGTGCCGCCGATCGCCGGATCGCCCGAATTGTCCGCATTGGTCAGCGATCCGACATAGCGCCAGTTGAACGATGCGCTGAAACCGCGGCCGACCGTCGTGTAGGTCGCGCGCAGACCGTGCGACCATTTCGGGATCAGCTGGCCGCAGCCGTTGCCGTAATAGCCCGCGCAGTTGCGCTGCGGCTGGACCGGCGAGTCCTGGCCACCCGCAAACGTCGTCAACGACCCATTGAAGTTCCAGTCGATCTTGCCGACCGTCGCCAGGCCCATCGTATACTGCGCCTGGAAATCATAGCCACGCGCGATCGACGTGTAGTAGTTGGTCGTGCCCTGCCGGATGAAGCCAGTCGTCGGATTGGTGCTGGCATTGGAGAACAACGTCCCCGTGCCCGGGTTACGGACAATGCCCTGACAGAAGAACGCGTCGCCGTTCGAACGCTGACAGCCATCGGTGTAGTAGCTGTAGTCGTTGAAGCCGAGCGAGTCGTTGATCTTGATCCGGTAGCGGTCGACCGAGAAGAACAGCCCACGGACGAACCGCGGCTTCACGATCAGGCCATAGGTCTGCGTGTAAGCGGTCTCCGGCTCGGCGGTGAAGCCGCCCGAACGGACGGTGCACGCTGCCGAACCGTTCGGCGTCGTGCCGTTGCTGCAGAGCAAGGACTGGCTGCCATAGAGCGCATCGGACAAACCGGTTGCCCGGCACACGTCACGCGACGCAACCGGTGCGCCGAACGTCACGCCGTTGGGGCCATTGGTGACCGTCGGCGCACAGAAGTCGCTGAAGGTGCCAGCCCCGCCGGATGCGAAGTCGATATTCGTTGCCTGACGGATTTCGGTGACCGTCGGCGCGCGTTGCGCCTTGTTGAACGAGGCACGGAACGTCAGATCGCTGACGGGCGCGTAGATGCCCTCGACCTTCCAGGTGTTGAAGGTGTCCGGATTGCTGCTGTACTTCGACAGGCGATAGCCACCGTTCACCTGAAGCAGGTCGGCAAATCGCTTATGCTCGACCAGCGGGACCTGGAGTTCGGCGTTCGCTTCCCAGACGTCCTGCTTCAGATAGCTGTCGGTACCGCCCAGAGCACCGCGATACGCCGCGTCGGCGGTCGATTTCAGCGTATCCTTGCGATACTCGGTCCCCAGCGCGATCGCGACGCCCTGCTCGGCAAACGGCGAGGTGATGCCGTATTTGCCGAGGTCGCCGGTGACGTTGGCCTGCACGTCATATAGCGTGCCGGTGGTCACGGCGGTACCCGTGTTCAACAGATAGTTTACCAGCGCCGGATTTGTGTTGCCGGCGCTGAACGCGTCGAACGGAACGCAGCCTGCATCGGCGGTCGTGGCGCAGGTCGGCGCCGCGAGCGTACCACCCACGTTGATCGAATTCTGCAACCGCGTCGAGTTGACGAAGGTAGGCGTGTAGTCCTGATGGTTGCGGGCATAGACGCCGCCGACATCATAGGTCCACGCGCTGCCGACCTTGCCGCGGATACCGGCTGTAAAGCGGGCGCCCGTATTCAGATAGGTATCCGGCTGATCGTTGTTATCGCCGAGACGATAGGCGATATTGATTGGTGCGGTCGTGGCGGTGCCGGCAGCCGCCCCGCAGATCGCGGTGGCCTGCGAGCCCGACAGGAATGGGTTGTTGCAGTTGACCTGGACGTTGCCGCCCGCGATCCCCGGATAGTTGGTGTACGATTTGTCGCGGAACCAGATACCCGAGCCGTACAGCTCGACGTTGGGCGAGATGTCGAGGCTGACGAAGCCGCCCGCGTTGATCCGCTCCGACGGACGCTGATAAGAGTAATTGTTGAAATAGTTCGAGGCGTTACCGGGGCCCGCGCCGAACGGGACGAAGGTGCGCGAACCATTGGGATTGTTGACGAGTTGCGCGTCCTTGTTCGCGCCGCTGAGCGGCGTAACGAGACCGCTGGTCGAGCTGCTCGGCGTCAGGCCGCACGAGATCGGCGCGTTCAGACTCGTCTGCGTCAGATAGCAGCCGGTGTTCGACCGGTCCGACAGCAGCACGGGGTCGGTATGCTTGTAGTTGGCGAACCCGGAAATCCGCAGCTTGCCGTCGAAGAACTTCTTACCGGCGGTCAGCGTGAGGTCGGCACGGCCGCCGTCGTTGGTCAGGCCACGCACGCTGTTGAAGCCCGCGGCGCGTGCCAGCGGCGACACTACCGTGTCCTTGTTGTTGTGGTTGTAGAAATTATAGTTGCCGTCGAGCTGGATGCCCTCGAAATCCTTCTTGAGGATGAAGTTGACGACACCCGCGACAGCGTCCGAACCGTACACCGACGAAGCGCCGCCGGTCAGCACGTCGACGCGCTCCAGCAGGGTCGCGGGAATGATGCCGACATCCTGGCCGTTCTGCGTGCCGATGCGCTTGCCGTCGATTAGCACCAGCGTCCGCTCGAAGCCGAGGCTGCGCAGCTTGATCCGCTGGCGACCGTCCGAATCGGCATAGGTCTGCTGGCTGTCGGGCGCGACCTGCGGCAGGCGGTTCAGCACGTCCTCGACGTTGACCGCCGCCTGCGCGCGAATGTCCTGCGAGGTCACCGAGGTGATCGGCGCGGCAGAGGTCGTGTTGGGGCGCTGGATGCGCGATCCGGTGACGACGATCGACTGGTTCGTGCCGCTATCGGCGTTGGCGGGAGCGACTGCGGTGGTCGCGTCGGCCTGAACCTTGGCTTGTGCGGGCGTGTTGGCGCTGTCCTGGGCTGGGGCCTGAACCGGAGCCTGAACTGGGGCTTGAGCCGGAGCGACCGGGCTCGCTGTGGTATCCTGCGCCACTCCGGGCGTGGCCCAGATCATGAGCGATCCCACAAGCGCAACGCGCGATACCGAATGACTGAAATTCATATCCTACCCCTATGGCCGACAGCGCCGTACGACCGCGCAGTTCCTCCCAGCACGCTTGATCAGATAATTGGTTCCGTCAATACCTATGCAATACCTTTATGGAACATTTACGATGGATTGTTGCAAATGTGCGTCACCTCTTGGCGGGTTGGCCGCGCCTGCGTAGCATGCAGCGCATACACCCGATGGAGGATCGACCGTTGACGACAAGGCGCTCATTGCTCGCGGGTCTGGGAACCTGTGGAACTCTGTCACTGACCGCATCCTACGCGCAGGCGGCAGGCGTTCCCGCCCCCGGAGGCACGTCCCGAAGCGAAGGCGCGATGATCGTGTCGACATGGGATTTCGGCGCGGCGGCGAACGCCGCGGCATTTGCCAAGCTCAGAGCAGGTGGCACGCTGATCGATGCGGTCGAGACCGGCGCGATGGTGCCCGAAGCGGACCCGACCAACCACAGCGTCGGCTATGCCGGTTATCCGGACCGCGACGGGCACGTCACGCTCGACGCAGTCATCATGGACGATGCGGGAGGGGTCGGCGCCGTCGCGGCGCTGGAGAATACGGTTCATGCGATCTCCGTTGCCCGGCGAGTCATGGAACGGACGCCGCACACCTTCCTGGTCGGAGAGGGCGCGACGCGGTTCGCGCGCGATCAGGGGTTTCCCCAGCAATCTCTGCTGACTCCTGAATCCGAGAAGGCGTGGCGGGATTGGCTCAAGACCGCGAAATATCAGCCCGAAGCCAATAGCGAGAACTGCACGCGCACTCCCGGCGGTGCGCTCGACCACGATACGATAGGACTGCTCGCCCGCAGCGCGAACGGTCGGCTCGCCGGCGCGTGCACGACCTCGGGGATGGCGTTCAAGATGCGCGGCCGCGTCGGCGATTCGCCTCAGGTCGGTTCGGGTCTCTACGTCGAAGCCGGCATCGGCGGTGCAACCTCGACCGGACTAGGCGAGGAAGTTACCCGGGTCGCGGGGTCGGCGCGCGTCGTCGCATCGATGCGGTCGGGCGCCTCCCCGCAAAAAGCCTGCGAGGAGGTCGTGCGCCATATCGCCCATCTGCGCGGCGACGCCATCCGCGGCGTGCAGGTCGGCTTTCTCGCGCTCGACCCGAAGGGCAATGTCGGAGCGTTCTGCCTGCTTCCGGGATTTACCTACGCCGTCACCGACGCGCACGGCGTGACGAAGGTTCTCAAGGCTGCTTCGCTGTTTCAGGCCTGACACGAGATTGAAGCAGAACGCCGACGGGCCGCAATACCAATCACGCCCCACAGAATTTCTTGTGGCGAAATATCCGTCGTCCGATCGCGAACCGGGGCTCAGCGGCCCGGTTCCCGATCTACTGAACCGGTTACGCCGTTCACCCGATCGGTAGATCGAACAACAGTTCGCGGACATAGCGGACCGGTGGCGAACCGTGGTTCAGCAGCGCGTCGTCGTACCGCTTCAGGTCGAACGCCGCCCCCTGCCGCTTTTTCGCTTCGTCCCGCAACGCCATGTGCTCCGAATAGCCGGTGAAATAGCTCAGCAACTGCGTCGAGCCGAGCGAGGCGCGGACCCATTTGCCCGCCGCCTCGCGCTCCTGCTGGAACGCGGTGTGCGTCATCAACTGCATCGCCTGCTCGCGCGTCATGCCTTCGGTGTGGATGCCGATGTCGAGCAGCGAGTTCGAGATCGAGCGTAGCCGCATCTTGAGCACGGTGAGCTTGAACAGCGGATCGCCGTTCATGAAGCCCTCGTCCGCCATCATGCCCTCGGCATAGACAGCCCAGCCCTCGATGAATGGCCCCGAGCCGAGTACCGCGCGCAGCGTCGACTGCGTTGCATTGGCGTGCGCGAGCTGGAGATAATGCCCCGGCATCGCCTCGTGCACCGCCAGGTCGTGGATCATGTAATCGTTATATTCGCTGAGGAACGAGGTCGCCTGCGCCTCGGTCCAGTCGTCGGGGATCGGCGAGACGGCGAAGAACGTGCCGAGATTCTTTTCCAGCGGGCCGGGGGAATCGCAGTAGGCAACCGCCACGCCCTGCTGGAACTTGGGCATGGTGATGATCTTCACCGGGCTGTCGGGCATGCCGACCAGCCCCTTGTCGCGAACGAAGGCGGTCGCCTGCGCCAGCGCCTTGGTCGAGGCGTCGATCATGCCGTCGCGTGCCGGGCGCTTGGCGTAAGTGAGTTCGAGCGCGAGCTGGATCGCAGCCTGTTGCTGCGCGTCTGACGGCTTGTCGGGAAGCAGCATGGCGCCGGGCTTGGCGCCGAAGATCTGGCGCGCGATCGCGTACATCTGCGCGCGCGTGTCGACGATCGCGGCCTGTGCGCGGCGCTTGATCTCGGTTCGGGTGAGATCGGATTGGAGCGCGAAGCCGAGCTTCTTGTCGTAGAGCGCAGCGCCGAGGCGGAAGTCGCCCTTCGCGCCGGGGACGAGGGTCTTGTCGAGCCAGACCTGATGCTCGGCGACCGCCGCCTTCAGTGTCACGAGCGCGGCGTCGAACCGCTTGGCGTCCGCTGCGGACAACTCGCCCTTGTGTGGCGCGAGCATGCTCTCCGCGATGTCGACAATGCCACTGTTCTGCTTCGCCACCGTCGTCGCGTAGATCGACGGTACGCGGGCGGGGACGATGTTGGCGCGTGCCTGGGCCAGCAATGCGGGGAGCGCCGCCATCCGCGCCGTCGCCGCGTTCAGCCGCTGCGGCCACGGCGCGAAATCGCGTGCGGCGAGCGAATAAAGCGAGCTGCCGGCGATGTCGTTATAGACCTGCGGGTCCCACGCCCACCCGCCGAGCGTCTCGGTATCCCAGATGTCGTAGCGCAGCGCATTATCGAGCAGCGCGGCATCGACCTGCTCCTCGCGCGACAGGGCTTTGCGGTCGATCCGCTGGAGATCGGCGAGCATCGCCTTCGAGAACGCCTCACGCTTTGCACGCCCGCCCGCGGACATGTCGGTGATCTGCGTGTCGAACCGGTGATCGCCGAGCGCGGTCGCGGACGACGGATTGAGGCGGGCGAGGCCATCGACATAGCGTTTCGACAGCAACGCGAACGCGCTCGTCTCGGCTTGCGCGGCAAGCACGGGCGCCGGGATCGACGAGACGGGCAGCGCGAGCATCGCGGCGCCGAGCAACAGACGGACATTACGCATCTTGGAATTCCTGACGATCAGCGTTGTGGCGCGAGTTGCGCGTTCAGATAGACGGTGACGAGCGCGGCGCGCTTGGCGTCCTCGATCTTGTCGGCGCCCGCCGCATGGCCGCCTTCGGGGTTCTCGTAATAAAAGAAAGGGTCACCATACGCCTCCGCCCGTGCGGCGAACTTGCGCGCATGGCCGGGGTGGACGCGGTCGTCCTCGGTCGAAGTATAGATGAACGGCACGGGGTATTTCACGCCGCGCTTCAGGTTCTGGTACGGCGAATATTTCGAGATGAACGCCCAGTCGGCGGGCTTGTCGGGATCGCCATATTCGCCGATCCACGATGCGCCTGCCGACAGATGCGAATAGCGCTGCATGTCGAGCAGCGGCGATCCCATGACGATCGCGCCGTACAGGTCGGGCCGCTGCTCCATCGCGACGCCGACCAGCAGGCCACCGTTCGAGCGGCCCGAGACCGCGATCTTCCGCTTCGCACTGACACCGGTGCGGACCAGATCGTCGCCGACCGCGTGCAGATCGTCATACGCCTTTTGCCGGTTCTCGCGCAGCGTTGCCTGATGCCAGCGCGGGCCGTATTCGCCGCCGCCGCGGATGTTGGCGAGCACGAACGCGTTGCCTTCCTCGACCCAGAACAGGCCCGCCGGCCCGGAACGGTAGGGCTGGTCGACCAGATAGGTCGGCGTCTGCGCGTTGCGGAACCCACCATAGGCGTGGACGAGTGCCGGCACCGGTCCAGTCGTGCCCTTTTTCCGCACCAGGAAATACGGGATCTTCGTCCCGTCCTTCGACGTCGCGAACCGCTGCTCGACCTGCATCCGGGACGCATCGAACCGCGCCGGCAGCGTGTCGACCGCGACCGGTTTGGTGGCTGGCCGAACCGCATACAACGCAGGCGGGCTCAGGAACCCCTCGACCATCGCATAGGCCAGATCGTCCTTGCCGGCGGTCGCCTCAAGATGGATCGTCGACGCGGTCGGCAACGCCGCGACCGACTTGGTCCAGAAACCGTCCGCACCGCGCGTCAGCGACACCAGCCGCCCCGACACGTCGTCGAGCATCTTCACCCACAGCACCGACTTGCTCGAATCGACCTGTTCGACGGCCTGTCTGGCAGTCGGCACCAGCACACGCTCGATCGTCGGTGCGCGCCCCGCCAGCACGTCGGCGATCGCATAGGCGACCACAGCGCCGGCGGGAATGCCGCGCCAGTCGGACGACAACGTCGCGATCAGCCGGCCGTCGAGCACCGTGTCGATCACCGCGTCGGCGGGCAACGGCGTCGCCACCAGCCGGCCATCGGCAGCGACATGGCTCCGCTTGGCATGGAAGAAATCGACATCGCGCGAGACCAGCGCATAGCGCTGGTGGCCCTCGGTGAAGACCGCCGTATTGATCCCGACATCGCTCGGCGTGGCGCTGGCGATCTCGGTCGCGGCGGTCAGCGGTGTGCCCCGTCGCCACAGCTTTGCTGTCCGCGGCAGACCCGAGGTGGTGAGGCTGTCCGGCCCGAAATCGGTCGCGACATACAGCGCGTTCGGCCCGGCCCAATTCACCCCGGACTTGAACATCGGCACGACGAAACCATCCGCGACGAACTTGCCCGAGGGGATGTCGAATTCGCGCTCGACCACCGCGTCGCCGCCGCCGTTCGACAGCGCGACCATGCAGCGATCGTACGAGGGCGATCGGCAGGTCGCGCCCTTCCAGACCCAGCTCTTGCCCTCGGCCTTGCCCAACGCATCGACGTCGATCAGCGTCCGCCACACCGGCTTACCGCTGCCGAACGAGGCGAGCGACGCTACCCGCCACAGGCCGCGAGGATTCGCCTTGTCCTGCCAGAGGTTGACAACCTGATCGCCGAGGATCTGGTCGGGCGTCGCGATCTGGCGCGCGTCCTGCAGCAGGTCGAGCGCGCGCTGGCGATACGCGGCATAACCCGGCTTGGATTCGAGCGCGGCGAGCGACCGCGTGTTCCACCGCTTGACCGTATCGAGCGCGCGCGCGCCGTGGATGTCCTCAAGGTACGTGTTGGGGTCGGCAGCTGGAGGCGGGGCCGAAGTCGGTGCGGGCATCTGTGCCAGCGCGGTGGTCGAAAGGGCCAGCAAGGCCAGGAACGGCAGGCGTCTTTGCATCATCACTCTCTTTTCGTTCGATGATGCGACCTTAGGCAGCGCAGTCCACTCTGCTAACCCCTTCTCTCCTGCAGATCCGCGATCAGTCGGCCTCGAGCGCGAGCAGCGCGAACGTCGCCAGCCAATGCTCGCCCATGTAATCGTCCGCGAGATGCGGCAGCGCCTCGGCCAGGTGCGCGTCGGCGATCGCGCGGGCGGCGGCAGGATCGGGCAGCGCATCGGCGATCGTCCGCCAGCACCACGCCCGCGACAGATTGAGCCCGTCGAGATGCGCAAGCCGCCCGTCGGACCGGTCGCTGACGATCGCGGGGGAGCGCAGGCACGCCGTCGCCGGACCGAACGGATCGGGCAAAAACGCCGCCAGCCACGGCGCGAATTCGGCCCCCAGCACATCCTTCATCAACGCCGCCTCGCACAATGTCGCCGACAGGAAATCTTCACCACTCGGCTCGAACGGCCGACAATCGAGATCCTCGCCATACCAGTCCCGCGCGCGTGCCTCGATCAGCGCGGCCAGCGACGCGTCGTGCGTCCGCGCCCAGCGCAGCGCGTGGACCAGCGCGAACGCGGTGCAGTCGTGCTTACCGCTACGCACAGGATAGACGAGCTTCGGCAGGTACGCCGCAAACCGGCCTGCGAACGCGCGTGCCAACGGCTCGACCGCCGCCGCCCAAGGCCGATCGGGACGCAACGCCAGTTCGTCGTGCAGCGCGAGCAGCCATCCCCAGCCATAAGGCCGCTCGAATCCGCCCGTGCCCGGCCGATCGAGATAGGCCACCTCTCCCTCAATCAGTGCCGGCACCAACATCCGATCCGCCAGCGCCTCGACCGCGGCTGCCTCCGCCATGTCCGGATATAGCCGCGCAAGCCGCATCACCTGCCACCAGCCATGCACGCAGCTGTGCCAGTCGAAACTACCGTGGAATACCGGATGTAGCGTCTTCGGCAGCGCGAGGTCGCCGGGTCCGGCCATTACCTGGTCGAGCTTGTACGGCCATTGCCGCGTCAGATGCCCCAGCGTCAGCTTGGCGAACCGCGCCGCGGTCGTGCGATCGAGCGTGTCAGTCATTCCATCATCCCGTATCGGCACAGGTCGGGTATCAGCTGCTGTGGTCCGCGATGATCTGCCACGCGGTCCCGCGCCGTTCGAACACCAGCGTCGTCATCCCGCTTTCCACGGTCGACGCCCCGGTCAGCGTCCAGCGTGCGAACAGCATCGCATGGCGTGGATCGATCCCGCGCATCTCGAGGAACGCGAACGACAGCGCGCCACGCGCATTGCCGACGCCGCGGAAGCTCGGCTGGTATTTTGCCGCGATAGCAGTCTTGCCGCGCAGCAACCCCTTGGGCGTCACGAACACGGCATCGTCGGCATACACCGCCATGAACCGCGCAATATCGCCTGCATTCCAGCCCGCCGCGCTCGCCGCCATCGTCTGGCGGATCGCCGCCTCGGCCGGGACCTGCGCAGGCGCAGGCGCCGCGGCCGCGCTCATCATGACGATCGGCAACAGCAGAGCACGCATCATTCTTTGCCCACCAATTCGAGCAGCGCCGGCTCGTCGACGGGCTCCGAAAATAGGAATCCCTGGTATAGACCACAGCCACCCGCCGTGAGCAATTCGAGCTGCGACGGCGTTTCCACCCCTTCGGCGATCACAGCGAGCCCAAGCGACCGCGCCATCGTGATCGCGCCGGCAACCACCACCCGGTCCCGCGCCGATCCGTCGATATCGCGCACCAGCGACTTGTCGATCTTGACGTAATCGAGCGGCAGCGACTTCAGATAGGCGAGGCTCGAATAGCCCGTGCCGAAATCGTCGATCGCAACGCGGCACCCTGCCCCACGTAGCTCCGCCAACAACGCCGATGCCGCCGCCAGGTCTTCGATCAGCCCGGTCTCGGTGATCTCGACGGTCAACCGCCCGCGCGGAAAGCCGCTTTCGTCGACCCGTGCCAGGAACAATGCCGCGAACCCGGGCCGCGTGATATCCGCCGCCGTCAGGTTCAGTGAAACCCGCAACATGTTCAGCGCTGCCGGCCAGGCAACCGCGCGCGCGAGCACCAGCCGCTGGATATGATCGGACAAGGCGATCCCCAGGTCGGCGCGGTCGGCGGCATCGAACAGCGTATCCGCACCAAGCGGCCCCAGCGTCCGGTGGCTCCACCGCGCCAGCGCTTCCACGCCGGTGATCCGGCCGCTAGCGATCTCGACCTGCGGTTGCCAGCGCAGGTCGATCTCGTCGCGTTCGATCGCGTGATGCAGGTCGATCGCGAGCGCATCGATCGGCGCGACCCCGTCGGGCAGCGCGACGTGCAATACCGATCCGTCGCTTGCCTTGGCTTCCGCCAGAGCTTCGCTCGCCCGACGCAGCAACGCCGCCGCGTCGTCGCCCGGCTGCCGCTGCGCCACCCCGAACCGACAGCCGAGCACCGCACGCGTATCGGCCACCGCAAACGGCCGCGCGAGCGCCGCGTCGAGCGCGGTGATCGCTGCCGTCACTGCCGCACCCGACGCCTCGATCACCAGCGCGAATTCCGACCCGCCAAGTCGCGCGACCATCGAGTCCACGTCGATCGCCGCGTGCGCGATCGTCTCGGTCCGCCGCACCGCTGTCTCGATCAATGCGTCCACCATCGGCCGCCCATGTGCCGCATTGACGATATCGAGCCGCGACAACGATACCAGCACCACCGCGACCGGGCAGTCGGCGGCGATCCGGCCGATGATCCAGCGGCGAACATCACCGGTTTCGCGGTCGTACAGCGTTGCGCCAGGAATCCTGCGCCGGTCGACCGCGCTCCCAGACGAGCGGACCGCATGGCGCCCGGCGAAGCGGAGCGCCTGGATCAACTCGCTATCGCCAGCCGGGCTCGTCAGGAATTGCGTTGCGCCCGCATCGAAAAACTCGCCGATCGCTTCGACATCGCCGCGCGACACCAGCACGAGCAGCGCCGCGCCGTTGGTGGCGACCAGCCCGCCCAGCGCGAGCGTCGCTGCGATACCCTCGTCGAGCGCGCCGCGCGCGTCGATCAGTGCCACTGCCGCGCCACTTGCGAGAAAGCGGCTTTCGATCGCCACGGCATCGCTCGTCACTGCCGCATGCCAGTCCGCACCGGCGCCGGCATCGGCCAGAATCCTGGCGATCTCATCGCGTTGACGGAACGATACCGCGAACAGCGTCGTTGCCGTCTGCATGTCTTCCATATCCGTCGCACCCCACCCCATCGGTGCGAGCCTAGCCGCCGCGTCGCTGCCCGCCAATCCATTACAGTCCGGTTCGGCCTTGTTCGAGGCCCCTCCTGTGCTTAGCTCGTCTATGATGATCGACACCGCCAATCCCCTGCCCGGAGTTCCGGCGCAAAAGCCGTTGCGGGACACGCATGGCCGGACGATCAAGTATCTCCGGATTTCGGTGACGGACCGGTGCGATCTTCGGTGCCGGTATTGCATGGCCGAGCAGATGACGTTCCTGCCGCGCGCCAAGTTGCTGAGCCTCGAAGAGATCGCGATCATCGCCGAGCGGTTCATCACGCGCGGGGTCACCAAGATACGGTTGTCGGGCGGTGAGCCCCTCGTCCGCCGCGATGTCGCCGAACTCGTCCAGCGCCTGGGCCACAACATCGGAGCTGGCCTGGAAGAGTTGACGATGACCACCAACGGCACACGCCTCGCGCAGCATGCCGAGGCGATGGTCAACGCCGGCATACGCCGCGTTAACGTCAGCATGGACAGCCGCAACCCCGAGCGGTTCCGCTACATTACCCGCCACGGCGATGTGTCGCAGGTGATCGGCGGTATCTATGCGGCACGCGACGCGGGGCTGGCGATCAAGATCAACATGGTCGCGCTGAAGGGCTTCAACGAGGACGAGATCGCGCCGATGCTCGCGTGGTGCCGCGACGAGGGCTTCGACCTTTCACTGATCGAGACGATGCCGCTCGGCGCTATCGACGAGGACCGCACCGATCGCTTCTTGCCGCTGACCAAGGTGTTCGACGAGCTGAGCGAGCAGTTCACGCTTGCCCGCGACGCGCACAAGACCGGTGGCCCGGCGCGCTACTGGAACGTCGATGGCACGCGCACCCGGCTTGGGCTGATATCGCCGCTGACCGCCAATTTCTGCGACGGCTGCAACCGCGTTCGCCTGACGACCGAGGGCAAGCTCTACATGTGCCTCGGCCACGACGATCAGGTCGATCTGAAGGCCGCGTTGCGTGAGGGCGGCACGGCCGGGCTCGACGAGGCGATCGATGCCGGGCTCTTCGCGAAGCCGAAGGCGCACGATTTCCGCATCGGCGTCGGCGAGCGCCCTGCGGTCTCGCGTCACATGAGCGTCACCGGAGGATGAGCCGGTTCGAGCGGCTGGCGCTGGTCGCATCCACGACACCGCCCGCTCGCGCCGCCGAGGCCCAGCTTGCCGATACGGGCGACTGGGTGTCGGTCGACGAAGCCGATGCGATCATCGCGCTCGGCGGTGACGGTTTTATGCTCCAGACGCTCCATGCCATGCTGGAGCGCCGCAAGCCGCCAGTGCCGGTCTTCGGCATGAACCTCGGCACGGTGGGGTTCCTGATGAACGAGTGGCGCCATCATGGCCTGCTCGATCGCCTCGAGCGCGCGAAGCCGTTCAAGGTCGTCCCACTCACCATGACCGCGGTCGGCGTCGATGGCCGGACCCACACGCTGCCCGCGATCAACGAGGTGTCGTTCCTGCGCGAGACCCGCCAGACCGCCAATCTGGAGATCACGGTAAACGAGCGGATCGTGCTCCCCGAACTCGCCTGCGATGGCATCCTGGTCGCCACGCCCGCCGGCTCGACAGCCTATAATCTGTCCGCGCACGGCCCGATCCTGCCGCTGGGCTCGGGCATGATCGCATTGACCCCGATCAGCCCGTTCCGTCCGCGGCGCTGGCGTGGGGCGATCCTTCCTGACAAGGCCCGGATCGGCGTCCGCGTCCTCGATGCCGCCAAGCGGCCCGTATCGGTGGTCGCCGACCAGCGCGAGATCCGCGATATCGCCCGCGTCGACATCTGCATGGATCGCGCCCGCGAGCTGACGCTGCTGTTCGACCCGGAGCATGCGCTCGACGACCGCATCACGATGGAGCAGTTCATCTCCTGACGCGGTCGCCCGATGCACGGCCGGAACGAAAGTTTACGGATTTGCGTCGAAACCCGCTTGCATGATCCGGAGGGCCAGTTATAGAGCCGCCCTCGGCAACGATCCCTGATAGCTCAGCGGTAGAGCTCTCGACTGTTAATCGAGTGGCCGTAGGTTCGAATCCTACTCAGGGAGCCACCCCGCCTTGGAAAAAGGTGGAGTTGGCCGATATAGGAAACGGTGCGATGCGCGCCTTTGTCCTCGACAGCTAATATTGCAGCCCTGCCGTTGGCGCCGTGTAAATTCCGGCCCTTGGCGCACCTTCTCGTCGTATCGCCGGACCGCTGCTAAGCGCTGCTTTCTGATCAGCTCCGAACGACGTCCGGCATCAGGATATAGCCGTTGCCGCGCACCGTGCGGATGATCTCAGTCGCATCGAACGCCTGCAGCTTGCGTCGGAGGCGGCTGATGTTCACGTCGATCGTCCGCCCCCGCGACAGGCTCTCCGCCCTGCCCGACTGCGCGATCATGTCGTCGCGCGTGTGCACGACCTGTGGCTGCGACACGAACACGTTGAGCAGCTGGAACTCGCCGTCGGTGAGACGAACCGCGGTACCGTCCGGCGTGTGCAGCGTCCGCATGCGACAGTTCAGCGTCCATCCAGCGAACGTGTAGGCCTCGATCCGCGCTGAAGGCGCCGCCTCGCTCGCCAATGGCTCGTGGGCGGCCGAAGGAGCCGACGTTGCAGCCCCGCGCCGCCGCAACACCGACCGGATGCGCGCCAGGATCTCTCTGGGGCTGGACGGCTTCGTCACATAGTCGTCGGCGCCTAGTTCAAGCGCGACGACGCGGTCGACTTCGCCCGCGAGCGCCGAGAACATGATGACCGCCGGCGCATCGCCGCTTTGCGTCAGACTGCGCAGCACCGACAGGCCGTCCTCGCCCGGCATCATCATGTCCAGCACGACGAGATCGCACGGATGATGCGCCAGCCACGCGCGCAGCGCTGCCCCGCTCTCGACCGCGTTGGCCCGCAGGCCGTGATCGACCAGAAATTCGGTGAGCAATTCCCGCAGACCGGGATCGTCGTCGACGATGACGATCCGCGCACCGCCGACGACATGGTCATCGACATCGCTCGGAGCGGCTGAGCTTTCAGGAAAGCCTGGATGGAGTGTGATCATGCCGACGCCCTGCATCGCGTGTTTGTCCGGGATATTTCAGGCGTAACGCTCACGTCGTGCGCGCGACACGGTTTGCGATGATCTGTTATGCAGCGACGACGTGATGCGGCCGCGGATCACGCCGTCGCCGTCCAAGACAGGGTACGCGCGCAGGACCTTCGGTTCTTTCATGAGCCCGGTGATTGGCGCGGCGCGGTCACTGGAACGTCGCGTCGCTCGCCATCGCCTTGCTGGGACTGAGCCCCTGCTGCTCGGGAAACCGGTTGAGCCCCGCCACCAACGCCTGCGTGGCAACGCTGGTCAACGCGACTCGCCCGACGACGACGATGATGAGCGAGCGACGGTCAGTCCTGCGCAGGGACGCGCGCGTCGCCTTCTCCCTCGACGCCTGCGCTGCCGATCGACCGGTCGATCATCCCGGACCGGCTCATCCACCAGAACAAAGCCACGCCCGGCAACGCGAGCACGGTCGTCAGAAGATAGAAATTCACATAGCCCATCGCGTCGATCAGTCCGCCCGCCGTGGTGCCGGTCACGATCCGGCCGACGACGCTAGCCGCCGCCGAGATCAGCGCGAACTGCGCCGCGGTGAAACGCAGGTCGCAAAGCGCCGAGAAATACGCGATCACGACGACGCCGCCGAAGCCGCTGGAGGCATTCTCGAAGCCGATCGCGCCCGCCATGCCGATATTCGAATGGCCGGCCGCCGCCAGCGCGGCGAACGAAAGGTTCGACACGCCCATCAGCACGAGCGACAGCAGCACCGAGCGCTTCATCCCCATCCGTGCATACAGGATGCCACCGATGAAGATGCCGACCAGGTACGCGAAGAAGCCGACGCCGACATCGTAGAACGCGATCTCGTCGCCGGTGAAGCCGAGATCGTCGAACAGCAGGCGCAAGGTCAGGTTGGCCAACGTGTCGCCGACCTTGAAGATCAGGATGAAGGCGAGGACCACGAAGGCACCTTCGCGCGAGAAGAACTGCACGAACGGCACCCAGATCGCGCGGAACCCCTCGCCCAGCCCGCGCCGTTCGATCGGCGGACGGCGACGTTCGGGCTCACCGAGCACCAGTCCCGCCAGCACCGCCGGCAGCGCGAAGATCGTGCAGGCCAGATATGCCGCGCTCCAACCCGCACGTTCCGCGACCACCAAGGCAAGCGCCCCGGCACCCGCAGAGCCGATCCGCCAGCCATATTGGCTCATGCCGGAGCCGACGCCCAATTGGCGCGGTTCGAGGATCTCGATCCGGAACGCATCGATCACGATGTCGAACGTCGCCCCCGCCGCACCGACCAATATCGCTGCGGTCGCGGTACTGGCGATACTGGCCGACGGATCGACCAGCGCAAGGTTCACCACCGCCGCGATCACCAGCGCCGCCGTGACGATCAGCCAGGACACGCGTTGACCGAGGCGACTGATGATCGGCAGCCGGACACCATCGACGATCCATGCCCACAGGAATTTGAGATTGTAGACGAGGAAGGCGAGACTGAACGCGGTCACTGTCTTCTTGTCGATGCCGCTCGCCGCCAGCCGCGTAGTTAGCGTCGCGCCGATCATCGCATAGGGAAAGCCCGACGACATCCCGAGCGCGAGGGCTGCCAGGGGCGCCTTCTCGGCATACGGCCGAAATCCGTCGCTCCAGCGCTTGCCTGCGGTGTCGTCCATACGCAAAACTTCCCTACTCGATCGAGCAGGACCCTAGCGCGAAAACCGCGGGATGCCAGCGCAGGCTGGCGTCAATGCCAGCTAGGTCAGCGTCGCAAACAACCTGAACCCCGGCGGCAGGCGCTTCGGAGTCGCGCCACCGATCCGTGCGTCGATGACCGCGATCGCACCGATCAGGTCGCGCGGCGCATAGGGCTTCGTCAGGCATCCCGTCGCCAGCGCCATCGCCTCGTCCGGAAAGTTGCCGGTCACGAACATCACCGGCACGCCCCGCGCCTGCGCCGCGCGCGCCACGTCGAGGCCCGAGCCGTCGGCGAGATGAACGTCGACCAGCACCAGGTCGATCTCCGCATTGCCATCCGCATCGGTGCTGTTGGCAATGATCGCGAGCGCATCGGCGACGCGGTCGACCGTCGCCACGATCGTGTAGGCCGCCTCGGTCAGGAAATGCTCGTTGTCGAACGCGATCAGCGGCTCGTCCTCGACCAGCAGGAGGCGCACGATGTTTCGCTTCTTCTTGCCGAACAACATGATGGTCGAGACCCCACAGCGTGCCGAACGATCGTTACGCTTGTGGGTCTAACGCACCGCAACACGAACGGTCGCAAATATTTCGCGCTGGACGCCGATCCATAGTATCAGCCGCGCCATGACGACTTCAAAAGACGATAACCCGACTGCCAGCCCGTCGAACGACGCGCCCGCAACCTCCCCCGAAACGCCGGCCGCACCGATCAAGGGCGACCGTATCGCCAAGCTGCTCGCGCGCGCCGGCATCGCCTCGCGCCGCGATATCGAGCGCATGATCGCCGAGGGCCGCGTCGCGCTCAACGGCAGCATTCTCGACACGCCCGCGACGATCCTGCGCAACCTCAACGGCGTTACGGTCGATGGCGACCCGGTCGAGGCACCCAGTTCGGCTCGGCTGTTCCTGTATCACAAGCCGACCGGGCTGCTCGTCACCGAGCGCGATCCCGCGGGCCGCACGACGATTTACGACCGCCTGCCGCAGGATCTGCCACGGCTGGTGCCGGTCGGGCGGCTCGATCTCAACACCGAAGGGCTGTTGCTGATGACCACCGATGGTGGGCTCAAGCGCCAGCTCGAACTGCCCGCGACGGGTGTCGAGCGTGCCTATCGTGCGCGTGCTTACGGCAACATCACGCAGCCGCAGCTCGAGGAATTGATCGAGGGGATCGAAATCGAAGGCGTCCGCTACGGCTCGATCAACGCGAATATCGAGCGTCGGACCGGCGCGAACGTCTGGATCGAAATGATCCTGACCGAGGGAAAGAACCGCGAAGTCCGCCGCGTACTGGAGCATCTCGGGTTGCAGGTCTCGCGGCTGATCCGGACACGTTATGGCCCGTTCGTGCTCGGCGACCTGCCGCCCGGGCAGATCGGCGAAGTGCTCCAGCATGACGTCGTCGCGTTCCAGAAGGAACTCGCGAAGGGTCGACCCGAGGGTCCGGGCGCGCGCGCGAACATCGGGATCAGTGCGAGCGCCGGTGCGGGAGCTGGGATCGGTGCGCGGTCCAGCCAGCGTGGCAGCAATGCGGCCCGGCCTGCGCCGACGACGCGGCCGGCGCCGGGTGCGCGTCCGGTTTCGGGTGCGCGGCCAGCTGCTGGTGCGCGTACACCGGTTCGCAGTCCGTATGCGGCGCCTGCAAGCTCGGGCTTTTCGAGCGGCGCGGTACCGACCGATCGGCCTTCGCGCCCGGCGCGTCCGGAGCGGATCCGTCCGACCGCGGCGATGCAGCGCGGCGACGTCAACGATCCCTGGGCGCGGCCCGATGTACGGAACGCCGCGCGGCCGACGGGGGCGCATCATGCGCGGCCGACGAGTGGCGAGACGTCCAAGCCGTATGTGCGGCAGGAGCGTGCGGACCGCGGCGAGGAGTTGAGCACGAGCCCCAAGATCAAGCATTTCCGCGCCGCCAAGCCACCGCGGGAGCGCGCTGCGCCGTCGCGAGTCGGTGCGGGCGCTACGGTGCAGCGTCAGGAGCAGCCGCGGGGCTTTCGTCCGCAGGCCGACGATACGCGGGGGCGTAGTTCGCTCGACAAGCGCGCGGCGCGGAGTGCCAGCGGGCGTCCGGGTGCGGAGTCACGGCCGGTGCGGTCGGAGGGTCCGGCGCGGCCGGAGCGCGGCAGTCGTCCTACTGCGCCTGGCAAGGGTCCGTCGGGAGGGCGCGGTCATCCGCCCCGTGCACCACGTGGAGGGAAGCGCTGATGCGGATCATCGCAGGACTGTACCGCGGCCGTCAGATCGCCGCACCGAAGGGTGACACCACGCGTCCCACCGCCGACCGGATGCGCGAGACGTTGTTCTCGATGCTGACCAGTCGCGTCGGTAGCTTCGAGGGGTTGGCAGTCGCCGATCTGTTCGCGGGCTCGGGCGCGCTCGGCATCGAGGCTCTCTCGCGCGGTGCAGCGACGTGCATGTTCGTCGAATCGGACAAGCTGGCGGTCGACGCGCTGAAGGCGAACCTCGCCAAGCTGGAGATCCGCGGTGATGTCCGCGCGACGTCGGTGATGGCGCTCGGGCCCGCACCGGCGCCGCTAGACGTGATCCTGATGGATCCGCCCTACAACACCGGCGCCGGACTGGTCGCGCTCGACAAGCTGTCGCGGTTGGGTTGGGTCGGACCGGCGACGTGGATCAGCCTGGAGACAGCGAAGGCCGAGGTCGTCGAACTCGCGGGCTTCGAGGTCGACGCCACGCGCGTGCACGGCAAGGCGCGGCTGACGCTCTTGCGGCCAGTGTCGGCGTAAAAGAATGCTCTCCCGCAAAAGCGGGAGAGCATTCTACCTGCCGGTCGTGCGGCCGAGGATCAGCAACCCGCCAAGGCTCAGGACCCCGGCTGCCATCAGATACCCGCCGACAAGCCACAACCCACGCGGGGCCAACGCCTCCGCGACGATCGGCGCCAGCGCACCGCCGAGCACGCCGCCAAGATTGAACGTCATCGACACGCCGGTGTAGCGCACCCCCGCCGGAAACAGGCTCGGGAGCCAACCGCCGAGCGGGCCGTAGGCGAACCCCATCACGAACAGCGCGCCCGACAGCCACAGCCACACCGTGAACAGCGATCCCGAGCCCAACATCGGCCCCATCAGCGCGCCGACGCCGATGCACCCGGCAAACCCGATCGCGAGCATCCGTGCTGCTGAATGCCGGTCCGCGAGCACACTGGCCACGATCACGCCGCCCGCCAGGAACCAGATCGCGACGAGTTCGACGCCGAGGAACGCCTCACGCGAATAGCCAAGCGTCTTCGTCCCGTAACCAAGCGCGAACGCCGTCGCGAGGTAGAACAGCGCGAAGCACGCGATGACCCCGAACGTGCCCGCCAGCGTCGCACGAAGATGCTGTGTGAGAAGTGTCGCGATCGGCACCTTGGGGAGCGCCTCGGTCGCCTCCGCTTCGAGGAACGCCGGCGTCTCGGTCAGCTTCAGCCGCACCCACAGGCCGAGCCCGACGAGGATCGCGCTGAGCAGGAACGGGATCCGCCAGCCCCAGGCGATGAACTGCGCCTCGTCGAGCACGAGACCGATGATCAGGAACAGCCCGTTCGCGGCAAGGAAGCCCACCGGGGCACCAAGCGGCGGGAACATGCCCCAGGTGTTCTTGCGGTGCGGCTGTGCGTTCTCGACCGCCAGCAGCGCCGCCCCGCCCCATTCGCCACCCAGCCCTAGTCCCTGCCCCAACCGCATCAGGCACAGCAGCGCGGGCGCGATCCAGCCGACCTGCGCGTACGTGGGGAGGAAGGCGATGCCGACGGTCGATCCGCCCATCAGCAACAGCGATGCGACGAGGGTGGACTTGCGCCCGATCCGATCGCCGAAATGCCCGAACACGATCGCGCCGACCGGGCGTGCAACGAAGGCCAAGCCGAACGTCGCATAGCTCAGCAGCAATTGCGCCGATGCCGACTGGCCCGAGAAGAACAGCGGCCCGAACACCAGTGCCGCGGCAGTCGCGTAGATGTAGAAATCGTAGAACTCGACCGCGGTGCCGACTAGGCTGGCGGCGAGTATGCGGCGGTTTGAGGCGAGCGTCGTCATGGACACGGTCTCGCCGTGGTCGCCGTTGAGGTCAACCGGTTGCCACTGCGAATCCTCCCCCGCCAGGGGGAGGTGGCGCGAAGCGACGGAGGGGGAGGAAACGCAACCGGGGTTACCCTTTCCTCCCCCTCCGTCTGGCAAGCGCCAGCCACCTCCCCCTTGCGGAGGAGGATCAAACTGGGAGGACTATGCGCGCGACCAAGCCCGGCGCGTTGTCGGCGAGTTCGAAGTGGCCATCGTGAAGCCGCGCTACCGCCTCGATCAGCGCCATGCCGAGTCCTGCGCCTGGGGTGGACCGCGCACTGTCGAGGCGGCCGAAGCGCTTCAACGCCTGTGCACGGTCGGAGGCGGCGATGCCGGGGCCGCGGTCCTCGACCTGGATCGCGACGCCGTCGGTGCGGTGGACGATCCGGAGTGTGACTTCGCCACCGCCAGCGCCATGGCGTAGCGCGTTGTCGATCAGGTTGGTGATCGCCTGGCTGATCAGCTCGCGGTGGAGCTTCATCGGCGGCGGGCGGTCGTCGATCGCGATCGTAAATACTAGGCCCGCGTCCTCCGCGACGGGCGCGTAGAGTTCGCCGATCTCCTCCAGCAGGTTCGCCGGCGAGACCTCGATAAAGCGATCGCGCGAGACCGAGCCCGAGCGGCTGATCTCGATCACCATCGTCAGCATTCGCATGACGAGGTCGGTTTCGACCAACAGCCCGCCCAGCGCCGCTTCCCGAGCGTCGGGATCGGCGATCAGCACCGCCTGCTCGGTCTTGGTGCGCAGCCGCGCAAGCGGGGAGCGAAGGTCGTGCGCGAGGCTGTCGGTGACGATCCGCAGTTCGGCCATGACCCCTTCGAGCTTGCCCAGCATGACGTTGAGGCGCGCGGCAAGGCGGTCGAACGCATCGCCGCCCCCCGCGATCATATCGACCCGGCGAGAGAGATCACCTTCGCCGGCTGCCTCGATCGCCTTGGCGATGCCGTCGAGCCGGCGGCTGACGTAGCGAGTCAGGACCAACCCGCCTACCACGCCGAGCGCGAGCGACAGGAACACGGCGACCGCGAGTGCGCGTTCGATCGCGCGTTCTTCCGCGGCTATCAGGTCGAGATTGCGACCGGTCAGCAGCCAGTAGCTGCCGAGCGGATGAAGCGCGTACCCCGTCTCGCGGGCAGACCAGAGTTCGTCGGCGCCGAGTCGCGCGATCCGAAACTGCGTGATGCGAAGCGGGACTGCGAGGCGCTCGGGCGCAATGCCGACGACGGCCCTGCCCTTCGGGTCGACCACCGCGAGGACGAGCGAGACGTCGCCGGGGACGACCGCGCTGTCGATCGCCTGGCGGATCGCGGGGAGGCCACCGTTACGCCAGACCGCGCGCAGGGCTTCCGATTGTTCGGTGGTCTCGCGCCGGATCGCGTCGATCGCGTCAGCGCTGGTGGTCTTCCAGACGAAGCCGACCAGCGCGAGGTTGGAGATCAGCGCCAGCGCGATCGAGAGCAGCGCGATACGGGCTGTTACCGAAAGGCGAATCACCCTTCTACGGCGAGCCGGTAGCCTGCGCCGCGGACCGTATGCAGGATCGGCGTCGGGAAACCTTCCTCGAGCTTGCGCCGGAGACGACCGATGTGGACGTCGACGACGTTGGAGCCCGGGTCGAAATGGTAGTTCCAGATCTTCTCGAGCATCATCGTCCGCGTCACCACCTGGCCGGCATGGCGGGCGAGAAATTCGAGCAGGTTGAATTCGCGTGCGCCAAGCGGGATCGAGCGGCCGGCACGCGAGACCGCCCGGGCGAGCAGGTCGATCTCAAGGTCGCCGACGGAGAGCTTGGTTTTCTGCGGTTCGGTCGCAGCGCGGTCGGAGCGGCGGAGCATGGCCTCGATCCGTGCGGAGAGCTCGGCGAACGAGAAGGGCTTGCACAGATAGTCGTCGGCGCCGGCCTTGAGGCCATCGACACGATCGTCGACCGCGGCGAGTGCCGACAGGATCAGGACCGGCGTGGCGATACCCGCGGCACGAATCGCGCTGACCATCGACAGGCCATCGAGACCAGGCAGCATGCGGTCTGCGATGATAAGGTCGAAAATGCCCTCGCTGGCGAGGAACAGGCCGTCGCGGCCGTCTGCACAGGCTTCGATTGCATGGCCGGCCTCAGCCAGACCCTTGGCAAGATAGGCGGATGTCGAGGCGTCGTCCTCGACGATCAGAATCTTGCGGCTCAACGCGGTATCACCTTCCCTACCACCGAAATCGGTCACTATCTCCTGCCCTCATAAACGGAAAGGCCGGCGGAAAGAAGTCTTCCCACCGGCCCCCACGGTACCCCCGGGAGTGACGGGCACCGATCTCTGGAAACTCGCGCAGCCGTTGCTGGCTACGGACCTCTTCTAGGATCGGGCGGGGGTCGGGGCGATGACCGAGGAGTGACAATTTCGTCATGTTGATGTTGTTGCGGAGTCTGAGACGAAACCGCCTCAGCAATCCCGCCACTCCTACCTCGTCATCCCGGCGAACGCCGGGACCCATGGTTGCGGAGTGGGTAGTGGTTGTTCGCTCTCGCTTGGTCCGCCGTATCCGTGGGTCCCGGCGTTCGCCGGGATGACGGAAGAGGGGGCGAAGGCGCGCCCCCCAGGTAGGGGCCCGCCTTTGCGACAGAACGCCCCTACTTCTTGTCGAGGATCGCAGCGATCGCAGCGCCCACGTGCGCGATGTCGGCCATCACGTCGACACGGTGGACCAGGCCACGTGCGTCGTAGATCGGCAGGATCGGCGCGGTCTTCGCGCGGTATTCGGCCATGCGGTTGTGGACCGTCTCAGCGTTGTCGTCGGGACGGCGCTTGAACTCGGTCGAGCCGCAGACGTCGCAAACGCCGGCGACGGCCGGCTTCTTGTAGCGATCGTGATAGCCCGTGCCGCACTTCGCGCACGTGTAGCGGCCGACTACGCGGTCGATCAGCGCGGCCTCGTCGACGCCCAGTTCGATGACGTAGTCGAGCGTGCGACCGCGATCGGCGAGCAGACCGTCGAGCGCTTCCGCCTGCGCCGCGGTTCGCGGATAGCCATCGAAGATGACGCCGTTCGCCGTGTCTGGCTGGTCGAGACGCTCGCCGATGATGCCCGACACGATCTCGTCCGAGACGAGACCGCCGGATTCCATGACGGACTTTGCCTGGAGGCCGACCGGCGTTCCGGCGGCGACCGCTGCACGCAGCATGTCGCCGGTCGAAAGCTGGACCATGCCGCGCTCGTTGACGAGCGTGGCGGCTTGCGTGCCCTTGCCCGCGCCAGGCGGTCCAAGAAGGATGATATTCACGAAACGCACTCCCCTCGTTCGTGCAGGATTTTTACCGCGTTAGACGCGCGGCTTAGCGAAGTCGATTGCCCTTGAGCTTCGCCTTCTTGATCAGGTCGCCATACTGGTGCGCCAGCAGGTGCGACTGGATTTGCGTCACCGTGTCCATCGTCACGTTGACGACGATCAGCAGGCTGGTGCCACCGAGATAGAACGGAATCTGCAACGCGGTCACCAGATATTCGGGCAACAGGCAGATGATCGTCAGATACGCCGCACCGATCACAGTGATGCGCGTCAGCACGTAATCGAAGTAGTTCTCGGTGTTCTTGCCCGGGCGGATGCCGGGAATGAACCCGCCATTGCGCTTCAGGTTGTCGGCGGTTTCCTCGGGGTTGAAGACGACCGCGGTGTAGAAAAACGAGAAGAAGATGATGCCGGCGCCGTAGAGCAGCATGTACACGGGCGAACCATGCTGAAGGTACTGGTTGAGGGTGATGATGAAATCACCCCACTTCGATTCACCTGCGACACGCTGACCGGCGAACTGCGAGATCGTCAGCGGCATCAGCAGCAGCGACGACGCGAAGATCGGCGGGATCACACCGGCGGTGTTGATCTTCAGCGGCAGATGGCTGCGATCGGCCTG
>Ga0265798_10001257_pt1 | contig 39945 bp, 40 predicted proteins | sample P3T30metagenome_FD_192430 | JGI IMG/M metagenome (GOLD analysis project Ga0265798, IMG submission 192430) | Plant litter microbial communities from East Loma Ridge, Irvine, California - P3 T30 | ecosystem: Environmental > Terrestrial > Plant litter > Unclassified | place: USA: California...
TCCCTCCCTGTACAGTAATCCCACTTCTTTGGTGGGTATTGCTCTTTTGCGGTCCCGGACACCGCTGTCAGTCTTGCCCGGCGTAAAGCTGTGCTTGTCGCGTCCTGTCCGTTCGATTTCGCTCGAAACGAACGGGAGGGGGAGTGGGCTTAAAGTATCAGAACCCCAGCTCCTTCATCTCCACCACGCGCTTCTCGCGTGCACTGATCTCCGCCGCCGTCCCAATCGCGACCGCGAGCATCCCGTCGCGCGCGGTCACCTCGACCGGCCCTGCCCCGCGCACCGCCGCGTTGAAGCGCTGATGCTCGTAGAAGGTCGAGCCGTGATGGCTCCCCGCATCGAGCGCTGCTTGGTCGACCTCGACTACACGCCGCGTCGCCTGCTTGGGATTACGGAATCCTACGCGCGGCGAATGGACCAGCGCGCCTTCGGGAATCAACACGTCGAGCCGCGCCTGGTCGCCGACCGCAGTGATCTCCTCCTGGTTTTCCGCGCCATCCGTGAACATCGACAGGTCGAGCATCGCGCGGACGCCGTTGGCAAAATCCACCGTGGTGTAGCTGTTGTCGATGATGTCGGGCCGCTCGCCGCCATAGCTTTCGTCAAGATGGTTCACGTCCATTGCGCCCGAGCAATAGACGCGCACTGCCTCGCTCTGCGTGATCAGTCGCATCAGATCGAAGAAATGGCAGCATTTCTCGACCATCGTGCCGCCGGTATTGCGGTTGAAGCGGTTCCAGTCGGCGACTTTCACAAGGAACGGGAAGCGATGCTCGCGGATCGACAGCATCTGCAACCGCCCGATCGCGCCCTTGCGGATCTCGTCGACAAAGGCCGCGGCGGGGGGCATGTAGCGATATTCCATCGCGGTCCAGAACACGCGGTCGCTGCGTTCCGCGCGGTCCACGATCCACCGGCAATCGTCCAGCGTCGTCGCGAGCGGCTTTTCGCACAGGATATGCAGCCCGGCATCGAACAACGGTTCGAGCACGCTGCGGTGCGTGAAATTGGGGCTCGACACGATCACCGCATCGCACAGTCCGCTCGCCGCCAGCGCCTCGACCGAATCGAACGCGGTCGCCACCCCCGCGCGCTCGCCCAGCGCGTCGCGTGCCCAGCCGAGCGACTCTTCCGCCGGATCGGCGAGCGCCGTCACCGCCGCACCCGGCGTGATGGCGAGGTTGGTGATATGCTCCACCCCCATCATCCCGGTGCCGACCAGTCCGTATCGCACTTGCTCGACCAAGGCGTTCACCTCTATATGACAACGATGTCTGAGATCATCCTTACACCCGAATTGCGTCCCCTCGGCAAGAGCGGATTGCTGGTCAGTCCGATAGCCTGGGGGATGTGGCGTTTCGGCCAATCGACCGTTGCGGAAGGGCGCGCGCTAATCGACGCGGCGTTCGCGGGCGGCGTGACACTGTTCGACACGGCGGATATCTATGGATTCAATGGGTCAGACGGGTTCGGCGACGCCGAATTGCTGCTCGGCAAGGTCTTCGCCGAGGACGCGGCCCTGCGCGATCGCATGATCCTCGCGACCAAGGGCGGCATCCGCCCGCCGCTCCCCTACGACCAGAGCACCGCCTATCTGACCGAGGCGCTCGACGCATCGCTGACGCGACTCGGGGTGGAGAGCGTCGATCTCTACCAGATCCACCGCCCCGATATCCTGACTCACCCGCAGGAAGTCGCCCGCGCACTCGAGGATATGGTGACATCGGGCAAGGTCCGCGCGATCGGCGTGTCCAACTTCACGATCCCGCAGATCCGCGCGCTCGAAGCCTTCCTCACCATCCCGCTCGCGAGCCTTCAGCCCGAACTGTCGCCGCTCGAACTCGCGCCCGTAGAGAACGGCCTGCTCGATCTCGCGATGGAACGCGATCATGCGGTCCTCGCCTGGTCGCCGCTCGGCGGCGGACGGATCGGGTCGCCCGAGGATGACCGCTCCAAGGCCGTCGCCGCCGCGCTCGACGTCGTTGCTGAACAGGCTGGCGTTTCCCGCGCCGCCGCTGCCTATGCCTGGATCATGGCGCACCCCGCACGCGCAATCCCGATCGTCGGCACGCAGAACGCCAGCCGGATCGCCGAAATCGCCGATGTCTACAAGGTCCGCTTCACGCGGCAGAGCTGGTACGACGTGCTGATCGCCTCGCGCGGGGAACGCCTGCCATGAGCGCCCGGCCTCCCTGCGAAGTCAGCTGGTTCTCGGCGCTGTGCGACGACGATTATGAGTTCCTCGGCGTCCCCGATGCCAAGCTCAAGTCGAGCTGGGAGCATTGCCGCGACATCGTGTTGCAGGCGGAGAGCGGCGGGTTCGACAATATCCTGCTCCCCTCGGGCTATGCGCTCGGGATCGACACCACCGCCTTTGCCGCGGCGATCGCGCCGATGCTCAAGCGGATGGCGCTGCTGATGGCGGTCCGCGTCGGCGAGAGCTGGCCGCCGCAACTCGCACGCCAGATCGCGACGATCGACCGGCTGCTCGGCGGGCGGCTGACGGTCAACATCATCTCGTCCGACATGCCCGGCGAAACGCTCGGCTCGGCCCCGCGCTATGCGCGCACGGTCGAGCTGATGCGGATCCTCAAGACGATGCTCAACGGCGAGCCGCTCGATCATGACGGTGAGTATTGGAAGCTCAAGCTCGACCCGCCCCGGATCGGCACCGTCTCGGGCAAGGCGCCGTTGCTCTACTTCGGCGGCCTCTCGCCAGACGCCCGCGATGCCGCTGCGCGCGAAGCCGACGTCTTCCTGATGTGGCCCGACCGGCAGGAAACCGTCGCCGCGATCATCGCCGACATGACCACGCGCGCCGCTGCTTACGGCCGCACGCTCAAGTTCGGCTATCGTGCACACGTCATCGTCCGCGACACCGAGACCGAAGCGCGCACCGCCGCCGACAGGCTATTGTCCAAGCTCGACGCGGCAGAAGGTGCCGCGATCCGCGCGAAATCGCTCGATTCGACGTCCGCCGGGGTCGCCGCGCAGGCGGCCCTGCGCGAGACCGCAGCGGACGACGGCTATGCTGAGGCGAACCTGTGGACCGGGGTCGGGCGCGCGCGCTCGGGCTGTGGCGCGGCGATCGTCGGGGATCCCGATCAGGTCCTCGCCAAGATCAACGCCTACCGCAACATGGGGATCGAGGCGTTCATCCTGTCAGGCTATCCGCACGCCGCGGAAGCGGACCTGTTCGCGCGGCATGTCCTGCCGAACATCGACCATGCGCGCTTGACGGCGGACTAACGCGCCGCCGCCGATCGCTTATCAGCCGAGGACGCGTTTCCGCTCAGTGAACCCGACGGACGACTCCGTTGGCGTCGACGACCGCGCGGGGACGATCCGGACGCAATCCTGGAAGTCCGACCGTTCCATCCGGCGGCGCAGCTTCTCGGCAAGCACGCGCCCGATGAGTTCATGGTCGGCGCGGAAGTAGATGGTTCCGTTCATGGGGACGCTCCTCAAAGGGGACGTCCTCCGACAATGCGACGAGACGCCCTCCAGCAGCGTTAACCAGACAAGCGCGGGCGGAGTTCCTCGCTCCATCTAAAGATTGAGAACGACCGTCAGGACCCGGCCGCGCCTTGCCGTACCCGCGCGATCAGGTCGATCACGTCGAGCGCCTCGCGCGCGCTGACGGGCGGCGTGCTATGCTGGCGGATCGCAACCGCGACCTGCTCGTAATAGCGCCGCCAGTTGCCGCGTTCGCTCGGGATGACGGAGGTCGTTCCGTCGGCCAGCGTGAGCGTGCCGTGATCCCGGTCCGCATCCACGCCATAGCCCGGATCACGCGGCGACCCGCCGCCGCGCAGCACCGCTTCCTGCGGGTCGATGCCGTATTTGACGAAACTGCCCTTCGTTCCGTGGAGCGCGAACCGGGGGCGTGCCGCCGCCACCACGCTCGCGGTCGACACGATCACCCGCCGCGCACCGTAGCGCAGCGTGGCCTCGAAATAATCCTCCACCACCGCGCCGTCGCGCTGGATCGCGAGGTCGCCCGTCACCGCATCGGGCATCCCAAACAGGTGCACCGCCTGGTCGATCAGATGCGGACCAAGATCGTTGAGCAACCCGGCCCCGGGCGCCTCGCGCCAGCCGGTCTTGATCGCGGGGCGAAACCGGTCCCACCGCAGTTCAGCGAGCATGATGTCGCCCAGCACATCCGCGTCGAGCATCCGCCGCACGGTCAGGAAATCCCCATCCCAGCGCCGATTGTGGAACACCGACAGCATCAGCCCGCGCGCTTCCGCCAGCGCAACCAGCGCCGCGCCATCGGCGGGATCGGTCACGAACGGCTTGTCGATGACGACATGCTTGCCCGCCGCAAGCGCAGCCTGTGCGAGCGACGCATGCACCGCATCGGGCGCGGCGATCACGATCAGGTCGATGGCAGGATCGGCAAGCACCGTCTCCACGTCGCGCACGACCCGCGCCCGCGGCAATGCCTGCGCGACCGCATCCGTCCGCGAAGTCACTACCGCGACCAGCGCGAAAACATCGAGCGCGGTGATCAGCGGCGCGTGGAACGCCGCCCCCGCAAGACCATAACCGATCAGTCCGACCCGGATCGGGCCGCTCCCGCTCACCGTCGCACGTCCAGCCCGCCCGCGAGATACGCGTCGATATCCTCCTGCCGGAAAAGGCAGGCATCCCCCGGCAGCGAATGCTTGAGCGCGGCAAGCGCGAGGCCCGTGCGCGCCGCCGCCGCGACATCCTCGCCGCGCCGCAATGCGTGCAGCACGCCCGCAGCAAAGGCATCACCGCCGCCGATCCGATCGACGATCCCGGCGAGCACGACCTCGTCGGTCTGCGCCGAAGCGGTCCGCATATCGACCCGCGCCGACAGGCGGTTGAGATCGACATGCTCGACATGCCGCGCGGTCGAGGCGATCGTCTGGAGCTTTGGAAACGCCGCGAACGCCGCATCCACCGCCTCGCGCCGCCGTTCTTCGCCATCGGTCGTGAATTCACGCCCGAGCAAAAGCGCGATGTCGCGGTGGTTGCCGAACAGCAGGTCGGCCTGTTCCACCAGCCGCGTCAGGATGCCGCGCGGGTCGCTGTCCCACCGCTCCCACAGTTTCCCGCGCCAGTTGCCGTCGAACGAGATCGGAATCCCCCGCGCCGCCGCCGCATCGGCTGCAGCGATCGCGCTCTCGGCGGAGACCGGACCCAGCGCTGGCGTAATTCCCGACAGGTGCAACCGGTCCACCCCGTCGAGCAGCCGGTCCCAGTCCCACGCCGCGCTCGGCGTTTCCGCGAAGGACGAATGCGCGCGATCGTAGATCACCTCGGTCGCGCGCATCCCCGCGCCCGACGACACGAAATACAGCCCCATCCGCTCACCGCGCAGCTGGATGCCCCGCGTATCCACCCCCGCCCCGCGCAAAGTGGTGATCGCCGAGCGCCCCAGATCATTGTCGGGCACCGCCGATGCGATCGCAACATCATGCCCGAGCCGCGCGAGCGCACCGGCGACGTTGGCTTCGGCACCGGCAATCCACACGTCGAGCTTGGGCGTCTGCATCAGCAACTCGCGCCCGGGTGGCGACAGGCGCAGCATGATTTCGCCAAAGGCCAGGAATGTCATCAGATCGTCCTTTGTTGAATCGCAGTCCGCGACGCCCGCTGGGTCATCGTCCCGCCCCTATCACCCCCACCGTCATCCCCGCGAAGGCGGGGATCCATTGTCGCGACAAGTGGGCAATCCAGCAAACGTCCGCCTAATGGATTCCCGCCTTCGCGGGAATGACGGCGTATGGAAGGGAAAGCCGTCAAGCCCCAGCCCCCCCTCACCCCGCCGCATCGATCCGATACGCCCGCCGCACCAGCCCGCTGGTCAGTTCGTGCGCCAGATCGACCGCTTCCCAATCCGCGATCCGGTGTTCCGCCACCAACCGCGCCAGAAAGCCGCAATCCACGCGCCGCGCGACGTCATGCCGCGCCGGGATCGACAGGAACGCGCGCGTATCGTCGTTGAAACCAACGGTGTTGTAGAAACCCGCGGTCTCGGTCGTCATCTCGCGGAACCGCCGCATCCCCTCGGGACTGTCGTGGAACCACCACGCCGGCCCCAGCTTGAGGCACGGATAATGCCCCGCCAGCGGCGCCAGCTCGCGCGCATAGACGCTCTCGTCGAGCGTGAAGAGGATGATCGACAGGTCGGTCGAGGTGCCGAACCGGTCGAGCAAGGGCTTGAGCGCGTGGACATATTCAGTCCGCACCGGAATATCCGCGCCCTTGTCGCGTCCATGGCTCGCAAACAGACCCGCATTGTGGTTGCGGAACGAGCCCGGGTGGATCTGCATCACCATCCCGTCCTCGACCGACATCGCCGCCATTTCGGTCAGCATCTGCGCGCGGAACAGCTCGGCGTCGGCGGGGGTCCAGCTGCCCCCGACGATCTTCCCGAACAGCGCCTCGGCGTCGACCGCGGACAGGTTGGCGGTGGCGACGGTCGGATGCCCATGGTCGGTCGCGGTTGCCCCCGCCGCGCGGAAGTCGGCTCGCCGCTTGCGATGCGCGGCGAGATAGCCCGACCAGCTGTACACGTCCTCGCCGGTCAGTTCGGCGAACCGCGCCATCGCTGGCGCGAACTGCTCATGTTCGACGTCGATCACCCCGTCCGGGCGATAGGTCGTGACGACGCGGCCGTTCCACCCCGACTCCTGGACCCGGTGGTGCGCGCCAAGGTCATCCTGCGGCCCCTCGGTCGTCGCGAGAAACGCGATGTCGAACCGATCGAACAGCGCGCGCGGCCGGAACGCCGGGGTCGCGAGCTTCTCGGCGATCGTATCGAAATACAGGTCGGCGGTCGCCCCCTCGAGCGCGACGTCGAACCCGAACACCTCGGCGAATACATGGTCGAGCCACAGCTGCGACGGCGTACCGCGGAACAGCGCATAGTGATCCGCGAAAACGCGCCACGCCGCGCGCGGATCGGTCGCGGGAACACCCGCACGGCTCGGGATCGCAAGCGCGTCGAGCGCGATCCCCTGGCTGTAGAGCATCCGGAAGATGTAGTGATCGGGCGCGAGCAAAAGCGCGGTCGCGTCGGTCCACGGCGCATTATCCGCGAACCAGCGCGCATCGGTATGGCCGTGCGGGCTGACGATCGGCAGGTCGGCGATCTCGGCATACAGAGTGCGCGCGATCGATCGGGTCGTCGGATCGGCGGGAAACAATCGGTCGGGGTGCAAATCCAGGCGCCGCGTCATCGTCTTCCTTCCGAACCATGCGTATCGGGCACTGGTAAGCGCTGGAGCGGCCTCGAACAAGTTGCGGTCGCGCGGCGCTGCGATTGCTGCTGGCTCTGGCTATGCCGCGGAGGCTAACGCTATGCTCTCCCGCATTGAACACCACGGAAGCGAGACGATGATGCAGCACGACCGCCCGCGACTGAGCTATGCCGCGCTGGATGCCGTACCGCCCTCGATCGCCCGACCCGAGTGGCGCACGCCACCGCCAGTCGGGATCGTCCACTTTGGCCCCGGCGCGTTCCACCGCGCGCATCAGGCGGCCTATGTCGACACGCTGCTCGCAACCGATCCTAACTGGGGCATTGCTGCGGTTTCGCTGCGCAGCAAAGGCACGGTCGCGGATCTGGCCGCGCAACAAGGGCTGTACACGCTGGCGGTACGCGATGCCGACTCCGCACACCGCGTGATCGGGGCGCACAGCGCGTTTCTCGGCCCAGACGATTCCGCGCAGATCCGCGCGTTGCTCGTGGCCCCCACGACGCGGCTCGTCACCACCACGGTGACCGAGAAGGGCTATTGCCTTGCGGCTGACGGCAGCCTCGATTTCAACCATCCCGACATCGCGCACGATCTGGCGGGTGCCGAAGTCCCGCGCAGCGTGATCGGCTGGATCGTCGCGGGGCTGGAGGCGCGCCATGCCGCAGGGACCGATGCGTTCGTCGTCATGCCGTGCGACAATCTCGCCAATAACGGCGCGAAGCTCCACGCCGCGCTGATCGCTTATGCGGGCGCGCTCGACCCGTATTTCGCGGAGTGGATCGCGGGCGAAGTGCGCGTGCCCGGCACGATGGTCGATTCGATCACCCCGGCCTCGGACGCGGCGCTGTACGACGATGTCGCGGGCGTACTCGGCGTGGAGGATCGCGCCGCGGTCCAGCGCGAGGCCTTCACGCAATGGGTGATCGAGGACCTCGGCGACCCCGCCGGTGCCGCGCTCGCCAGCGCGGGCGCGACGCTGACCGACAATGTCGCTGGCTATGAACAGGCCAAGCTGCGTGTGCTCAACGGGTCGCATTCGACGCTGGCCTATGCCGGATTGCTGCGCGGCGCGACCAGTGTGGCAGACGCGATGCGCGATGCGCCGCTCGCCGCCTTCGTCGACGCGATGATCCGCCACGAGATCCTGCCGACGCTGCCGCAGGTCGCGGGGTTCGACCATGACGCGTATCGTCAGCAGATCCTCGCGCGCTTCCGCAACCCCGCGATCGTCCACCGGCTCGACCAGATCGCGGGCGATGGCAGCCAGAAGATCCCCTACCGGCTGGGCGACACGCTCGCGTGGCACCGCGCACGCGGGGAGATGCCGCGCCACGTGGTCGTGGCGCTCGGATGCTGGGTCGCGTTCTTGATGCAACGTGCGCGCGACGGCGTCGCGATCGTCGATCCGGCGGGTCCGGCACTGGCGGCGGCAGCGGCGGAGGGTGACGCCGCGGCGGTGCTCGCGCGGCTGGTCGCGGGCGGGCTCGGGTTCGATCCGGCGCTGGCTGGCGATGATGCCGCGATGGTTGCGATCGCGACAGCGGCGGATGCGGCCTTTGGCGGCGCGTGGGACGGGCTGCTCGGGTAAGCGGCCTTAGCGCCGGTCCCGCCGCTTGAAGCTTGCCCGCGCCAGCCACGCGCCGAACGCGAGCAGCACCAGCGGCGTGATCCACAAGGGCGCGGTCAGCGCGCTGAACGGCGGATCGTAGCTGATATAGTCGCCGTAGCGCGCGATCAGCCAGTCGCGGATCTGCGCGGGGCTCTGGCCGCCGGCGATCCGCGTGCGGACGAGCGACCGCATGTCGCCCGCCATCTCGGCGTCACTGTCCGCGATCGACTGGCCCTGGCACACCACGCAGCGGAGCGTCGCCATCAACGCCTGCGCCTGCGCTTCCTTGGCGGGGTCCTTGAGCTGGACGTTGGCGAGCGGCGCAGGCGGGAGCGTGCTGTCGGCGAGGACGGGCGCCGCGAGGAGGAACATCCCCAACACAACGCTTCCTCGGCGAAGGCCGGGGCCCAGTTGAGGGCGCTTTATGATCGTGCGCAGTCCGTGGCGAAATCCGCCATCGCTACTGGGCCCCGGCCTTCGCCGGGGAAGGAAACGCAGGCTGATCACTTCAACCCCCGCACCAGCGCGATCAGCCCCGGAACCTCATCCTCGCGAATGTCGCCGACATGCTGCTGGACGATCCGCCCGCGTCCGTCGATCACGAACGTCTCGGGCACGCCCGACGACCCCAGCGCCAGTTGCAGCGAACTCGTCCGGTCATCGCCGATCGCGGCATAGGGATCGCCGTTGCGCGCAAGGAAGTCGGCGATCGCAGCCGGCGTATCGCGGATCGCGACCGCGTCGATCACGACGCCTGCCTGTTTCAGCCGCAACAATTGCGGGGCTTCGGCAACGCACGGAATGCACCAGCTCGCGAAGACGTTGAGCAACCGCGGCTTGCCCGTCGCGAATTGCGCAGTGGCAAGCCCGGGCTTGTTCGGCACGATCGGCGGGAGATCGAACGCCGGCAGCGTCTGCCCGACCAGCGCCGAGCGCACCGTCCGGTCCGCCGGCTTGTACAGCCCCCACGCGATCAGCGCGAGCAACCCCAAAGCAAACGCGAACGGAATCCAGATCAGCCGCCGGCTCATGCGTAGCCCTCGCCCCGCACGCGCTCCCGCCGCCCGCGCGTCAACCGCCCGATCAACGACAGTGCCCCGCCCAATGCGACCAAAGCACCACCCAGCCAGATCAGCGTCACGAACGGCTTCCACCACAGCCGCATCTGCCAGCGCCCCTGCGCATCGGGTTCGCCGAGCACGGTATAGAGCTGCCCGTCCCAGCGCGTCGCAATCGCGGACTCGCTCGTCACCGTGACCGGGTTGGAGAAGAAGCGCGACTGCGGGCGCAGATAGAACACGCCCCCGTCCGCGCCCCGCCGCGCACTCAGCCGCGCCTCGATCGCGGACCAGTTCGCGCCGATGACGGGCTTCACACCGTCGAGCGTGACCAGATACGGCCCGACTCGCTGCGGCTCCCCGACGCGTGCCGCGACCAAAGTCGCCTGCGTAAACGCGGTGTCACACGCCATCCCCGCAAGGCTCACCGCGATGCCAAGATGCGCGATCACCATCCCGTAGGTGAACAGCGGCGTCCGGCGCAGGTTGCGCTTCCACAAGGGCGCGACACTCGCCGCCGCCAGCCCCGCCGCGAGCGCAAGCCCCAGCAGCGGCAACAACGCAATCCCGCCAGTGGTCGCCGCGACCACGATCAGCACCACCCCCGTCACCGCGATCGGGATCGTCACCCGCGCGATCGCCGCCTGCGCACTGTCACGCCGCCAGCGCAGCAACGGCCCGACCGCCATCACCGCGATCAGCACCAGCGCGACTGGCCCCGCGGCCTTGTCGAAGAATGGCGGCCCGACCGACAATTGCGTCCCGAACCCCGCCGCCACGATCGGATACAGCGTCCCGATCAGTACCACGCCGAGGATCACCGTCAGCAGCAGATTGTTCGCGACCAGCGCGCCTTCGCGGCTGACGAAATCGAAGGTCGTTCCCTCGCGCACCGTCCCCACGCGGAGCGCAAACAGCAACAACGCGCCCCCGATGTAGATTGCGAGCAACGCAAGGATGAAGCTGCCGCGTGTCGGATCGACCGCAAAGGCATGGACGCTGGTCAGGATCCCCGAGCGCACCAGGAACGTCCCGATCATCGACATCGAGAACGCCACCACCGCAAGCATCAGCGTCCACGCGCGCAGGCCATCGCGCGTCGCCAGCACCGTCACCGAATGGAGCAAAGCGGTCGCCGCAAGCCACGGCATCAGCGAGGCATTCTCGACCGGATCCCAGAACCACCAGCCGCCCCAGCCAAGCTCGTAATAGGCCCAATAGGACCCGGCGGTGATCCCAAGCGTGAGGAAGATCCACGCCCCCAGCACCCACGGCCGCATCGCGCGCGCAAAGGCGGGGCCGACGTCGCGCGTGATCATTGCGCCGACCGCGAAGGAGAAGGCGATCGAGATACCGACATAGCCGATGTACAGCGTCGGCGGATGGAACGCCAAGCCGGGGTCCTGCAGCAGCGGGTTGAGCCCGTTGCCATCGGCGGGCGCGGGGTCGATCCGCGCGAACGGGTTGGAGGAAAACAGCAGGAACGCGTAGAAGCCCAGCGCAATCGCCGCCTGCGCGCCGAGCGTCGCGATCAGCGTCGGGCGTGCAAGCCCGCGCTCGAGCAGCGCCACCGCCGCGCCCGCCACGCCGAGGATCGTCACCCACAGCAGCATCGAGCCCTCGTGATTCCCCCACGCCCCCGCGATCTTGTACATCAGCGGCTTCGCAGAGTGGCTGTTCTCCGCGACGAGCAGCACCGACATGTCGCTGCGCACGAACAGTTGCACGAGCAACAGCATCGCGACCAGCGCGAGCACCCCTTGCACCACCGCGACCGGACGCACCGCGCGCATCAGCTCCTCGGTCATGCTCGCTTCCGCCAGCGCCGGTTTCGCCGACCGCCACACGCCGAGCGCCGCAAGCAGCAACTGCAATGCGGCCAGCGCAGCCGCGAACCACAAGGCGGCAAGGCCTGCTTCAGCAATCATGCCGCGTTCCCACCTCGGCGGTCGCCAAAGTCTTCTCGTTCTCCCGCGAAAGCGGGAGCCAAGGAGTTCCGCAAACCGTCAAGCGTTGTACCGTGCGGCCCTGGGTTCCTGCCTTCGCAGGAACACGGCGCATAACCCGGGGAAGCAACCGTCAAATCAACCCTCATTGCACCAGCGTCTTCGTCTCGTGCATCTTGCCCGCCATTTCGGGGGGCATGTATTTCTCGTCGTGCTTCGCCAGCAGGTTGCTCGCGGTGAAGCTGCCGTCGGGGTTGAACTTGCCCTCGGCGACGACACCCGAATTTTCCTTGAACAGATCGGGCGCGATCCCGCGGAACGCGACCGGCACGCGCGCGACGCCGTCGGTGACGACGAACTGCATCGTCACCCCGTCCGCCATCCGGTGGAGCGACCCGTCCGCGACCATCCCGCCAAGCCGCACCGCGCGCCCGAGCGGCAAGGCATCGCGCTTCACGTCGCCCGGCGCATAGAAGAACGCCGCCTGGTCCTTGAGCGCGGAGAGCGCGAGCGCGCTCGACCCGCCGACCGCGGCGACCGCGAGCGCGGCGAGCGTCAGCCGCTGATGTTTGGCCTTCACTTTTCCGCCTTTCGCATCGCCAGATAGCTCGAAACCGCCAGCGCGACTGATCCGACTGCGGTCAGGCCGTAAGCGGCGATGATGAACGGCCAGTGGTTCACACAGGTACCTCGACATGATGTGCGCGCCGCCGCAACCGCGCCTCGGCCTTGCTCCGTGCGAGGATCGTCCGCATCCGCATCAGCACGACGCCTGCGAAGAACAGCGTGAAGCCGCCGAGCGTAAACCATAAGGGCCACAGGATCGCAGGGTCGATCGTCGACTTGGTCAGCCCGATGCTTTGCCCTTGGTGGAGCGTGTTCCACCACACCACCGAATAGCGGATGATCGGGAGCAGCACCGATCCCGCCACGCCGTAGAGCGCCGCGATCCGCCCGCCGCCGCCAAAGCCCGCACGCTCATCCTCGGCACGGACCAGCGCGATGAAACCCAGATAGACGAAGAACAGCAGCAGCATCGAGGTCAGTCGACCGTCCCATTGCCACCACGTCCCCCACGTCGGACGCCCCCAGATCGACCCGGTCGCAAGACAGGTCGCAGCGAAAATCGCCCCCGGCAGCGCGATCGCGCGCGCCGCGATCATCGCCAGCGGATGTCGCCATACGAGAAACACCAGCGAGGATATCGCAATCCCGCTCCAGCCGCCCATGCCGAGCCAGGCGGTCGGCACGTGGATATAGAGGATGCGGACGCTCTCCTTTTGGAGATAGTCGGGCGGAGTCTGCGTCAACCCGGCCCAGCATCCGAACAGCAGGAGCGCGACGCCTGCCCAGAACAGCACCGGCGTCAACGGCCGCGCGATCGCCAGGAAGCGCGCCGGATTGGCGAGGGCATGAAGGCTAGGCACGCGACAGGGATACGCAAGATCGCGGCGCGAATCCATCGGTCATTACGGGATCACCACGTCATTCCGCAGCGCGCATGGCAGATGCCACGCCGTCGTCATCCGGTTCATCCCCAACCCCCTGGTTCTCGCTGTCGTCGACGTCCTCGGGCAGCGCCCACATCAGATCACGCCTGGTCAGAACGCGCCCATCCCACGATCGCACCTCGATCGGGCCGATCGGGCGTCGGTCACGCGCATCGACCAGCACCGGCGACGCCCGGAATCCGGTTTCCCAACGCTCGCCCCATTGCCGCAGCGCCAGCATCGCCGGCAGCAGGGCAGCGCCCTTTTCGGTCAGCTGATACTGGATCTTGCGCCGGTCCTTGATCATCGCATCGCGCGTCAGGATGCCGTGCTCGACCAGCCGCCCGAGCCGGTTGGCTAGGATATTGCGCGCGATTCCCAGTTCGGACTGGAATTCCTCGAAATGATGCAGCCCGTTGAACGCGGCGCGCAGGATCATGAAGCTCCACCGCTCGCCCATCACCTCCAGCGCGGCGGGCAGGCCGCAATTGACCAGCTGTTCGCGCAACGGTTCTCGCAGTTTTTCGTCCATCGTCCCGCATCGTATCCCATTTTGGTGGCACAAGGAAACCGATCCGATACCGGTTCGCCACCCGCCCCATATTTTCAGTTGCAAGTCGCAACCTACATTGATAATTGCTGCATCGCAACGTTCCCAACGGAGTCGCCTCTCATGTCGTCCTTCCTCCGCGCCGCGGCGCCTGTCCTGCTGTCTGCGCTCATGATAACGCCCACGCTCGGCCAGGCTGCCGACAGCGGCCCTTATTATGTCGCGACCCCGATTGCTGCACCTGCACAGGAAACGCTGATCACCAGCGGCACGATCTGGAAATGGCACGAGCCCGCCTTCACCGCCAACAAGGGGCCGCAGCGCGAAGCGATCATGTGCGAGATGGTTGCCCGGCACACCGGCAAGCTGACCGCCTTCAGCGCGGGCGGCAAGGCGTTCGAGCCGGACGCGCTCGCCAAGTGCAACACGCGCGCGAAGTGATAGCCGCCTGACGCTTACATCCTCCGATTTGATGATATTTCCCCTCCCGCTCGTCCGCCGCGGGAGGGGTTTTTTCGGTTTATTGCGCAAACAGGTTGCAAATCAACGCTGCGCGACGCCATCTTGATCCAGATGTTGCGTCAGTATGAACTTGTCGATCGGGTCCTGGACTACGATCCTACGGCAAACGAAGCCCTGCTCAATCGTGCCTATGTGTTTTCGATGCAGGCACATGGCAGCCAGAAGCGCGCCAATGGCGACCCCTATTTCAGCCATCCGATCGAAGTGGCCGGAATTCTGACCGACCTCCATCTCGACGACGAGACGATTGCGACCGCGATTCTCCACGACACGATCGAGGATACGGTCGCCACGCCCGAGGAGATCACCCGGCTGTTCGGGGCGAACGTCGCGCGACTGGTCGACGGCGTCACCAAATTGTCGAAGATCGAGGCGCAGACCGAAAACGAACGCGCGGCCGAGAATCTGCGCAAGTTCCTGCTCGCGATGTCGGACGACATTCGCGTGTTGCTGGTCAAGCTCGCCGATCGCCTGCACAACATGCGCACGCTGCATTTCATCAAGAATCCCGACAAGCGTAAACGCATCGCGCGGGAAACGATGGATATCTATGCGCCGCTCGCCGAGCGGATCGGCATGTACGAGTTCATGAAGGAGATGCAGACGCTCGCCTTCGCGCAACTCGAGCCCGAGGCGTATGAATCGATCGTCCGGCGGCTCGCGCAGCTGAAGGAGGGCGGCGGCGACCGGATCGCCAAGATCGGCTCTGGCCTCAAGCTGCTGCTGTCGCGCCACGGGATCGAGGCGGATATCTCGGGGCGCGAGAAGCATCCCTATTCGATCTGGAAGAAGATGGCCGAACGGCACATCAGCTTCGAACAATTGAGCGACATCATGGCGTTCCGCGCGATCGTGGGGAGCGAGGAGGCGTGTTACGAGGCGCTGGGCGCGATCCATCGCCGATGGCCAATGGTGCCGGGGCGGTTCAAGGATTATATCTCGACCCCCAAGCGCAACGGCTATCGCTCGCTCCACACCACGATCATCCACGCCGACAATACCCGCGTCGAAATCCAGATCCGCACCCATGCGATGCATGAGGAAGCCGAGCTCGGCCTCGCGGCGCACTGGGCGTACAAGCAGGACAAGGTCCGCCCGGACCGGCAGCACAGCTGGATCACCGACCTGGTCGAGATTCTCGACAATGCCGAGAGCCCCGAGGAGCTGCTCGAACATACCCGCATGGCGATGTACCAGGACCGGATCTTCGCCTTCACCCCTAAGGGCGAGCTGCATCAGCTCCCCAAGGGCGCAACGCCGATCGACTTCGCTTATGCCGTCCACACCGATCTCGGCGACCAGGCGGTCGGCGCGAAGATCAACGGGCGCGTCGTCCCGCTGCGCACGACGATCGAGAATGGCGATCAGGTGCAAATTCTGCGGTCAAAGGCACAGGAACCGCAGCCAAACTGGCTCAACTTCGCGATAACCGGCAAGGCGCGGGCGGCAATCCGGCGTCATTTGCGCCACAAGGAACGCACCGAGACGCAGGCGCTCGGCCGCAAGATGTACGACGAGCTGGTCTCCCGCCTCCCCGCCCCGCTGTCGAGCGATGCGCAGGCGGTTGCGCTCCAGCGGCTCAAGGTCACCGACGAAGCCGCGTTACTCGAGGCGATCGCCCGCCGCCGCATCCCCGATGCCGCTGTAATGGAAGCGCTAATGCCGGGCTCGGCCGGGACCGAGGCGATGCGCGACCTGCCCCCGCAGTCGAGCGCGATCTCGATCCTCGGGCTGACCGCGGGAGTCGCGTTCGACCTCGCCGAATGCTGCCACCCGGTGCCGGGCGACCGCATCGTCGGATTGCGCCGCCCCGATGCGGGAATCGAGGTTCACGCGATCGACTGCGAAGTGTTGAGCGGCGCGGACGATGCCGATTGGGTCGATTTGTCGTGGGGCGACAAGTCGGAAGGCGCGACCGGGCGGATCACGGTCGAGGTCAAGAACGAACCCGGCGCTTTGGGCACGATCGCGACGATCATCGGCGCGCAAAAGGCCAATATCGTCAACCTGCGGCTCGACAATCGCGATACGGGTTTCCACACCAACACGATCGATGTCGAGGTGCATGACGTACACCATCTGATGCGCGTGATCGGCGCGCTCCGTGCGGCGGACGCGGTCAACGGGGTGGCGCGGGTCTAACGCCCGATATTCGCAACGGACCAAAGAGTTGGGCCGTCCAACGGCACAGCAAAACGCGGAGCGGCCTTTCGACCACCCCGCGTCCAGTGCTACCGGGTGAACCCGATCAGCGATTACTTGACGGTCATCGCCTCGGCCTGCTTGACCGCATCGGCAACGTCCTTGCCGCCGCCGTAATTGGCGTCGCTGGTCATACCAGCCCCCGGACCCGCGCCGAGGTCAACACCCGTCACCGGATCGATCATCGGGTCGGACGCGGTCCGTGCGGCAAGCTGCGCGGAGACCTTGGCATCGTCGTTGTCGAGCACGACCGAGGCCGTTCCGTCACCGCCGTCGATCGGCATCGTCTGCTCGAGATCGTCGATCCGCTCCCACTGATCGCCCGAATTCCACGGGCCATCCATGTCGCCCTCGCCTTGCGACGTGTTGACATAGACATTGGCATATTTTTCGATGCCCGGCAGCTTGCCCGTCGGGAAGTTGTTCTCGATCGCATAAAGCGCCTTCTCGAACGACTTCTGATGCGCGATTTCGCGCGTCATCAGGAAACCGAGCGCTTCCTTGATGCCGGGATCGTCGGTAATCGCAATCAACCGCTCGTAAACGATCTTGGCGCGCGATTCCGCGGCGATATTGGAACGCAGATCGGCGGTTGGCTCGCCACGGCTGTCGACATAGGCGGCGGTCCACGGAACACCTGCCGAATCGCACAATGCAGGGCCGCCGCCGAACAACAACGACCCCTTGGCCGAACTGCTGCTCGCGCCAACCATCCGGTACAGCTCGACTTCGTTCTTGGCTGCTTCCGAAAGCTGCGATTTGACGCCCTTGTTGAGCATCGCGACGATCGACCCGATTACTTCGAGATAACTGAGTTCCTCAGTCGCAATGTCGAGCAGCAGATCCTTCCGCCCTGCATCGTCTTCGCCAAGACCCTGCGTGAAATACTGCATCGCGGCCGAAAGTTCGCCGTCTGCACCGCCGAACTGCTCCAGCATCATCGTCGCAAGGAGTGGGTTGGGCTCGGAAACGCGAACAGTATATTGCAGGCGCTTGTTGTGCATGAACATTGAATAAACTCCACTTAATCTCGACACCTTAACCATGTTCAAGCAGTGATGTTCCGAACAAATCGGGCGCATTAACATTTATCATCCAAGTAGTATCAGCATCGTACTCGCTATTGGCCGGTTAAAAAGCCTCTCTCGATCCATTCAATACTTCCTGAGAATCGTTCGCATATCAACAATCGTACTGATGTATATCAGGACGCTTCCGGCAGTATTATCGCAATCCTGCAGCATCATTGCTGTTATCGGAACGGTTGCGTTTCGATTGTATGCGAAGACTGTCGGGATCGGTGAACCAAAGGGTATGTTGCTCGTTCTGCGGCTGAACGACGACAATGGGATACAGGCGATGGGTACGAGTACTTCACGACGCGGTGTGCTCGGTGCCGCTGCAATCGGCGTCGGCGGACTGGTCGGCGCGAGCGCCGTAGCCCAAGGCTCGTCCCCCAGTCAGGCCGCCACGCCACTCCGCGACCCCCGCACCAAATACACCAGCACGCCGTTCCCAGAACAGCGCCAGCAATGGCCGGGCCTCCAATCCAAGATGACCCCCAAACCCGATTGCGGAGAGCGCAGCTATCGCGGATCGGGCAAGCTCGCCGGACGCAAGGCGTTGCTGACGGGGGCGGATTCGGGAATCGGGCGCGCTGCCGCGATCGCCTTCGCGCGCGAGGGTGCAGACGTCGCGATCAACTATCACCCCGACGAGGAGCCCGACGCGCGCGAAGTGGTCGACCTGATCCGCCAGGCCGGCCGCAAGGCGGTCGCGATCCCGCGCGACCTGCGCACGCTCGAAGGCTGCGAGGCGATCGTCGCGGCGGCGCGCAAGGGGCTCGGCGGGATCGACCTGCTCGTCAACAACGCGGCCTATCAGCAGTCGAAGGAAGACATCTTCGCGATCAGCGACGAACAAATGGTTCGCACCTTCGAGACCAACATCTTCGCCTATTTTCGCATCGCCAAGGCGGTCGCGAAGGACATGCAGCCGGGGTCGGTGATCCTTAACACCGGGTCGGTCAATTCCTACGATCCGGGGCCGGAGCTGCTTGACTATGCCTCGACCAAGGGCGCGATCCTGATCTTCACCAAGGGCCTCGCCAAGCAACTCGCCAAGCGCGGGATCCGCGTCAACATGATCGCACCGGGGCCGATCTGGACCCCGCTGCAGGTCGCAGGCGGACAGTTACCGGGGCAGATGGGCGAGTTCGGGCAAGATACGCCGCTCGGTCGTGCAGGCCAGCCCGCGGAACTGGCATCGCTCTACGTAATGCTCGCGGCGGACGACGCGAGCTTCTCGACCGGCACGTCGGTCGGCGCGCATGGCGGCAAGGGCAGTCCGTAAGCGCCGCCTGCCGTCACCCAGCCGCGAGCATCGACCACATGGGCGGTCCGCCCGGAATCCTCCAAGCGCCCGTCACGCGGAAACCAAGCGCCTGGTAGAAAGCGAGATTATTCTCGTTTGCGGTCTCGAGATAGGCCGGCACGCCGTCCGCGCGGGCGCGTGCCAGCCCGGCCCTGATCGCCGCCTTGCCGAAGCCTTTGCCCTGATGCGCCGGAGAACATCCCGCGACATGCAGATACCAGTGCGGTTCGGCCGGATGCTGGGCATCGCTTGCGGTGCCCACCACCATCACGCGCCCGAGCGCACCGCCCGCCGCAAACAGCCACGGAACCGCCTGGACGATTTTTTCGCGCAGCGAGATATGCGCGCTCCCGGGGCGGCGCCACAGGGTCGCCGCCTCCTGGCCGTCGGTCACGAAGCGCGCGCCGTGCTGGCCGTCCCCGTCATACAACAGCCCGAAAAATCGTGGCAGGCGCGCCCGACGATTGGCCTCGTCCGGAAAGATGAACCCCATCACCGGATCGTCCTGGAAAGCCGCGGCGAGCATGCGCGTGACGCCATCCCGGTCGCCGCGGGTTGCCGACCGGACGACCCGTGACTGCGCGCTGCCCATGTGATGCTCCCTCGGCTCGGCAACCGGTCCGTTTGCCCGGATAAGGCGCAAAACGTATTGCCGCGTCGGAAGGGCTGTCAATCCGGTGATCGGCACGCGGGATGCAGCGCCCCTGCCGATCGATCCCGGAATGATACGGCGCGCGACCCGGCACCGGGTCGAAACGGTCAGGCGGCGCGGGCCGCCATGCGTGCAGCGAGCTTCTCTTCCTCGGTCCACACCTTGCGCTCGCGCGGTGCCTTCTCGGGCTTGACCTGCTTGACCGGACCGCCGCCCAGCACCGGCGCGCGCTTGGTCGAATGGCGCGCGACTTCGCAATGCCATTCGTGATCGTCGTGCACGGTCAGCGTCCGCCCGATCTCGCGTTCCACGTCATGCAGCCACGCACGCTGCTCGGCATCGCACAGCGTGATCGCAAAGCCGCTGCGCCCGGCGCGTCCGGTGCGACCGATCCGGTGGACGTAGCTTTCGGGCAGGCTGGGCAGATCATGGTTGAACACGTGTGTCACCGTGTCGACGTCGATCCCGCGCGCGGCGATGTCGGTCGCGACCAGCACCTGCACGGTGCCGGCGCGGAAGGCATCGAGCGCGCGCTCACGCTGGCCTTGCGACTTGTTGCCGTGGAGCGCCTCGGCGGTGATCCCCGCCTCGGTGATGAACGCGCAGACTTCATTGGCGATGTTCTTCTGCAGCGTGAAGACGACCGCCTGGCCGATCTCCGGCGTCCGCAGCAGCTCCAGCAGCGCGGTCTTCTTGTTCGCCGCATCGAGGAACATCACCGACTGCGCGATCCGGTCGACGGTGGTCGACGGCGGCGCGATTTCGACACTTGCAGGATCGGTGAGGAGGCTCTCGGCGAGCGCCGCGATCGCCTTTGGCATCGTTGCCGAGAACAGCAATGTGTGCCGATCCTTCGGCAGCGTCGCGACGAGGCGCTCGATCGGCTTGGCGAAACCCATGTCGAGCATCTGGTCCGCCTCGTCGAGCACCAGTGCCTCGAGCGCGGACAGGTCGCACAGCCCCTGCTCGACCAGGTCGAGCAAGCGCCCCGGCGCGGCGACGAGGATGTCGACCCCTGCCTTGAGCGCCGCAACCTGATGGAACTGGCTGACACCGCCGAAAATGGTGGTCACGTTCAGCGAAAGGTGACGCCCGAAGCTCTCGAAACCCGCCGCGATCTGCGACACCAGTTCCCGCGTCGGCGCGAGCACCAGGATGCGTGCGCCGCCCTTGGGTGCCGGGCGGGGGTTCGCGGCGAGACGGTGCAGCAGCGGCAATGCGAAGGCGGCGGTCTTGCCGGTGCCGGTCTGCGCCATGCCGAGCATGTCGCGGCCTTCGAGCAGCAACGGGATCGACTGCGCCTGGATCGGCGTCGGGGTGGCATAGCCTTCCTCGGCCAGTGCCTTCAGGATGAGCGGCGACAGAGCGAGATCGGTGAAGGTGATGGTCGGGGTAAGTGTCACGGGGCGCCTCCAGCGCTGAGCAAGGCTGCGCCGGATGGGGCTTAGCGTAAGAGCGCGGGCAGGTAGGTTTTATGCTGCACTGCGTCAATGTGGAAAGCTCGGGGTCGGTCCGGGGCCCGTAGTGGCATGCGTTTTCAAGCCGTTGGAATGAAGCGACGATGGACCCGGCATTAGGCAAAACCGCTGCGAAACCCTGTTTGTGCTCCTGCGAAGGCAGGAGCCCAGGAGTCGCAAGAACTGTACGCCGTTGTTTTGCTTGGCACTGGATTCCCGCCTTCGCGGGAAAACAGCGACTGGAAGGTCGGCGAGCGGACTTTCGCAGAGATCTCGCACGAGCCTCCGGGCGAAAGCGCAGCCGGTCTCGCTTATGCGGCTGGCCCCACACCCCTTGTCGATCCGGCCTACACTGGTACGATCCCATCAAAGATCGTCACCGGAAGGACCGACCCCCTTGGAACGCCGTACATTCCTTAGCGCGAGCAGAGCTGCTGCCGCGCTTGCGCTTACCCCCCGTATTGCTGGCGCCGCCGGCCCCGCGGGCGATGCCGCCCTTAACGCCACTTTCCAGACCATCTTCGAGCAGAATGTCCAAGAATCGCCCGAACAGGCCAGCAGCCTCGGGCTCGACAAGGGCGCGAACGCCGCGCTGAAAAGCCGGCTTGACGATCGCACCGCCGCGGATCGCGCAGAAGCGCTCGCGCGGACGAAGAAGGCAATCGCTGCGGTGCAGGCGGTCCCCGTCGCCGGCCTGTCGCGCAGCGGAAAGCTCAACCGCGAGGTCGTGCTTTATTCGCTGACACAGCGCACCGTCGGGCCCGAGAAGTTCGGCCTCGGCTCGCCCAATCGTCCCTATGTCCTGTCGCAACAATCCGGCGCGTATTTCGAGATCCCGGATTTCCTCAACAGCACACACACGATCGTCACCGCCGCCGATGCCGACGCTTACTGTGCGCGCGTCGATGCGTTCGCGACGGCGCTCGACCAGGACAGCGCGATGCAGCAAAGCGAAGCCGCCCGCGGGATCGTCGCGCCGGACTTCCTGCTCGACCTGACGCTCGGGCAGCTTGCCAAGCTGCGCGCGCCCGCCGCCACGGAAAGTTCGATCGTGTCCTCGGTCGCGACCCGCGCCAAGGCACGCGGTCTGTCGGGCGATTGGGACAAGCGCACCGCAGCAAGCCTGAACGACAAAGTCTATCCCGCGCTCGATCGCCAGATCGCGCTCGTCAAGAAGCTCCGCGCGAACGCACGCACCACTGCCGGGATCGCCCCGCTTCCGCGCGGCAGCGAAATCTACGCCGCCGCGCTTGCCGCGGCGACCACGACCAGCTTTACGCCTGACGAGGTCCACAAGATCGGGCTCGATCAGGTCGCGGACCTCAGCGCGCAGCTCGATGCACTGCTCAAGACGCAGGGGCTGACGCAGGGCTCGACCGGTGCGCGGCTGACCGCGCTCAACCAGCGGCCCGAACAGCTGTATCCCGATAGCGCGGCGGGTCGTGCAGAACTGATCGCGGGCCTTAACACTGGCGTCGCGGCGATGCGGGAGAAGCTCGGCCAGGCGTTCCTCAACCCGCCGTCCGCGCCGCTCGACATTCGCGCGGTCCCGGTCGAGATCCAGGACGGCGCGCCCAACGGCTATTACAAACGCGCCGCGCTTGATGGTTCGCGCCCCGCGATCTACTTCATCAACCTCAAGAGCATCGAGAACTGGCCGAAATATACGCTGCCGTCGCTCAGCTATCACGAGGGTGTTCCGGGGCATCACCTCCAGCTCAGCCTCGTCGCCGCGCTCGACATGCCGGTACTGCGCAAGCTCGGTTTCTTCAGCGCGTATGGCGAAGGCTGGGCGCATTATGCCGAGCAGCTCGCCGAACCGCTCGGCGGCTATGCGACCCCGATCGAGCGCGCGGGCTATATCCAGTCGTTCCTGTTCCGCGCGGCGCGGCTCGTCGTCGATACCGGGATCCACGCCAAGGGCTGGAGCCGCGACAAGGCGACCGACTATTTCGTCGAGGTCGTCGGCTTCACGCGCGGACGGTCACAGAGCGAGATCGAGCGCTATTGCGCGATGCCGGGGCAGGCGTGCAGCTACAAGCTCGGGCATCTCAGCTGGATGCGCGCGCGGGAGAAGGCGCAGAAGATCCTCGGTGCCAAGTTCGACCAGAAGCAGTTCCACGAAGTGCTGCGCGACGGCCCGGTCCCGCTGACGATCCTCGAGCGACTGAGCGAGGAACGCGCACGCGCGCAACTGGCGGGGACGCCGATCGTCTGACCTCCACCCAATACGCTTCCCCGGCGGAGGCCGGGGCCCAGTAGCGAAGGTTCTGGCAACTGCGCGCAGCCTGCGACCATTCCGGTTGCGCTCCTGGGCCCCGGCCTTCGCCGGGGAAGTGCAGGACCGGGGGGCAACATAGCACCGCTGGGGAGGGGCAAAAAGCGCAACGGAAAAAGCGTGCCGCTACACGCTCGGGCGATCGCATCAGGCTGGTGCCGCCGACCCCGCGGTCGGGTGATCGGTCGTCGCAACACCGGCTAGGCGCTGTGCGGTTCACCCCACCGGTTGTAGCCCGGCCGCTCGGAGTCGGGCGCGGGGCACGTCTCGGTCGGGAGCATCGCCTTCTTCTCGACGGCACAACTACACAGGCCGCAGACCGTCTTGCCGCTTCCCGCGATAGCCTTTTGCAGCATCGCCCCCGGCTCGGTGAGATGCGGACAGCGTCGGCACGCCGCCACGCGTGTTTGCAAAACCGTGTCGGCGACGGGTTTGAAACCCACCGCGGCCCATCGCGCCATTGCCCCGGTCAAACGCGCCATCGAAACAACGGTCGGCGGAGACGCCCACTTCGGCAACGATCACGAGACGGTGGCCATCAACGCCTGAACGGCTGTGGTATCCCCGCGCAGCGATATCAGGCGGTCCAGGAACGATGGATCGGCAGCGGCGCGTTCCACCACGGCAGCGTCGATGCCACGAAGATCGAGAATCCGCTCGAGCCGGCGTGCGAAGTCGGAAAGCGCGGAATCTCGATCTTGCGGCATGACGACAACGTCCCGTTACGCTCCGAGCAGAGCCGTTAGTTCGAGATTTTGCTGCGACAGGCACTGCTCGACCGCGTCGTTGATCTTGTTGTTGATCACGCTGCACGGTGCCCACCACGGACTGTCGGTGCATTGGATCTGCGCAACAAGCGTATTGGGGTTATAATTCCAGCAAACAGTAAAACCGCTTGCAGATCCGCATCCGCTGTTGGAGTTGATGGTCACACCATAAGAGGCTGCGACTTCCTTGCCACAGTTCCAGGCATTCGCGGACACATTACTATAGGTTAGCATTGCACAGGCAGACATGACTAATTCTCCTGATCATGAGTTCATAAGTCGATTATTTCGACGAAGAGAGATACCCACACGGCTGGCGCGGTATCAACACGTTGGAACCGAACCGGACATTTAAGGGTGGTGATTACTATAAATCTGGACGGATTATCCGTCGCACTGCACCGTCGATCGTCGAGAATGACAATGGCGGAGAGAAATCCGCGGTGATGGCATCAGTCGTTACACAGTATGGCACCCACGCCGGACTGTCGGTGGCGCGGCAGGGTCCCGTCCTGGTCCCGTGCGTTCGTCAGGCTCCGCAAGAACCGATCGCTTCCCCTCAAACCGAAACAATTCTAGACCGGCGCGCATGACCCGTCCCGTTTCGGCCCCCGCTCTTTCCGTCGTCATCCCCTGCTACAATGAAGCGGCGTGTCTGGACGTCCTCCACGCGCGTGTAGCCGCCGCGGCGCGAAGCGCGGTGGGGGATGATTACGAGATCCTCCTGATCAACGATGGCTCGCGCGACGACAGCTGGCCGGTGATGCAGCGCCTCGCTGCCGCCGACCCGCGGCTGGTGGTGATCAACCTGTCGCGCAACCACGGGCACCAGCTCGCGCTGACCGCGGGGCTGGACCTGTGCAGCGGCGCACAGATCCTGATCATCGATGCCGATCTGCAGGATCCCCCCGAATTGCTGAACGACATGCGCGCGGCGATGGCATCGCAAGGCGCGGACGTGGTCTATGCGGTACGCCGCAAGCGCGATGGCGAGACGCTGTTCAAGAAAGCGACCGCCGCCGCTTTCTACCGGCTGCTCGACCGCGTGACCGACACCGCAATCCCGCTCGACACCGGCGACTTCCGGCTGATGAGCCGCCGCGCGCTCGATGCGTTCCTGTCGATGCCCGAACAGGCGCGCTTCATCCGCGGAATGGTCGCCTGGGTCGGGTTCAAGCAGATCCCCTTCCCTTATGACCGCGCCGAGCGGCATGCGGGCGAGACCAATTACCCCTTGAGCAAGATGATCCGGCTCGCGTTCGACGCGGTCACCGGCTTCTCGACCGCGCCTCTGCGGTTCGCGAGCCACCTCGGGCTCGCGCTGACCGCGGCGTCGCTCCTGCTGTTCCTCTACATCGCGGTCGGCTTCTTCAGCGGCAGCGCGGTCGCGGGCTGGACCTCGACGATGCTCGTCGTCGTGCTGCTCGGCGCGTTCCAGATGTTCGTGCTCGGCATGATCGGCGAATATCTCGGGCGGCTCTACGTCGAGTCGAAGCGCCGCCCCTTGTACATCGTCGGCGACGTCGTCGGCCCGATCCAGGGCCGCGCGACGCTCGGTTATCGCGCCGAGGAACCCACGGGCGACAGCAACGTCACGATCGAGACCCCCGGCGACAGCGGCACCCTGCCGACCAGGTGACGCTCGAACCGGAAGATCGTTTCGAACAACCGATTGAGCACGGGCGGTGGCGGTGAATCGTCGCTGTCGTCGCGCCCGGTCATCCGCCCCGCGACGCGCGCCGCCGCGGCGAGCGGGAACAGCAGCGAGTTGAAGTAGCGCAACCCGTTCGAGCGGAGCCCGGCATCACCGATCGCCTTGGCCAGCGTCGCCTTGGAATACCGCCGGTGATGGTGGTTGACCACATCGTGCGCGCTCCACATCCAGCGGTGCGCGGGGACGGTGACGAGGATCTTGCCACCCGGCTTGAGGCACGCCGCCATCGCGCGGAGGGCTGCCACGTCGTCCTCGATATGCTCGACCACGTCGAGGACCGCGATCAGGTCATACGCCCCGCGCTCGATCCCCGGCAGGTCGGGGAGCGGCGCGTTGCTGACCGGACGCCCCAGCCGTTCGGCCGCGATCTCGCGCGCGGCGGGGTCGATCTCGATCGCCTCGACGCTGCCGAACGCCGCGAGCATCGGGAGATTGTGCCCGGTCCCGCAACCGATCTCGAGGATCCGCGCATCCTTGGGCAGACCGCCCTCGCGGGTCAGATAGTCGGCAAGGATATCGCGCCGCGCGCGATACCACCAATGCGTCGAATCATGTGCCGCCATGCGGTCGTAGACGATTCTATCCACGCTCAGCCCTATCCCCGGTTGGAGCGAACCCGCTCATTTGAAAACCAATTGGCGGTTGAGGAAGAAGGTCAGCGCAGTCGCCAGCAGGATCGCGGGCAACAACGGCGCCCATGCAGGATACCCGAGGACCGCTGTACCGAACCAGGTGATCGCCGCGTTGAGCGCCATCCCCGACGCCTGCACCATGACGAACTGCACTTGCTGCTTCGCGCCCGGATCGCGCGTGCCGTGCCCCTTGAAGCTCCACCGGCTGTGCAGGAAATACCCCGCCGCCACCGCCACCAGAAACGCGAACGGAACCGCATAGACCGCGTGCTGACGATCGAACACGTACAGCGACAACGGCAGATAGACCGCGCTGTAGATGACGGTGGACAGCCCGCCTGCAACACCGAAGCGGATGATCTGCCCGAGCAGCCCGCTTTCGCGTAAGTTCTGGATCTGTCTGTTGAGTGCCGTCACGGTCGCTTGCCCTTTACGCGTGCCGCACTAGAGGGCGTTCTCGTTCTAGGAAAGCCTTTTGGATGGAAGACGCTACGCTGGCAGGCACGCTCAAGCGCGATTGGGTTCGGCTGAGCCTGCTCGCCTGGGGGCTGATCGTCCTTTATCACGTCATCAACCGCTGGACCGGGATCCATTTCCTCCAGCTCGGCGACACCGACGACAACATGCGGCTGATGCAGGTCCGTGCGTGGCTCGGCGGTCAGGGCTGGTACGACCTGCGGCAATATCGCCTCAATCCGCCGACCGGCTTCGACATCCACTGGAGCCGCATCGTCGATCTCCCGATCGCCGCGCTGATCGTGCTGCTGCGCCCGTTCGTCGGCGTGCGCGAGGCGGAAATGCTCGCTTGCGGGATCGCGCCGTTGCTCCCGCTCGGGATCACGATCCTCGGGCTCGGCGCGACCGTGCGGCGGCTGGTCAGCCCGGTCGCGTGGCCGCTCGCGATCGCGCTGCTCGTCTTCTGCTGCGTCGCGACGATGCTCATGTACATGCCCGAACGGATCGACCACCACGGCTGGCAGCTCGCAATGCTCAGCCTGACGGTGGCGGGGCTGTGCGACCCGCGGGGGCCACGCGGTGGCGCGATCGTCGGGCTGGCGAGCGCTGTGTCGCTCACGATCGGGCTCGAGATGCTCCCTTACGCGGCGATGGCGGGCGCGATTCTCGCGCTCCGCTGGATCTGGGACCGCGACGGCGCGCAACGCCTCAGCGTCTATGCGCTGACGCTCGGCGGGGGCTGCGCGATCGGTTATGCGGCGTTTGCCTCTTATGCCAATGCCGCCTTGCGCTGCGACGCGCTGACCCCGGTTTGGCTGAGCGTGATGGTCGTTGCGGGTGCCTTGCTGTTCGCGATGGCGTGGGCGAACCCGGCGAACCGCTGGGTCCGCCTCGACCTTGCAGTCGTGGCGGGGGTGGTGATCGTCACCGGCTTCGCTTTGGTCTTTCCGCAATGCCTCGGACGGCCCGAACAGGTCTCGCCCGAGCTCGCCGCGAACTGGCTCAACAACGTTCGCGAAGCCAAGCCGATCTACAGCCACCCGTTCCGCACCGCCTTCCCGATCGTCGTGCTGCCGATCGTCGGCGTGATCGGCGCGGCGATCGCGACGTGGCGCGCGCGCGGAACGCCACGCGGTGGGCTGTGGGCACCCGTGCTGCTGTTCGTCACCTTCGCCGCGCTGATGCTGTTGTGGCAGGCGCGCGCCGGGCCGGCGGCGCAGTTGCTCGCAGTGCCGGGGTCGGCTGCGCTGATCTGGTGGCTGGTGCCGGTGATGTTCGCGAGCGGGAACATATTCGTCCGTATATTGGGCACCGCCGCGGTGGTGGTGCTCGCCTCGGGCAGCTTCGCCGGGGCGGTGATGACGCCGATCGACTTGCGCTGGACCGGGCTCAACCTGCGCTACAGCCCGCCCGACCGACCAACCAAGCGCGTCCAGACGATCAACCGCGCGAGCGCCTCCTGCCCGACGATGACCGCGATGACGCCGCTCAACCGCATTCCTGCGCAAACGGTGTTCACCTTCACCGATCTCGGCCCCCGGCTGATCACGCTGACGCACCATAATGCGATCGCGGGACCGTATCATCGTAACGGCGATGCGATCCTCGACGTGCAGCATGCGTTCAAGGGCACGCCGGAGAATTTCCGCGCGATCGCCAAGCGGCACGGCGCGACGCTGTTGCTGGTGTGCCCGAACATGTCGGAGTCGACCAATTACCGCGTGCGCGCACCGAACGGCTTCTATTCCCAGCTCGCGCATCGCAAGGCATTCGACTGGCTCGAGCCGATCGACCTGCCGCGCGGCTCGCCTTTGCGGCTGTTCCGGATCAAGCCGGAGTAAGGGGGCAAGCCAGCGGCAGTGAGTTGCGATGCTCTCTTCCGTACGATAGCCTCCTGCGAATAGCCCGTGGGGGGACCTTATGCCGTGCCGATCCGTAGCAGGTTGCTGTCCGTCGTTGCCGTCTTGGCGGTGCTGACGCCCATGTCGCTCTCCGCAGAACCAGCGGGAAAGATCACCGGCGTCGGTGGCGTCTTCTTCAAGAGCAAGGACCCCAAGGCGCTGATGGCCTGGTATCGCGATGTTCTCGGCATCCCGGTCGAACCCTGGGGCGGGGCAATGCTATCCTATGACGCACCGAAGCATCCGCCCGTGCTGATACTGAACGCCTTCAAGGAAGCGTCAGATTACATGGAGCCATCCAAACGCGACTTCATGCTCAACTTCGCCGTCGATGATCTGTCGGCATTTCTTGATCGATTGAAGGCGAAGGGTGTCATTATTCTTAAGCGCGACGACAGCGATGCCAGCGGCAAGTTCGCATGGATCGTCGATCCCGATGGGACCAAGATCGAGTTCTGGGAACCGAAGGCGGAAGCCGGACCGAAGTAGGCCATTTGCGCAGTCGAACCGCTCAGGCCAGGCTCACCCGCACCCCGTCGATCACGAACTGCACCGCCAGCGCCGCGAGCAGCACGCCGAGCAACCGTGTGATCACCGCCTCGATCTTCGCGCCGAGCACACGCATGATCGGCCCCGCCGCGAGCAACGCGACCAGCGTCAGCAGCAGGATCGTGATCAGCGCAGCCAGCACGACCGCGGAGCGTTCAATCCCCTCGTTGCGGCTCATCAGCAGCATCACCGAGGCGATCGACCCCGGCCCCGCGATCATCGGCATCGCCATCGGGAAGATCGACACGTCCTCGACCTCGGGGTCGCTCGCCACCTTGGCGGCGCGGTCCTCGCGGCGTTCGGTACGCTTCTCGAACACCATCTCCAGCGCGATCAGGAACAGCATGATCCCGCCCGCAATGCGGAACGACGCCAGGCTGATCCCCAGGCCGTGGAGCAAGGCCTCCCCGAACAGCGCGAACACCAGCAGGATGCCCGAGGCGACCAGCACCGCGCGAAACGCCATCGCGCGCGAATGGACCGGCGATGCGCCTGCGGTCAGCCCCGCATAGATCGGTGCGCAGCCGGGGGGATCGATCACCACGAAGAAGGTGATGAGCGAGGAAATATAGAGTTCGATCATCGGCCGCTCTCCGCCTGCGCGCCCCCCGCCTGCGGGAGCGTCACAATGCGCCCTCGTCGAGCACCACACCTTCGCGTCGCGCCGCCGACACCAGGGTATTGCGGAGCAGGCACGCGATCGTCATCGGGCCGACCCCGCCCGGGACCGGCGTCACCGCGCCAGCAACACTCATCGCGCCCGCGAAGTCCACGTCGCCGACGAGCCCCGCTTCGGTCCGGTTGATCCCGACGTCGATCACGGTCGCGCCCGGCTTGAGCCATTCGCCCTTGACCATCTCGGGCCGTCCGACCGCTGCGATCACGATGTCCGCGCGCTTGACCACGCTCGACAGGTCGCGCGTGCGCGAGTGCGCGACGGTGACGGTGCAGCTTTCCGCGATCAGCAATTGCGCCATCGGCTTGCCGACGATGTTCGACCGGCCGATCACCACCGCGTCGAGCCCGGTCAGGTCGCCGAGCGTGTCCTTCAACAGCATTACGCAGCCGAGCGGGGTGCACGGCACGAAGCCCGGCAGGCCCGTCGCAAGCCGTCCGGCATTGACCGGGTGGAACCCGTCGACGTCCTTGTCGGGATCGATCCGCGTCGTCACCGCGCGCTCGTCGATATGGCCGGGGAGCGGCAACTGGACGAGGATCCCGTCGATCGCGGGATCGGCGTTGAGCGTATCGACCAGGTCGAGCAGCGCTTCCTGCGGGACGTCAGCGGGCAGGCGATGCTCGACGCTGATCATTCCCGCGCCTTGCGTCGCCTTGCCTTTGTTACGGACATAGACCGCGGAGGCGGCATCCTCGCCCACCAGCACGACCGCGAGCCCCGGCGCGCGACCGGCGGCCTCGGCGAAGGTCGCGACTTGCGCTGCAACGCGCGTGCGCAGGCCGGCGGCGAACGCCTTGCCGTCGATGATCGTAGCGGTCATGCCGTCAGGTTCCAGCTCAGAGCGGCGCGCCGACGAGCAGATGCGCGTCGTAATTGGTAAGGATGATGCTGATGATCTTGAGCGTCAGCAGCAGCGCGAACGGCGCGAGATCGATCTGCCCGAAATCGGGGAGGATCCGGCGGAACGGGCGATACAGCGGCTCGGTCCCGCGCTCGAGCCCGTTATAGATCGAACGGACGAGCTCATTGTGCGTATTGATGATGTTGAACGAGACGAGCAGCGACAGGACCACCTGAATCAAGACGATCGTCGTGATCGCGCTGATCAGGACCTGCAATATCTGGATGATCGTATGCAAAGCGGCGTCTCCGGGCGTTGAGCTGTGGGATCCTAGCGATATCTCGCAAATGCGAACACCCCCTTAGCGTTTTGCCAAAAACCGTTCGTTTCGTGCTATGCGGAACGCCACCCACCCCCCGCCGTCATGCTGAACTTGTTTCAGCATCCACCGCGCAACAGGCGCGGACCGGACTCGCGGCACGGTTAACCCTGAAACACGTTCAGGGTGACGGCAGACAGGGTAGTGCGAACGTCAGCGGCGAACCAGCGTCCCCGCCCCGCGATCGGTAAAGATCTCCAGCAGCATCGCATGCGGCACGCGACCGTCGAGGATAACCGCAGCACCAACCCCGCTCTCCACCGCATGGACGCACGTCTCGAGCTTGGGGATCATGCCCCCCGAGATCGTCCCGTCGGCGCGCAACCGCGCGACGCTCCCCGGATCGAGGTCGGTGACGAGTTCCTTCTGCTTGTCGAGCACGCCGACCACGTCGGTCAGCATGAACAACCGCTCCGCCCCCAAGGCAGCGGCGATCGCGCCCGCCATCGTGTCGGCGTTGATGTTATAGGTGTGCCCGTCGGTGCCGATCGCGATCGGTGCGATCACCGGGATGATGCCCGCCGCCGAGAGCGTATCGATGATCCGCCGGTCGACCCCCACCGGCGTCCCGACGAAGCCGAGGTCGACGTGCCGCTCGATCCCCTGCAGCGTATCGGGCGTGTCGCGGCCGACCTTGGTCGCGGTGACGAGATTGGCGTCCTTCCCCGAAATGCCGACCGCGCGCCCGCCCGCCTGGCCGATCCAGCCGACGATTTCCTTGTTGATCGAGCCGGCGAGCACCATTTCGGCGATCCGCGCGGTTTCCGCATCGGTCACGCGTAGGCCATCGACGAAGCGCGATTCGACGCCCAAGCGCTTGAGCATCGCGCCGATCTGCGGCCCGCCGCCATGGACGACGACCGGATTGATCCCGACCGCCTTCATCAGCACGACATCCTCGGCGAAGTCGCGCGCGGCTTCGGGGTCGCCCATCGCGTGCCCGCCATATTTCACGACGAAGGTCTTGCCGGCGTAGCGCTGCATATAGGGCAGCGCCTCGACCAGCGTTTCAGCCTTGGCGAGCAGGGCGGGGGCGGGGGAATGATCGGTCATGCCCCGCGCCTTATCGCGTAAGTCAGCCGCGATCCAGCCGCCGCCCGATCCCGACCACCAGATAGATCAACGGCGGCACCAGCACCGCCGACAGTGTCACCTTCGCGAGCATCTGCCCGGCAAGCAGCGCCCCGATCGGGAACACGCCGTAAAAGGCGATCGTCACGAACAGCAACGTATCGACGATCTGGCTGAGGATGCTCGAAATCCCCGCGCGCAGCCACAACAGCCCGCCCTTCTCGTTCCGCTTCAACCAGCTGAAAATGGTGACGTTGAGCGTCTGCGAAATCCCGTAGGCGACGATCCCGCCAAGCCAGATCCGCGGCGTACCGCCCATCATCAGCGCAAACGCATCGCGCCGCGCGGGCTCCATCTCGGGCGCGGCGGGCGCGGCGAGCACCGCGACCGACAGCAAGATCGACGCGATCAGCGGCACGAACCCGATCTGCACCAGCCGGTTGGCGACCGTCCGCCCATGCAGTTCCGCCACCGCGCTCGACACCACGACGAGCAGCAGGAACGCGAAGATCCCGGACTCGACCGCAAGCGGCCCGATCCCGACAAGCGGCCCGAGCAGCGAGATCGGCCCGAGCGAGACCTGCTTGTTACCAAGCACGCCCGCGATGCAGACCATCCCGCCGTAAAAGATCGAAAAAGCAAAAAGCGAACGCGAGATCGCGGGAGCAGGTGTCGTCATCGCACCGGACGCTAGCGGAATGTTGGGAGGAAGGGAATCTGTTCCCGGGGGCCCCGACGCGTTCAAAAAACTGCCGTCATGCTGAACTCGTTTCAGCATCCACCGTCCAACAGGCGTGGTCCGGACTCGCAGAAGGCTGGATCCTGAAACAAGTTCAGGATGACGGTCTGTTTTACAGAACCCACCCACGCTCCACACCCACCACTTTCTCCCCCGCCCCCTAGCCCTATCCGCGTCTGCGTGTATGGTCCCCTCCCGTTGCGCGCCGAAACTGGAGTGCGCGCGAAACTGCGGGGAATACGTGGACAAATTTCCGATCGGCCTCCTGGGTATCGTCGTGATCCTCGGGCTTGCCGTCCTGCTTTCGACCAACCGCCGCGCGATCCGGCTGCGCGTCGTGGGTGCGGCGTTCGCATTGCAGGTGATCATCGCGGTCCTCGTGCTGCACAGCACGATCGGCCGCCAGATGATCGAAGGCATGTCGCGCGGCGTGTGGAACCTGCTTGGCTATGCCAAGGCCGGCACCACGACGATCTTCGGCGGCCTCGCGAGCGACCCGACGTTCGGGACGGCGTTCGCTTTCTCCGCGCTCCCGGTGATCATCTTCTTCGCAGCGCTCGTGTCGATCCTCTACCACCTCGGGATCATGCAGTTCGTGATCCGCTGGGTCGGCGGCGCAATCGAGAAGGTGATCGGCGTGTCCAAGGTGGAAGCGCTGTGCGCCGCCGCCAACATCTTCGTCGGGCAAAGCGAATCGCCGCTGGTGATCCGCCCCTATCTCGCCGGGCTGACCCCGCCGCAGCTGTTCGCGGTGATGACGGTCGGCATGTCGGGCGTCGCGGGGACGATCCTGCTCGCCTACGCCACCTTCCTCGGCCAGGGCGCTTTGCCCTATCTGCTCGCGGCGTCGTTCATGTCGGCGCCGGGCGGGTTGCTGATGGCCAAGATCATCATGCCCGACGAGACGACAGCGCCTGCGGGCGAGCTCGCACTTGGCGACGATCCCGAGGAAGCGGTGCTCCATGTCGCCGAAAAGGCGCTCGAGGAAGAACGCGCCGCCAACATCATCATGGCCGCCGCCAATGGCGCGCAGACCGGCGTGCGGATCGCGGTCGCGGTCGGCGCGATGGTGCTCGCGTTCGTCGGGCTGGTCGCGCTGGCGAACGGGATTCTCGGCGGGATCGGCGGGTGGTTCGGCTATCCCGATCTGAGCTTCCAGGGGATGCTCGGCTTCGTCTTCGCGCCGGTGATGTTCCTGCTCGACATTCCGTGGACCGAAGCGCGCTCGGCGGGCGAATTGTTCGGCCAGAAGATCGTGCTCAACGAATTCGTCGCGTTCATCGATCTCGGCAAGATGCAGAACCTGTCGCCGCACACCACTGCAGTGGTGACGTTCGCGCTGTGTGGCTTCGCCAATTTCTCCTCGATCGCGATCCAGATGGCGTCGGCGGGGAGCTTGGCCCCCAACCAGCGCCCGATGATTGCGAAGCTCGGGTTGCGGGCATTGGCGGCGGGGAGTCTAGCGAACCTCATGTCGGCGGCGCTCGCGGGGTTGCTGATCGGGTAACGCTTCTGGTGTCGCGTTAACGATCGCCCCCCGACATCCGTTCGCCCTGAGCGAAGGCGAAGGGCCGGCGTGTCGCGGGGGGCTTCGACTGCGCTCAGCCCGAACGGATGGCAGGAGTGCAACCGGGTCGGGTGCGGCTAAGCCGGCACCGCATCCCCCTCGCCCCCCTCCGGCCGCCGCGCATACCGCCGCGCGAGGACCGCACAGGCGAACAGCTGCGCCTGATGGAACAGCATCAGCGGCAGCACGATCAGGCTGACCGAATGCCCCGCGAACAGGATCGTCGCCATCGGCAGCCCGCTCGCCATGCTCTTCTTGGACCCGCAGAAGACGAGCGCGATCTGGTCTTCGACAGTGAACCCCAGCCAGCGGCCAAGCGCGGTCGTCACGCACAGGATCACCGCCAGGATCGCAAGGTCGATCGCCAGCACGGCGGCGAGGTCGATCGGCGACAGGCTGGTCCACACCCCCGCCACCACCCCGGCGCTGAACGCGGTATAGACCACCAGCAGGATCGACCCGCGATCGACCACCGAGGTCAGCGTGCGATGCGCGACCAGCCACTTGCCGATCACCGGGCGGGCGACCTGCCCGACAACGAACGGCAACAGGATCTGGAGCGCGATCCCCTCGATCGCGCGCAGCGAAAAGCCGCCCCCCGCCGAATGGAGCAACGCCGCCACCAGCAGCGGGGTCAGCACCACGCCCAGCAGGTTGGAGACCGATGCGCTGCACAAAGCGGCGGGCACGTTGCCGCGCGCGATCGAGGTGAAGGCGATCGAGGACTGCACCGTCGAGGGCAACAGGCACAGATACAGCAGCCCGATTGCGATCCCCTCGGGCAACCACCCGCGCGTCCCCCAATAAGCCGCAAGCCCGATGATCGGGAAAATCACGAAGGTGCTCGCCAGCACGAGCGACTGGAGCCGCCAGTGCGTGATCCCCGCCCACACCGCCGCAGGCGAAAGCCGCGCGCCGTACAGGAAGAACAACAGCCCGACCGCGACCAACACGCTGTCCTCGGCAATGTCCTGCCCGATCCCGCGCGCCGGCAGGACGAACGCGAAGGCGACCGTTGCGATCAGCAACAGCATATAGGCATCGATCGGCAGGCGGCCGAGCAGCGATCGGATAGCGGTCATGCCGGAATCGCTACGCTACGCCCGCGTCATTCTCAATTGTGATGGCACCGATAACGGTTATCCTGATCCGTGATGGACATCACGCGGATCACCCCGGAGCTGTTGCGCGCCTTCCTGACGGTGGTCGAAGCCGGCACGTTCACCCGCGCCGCGCGGACGCTCGGAACGGGCCAGTCGACCGTCAGCCAGCAGATCAAGCGGCTCGAGGCGATCACCGGGCGACGCCTGCTCGCGCGCGACACGCACCGGGTCGCGCTGACGGTCGATGGCGAAGTCCTCGTCGATCATGCACGCCATATCCTAGAAACCTATGCGGCGCTCGATCGACAGTTGTCGGGCGTCCCGCTGCGGGGCCGGTTGCGCTTCGGCGCATCCGAGGATTTCGTGCTGTCCGCGCTGCCCGACGTGCTCGCCAACTTCGCGCGCCGCCATCCCGAAGTCGACATGGTCGTGACCGCGCGGCTGAGCCAGGATCTGTACGACGCCTATGATGCGGGCCAACTCGACATCATCCTCGCCAAGCGCCGCGCGGGTGATCCGCGCGGGGTGACCGCATGGGGCGAGCAAGCCGTATGGATCGCCCGGCCCGACTATCTTCCCGATGCGGAAGCGCCCGTGCCGCTGCTGCTCTACCCCCCGCCGAGCGTCACGCGCGCGATGGCGATTGCCACGCTCGACGCCAGCCGCCGCGCGTGGCGGGTCGCCTTCACCAGCGCGAGCCTCAGCGGCCTCACCGCCGCCGCGCGGGCGGGGCTGGGGATCCTGCCGCATTCGCTCCGTCTGCTCCCGACCGGGCTCGCACGGGTCGGCGCGGACGGCACGCTCCCCGAGCTGCCGCACATGGAGTTCGTCATCATCGGCCCGGGCGGGGGAACCCCGGTGTCCGACGCGCTGACCAAGGCGATCCTGCAATGGGCGAGCGTCGGCTGACCCACCGCATCGGATCGTTGCGTTCCCGCACGACATCGTGATCCCGCGGACCGATCGGCGACATCGGCGCATCGGGAACCCGGCTCCGCGCGCAGTTCCATCAAACCCGGCCTGGCAACGCCCCAACCGCAACCAACACTGCGTTGAAACCATTGGAAATGTGCTGTGCATTTCCGGCTGGACTGCCGCCGTAAAGTTCCACGTGCTTATGTTATCTTTGATGAAAACCGGACCTTTCTGCGGCACGGGCCATTCACCGGGCAGCTATACTCGAACTGAATTACAAGGAATCTGCATGGTCATCGAAGTCGCGCCGGACCCCGTCGTGTGCGCGGATGGCGCGATGCCCGATCGGCTGGCGCTTCCGTTATGGACCCTTGTCGCGCCCGTGCTGGGCCTGCTTGCCGCGCTGCTCGGTGTCGCCAAGATGGGATCGGGCGGGACCGTCGTCGCGGTGGTCGTGCTGATCGCAAGCGTGCTGGCGGCGGTACATCATGCCGAGGTCATCGCGCACAAGGTCGGCGAACCGTTCGGCACGCTGGTGCTGGCCATCGCGGTAACGGTGATCGAAGTCTCGCTGATCGTCTCGCTCATGCTGTCGGATGCCGGCGGCGCGACCGAGCTTGCACGCGACACCGTGTTCGCCGCAATCATGATCATCCTCAACTTCATCATCGGGCTGTGCCTCGTCGCGGGTGCCGCGCGGCATGTCGAACAGCGCTTCACGCTCAGCGGCATGAGCGCCGCGCTCGGCGTGCTCACCGCGATGGCGGTGCTGTCGCTGGTCCTGCCCAATTACACGTCCTCGACCTCCGGGCCGACCTACGCCACGTCGCAACTGGTGTTCGTCGCGGTGGTGTCGCTGATCCTCTACGGCACGTTCATCCTCGTTCAGACCGTCCGGCACCGCGACTACTTCCTGCCCGCCAGCAACGATCAGGACGATCATGCCGCCCCGCCATCCACGCGCGCGACGGGAATCGCGTTCGGCGTGCTGCTGGTCGCGCTCGTCTCGGTCGTGCTGCTCGCCAAGACGCTGTCCCCGACGATCGAGGCCGCCGTACTCGGTGCGGGCTTGCCGCTCGCGGTGGTCGGCGTCGTCATCGCGGCGCTGGTCCTCGCGCCGGAAAGCCTTGCTGCCTATAAGGCCGCCAAGCGCAACCGACTGCAAACCAGCCTGAACCTCGCGCTCGGCTCCGCGCTTGCGACGATCGGGCTGACGATCCCGAGCGTGGCGATCGTATCGCTCGTGCTCGGCCTTCCGCTGTCGCTGGGGATTGACCCCAAGAGCATGACGCTGCTCGCGCTGTCGCTGTTCGTCGCGACACTGTCGCTCGGTACCGGGCGGACCACGGTGTTGCAGGGGGTCGTCCACCTGGTGATCTTCGCGGCCTATCTGTTCACCACGATCGTGCCGTAGTTCCAGCGCGTTCCGGCACGCACTGCACGATTGCGCGGAACGTTTTGCCGCCTCCGGCCTTCCTCCCTTGCTATTGGGAGAGACGGACATGGACGACAACCGCTTGTGGAGCTTCGAGGAAAGCCTCTGGACCGAAGGGCCCGAAAACTACCGCGAAAAGGTCGATGCCGAAGTCGTCATGGTGCTGCCGCGCCCGCCGTTCGTGCTGCAGGGAACCGAGGCAATCGATGCAGTCGCGGATACCCCCGTGTGGGACAGCGCCGAACTGACCGAGCGGACCGTCTCGCGCCCGCAGGAAGGGCTGATCGTGATCGGCTACCACGTCCACGCACAGCGCAGCGACGAGGCGTATGAAGCGCATTGCACCTCGGTCATCCGGCGGCTGGAGCACGAAGTCTGGCGGGTCGTCCAGCACCAGCAGACGCCGGTCCTGACCAAATCGGTCGAGCAGTGAAGCAGGAGGCAGTGATGCGCGACGACACCGCCGTCCAGGTCCGCCAGCGCGAGATCGCGACCGAGCATCTGCTGTTCAAGCTGATGGAATATGTCGAGGACAAGCATCCGGGGCTGCTCGACTATCTCGAGGGGAGCCTGGACCATCTGGGCGACCCCGCAACCGACGCGACGCGCGATGACGAAGGGGTCCGTGGCATCGCGCGGAAGATGATCGTGGGTGCCCGCAAGCAGGGGATGACCTCCGCCGACTGACGCGGAGCGGGGGGCGGTCGCTGTCCTACAGAACGCGATTCTGGTAGGTTCGCCCCCTTCCTTCTTCCCCGGCGCAGGCCGGGGCCCAGTAGAAATGGCCGAGGTGACGAGGCGCAGGTCTTTCGACCTCAACCGTTCCGCTACTGGGCCCCGGCCTGCGCCGGGGAAGCAGTAACCCGCTCTTTGAAACGGCTGACCCTACCGAAACCGATTCCGCCTAACTTTCCCCTAACCTTCCGCGCATCGACGCTACCCCAGCATCGCCTTCTTCAGCTTGGCATGCGCCGAAGCCTTGATCTGGCAGACCCGCGCCGAACCCACGCCAATCACCAGCCCGATCTCCTCGAGGTTCATTTCCTCGACGTAATACAATTGGATAACCAGCGCCTCGCGCTCCGGCAGCGCGCTAATCGCGGCGATCAGCGTGGTCCGTTCCTCGCTCTCCGAAAGCTGCGCGAACGCATCCGGCTCGTCGCTCGCGAACCACGGGCCTTCGTCCGAATACAGATCCTCGATCGGTTCGAGCCGCACCGGCTGCGCGCTCGCATAGTCGATCCGCAACTTCTCGCGGCTGACGCCAAGCCTGACGGCGACCGCCGCCTCATCGGGCGCGCGACCCAGTTCGGTCGTCATCGCCGCGATCGTCTGCGCATATTGCCGCTTGCGCTGCATCGCGCCGCGCGTGAGCGTCGCCGAACGCCGCAGCGCATCGATCATCGCGCCGCGCACGCGCGTCATGAGGTACTGCTCGAACGTCACCTGCCCGCGCTCCTCGAACGCGCCCGCCGCCTCGACCAGCGCGACCAGCCCGATCTGGACGAGATCCTCGACCTCGACCGAGGAGGACATGCTGCCATGGACATGCCACGCGATCCGCCGGACCAGCGGCAAATGCTTCTTCGCCAGCAGTTTGAGGTCGGGCGCGGCGGCGGTGCGGCCATAGACCAGGGGCTGCGCGTCGCTGAAGGCGGTGGGCGAAAGCTGCATCATGCTGGGAGCGCTCCGGGGGCGCCGATCACGGCGACGACTTCGACGGCTTTTTCTTCCGGCACTTCAAAGAAGCTCATCACCGGAATGTCGGGCAGGCAGGTCTTGACCAGCTTGCGGATCGCGACGCGGATCGCGGGCTGGACGA
>Ga0265798_10001260_pt1 | contig 39911 bp, 29 predicted proteins | sample P3T30metagenome_FD_192430 | JGI IMG/M metagenome (GOLD analysis project Ga0265798, IMG submission 192430) | Plant litter microbial communities from East Loma Ridge, Irvine, California - P3 T30 | ecosystem: Environmental > Terrestrial > Plant litter > Unclassified | place: USA: California...
AATCGTAAAAGCCGCGTCTACTACTGCGGAGCTCGGCTCGGGTCGAGGGCGCCGAGCTGCTGGTTAACGGTGGCACGGATCGATTCCTCGTCATCGACCAGCCGCTCCAACGGCGTGCGGAAGGCGAGAGCGCTGATGCTGACGGCGCCGATGGCACTGAGATCGGAGTCCAGACGCACCGGCACTGCAATGCAATTGATGCCGATCTCGTTTTCCTGATCGTCTACCGCGTAGCCACGCTCGCGCGTCACTTGCAATTCATCCCACAGGGCGGCGACCGACGTAATCGTCTTCGCCGTGCGTCGGGGGAGCTCGTGGGCGCCCAGCCGACTTGCGAGCTCCTCTTCGGAGTCAATGGTCAGGCTAAGGAGCATCTTGCCGACCCCTGTGCGATAGGCGGGGTTGCGGCCGCCGACCTCGGAGGTCAGGCGCACGGACCCGGCCGGCGGATCGACCTTCGCGCGGTACACGACCTCATTGCCATCAAGGACCGCGTAGTGAGCTGTCTCGCCGTAGCGAGCGGCAAGTTCCTCCAGAATCGGTTCTATCCGAAGACCGTCAGGCCGGCTGGCGTAATTTCGGAAAGCGAGCCGCAGAAACTCGTCTCCGAGGACGTAGACGCCGCGCGACATCAACTCAGCGAATCCCGCTCGACGGAGCACAGCAAGCGCACGGTGGACCGTAGACTTCGAACTCTTGAGACGATGGGCCATCTCGTCGAGCGTGATGCCCGACGGGTGACCAGCCAGCTCGGAGAGCGCGGCGAGAACGCGCTCGGCTCCAACTACTCGATCACTGTCATCGATCACAATTTCCCGTTTCCCGGAACGCTATTCCGATCCGTTGCTTTAGGATATCGCGCTACGACCAGCTGGCGTGCATCTTGCTCACGGCGTGATTCAAACGTCTCCGGCAGGTCAAATTCAGGGCCGGAGATCAGTACGTCGCGCGTCCTCCGCTAATGTCGTAGACCGCGCCGGTCGAGAATGAGACCTTGTCCGACGACAGCCAGGCGACTAGCTCCGCAACCTCTTCCGCGGTGCCGGTCCGCTTCATCGGGATGAGATTTGTGATGTGAGCCAACGCCTCTGGCGCGGTCTCCGCGTTCATGGGAGTGGCTATGACGGCGGGGGCGATGGCGTTAACGAGGACGCCGCTGGTCGCCAGCTCCTTACCTGCGGACTTCGTCAAAGCGATGACTGCAGCCTTCGATGCCGAGTAGATCGACAGGTTCGGGTTACCGTCTTTCCCGGCCATGCTGGCGAAATTCACCACGCGTCCCCATCCGCGCTCGACCATTCCGGGGACGAAGGCCCGCATCATGGCGACGGTGCCGAGCACATTGACATCCAAAACTTTCCGCCACTCGTCTGCGGTTGTCGAGACGAGTGGGATCCCCGGTCCGACGATGCCAGCCGAGTTGATCAGGACATCGACGGCACCGATGCGCTCGACAACGTTCGCAAGCGCTGCCTCGTCGGTGATGTCGACGCGGTGGTCGACCTCGCCGGCGACATCGATCGTAACGACTTTCACACCCTCCTGGCGCAAACGCTCGGCGGTGGCGGCTCCGAGCCCGCGGGCTCCTCCTGTGATGACAGCGGTTCTCATCGGTCAGTTCTCCTAGCTCTGTGAGGCGGCTTCGGTGCCGACCTGGATCTTCGGCCCGAAGCCGGAGTCTGTGGGGCGTTCTCCGCGAAGGACAGGGGTCAGCTGGGACAGGTCGACGGTGGCGGCCACGAGCGGCCTCGGATCGACGGCGCCTCTCGCGTAGGCATCAATGGTCCCTGTGAGCCCGGGGGAGGCGCTCAAGATTCCGACGGCGGTGACGTCCTTGAGGGCCAAACTCCGGGTGTCGATGAGGCTCGGGCTTCCCGCGAGACCGACGTACACCACTCGCTTACCGGGCTCGACGAGATCGAGCGCCCTCGCCGGCAGTTGCGGAGCATTGGAGGAATCAATCACGGCGTCCCACTCCGTTTCGGGGAGTTCGTCTTCGGTCCATACCCCGTCGAAGCCGAGGGTCCGGGCGAAGGCGAGGGAGCGATCGCTCCGACCCATCAGATGGACTTCCGCGCCTGCGGCGCGAGCGAACATAGCGACGAGCAGACCGATTGTTCCGGGTCCGAGGACGAGGGCGCGATCGCCCTGGTGAAGCCCGGCGGCCTGGACTGCTCGCAACGCATTGCCTCCGGGCTCGACGAGAGCCCCGAGTGTGTCGTCAACGGAGTCGGGCAGCTCCCGCAAGGACGTGGCGGGGACGGATACCTGTTCGGCAAGCGCGCCGGGCCTGCCGTCGCGGATCCCCAATTCGCCGCGGAATTCGCACACCCACTGCTGTCCGCGCAGGCACCTGTTGCACACCCCACACCCCAGCATGGTGTCGCCAGTCACACGGCGACCGAGCCAGCGCGGGTCCACTCCGGCACCGAGGGCGGAGACCGTTCCCATCCACTCATGCCCGATGCGGATGGGATACGTGGTCACTCCGTCGGCCAGGTACTGCATCTCTCCGGTGAAAAGCTCGATGTCGGTACCGCAGACACCAGCGCGTTGGACGTCGACGACCACGTCGCCGACGTCGGCAATGGGCGGCTCCACGTCCTGGACGCCAGCGTTTCCGGGACCCGTGATCACGAAGGCTCTCATCGCGGCGCGAGCACATTCTGTCGCTGCCGTCCGAGTCCCTCGATGCCGAGCTCCATGACGTCTCCAGGCTGCAACCAGATCGGGGGCTGGAATCCCATGCCGACCCCGGGTGGGGTGCCCGTGTTGATGAGGTCCCCGGGCTCGAGGACCAGGAACTGGCTGAGGTAGTGCACGATGACGTATGGGTCGAAGATCATCGTCGAGGTCGAACCGGTCTGTCGGCGAACGTCGTTCACATCGAGCCACATGTCGAGCGCGCGGACGTCGTCGATCTCATCGGGTGTGACTAGCCACGGCCCGGCGGGGTTGAAGGTCTCGGCGGATTTCCCCTTGCTCCACTGGCCTCCCCGCTCGAGCTGGAAAGCGCGTTCGCTGACATCGTTGACGGTGACGAAGCCTGCGATTGCCTCGCGAGCGTCGTCAATGGAGTCGAGGTAGCTCGTCCGGGTGCCAATGACTATGCCCAGCTCGACCTCCCAATCGGGTTTGGTTGACCCACGGGGGATTCGGACGTCGTCGTGGGGGCCGATCAGGGTGTTCGGGGACTTGGTGAAGAGGATGGGCTCTTCGGGCACCGCTTGACCCGTCTCGGCGGCATGATCGCTGTAGTTGAGACCGATACAGATGATCTGGTGCGGCCGTGCGATCGGGGCGCCGATGCGGACGTCTCCAAGCGCGACGGCCGCACCGGCGGCGATGCGTTCGGAGACGATCGGACGGACGCGGTCGAGTCCGCCGGTGCCGAAGAAGCGCTCGTCGAAGTCGTCGACGACGTCGGAGAGATCGATGTAGGAGTCCTCGGACGCTAGCGCGGCGGGCTTCTCGGATCCAGCGGGGCCGATGCGGAGTAGTTTCATGGTGCTCCTCAGGAGTGGATGGGCGAAGCGGATCGTGAGAACCCAGCCCAGCGGGGTTGGGGGACCCCGACGGGGCCGGGGATCACGGTGAAGACGCGGCCGGAATCCGGGAATGCGGCCAGAGCCTCGTGATCGAGCCCCTGCGTCGCCGTTGTGATGACGAGCGTGTCGAGAAGTGGGCCCGCGAACGCGACACTCGAGGTGTGGGGAGCGGGCACTTCGACGACGGTGACCAGTTCGCCGGTTGGAGAGTAACGGTGCACCTCACCAGCACCCCAGATTGCGACCCAGACGTGGTCGTCGGCGTCGAGAGTTAATCCGTCCGGGTAGCCCTCCTCGAGCTGGACGAAGGTCGAGCGGGGCCCTGCGGATCCGGTCTCGGCGTCATAGTCGCGAACCGAGATCCGCCGACGCAGCGTGTCGACGCTGTACATACGGGATCCATCGATCGTCCACCCCAGGCCGTTCGAAAGGGTGAGGTCAGCATCGAGGTTGCGAACGGACCGGTCGCGGTCGACGATAGATAGTGTCTCGGTGGTCGAGCCGTCGCTGTCCAGGTGAAGGGTGCCGACGACGAAACGTCCCGACGGGTCTACTTTCCCGTCGTTGAGACGTCGCCGATCCCCAGAGGGAATGATGCGCGGCCCAAGCTCGATGCCCCCATTCTGTCGACGAATGAGCACACGTTCACCGGCGGCGACAAGCCACTCGCCGTCCACGCCTATCGCCACGGCACCGACGGTGCCGTGGAATGAGGTGCGGTCGACGATCTTGATCGACCGATCATGACTCAGCTCGCCCGCGAAGACGTGACCGGCGGTGATGTCGACCCACACGACGCGGTCGCTGACCGCATCCCAGACCGGCCCCTCGCCGAGAGTGTGAACGAGGGAGGTTGCGACGACAGCTGTCAACCGACGGAGGGCTCCCACATCGTCGATTGCGAGAATAGCGGCGGGGCCATCCTCTGAGTTGGAGTTCTCCATCTAATGCATTCCCTTCGTGCAAGGCTATGCTAGCCACAGATTCGAACTAATAAACAGCAATTCCAAAGATTGGCAAACGATGGCGTCTGGTCTGAGAAGTTCCGAGTGGTACAGCGGCGGCGACCGTAACGCATACATTCATCGGGCGTGGATGCGCCGCGGGGCCCCCGCTAGCGCCTTTGAAGGGCGTCCGCAGATCGCGATAGCCAACACCGCGTCCGACCTCACGCCGTGCAACTCCCACCTCGACGAAGTCGCCCAAGCAGTGAAGAACGGCGTATACGAAGCGGGAGGGATCCCGCTCAATCTTCCTGTCGTCTCGCTCGGCGAGACCCAGGTCCGTCCCACGGCGATGCTATGGCGGAACATGGCGGCGATGGCCACCGAGGAAATGCTCCGCGCGAACCCGATCGACGGCGTGGTGCTCCTCGGCGGGTGCGACAAGACGATTCCATCCCTCCTGATGGCGGCGGCCTCCGTCGACCTGCCGGCCGTCGTCGTGCCCGGAGGACCCATGATGACTGGGACCTTCCGCGGCCAAGATCTCGGCTGTGGGACCGATGTGTGGCGCTTGAGCGAAGAGGTGCGAGCCGGAGAACTCGGCGAGAAGGACTTCCTCAAATCGGAGTCCTCGATGATCCGCAGCAGGGGTCACTGCAACACGATGGGGACAGCCTCGACTATGGCCCTCGTGGCCGAGGCCCTCGGCACCGTTCTGCCCGGCCTGGCGGGGACACCGGCACCAGATAGCCGCCTGTTAGAGGCGGCTCACGAGACGGGGCGTCTCGCCGTGCAGCTCGTCGCCGATGATCGCCGACCGAGCACGTTCATCACGAAGGCGAGCTTCCACAACGCGATCGTTGCCCTCGCAGCTATCGGCGGATCGACGAACGCCGTCGTCCACCTTCTCGCAATCGCAGGTCGGCTCGGCGTCGACCTCACTATCGACGATTTCGATCGCATCGGGGCTAACGTACCCCTCCTCGTCAACCTCCAACCGGCCGGACGCTACCTCATGGACGATTTCCACCGCGCGGGCGGCTTCCTCGCCGTCCTCAGGGAGGTGCGCGACCTCCTCGATCCCGATGCGCTAACCATCACCGGTCAGCCGCTCGTCGACTACCTCGACGACGCGCGCGTCTGGGACGCGGACGTGATCCTCCCGAGGGAGGCGCCGCTGATTCCACGCGCAGGGATCTCAGTGCTGCGCGGTAGTCTCGCCCCGGGCGGCGCTATCATCAAGCCCGCAGCGGCGTCTCCTCACCTCCTCAAGCACCGCGGACCGGCAGTCGTCTTCCACAGCATCGAGGACTTCCACGCACGCATCGATGACCCCGACCTCGACATCGACGAGAACTCGGTCATGGTGCTGCGCGGTTGCGGCCCGAAAGGCTATCCGGGCATGCCAGAGGTTTCGAACATGCCACTGCCCAAGAAGCTTCTCGAGCGCGGGGTGCGGGACATGGTCCGGATCTGCGACGGGCGGATGAGTGGGACCGCATACGGCACCGTGGTGCTCCACATCACACCCGAGGCCGCTGCCGGCGGCCCCCTCGCGCTCGTCAGGACCGGAGACAGCATCCTCCTCGACGTCCGGGCCGGACGACTCGAGCTCGAGATTTCGGATGAGGAGCTTGCCAAGCGGATTCCAGATGAGCAGACCGTCGCGGCGTACGCTAACCCTCGCAGCGGGTGGGAGCGCCTTTACGTCGATCATGTCCTGCAAGCCGACACAGGCGCCGATCTCGACTTCCTCCGCGGGTCGCGCGGGTCGGCGGTGAGCCGTGAATCGCACTGACCGTCCGACCACTCTCGCGTCAGTATCCGAAGACCTCATCGCTGAGCTAGAGGCGGCCGTGCCCGGCGGAGTCGCCGTCCGAGCCACCGATCGCCTCGCTTCCGCTCACGACGCGTCACACTATCAGCTGACGCCGCAGGCGGTCGTCACCCCATCGAGCGCGCGTCACGTGGCCGACGTGATAGCGGTGAGCCGCCGCCGCCGCGTGCCCCTGACCTTCCGTTCGGGAGGCACAAGCCTCAGCGGCCAGGCGGGATCGTCAGGGATCCTCCTCGACACCCGCAGACACTTCCGTCGTATCGAAGTGCTCGAGGGTGGCGGCCTCGTGCGGACCGGTCCGGGAGCAACCGTGCGTGCCGTGAACACCCGGCTCGCCCGTTACAAGCGCAAACTTGGTCCCGACCCCGCGAGCGAGATCGCTTGCACCATCGGCGGCGTGATCGCCAACAATTCAAGCGGGATGGCGTGCGGGACCACGGACAACACGTACAGGACGCTCGCGTCCGCCGTCCTCGTGCTGCCCAGCGGTACCGTCATCGACACGGCGGACGCGGACGCAGACGCGCAGCTCCACCGTCTGGAGCCTGCGCTCGCGCAGGGGCTGGTAGACCTACGGGACCGAGTGCGATCAAATCCGCGCTCCGTCGAGGCGATCCGCGCGCTCTACTCGATCAAGAACACCATGGGTTACGGGCTCAACTCCTTCCTCGACCACGAGAGCGCCATCGACCTTCTCGCCCACCTGGTGGTCGGGAGCGAGGGGACGCTCGCGTTCGTGGCGGAGGCTGTCTTCCGAACGGTCCGTATCCGCCCATCCGTCGCCACCGGCCTGCTCGTATTCCCCAACCTTGCTGCCGCGACGAGCTCCCTGCCCGCTCTCGTCGCTGCCGGTTTCGCGACGATCGAACTCCTCGACGCCACGAGCCTGCGAGTGGCGCAACGCGATCCCGAAGCCACGACAGATCTGCTCAGCTTGGCCGTCGTCGAGCAGGCTGCTCTCCTCGTGGAGTTCCAGGAGGACACACATGATGATCTCGCCGTGCGACTCGCGCAGGCTGCCGAGGTCCTCGCGACGCTGCCCGTCGCCTCGGATGGTGTACTGAGCACCGATCCAGTCCGGCGTGCTCAGCTGTGGCACATCCGGAAAGGTCTGTACACGCTAGTCGCCGGGGCGCGCCCGTCCGGGACGACGGCTCTCCTCGAGGACATCGCGGTGCCGGTGGCGAGACTATTCGAGACCTGCACCAAACTCATCGAGCTCTTCGAACGCTTCGGTTACCAGGAGAGCGTGATCTTCGGGCACGCCAAAGACGGAAACATTCACTTCATGCTGAATGAGCGGTTCGATGACCCCGTATTACTGCGCCGGTACGAGGCTTTCACCGAGGAAATGGTGAGCCTCGTCCTGTCCAAGGGCGGGACACTCAAGGCCGAACACGGTACTGGCCGGATCATGGCGCCGTTCGTCCGTCGCCAGTACGGCGACGAGCTATACGACGTCATGCGCGAGCTGAAGCGTCTGGTCGATCCGGACGGCCTGCTGAACCCGGGGGTTCTGCTGAACGACGACCCGGACTCTCACGTGCGCAATCTGAAGACCACTCCGACCGTCGAAGATGAAGTCGACCGTTGCGTGGAGTGCGGGTATTGCGAGCCTGTGTGCCCCAGCAAGGACATCACCACGACGCCGCGGGAGCGGATCGTGCTCCGACGAGAAATGGCGCGGGCGAGGGAGGCCGGCGACAGCGCCCTCCTCCGTACCCTGGAGAAGGAGTACGAATACGATGCCGTCGAGACGTGCGCCGTTGATGGAATGTGCCAGACTGCCTGTCCGGTCTTGATTAACACCGGCGACCTGACCCGCCGGCTGCGGGCGGAGGGCACAGATGCGATCAGCCAAGGCGCCTGGACGGTGCTCGCGAAGAACTGGGACGTCGTCGGCCGCGCCGGGGGGCTCGCGCTCTCCGTCGCAAAAAAGGTCCCATCTGCGCTGCCCACCCTGGCCACCACCGCAGCACGAGCCGTACTCGGGCACGACACCGTGCCGCAGTATTCTGCCGAGCTTCCAGGCGGTGGCAGGCGGCGTCCTGTACTCCACTCAGACGAGCCGGTCGCCATCTACTTCTCGAGTTGCACGACGACCATGTTCGAGTCCGAGGGCGGCGACGGTGTCGGAGAATCCTTCGTCCGATTGTGCGAGCGAGCCGGCATCTCGATCTCGACCCCTAGCGACCTCCCCTCCCTGTGCTGTGGCACCCCGTGGAAGTCGAAAGGGCTCACCGACGGGTACACCGAGATGAAGGCTCGTGTTGCCTCCTCACTAGTTCGGGCCACCCGCGGGGGAAAGCTCCCGGTCGTCTGCGATGCATCGTCCTGCACAGAGGGACTCCAGATCCTTCTCGAGGGAGCCGTCGAACTCGGCATCCGCGTGATTGACGCCGTCGCCTTTGTCGACGACGTCGTCCTGCCCCACCTCCCGGCGGCGACGAAGGTGTCCTCGCTCGCCCTGCACCCCACATGCAGCTCGAAGAGACTCGGCATCGACAGCCCACTTTCGCGAGTCGCTGCGGCTGCGGCCAATGACGTGCTAATCGCCGAGGACTGGGGGTGCTGCGCCTTCGCGGGAGACCGTGGCATGCTCCACCCAGAACTCACGGCATCGGCGACCGCATCGGAGGCCGAGGAGGTGCGATGGGCAGCCGCCGAGGCGCACGCCTCCGTCAACCGCACTTGCGAGCTCGGGATGACCCGCGCAACGGGGGAGCCGTACCGCCATGTCCTTCAGGTCTTGGACGACGCAACCCGCGTCTGCTGAAGAAGCCGGACAGTCAGCCGATGAGGTGGCGAAGCAGCTTCATGTAATTTCCCGGAGCGATCCGGACCATCACGTCCGGGAGCCGCGCGCTGAGGCCAATGAGTACCCTCGGCTTCCGCCTTTCGACACCGCGGAGGATGATCTCCGCGGCATCCGACGGCGAGATCGTGAGCGAGCGATTGATGTTGTCGACGCTCTTCTGGGCCTCAGACGGTGAGAGTCGAGCACCAACCCGAGCGTTCGACGCGATCGCGGTCTTGATCCCTCCCGGATGAACGCAGGACACACCCAAATCCCACGCTTCTGCTTCGGCTCGAAGTGACTCGGTGAACCCCCGCAGCGCGAACTTACTGGAGGCGTACGCGGCTTGTCCGGGTGGCGCGAACAGCCCGTAGACGCTCGATACATTCACGAGATGCGAGCCCCGATTCCGCTGGAGCGCCGGCAGGATGTGGTGAGTGAGCGTAACGGCGGCATGAAAATTGATGTCGAACAACCACCGGAAGTCGTGGAGACTCACCTGATCGAACGTGCCGCCCAGCGCCACCCCTGCGCAGTTGATCAACAGGGTCGTGTCCGGATGGTGTTCCGCCAATTCCGCGCCGATTCTGTCGGTACCGCTTGGATCCGACAGGTCTGCGGTGACCGTGGTCACGGAGATGCCCGGGTGTTTGGACTTGAGGTCGTCAGCAACGCGCGTCAGCCCGGCCTCATCGCGGTCAAGCAGCACGAGGTTGCTCCCCCGAGAACCGAGGTCCTTCGAGAGTGCTTCGCCGATTCCGCTGGCTGCGCCTGTGACAATCGCCTTACCTCCGGCGAATCGGTACCGTCTCATGCGATCGCTCCTTCACGGCGAGTAGTGGCGCCTGCACTGTCCCCCAAGAACGCTCGAATCACGGACGCGAACTCGTCTGGTCGTTCGATTTGAGGCATGTGTCCGGTCTCGGCGAAGACATGCGTCTTCGCATGGGGAAGAGAAGCGATCGCTGCTCGCAGATGCCGCGACGGAAGCACACGATCCTCATCGCCCCAGACGACGAGCACGGGGACGTCGAGCTGCGCAACCGTGCGCAGAAGCGATTCGCGCCATGCGCGTCGCACGCCGAAAACGGTACCTAGGTCGTGGGCCATGTCCAGAACAGTCGCCGCGTGTGGGCGACGTTGCGCCAGGGAGAGGGCGTGCGAGATGCGTTCGGGAGTCGCCAATGACTGGTCGTGGAAGATGGACTGAAGCGTTCGGGCGGAGCTCGCGGCCGAAGGCTTGACGAGGAGTGCGCCGAGGGGCCTTACAGCCAGGAGGCGAAGACCGATGGTCACGTCCTTGCCGAAGCCGGCACTGTCAACGAGGACCAGCGACGACACCCTACCCGGGTGCGTCGCTGCGAAGGACATGGCCACGGCACCTCCGAGCGAGTTTCCAACCACCTCCACGGCATCCGTGATGTTGAGCGCATCAAGGAACGCGGGCAGCACACCTGCCAGCTGCTGCAGGGTGACGGGCGAGCTAGGCCGCTCCGAGTACGCGAAGCCCGGGAGGTCGAGGCTGACGACACGATGGCTCGACGAGAGCCGGTCGTGCTGCTCGTTCCAGTCCTCCAGGCTCTGGCCGATGCCGTGCAGAAACAGAAGAGGGCGGCCTTCTCCGGTTACCCGATAACGCAGACGGAGACCGCCTGCAGTTAGGTAGGACACGCCCGGAAGAGGATCGACGTTCCGAGTCGTGTGCGCGGAAGATGAGGGATTGGCTGCATCACTGCACCGCCCGAAGCGCACGTCATCGCTGATTGTGCCTGCCCGAAGCAGAAGGAAGTCCCGAAGATAGTTCTGCCGGAGTCGCCACGGAGTGCGCTGTCCCTGCTTGGGCGCTAGTTCGATGCTTCGCTGAATATAGCCGGCCTGCAGGTCGAGAAGCGGACCGGTTGGTCCCCCGTGGACAACTGACGGCGCCTGAGGGGTGACCGTGACCTCGCCGCGGCGATCCATGCGGCGCAGGATCCGGCCGACGTAACGAGCAACCAAGTCGGCTTTGAGCGTCCACGACGCGTTCGTGTAGCCGATCGTAAAAGCGAAGTTCGGCACACCCTCGAGCATCATGCCCTTGTAGGCGAGGGTCTGGCTAACATCGATGGGACGCTCATCCACGGTGAGCTTGATGCCTCCGAAGATGAGGAGATTCAACCCGGTCGCAGTAACGATGACATCAGCGTCTAAGTGGGCACCGGACGTGAGCTGAATGCCCTCCTCCGTGATCTGCTCGATGCGATCCGTCACGATGTCAGCGGTGCCGCTGGCGATCGCAGCGTAGAGGTCACCGTCGGGGATCGCGCAGAGACGCTGATCCCACGGCTGGTAGGTCGGCGCGAGATGAGTGTCAACCGCGAACCCCGCGGGGAGGTTGGCGATTGCGGCGTCACGAAGAACCGACTTTATGAAATCAGGCCGCCGTCGGCTGAGCTGGTAAGTCACCATTGAGTACGAGATGTTCTTGATCCGGACGAGGCTGTACGCAACCTGCGCCGGAAGCCGCCCACGGAGTCGGTCTGCTAGGCGATCGCTTCGCGGTACCGGTGCCATGTATGTCGGAGAGCGTTGAAGCATGATGACGTGCTCGGCGGTTTCGGCGATTGACGGCACGAGAGTCACCGCGGTCGCTCCGCTGCCGATGATGACGACTCGTTTGTCGGCGTAGTCCAAATTCGCTGGCCAATGCTGGGGATGCACCACCGTGCCCGCGAACTTTTCGATGCCCGCGATCGCAGGTGTATAGCCCTCGTCATAGCGGTAATAGCCCGAGCACACGAAAAGGAACGAGCAGGTGAAGGTCATGGTCACACCGTTATCGAAGGCAAAGACGGACTCCGTCTCGTATTCATCGGCTCCGGTCGATACCGCGGTGACTGTCCACATTGCCGTCCTCGACGACCATTCTGCCGCGACGACTCGGTGATTGGTACGGATCCGGGACCCGAGATTCTCAGCTCGCACCGTGTCATGAATGTATGTGCGGATGGACGCGCCGTCCGCGATGGCCGAACCATCGGTCCAGGGGCGGAACGAGTAACCGAGAGTGAACATGTCGGAGTCGGATCGGACGCCCGGATAGCGAAACAAATCCCACGTGCCACCGATCGCTCCTCGAGACTCGAGAATCAACAGGCTCGTTCCCGGTCGGTCCCGCTGGAGATGGCTGGCGGCCCCAATGCCACTTAAGCCGCCGCCAACAATCAACACGTCATAGTGTTCGGTCATGCTAATCAGTTTAGACGCTACGTCGATACTGTCGACATAGTGTCGAATAAATAGTGCTTGGTACCATTCAGGCATGGCACAACGCGGGCGCAGGACCAGGCGGCCCTCAGGGGACGAGCGTGAAGAGGCAATTCTTCTCGGAGCCGAGCGTTTGATGCAGGAGCGATCGTTTACCTCGTTGTCGATCGAGGATCTCGCCGCAAGTGCTGGGTTGTCCCGGTCGGCATTCTACTTTTACTTCTCCTCCAAGGATGATGTGTTGCTGGCGCTCCTCGACAGGGTGATTAGCGAGGCCAATGAGCGAGTCGCTTTCCTGCCGAGGGAATTCGAGCCAAACCCCGCAGCGGCGTGGCGACGCGTGATCGGCACCTATGTCGAGGTCTTCGCAGCCCATCGAGCAGTGGCCGTCGCGACCCTGACTGCGCGTCTTCACAACGCCCAAATCGATCAGCTGTGGACGTCCTCGATGATCGCGTGGGTCGGTTACACCTCTGAAGCAATCGCGGGGGAGCGGGCACGCGGGGTCGCGCCAGCGGGTGACGACCCTCGCAACCTTGCAATCGCCTTGAACTTGATGAACGAGCGGGTTCTCTCGTCGGTGTTCGTGGGTGAGAGTCCGCTCATCCCGCAGTCCGACGTGCCAGACGTGCTGACCAGCATCTGGCTGCAGAGTATCTACGGCAGTCGTCCGCTCGAGTTGAGGTCGTAGCTCGGCCGAAGGTCTCTCCCTCGGTACCCCGGGAACGGGAATCACATCTCGTTGCGGTGCGCTCGGTCGCCTCGCACCCCTCCGGACGCCCTGGCGCTCGGGAGCGCTGGTCTTAGAAACCGTTCTCGTGTCACCATCCACTGGTTGCGGGCCACGTGACCCTAATGCGCCCGGATCCTGCGTGAGTCGTGACGCCATCCGGGGTGACGATGTCGACGGTGGCTCCGGGGGGTATCTCCGCATCAAGACGACCGTTGTCCCGGGTCCCCTCCCACCGGGATCGGACCTCACCGTAGGGTGTCTGAACCGAAGCCTCCACCCAGTCGAGATGCTCGGTGATGAGGGGCTCGATGCGTATTTGCCGATATCCGGGAGATGCCGGAGCGATGCCGGCGAGTTCTTCTCGAAGCCAGCCAGCGACCGCACCGAACGCGTAGTGATTGTGGCTGGCCCGGGCGCGACCCGCCTCCTCGTACCCCCCATCCCACGTCTCCCATATGGTTGTCGCCCCACGCTCGACTTGCGCCAGCCACGACGGCGTCGTTGTCTGGAGTAGAAGTTCCATCGCAACGTCTGCACGACCGTTCTCTCGCAGCGCGGAAAGCAGGAGCGGAGTGGAGAGAAACCCCGTGCCGAGGTGGGTGTCGGCGTCACGGATCAGCCCCACAAGTCGGTCTACGGCTCGCGGCGTCTCGTCTTCGGAGAGGAGTCCGAACGCCAACGCCCGCACGTAGTCGTCCTGCTTGTCCTCGGCGATGTGCGCACCGCCATCACTCACAAAAGCTGCCCGCCACGCAGCGCGGACGCGGTCGGCAAGCTCGAGATAGCGGATCCGGTCGTAGTCACGGCCGAGGACATGGGCAACGGCCGACAGAGTCCGCGAGGATCGTTCGAAGTACGCCGTCGCCAGGGCGGCCCCACGCAGTGTGCCGTCGAGCATGGCGAACCCCTCACCAGGTCGCAGCCATTCGCCCCAATGGAATCCGCTGTCGAGGATGTACTTCTCGTGCCCACCGAAACGGCGCGCCAGCCACCGCGACGCTCCGGGCCGGCGCGCCGCGCGAGCAAGCCTTCGCACCCACAACTGCATTGATCGGTACTGTCGCTCCAGCGTCGAGGAGTCTCCGTAATACCGGTAGAGATCCCAGGGGGTGAGGACGGCTACGTCTCCCCAACCGACGGAGTTTCCGAGCACTTCCGCGATGACGTGCGTGAGTGGACCAGCATTGCCGGTTCGCTCGCTCGGTATCCACGGCGGGATGTTGCCGTTGGGGCGCTGCTCAAGGGAGACGCTGCGAAGGTACCGGCGAAGGAATGCCTGGCTGTCGACAATGCCTGTCGCGGTCGGCGCGAACACCTGGATGTCGCCCGTCCACCCCGACCTCTCACGGGTGGGGCAGTCCGTGGCCGTGTCGACGAAGTTCGACCGCGTCGACCATAGGACGTTCTGCCACAGCTGGCCCAGGCGCTCGTCAGAGGCCGCGAACGAGCCAGACGTTTCGACATCGGTCGACAGCGCGATTCCTTCAACGTTCTCCGCGGCCAGATCGCCGTCGAGCCCGTCGATCTGGACATAGCGGAAGCCGTGGATGGTGAACCACGGCTGCCACCACTGCTCAGTGCCGTCGAGGACCACCTCGTCACGCTGTTGCCATGGTTTGTCGGGGTTGTGAAGGATCCACTCGACGTCCAGCTCGCCGTCGGGGTCCAGCACCTCGCTGAACGTCATTCGAACCGTCCTGCCGGCTGGACCCGCGACCCGCACCCGGACGATACCGGCGATGTTCTGCCCGAGATCCACGAGCTGGTGTCCCTGAGGCGAGCGCCACACACGAGGTCGGAACGTCGCCACCGCCGTCACGCGTTCCACCTGTTCCGCGATTAACTGCGCGGGAGGCGCAGGGAGGATCCGGACAGGGGGAAGGCGGCGAGGCGCAGTCGTTCCCGACAACCAGTCGTCCTCCTCAACGCGGAGGTCGGCATGCTCGCCATGTTTGGGGTCGGTCTCGGTGATGCGTCCCGGGCCACCTGCCCAGGATGCATCGGAGACGAATATGAGTTCCCGGTCTCCGGACTGGACGACGAGCTGCGTCTTCGCTGCGAGAGTATCCCCGAAGGTGTTCCGACGGTCGAAGATTCCCAGTCGACCACGGTATCGACCATCTCCTACAGCTATCGCCACGACATTCTCGCCGGGACGGAGGGAGTCGGTGACGTCATACATCTGATATTCGATCTCCTTCCCGAAGGGCGTGAAGCGGGGAACGAGCGCGGGGCCCGTGTGATCCACGCCGTTGACGAAGAGGCGGTGCCAACCGAGGGAGCTGACGTAAAGGCGGGCGCGGTCGATCTTCGCCGGGAGCGACGCCGATCCTCGCAGGTAGAGAGCACCAGCGGTGTCGTCTTGCGCTGTCACCCAGTCACCCTTCCACTCGGACGCATCGAGGATCCCCGTCTCGAAGAGCGCCTCACTCGACCACTCCGACCATGCCCCAGACTCATCACGGATACGCACGCGCCAGTGATAGGTCGTGGAGGAGCGAAGGAGCGGGCCGCCGTAGAAGTGACCGAACGGGCGTTCGTCGTCGTTCTCGCCCGAATCCCAGAACGCATCGGCGAGACCATCCCGGCGGACCTGCACCTGCCAGCCGGTCTGCAGAACGCCGATTCGAGACGAACGGAGGTTCCAGGAGAACTCCGGGGTCTTTGTATCGATTCCACGGGGCGAATCTCGGGCATTCACGCGCAGCATGCCGACCGAGACGCCCTCGTCCGAAAGCTTCTGCGTCTCTACTGACCTCGTCGTCATTTCCAGATCCTATCGATCGATTTTTCTTACCAGTAAGTCAATGTCAGTATGATCAGGTGGTGGCCATAGCGCAAGAACGACCTCGAGCGCGGATCATGCGCGCCGCCGTGAGTATTTTCGCGCGTGATGGCTACCGCTCCGGCTCCTTGAACGACGTCGCGGTAGCGGCAGGCCTGTCCCGGCAGAACTTGTTGTACTACTACTCCTCAAAGCAGGAACTTCTGCTGGCCGTTCTGGAAGAGCGCGATGCGGAACTCGATCGAGCCCTGCACTTCGCGGACCCCGAGAGATACGCGACGATGGCCGACTACGTCTCGGATCTTTCTGCGCTGTTGCCGCAGGTCTACGCGGATAGAGAGCTGGTCGCTCTCTATCACCGGCTTGTCGCCGAGGCGGCCGACCCCCTTCATCCGGCCAGGGAGTGGGTTAGCGAACGGCACGAGAGAATCCGGGTTGCATACGAGTCGATAATCCGACGCGCGGTTACCGAGGGCGAGTTTCGAGCGGACATCGACGCGCGCGCCGTGGCGACGGCTCTTCTGGGAGGTATCGAGGGAATCGAATCGCAATGGCTCGTCAACGATGAGGTCGACTGGGCGGCAGCCACTCATATTCTTCGCGCGTTCCTTGCGTCGTGTTCGGCTGGTTGAGTCGTCACCTAATGATCTTCAAGTGGATCGGCCGCTTCGTCCATAGCCGGTGCGTAATCCATCGATAGCACTGTCAAGCATCCGGGCCCACGTGGCTCGAGACTCGTCACCGAGGTCTCCGACTGCGTTCATGAACCAGTGACTCGACGTGACGATGATGCAGTTCATGAGTGCGCCGACGAGTAGATCAACCTCGAGGCGGCTCCACTCCGGGTAGCGGTCCGCGACCTGGTCTGCCAGGTGCAGCGATGTTCGATCAATGATCTGGCGGAGTAGGGCTTCGTGCCGAGGTGATGCCTGATTGTCCCGACCGACCACCGCACCGACAGACACGATCACGTCGGGCAATCTCGTGGCGTGGAGTGACCGAGCGACCTCTTCGAAGACGGCTGCTCGGGATCCATCCGTTGCCGGCGCCGATGTCGTGGCCGCGTCGAATGTCGCCCAGGCACTCTCGAACTGCTCCACACTCGCTGTGACAAGGACATCCAACACCGAGGGGAAGTAGTTGAACACCGTTGCGCGGGAGATGTCAGCCCTCTGCGCAAGCTCTTCGACGGTAAAGGTTGGGCCGCCGCGCTCGGAGGCCAAGGCGGTGGCTGCGTCAAGGATCGCTCGGCGCGAGCGAGCCTTCAACATTTCGCGACGGCCCTGAGGAGGAATGGAAGAACTCATGTAGGAAGTCTAGCGGTCTAACAATAGACGTCGTCTACTTTTAGACATAGTATGACTCGTGAGGGGGCCCTCGCAACGAAAGGCATCATGAGCACGTATAAGCAGTCAGCCGGATCCTTGACTACGCCGGAACGACGGACGGCCGGTCACCGAGGGGACAGGTCGCGATGGGTCTGGACATTCGCCGCCGTTGTTGCGTCCATTCTGGGCGGTCTCGTGGTCCTCCTCGCCGCTGGGAACCTTCTGCCGGCGGCCACCAACATCGTAACTCTTGGGGCTACCATGGCCTGGGCAAGCTTTGCCCCCCACCTCGTGGTCCTGAGCGTCATCGCTGGTCTCCTGTGCATACCTCTCTGGGTGGTCAAGCGGCGTCCCATTCTCCGGAGCATCGCATCGGGGCTCGTGGCTATCGCGCTGGTCTCCTCCGTCGCCATAACGGCTGTACTCGTGAACGCGGCGACGGAGAACGGCGGATCTGTTGATTTGGCCCGTTCTCTGTCGATCACCAATTCTCCCAAGGCCCCAACGGAGATCACGAGCTACCTCACTGCCGACGGCACGCCTCATGAAGCGCGTATCTATGAGCCTGACGGAGGTGCTGAGGACGCGCCCGTGATGATGTACATTCACGGGGGCGGCTGGTACATGGGAACGGCTGAGGAGTCCGAAAGCATGGCCCAGCGGTGGGCGAAGGAGGGCTGGTACGTCGTCAACGTCGACTACAGCCTCGCGGACGCAGAGAATGCGACCTGGGACAAAGCTCCAGCAGATGTCGCGTGCGCCCTCACCTGGACCGACAACCGCGCCACTGAGGCTGGCGCTGACACAGGCCGATTGACCGTCACAGGCGATTCCGCCGGCGGGCATCTGGCAATGCTCCTCGGCTGGTCGGCCGCAGCCGGCGCCGCCGCCTCCTCCTGTCCTGATGCCGGGGATGTCCCCGTGCCCGATGCGGTCGTAGCGGGCTATCCCGTGAGCAATATCGTCGACACTTACGATCGGGGCGCCGCGCCGCTTCCCAGCTTCAACCCGCAAGAGTTCACTCGCTTCTTCCTCGGTGGAGAGCCGGAGGATGTATCCGATCGTGTCCGCGCCGTTTCGCCGTTGACCTACCTGTCGGACGAAACCCCGGCGACCCTCGTCCTGCAACCCGAACGAGACGACTTCATCCCAGCTCAAGGCAACGTGGAGGTGATCGAGGAGGCGCAGCAGGCGGGGGTCGACGCAACGATCGTCTCGGTGCCGTTTGCCTGGCACGGATTCGACGCCACGCTCGACAGCATCGGTGGCCAGATCAAGACCAGCATCACCAGGACCTGGCTCGAGGAGCGAAACCTCGCCCCCTGAGCGCAGCCGATCAGGGTTCGTCGAGGAGTTATGCCCGGCTGACGTGATCTCGAAGGTCACGCGGCAACTTCTCCTTCCTCGTCACCCGGCCGCCTCCCGCGGGAGGCCCTGTCGTCACCCGGGCGTCCGCGCCCGGCACAAGAATCGAAAGGCTTTAGAAAAATGAGCGAGCACACGGTAGCACCCCGACCGGCGCCGGAGCACCGGGCCGATGTCGGCCCCGGGCGGGTCAGATTCGCTAGGGCGCGCACTGTCGCCGCTGTCGTGGCGGCGATCATCGGGGGGTTCATCGCCCTCCTCGCGCTCGGGACCGCATTCGGCCCCGGCGAATTCGTTGGGACCCTGGCGTCCGCCTTCGCGTGGCCCTTCTTCGGTCCGCAATTCGTCGTGCTGAGCGTGATCGCGGGCCTCCTGTGCATCCCTCTCTGGCGGGCGCGCCGTCGACCCGTACTGAGGGGCATCGCGACCAGCCTCGTGGCCATCGCACTGGTCTCCTCGACCGTCATCACCGGCGTGATTGTGAAATCTGCCTACGACAACGGCGGCTCGGTGAACTTCGCCCAAGCGCTCACCCTGTCCACACCCATCGAGGGTCCGGACGAGGTCATGGCCTACGTCACTGTCGACGGCGAACCGCAGCAGGCGCGCGTCTTTGTGCCTGAGGGGGGTGCCTCGGGAGCGCCGGTGATGATGTATATCCACGGTGGCGCCTGGTACATGGGCTCGGCGGAGGCGTCCGATCAGATCGCACGGTCCTTCGCCAGCGCGGGCTTCTACGTCGTTAACATTGACTACCGCCTCACCAACTCCACGCGTGCAACCTGGGACAAAGCGCCCGCGGATGTTGCTTGCGGCCTGGCGTGGACGAGCGAGCGTGCTGCAACCGACGGCGCCGACGCCGATCGGCTCACCGTGGTCGGCGACTCGGCCGGTGGACACCTCTCTATGCTGCTCGGCTGGTCAGCTGCGGACGGAGCTGCAGCGTCCTCATGCCCCGAACGGGGCGACGTTCCTGTCCCCGACGCCGTCGTTGCCTCCTACCCAGTCGCAGACCTGATGTACACGTCTGACAATGGGACGGCACCTCTCGGCGTCGATCCTAAGGTTTTCACGCGGAACTTCCTCGGCGGTTCCCCGGCCGATCAGCCCGAGCGTCTCAGGGCGGTCTCGCCGCTGACCTACGTCTCAGAGAGGACCCCGCCGACTCTCATCGTCCAGCCGGAGCGCGACGACTTCATTCCCGCGGAAGGCAATTACGGAGTGGCCGCCGACGCGCAACGGGCCGGGGCTGACGTCACCGTCGCCCGCGTCCCGTTCGGGTACCACGGCTTCGACGGCCTCCCCGGGAGCATCGGCGGCCAAACACGGAGCAGCATCGTCGTGAGCTGGCTCCAGGGCCTCGGCCTCGCTCCCTGAAGAGCGCCTTCGTGGGGAGGCTCCGTTCCGGATTGACCTCTGAGATCTTTGCCGTTCGGCGACGCCGCGAGGAGAGGACCCTCGCGGTTGCCCTGCCGGGTGCCATCCGTGCCGAGGGCGCCTTCGCCCCTCACCAGCTCGTCTCTCAGCGCGATGGCGGGCGGCGCTTGGCACAATTCATAGACGTCGAAGCGACGACGGATCCAACTACCCATGCATCGGTCCACTCGTACAGCACGCCGAAGAATGCCGGCCAGGAGCGCCCACCGACGCAGCAGCGGCGCGTTCAGGCCGGCAATTCGCGGACGCTGGACGCGCTCATCGCTGAGGTGCGAGGTCGCGCTCCTCCAACCAATTCTGCGTGACGGTGTTCTTCACCTGGCCGCCGAGGCCGCCCTGAGGGGCGTCGAAGGCGTGCCACGCGAAGGGGACCGGGACGATCGTCGCGTCGACACCGGCCTGCGAGGCGGACTCCATCCCGCGATAGTTGCCCTCGGCGGGGATGAAGTCGTCCCGGTCGGGTTGCATGACAAGGGTGGACGGGGTGGCGTCGCCGAGGTAGGTCAACGGCGAAACCGCGCGCAGGCGGTCAGGGTACTCGGTCGGCGTACCGCCGAGGAAGAGGTGAGTGAACTCTTGAGGATCAATCCCCGGAACAGGTGCGACGCCGTGGTCATAGTTGTACTGGAGGTCGATCGCGGGGTAGCTGGCAACGATCGCGTCGGGGACGGGGACTTCGCCCTGGTCAGCGCAGGTGGAGGCTGCAGCGCCGTTGGCGGCGGACCAGCCGAGCAACACGGCCAGGTGGCCACCGGCGGAATCACCCATCACGGTGAGGCGGTCGGTGTCTGCGCCGGCCTCGGCAGCGTGGCGGTCGGTCCAATTCAGCGCGCACGCTAGATCAGCGGGCGCCTTATCCCAGGTGGGCTGCTGCGTGCTGGAGAGACGGTAGTTGACACTGACGACGTACCAGCCCTGTCCGGCCCAGTATTGGGCCGTTGGCTCGGACTCCTCCGCGGAGCCAGTTTCCCAGCCGCCACCGTGGATGTACATCATCACGGGCGCACCGATAGCGCCATCTTCGGGCTGGTAGACGCGTGCCTCTAGGGGCTCACCATCGACAGTGACGTAGGTCGAGATCCGCGTCGCGGGTTCAGTCGGCGAGGCCAGAGCGAGGGCCTGCACGAGGTTTACCGACCCACCGTGGGAGGTGGCGGAGTGGATCAGCGATCCGGTGATGACAGTCGAGGCCACAAGGGCGATTCCCGTGGTTGCCGAAGCGATGGCCCGGAGTACGGGTCGGCGTCTCGCCCGCCAAAGCGGAATGGTCAGCAGGACAGCGCCCAAGCTGACGAGGAACAGGTGTGGGGCTGCACTTGCCCAGACGTACGTGCCGGCCAAAGTCAAAATATTCGACGAAGCCGGGAAGAAGTTCGCGGCCGCAAGCAGCGCGACGAGCGTGCCGAGGGCTGCGGCAACCACGGCTGCCGCAGTCCGTGAGCGGGCGAACCGGGTTCGGCGCTGCCGCGAATCGGTGGGCTGTTGAGTCGAGAGCATGTCTTCCTCGGGTTTTGACGGCCGAACGCCGCATTTATAGACTAGGTCGAAACTTATACGCTATCCATCATATTAATCCGAGCCGACTGCCTTGACCTCGCTTCGCATAGTGATGCGGCGCCCGAATCGGACTGCAAGCGGAGAGATGCAAAACCGCGTCGCGTGGCGAGCCGACTCGGCGGCCCGGCGGCCCGGCGGCCCGGCGGCCCGGCGGCCCGGCGAGATACTCCGACCATAAGAGCCGGAGCTCGTCAATTCGTGTCGGAATCTAAGCGTCGGAGCGCCGGTCGATCCACAGAGGCCAACTGGAATCGGAAGGGCGTCGCGGGATTGCCCTCGCCATTCACCAGGGGAACATGGTAGTAGCCCGTCCAGGCGAAACTGAAGACGGACCGAGGCGGGAACCCTCCCGTGACGATGAGACGGTCGCCCTCGACGCGGAGCCCCCGCACGGCGACGGCGCGGCCGGAGGATGAGCGAACAACGAGAGGAACTTTCCCTCGATCGAGCCGAAGCCCGTCCGCGTTGTCGAACCGCACCTCCACGCCCTCCCGAATCCGCCGCGCCGAAGAGAATCGCGGGGGATCGGCCTCAACGCTCTGCCCATAGATGTGGTGGCGGGCAAGCAGCGCGAGACGCCTGCCGATCGATGCCTTCCGTTTCGGATGGATGTCCCATTGCAGTCCCGCATCGGACGAGCTCGCCATCCACGTATTAGGGATCGTGTCGGCGGCGATCTGCTGCTGGTGACGGAGCGCTGGGTAGGTCTCTCCTTTGGCCGTCAACCACTCGCCGAAAGGGGCGAGCTGCACGAAGAGAAACGGGACCTCGTCGCACCAGAGCGCTCGCCAGCATCGGACCATGGAGCCGAACACCTGCGCGTAGATGTCGGGGTGCGTCACATCGGATTCGCCCTGGTACCAGATCACTCCACGGGTCGCATATGGGGCGATGCGCTTCAACATGAGCTCATAAAGACCGGCCGGCCGGTAGGGGTGGAACGGGCCAATGGTTGGGGGCTTGAGTCGCCGCCCCGCCGCCGCGATTAGTGCCTTTTGGGCCAGTCGAGGGAGCCCGGGGGAGAGGAGCAGGGTCAACAGTGTCCTTTTGAGCGGATCAGTCGTGTCGTTCAGGGGATCGGCGCGGTACGCGGACGACGCGAGATCAAGATCGACACCCTGAAGGGCTGCACGGTACTCGTCGAGCCAAATCCGCCCATCGCCCGACTCGAGACATTCCTCGCTCGTCCAGGCACTCGCTGGGGTGCCGCCCCAATTGCACCCCACAATGCCCACCGGAACACCGAGGGACGCCTGAAGATCGGCGGCGAAGTAGTACCCGACGGCGGAGAAGTAGGGCAGGTCATCCGATGTGCTGGTGCGCCAGAACCCGAAGCGCGAGTAGTCCTTCTCCTCCAGCTGGCCCTCGTAAGAGATCCGCGGGCAGTCGAAGTAGCGGATGTCGGGATTCGGCGGGCCGTTGAGGATACCCCGTCGGTCACCATCGAACGCGAGGAAGTACTCCATGTTCGACTGGCCACCTGCGACCCAAACCTCCCCGATGGCCACATCGGCGAACTCGATCCGCGTGTGTTCGTCGGTCAGGACGAGGCTGAGGCCACGAGCCGCCTCGTGGGGCGGTAATGAGGCCGACCAGGTCCCGTCGGGCGTGATGGTCGTCCGTATCGGATCGTCATCCGCCAGACAGATCTCGACCGTACCGCCGGGGCGCCCACCGCCCCAGACCCGGATCTCCTTCTGTCGCTGGAGAACCATGCGGTCGCCAAACGGAGAACCCGCGGTGAGCGCGGCCTCCTGCGGAACTCCGGCAGTCACGGGCTCTCCTCTGCGGCATGAGCACCCGGCCGCAGCGAATCGGCCGATCTGCTTCAGAATTTCAACAGTCGGTATACTATACGACATAATGAAATAGCTCGACCGGAGCGTCGCGTCCGTCCCTGAAGGGGTGCGCGAGCACTCCTCCCCGTAACAAAGGAGTTACATATGGCGGCGACAACCCTTTCCGCAAGCTCGGAGCGGCACTCTCGTCACTCCCAAGCCGAGGCCTACCGACTGCGGACCGCGACATGCTGAGCACCGACCGCGTCTTCGAGCTGGTGGTCCCGCTCCTGCGCGGGACAGCGGCGCGAAGGCGTCAAGCGAGGCGCGAGATGTTCTTGTCGGAGACCATTCCTCTCCGGCCAGTAGTGTTCCTAGGCGACAGCATCACGGAGCTGGCGCCTCTTGACGAACTTTTCCCTGACCTCCCGGTTGTGAATAGGGGCATCGGATGGGACACCAGCGTGGACGTCCTCAACCGTCTGGACGAGGCGGTGGTCGATCCCTCGATCGTCTCGCTCCTTATCGGTACTAACGACCTACACACGAGTTGCAGGACCAAGGACCCGGAAGGGATCGCCTCCCGGGTCGGGACGATCGTCGATCACATCCGCACGACGGCACCGGGCGCGCTCGTCCTGGTGAACGGCATTCTCCCCCGCACCTCGCTTTACGCTCCCCGGCTGCGGGCGCTGAATGCGCAGTTCCGGGACATCGCGGAGCGCAGCGGAAGCACCTACGTAGATGCCTGGCCCGCTCTTGCGGTCCGGGACGGCTCGTTGCGAACGGAGTTCACCTCGGACAATCTCCATCTGACTCCCGCCGGATACGCGGCCTGGGGTGACATCCTGCGGCCGCTACTGAAGCGGCCAGCAGCGTGAGTGCTCCCACCCGCCCCCGGGGTGCCGCTGCGGGCGGCGAGGGGGACGCGTGGATGGTTTACCGAGGCGCAACGAGGCGCACGCGATGCAAGACCTTCTGGCATTATTCCAGTTATGCGTATAGCATCCCACCTATTGGGATTAGCTGACTTCGAGTCGACTCGCCCATTCGATGCAGTGAGGCACGCCATCCAGACAAGGAGATCCGCAACAATGACGGAAACGATTGGGGCGTCGCAGACCCGCACCCCCGCCTTCATCAGCGCCGGCGAGCCGTCGACACCCAATGCGCCCGCGGTATATTTCCGCAAAGAGTTCGTGGTCGAGCCGGGACTCGTCAGCGCCACGCTCAAGATCACCGCCCTCGGGATCGTCGTACCCTCGCTCAACGGAGTCCGCGTGGGCGACGAAGTACTGGCACCTGGTTGGACGTCCTACGCGAACCGCCTCCTCGTCAGCAGTCACGATCTGACCGAATCGGTCAGGATGGGCCCCAACGCTCTGGGCGCTGTCGTCGGCGAAGGCTGGGCGATCGGCCCGCTCTCCTGGGAGCTGACACGCGCGATCTGGGCAGACCGTCCAGCACTCTGGGTCCGTCTCGAGCTGACCTACGAGGACCGCACCGTGATCGTCGGCTCCGACGAATCGTTCCGTATCGGGACCGGGGCCGTCCAAGCCAATGGCATCTACGCCGGCGAGGATTACGACGCCCGTCTCGAGCCGGCCGGTTGGGACTCGCCCGGTTTCGACGACACTAGTTGGGATCCCGCGCAGTCGTTCGAGTGGGATCTCGGCACTCTCGACGAGGACGCACCACCGCCGATTCGCCGCATCGAGGAGATCGCACCCGTCTCCATCACCACCAGTCTTGCCGGCACGACCATCGTCGACTTCGGACAGATCCTTACTGGGTGGGTGCGACTCTCGGTTACCGGTGAAGCGGGGAGGACCATCACCCTCCGTCACGCGGAGCTGCTCGGTCCTGGGGGCGAACCGGAGTACGAGACGCTGCGACTCGCCGCCGCCACCGACCGTTACATCCTGCGCGGCGGGGTCGAGGAATCATGGCAGCCGGAGTTCACCTTCCACGGATTCCGCTACGTCGAGATCGACGGCTGGCCCGGGACGCTGACCGAGGACGCGCTGCGTGCGGTCGTCGTCCACAGCGACATGGCGCCCACAGGCTGGTTCGAGACCTCGGACCCTCTTGTGTCCAAGCTTCACCAGAACACGGTCTGGTCGATGCGAGGCAACTTCGTTGGCATCCCGACCGACTGTCCCCAGCGCGACGAGCGGCTGGGCTGGACCGGCGATATCAACGCGTTCGCCCCCACCGCCGCTTTCCTGTATGACGTCCGCGGTGTCCTTGGATCCTGGTTGAAGGACCTCGCCGCCGAGCAGAAGCAAGCCGGAACGGTCCCCTGGGTCGTCCCGACCGTTCTAGCCGCTCCCTCGACGCCGACTGCCCTGTGGAGCGACGTCGCCGTGAGTCTCCCCTGGGTCCTCTTTCAGGAGTACGGAGACCTCGGCATCCTGCGTGCGAGTTACCACTCCATGGTGTCCTTCATAGACGAGGTCGAAGACACCCTCGACGACGACGGTCTTTGGGGTTCCGGCTTCCAATTCGGTGACTGGCTCGACCCCGATGCGCCGCATAACAACCCGTCGGATGGCAAGACCGACCGATATCTGGTGGCCTCGGCCTACCTGATCAAGACCACCCGGGAAATGGCGGAAACCGCACATCTCCTCGGCGAGCTCGAGGACGAGCGGCGGTTTTGGACACTCCACAATCGCGTCAGGAGGGCCTTCCGCCGAGAATTCGTCGCGGAGTCGGGACGGCTGGTTAACGAGTCCGCGACCGCCTACGCCCTCGCCATCACCTTCGGCATCCTCGACGACGGCCAAAACCAGCGCGCCGGCGATCGTCTCGCTGCGATCGTAGCGAAGTCCGGGTACCGGATCTCCACCGGATTCGCGGGCACGCCCCTCCTGGCCGACGCGCTGACAGTCACCGGTCATCTGGACAAGGCATACCTGCTGCTCCGACAGACCGAATCGCCCTCCTACCTCTATCCCGTGACGATGGGCGCCACAACGATCTGGGAGCGCTGGGACGCTATTCTGCCCGACGGCTCGCTCAACTCCACTGGAATGACCTCGCTCAACCACTACGCCCTCGGCGCCGTCGCCGACTGGCTGCACCGCGTGGTCGGCGGGCTCCAGCGAACCGAGCCGGGCTGGCGGCGATTCCGGGTGGCTCCTCAACCTGGTGGCGAGCTGACCTGGGCGAGAACGGCGCACGAGACCCCCCATGGGCGGGCGGAGATCGAATGGCGAGTGGAGAATGGTGAGATCGCCGTCGAACTGACAGTTCCCGAAGGGACCCGTGCGACTGTCGTGCTACCTCTGCACCCCAAGGCCCTCACCGAAGAGGTCGGCCCCGGGTCGCACTCCTGGCAGTACCCCGACGCTACCAATTACGGCGGACGAGCACTGCTCACCACGAATACTCCTCTCGGACGCATCAGGGAGCATTCTCCGCAGGTCTGGGAGGACTTCCTCGAGGTCATCAGGATTCACTACCCGGGAATCCCCGTCGAGGCGGCCGGCCCACAAATCGACGGCCTTTCGATCGCGGAGACGATGAAGATCCTGCCTACTGGGTTGCCCGGAGTGGAGGAAGCGCTCCAGGCCGTGCTCGACACCGCCAACAACGCGTCCCTGTGAGCGCAGGTGCCTCAGGTCAACTTCCCGAGGCACCACACCCCACCCATTCCGCTCGACAACATCCGAACCTCGAATCACCGCCGCTGACCGGTCCCTTCAAAGGAGAAGACATGAACCAGAAGAATCATCGCCACGCGCCGGGCCCGTGGCGAGTAGGCGTGATCGCGGGGATGGCCTCGTACATCGACGCCGCAGCCATCGTTGGGTTCAGCACCGCGATGGTGATCTATCAGGGCGCGCTCGGGCTCACCCCCGAGCAGGTCGGGCTCGCGTCCGGCGCCCTGACGCTCGGCATCGCGATCGGTGCCGTTACCGGCGGTCGGCTCGGCGATCGTTTCGGACGCCGTCCCGTCTTTACCGCCACCATGGTCGCTATCGTCATCGGCGCGGCCGTCCTCATCTTCGCCGATTCCTTCCAGGTGGTGATCATCGGAGCGATTCTCCTCGGGCTCGCGACCGGGGCCGACCTCCCCGTGTCCCTGTCGACGATCTCCGAGGCCGCGGACGACTCGAATCGCGGCAAGATCTTGAGCTTCTCGAACCTCCTGTGGCTGGTCGGATCCATCGTCTCCGCCGCGATCGGCGTCGTTGTCGGCGAGATGGGTCGTTTCGGCGGCCAGGTGATCTTCGCCCACATCTTGCTGGTGGCATTCGTCGTGATGATTGCGCGTCTGGGGGTGCCAGAATCCGACAGCTGGAAGGCTGCTCGAGACGAGCGGCGCGCAGGTATCTCGTCGGTCCGAGCTGCTCGCTCCGGAGTGCGCGAGCTGCTCCGGCAGCCCTATCTGACGCCGTTCCTCGGCCTCGTCGTCTTCTACTCCTTCACGAACCTCGCCGCGAACACGGGCGGCCAGTTCGGCACTTACCTCCTCGTCAACTTCACGGACGTCAGCATCGCGACCGCAGCACTGGTGGGTCTTCCCGTCCTCCCGCTCGCCGTCATCGGGATCATCTGGTTCATGAAGATCGCGGATACGCCCCGGCGGTTCAGCTACTTCCAAGTGGGGGCGATCCTCTGGATAGTCGGACTGCTGATCCCGGTCATCTTCGGTTACTCCTTCCTGACCTCGTTCATCGCGGGGATCGTCGTGGTCGGCGGATCCGTCTTCGCGTTCGAGGCGATCATGAAGATCTGGACTCAGGAGCAGTTCCCTACACTGCTGCGCACGACGGCGCAGGGCGGGATCATCGCAGTAGCGCGGCTGCTCGCTGCGATCCTTGCCGCCTTCACCCCGTCGATCGCCGCCGTGGGACCGTCCCTGCTGTATGGCCTGCTGGCCTTCTTCGCCACGATCGGTCTCGTCACCGCTTGGGTCGTGTTCAGGACCCGAGACAGGCACAGCGAGTTCGACACGGAGGCGGCTCCGAAAGCACTACAACGAACATTGCACTGACGGCCTATCAGCCACCGATGTGTCGTCTCACGGATCCTGGAATGACAGCCTGGGCTGCTCCCGTGGCTCGGCGGATCGCTTAGAAAATAGACATGGCGGCCCCGCCCGGGGCTGTCCGAGACGCCCGGCGGCTACACCGCCCGGAGGTCGCAAAGCTGTCAACAAAGGAGTTGCACATGAGCCACACGAGCACCAGACCGACACCCCCGACCGAGGAACAACCGGTCGTGGACGTGCACTCGGAGCTCTCCGCGTGACCGCCGACCCCGCATACGCCGGGCCAGCCGTCGCGTACGACCTCACGTCCCACGACAACAGCCCCTCCCGATATGGCTGGCACGCGTTCACTGACGGATGGAGCTTCGAGAAGCCGGGCGCTGAGCCGACCGCCGTCGAGGTCCCTCACGACGCGATGATCTCGGAAACCCGCAGGCCGGACGCGCCGAGTGGTTACAACGGGGCGTACTTCTCCGGCGGCCGGTACGTGTATCGCAAGCGTTGGACTATGAGCGGTGTTGAGCCCGAGGAGCGCGTGCTCCTGCGTTTTGATGGAATCTCGCGCGTCTCCACCATCACGGTCAACGGCACTCGGGTGAGCGCCTCCTCCAACGCCTACCGAGAGCTCGAGGTCGACATCTCCGACGTACGGCGACTCGGCGAAGACGACGAGAACGAGATCGAGATCGTTGCGGACACGAGTGAGCAGCCCAGCGGCCGCTGGTATCTCGGCTCGGGTCTGCACCGCCCGGTTTCGTTGCAGGTGCGCGGACCGATCACCCTCGGAACGAACGGAGTGCAGATCCGCACCACCGGCATCACCGATCCGGCATCGGTCGAGGTCAATGTCGCGTTCGCGAATAGCCAGCGGGACGCGGTCCGCATCGACGTAGAGATCGTGGACACCCAGCGCGGGTTATTAGCGGCTCATGCGCACGCAACGACCGACGGCACCTCGTCGACGCTTCCCCTAGAAATCGTCCACCCTCGGCTGTGGTCGGCGGACGAGCCCCATCTATACACCTGCCGCGTCGTCCTCCGCGTCGGCGACAAAGTCGTCGATGCGGAGGAGCATCGGATCGGGCTGCGAACTATCGCGCTCGATGCCCAGCGCGGACTCCTCGTCAACGACGAGCCGGTCCTTCTGCGCGGAGCGAACGTTCACCACGACAACGGCGTTATCGGCTCCGTCGCGCTTCACGCCGCCGAGGCACGCCGAGCCCGAATCCTCAAGGAGAACGGATTCAACGCGATCCGGAGTGCTCACAACCCGCTCTCGCGCGCCATGCTCGACGCCTGCGACGAGGTCGGACTCTACGCAATCGACGAGACAACAGACGTGTGGTGGAATCCGAAGACACCCTTTGACGATTCAAGCCGCTTCATGGAGGACTGGCGTGCGGACCTGGCGGCGATGACTCTGCGCGACCGCAACCGGGCGAGTGTGATCATGATTTCCATCAGTAACGAGAACAGCGAGACCATGTCGCGCGCCGGCATTGAGCTCGCCCGCTTGATGCGTGACCTCGTCCACGCCCTCGACGGGACTCGGCCCGTCACAGCGGGTGTCAACCTAACGCTCAACGCGCTCGGAAAGAAGGACGCTCAGCCGCCGACGGGCGGCGCGAGCGCGCCGGCCCCGAAGAGCAGCACAGCCTTTAACATCTCGATGCAATTCGCGGGACCCATGATGAAGGCTGTCGCTGTAACTCCCTTCGCCGACCATGCGACGAGGGGAATCTTCGACGTTCTCGATGTCGCGGGATACAACTACGGCGCTAATCGGTGGCGGAAGGACGCGAAGTCGCACCCCGCCCGGATCGTCCTCGGCACCGAGGACAAGCCAGGCGACATCGCGGCGGTCTGGCGTCTCGTCGAAAGTCTGCCGAACGTGATCGGCGACTTCATCTGGGCGGGGTGGGACTACCTGGGTGAAGTCGGCATTGGCCACTGGGAATACGGGACTCGCTTCGCTTGGCTGATGAAGGCGTATCCGCATCTCACCAGCGGATCCGGCTCGATCGACATTACAGGCGTCCCCGGAGCAGGGGCGTTGCTTTCCCAAGCCGCGTGGGGCACCGAGCGGCGACCGCAGATAGCGGTCCGTCCCCTGGACGTCTCCGGGAAGCCCATGGCGAAAGCGGCCTGGCGTGCGAGCGACGCCATAACCAGTTGGTCCTGGCAGGGCCGTAGCGGTGAGCGGGCCCATGTCGAGGTCTACTCACCCTCCGAAGAGGTGGACCTCCTGCTGAACGGTGAGAAGATCGGCACCCGGAAGGCGGGGGCTGCCAACGGCTTCCTGGCTCGTTTCCAGGTGCCCTACCGTCCGGGAGAGCTGGTCGCGGTGGGGCGGAGCTCCGGCGCCCGACCCCTGGAGACTCGACTGCAGTCAGCCAGTGGGCCACTCAAGCTCGTCCTGCACGTCGACCGCGCCACGTTCGCCGCGAACGGAGGAGACCTAGCCTACGTGAGCATCGAGATCGCCGACGCGGACGGCATCGTCGAGTCGCTTGCGGACGATCTCGTCACTCTTTCGATCGACGGCCCCGCAACTCTTGCCGGCTTCGGCAGTGGCGCGCCGGCGACCGAGGAATCCTTCGCCGACAACCGGCACCGGACATATTATGGCCGCGCTCTCGCCGTCCTTCGCGCGACCCGTGATCCCGGCGTCGTCACGATGAAGGCTACGTCACCCCGCCACGGCAGCGTCGCCACCGAGATCCTCTTCTCCTGACGCGGCCACCGCGCGGTCTCGGAGTCAATGTCACGGTAGGCAGGAGCCTCCGCGGAGCACGTGGTCACACCCAGCCCTCGCCGGGTGCGACCACGTGCGCGACGGGAGCTTCGGCTCAGCCCCGGAGAAGGGTAATCTTCGCGCCTCCCACATGAGTGACCGGCAGATTCTGCAATCGCTCGTCTCCGTTGAGGACCCGGCCGGGGGCAACGACCCCGTCGCGCACAACAAGCTCCTGAACCTCGTCCACCTCGCAGCCGCCTTGCGTCGCGAAATCGAGGATCAAACCCTGCCCAACCGCGACGATGGTGTCATCGGACTGGCTCCAGATCAGAGCAAACGGCCTCCGCTCGCCCTCGACAGGGATCAGCGTCCCGGGAACGGTCTCGTCCGGCACGGGCAGCTCTCCCTCTGGCATTACGACCCCCGCGTCGAGGGCAATGTGGCGGAAAAGAGGTAATGCCGCACGCGCTGTTATGCGCACGCCACCGACCGTAACCTCCGCATCTCCGACACCCGGATCGAGAACGACGGCGGCAAGAGTACCGTCTGCTCGCGCACGGAGGATCTCTGATTCCAGCCCCGTCAGGAAGGCCAGAGTCAACGCAAGCTGGCCGTGCGGATTCAAGTCGTCGATACCGAAGACCGACCAGCCGACCGCACCATACGTTCCGATGGCGCGTACGAGCTCGCCGGCACTCGGCCGGCACTCCGGGATGAAGAAGGGATGACCGCTTACGGAGTAGGTTCGCATGACGGAATCTGCATCCTGGCCGTAGATATCTGGAGCGAGCAGGGCGAGGGCTGGCGCGGCCGCTCTCCAGACATCGAGTACGCGGGACGCCGGCCCGCCCGAAGGGTACTGCCCCGGCTCCTCCATCCCAGGCTGTGGTCCCAGCCACGCATTAGCGAACATCGGGACGTTCAGGAATTTACGCCCGTGCGACGCGAGAGCATCCACGAAGCGTCCGATGCCCCAGGCCATGAACACTTCTTCAGCGGAGGAGTCCTCTCCGAGAACGGCCGACCAGGTTCCGTTTCGAGGGGCCCCGTGCGCTTCCCACAGGCGGCGCGCCAGGGAGCCGAGCGGAGCGGTTCGGAGGTGTGTCATCAACTCGACAGGGACCTCGGCGTTCCACACCGCTTCGGCCTCCGAAGATCGATCGCGACTGTCTCCGAGGATCCCAGTTTCGTTCTCGACCTGGATCATGGAGACCAGGCCGGCACGGTCCACCTGGGCGACATGCCGCACCAAGTGCTCGAACGCCTTCTTTTCCACCGAAAGGAGCTCCGGACTGAACGCGGTCAAAACCGGGACAGGAGTCGCGCCCTCGTAGGTCATAGGTCGCCGACCCCCGGGACCGAGGACGGCCCTCGGGAATCGCTCGCGGTCGGCCCTCACCCAACGCGGAGCGTAGGTCGACGTCGCGTTCTTCCACGAGCCGAACCACAGCAGCACGAGCGTCAGCCCAAACTCGTTCGCCGTCTCGAGCATCGTGTCGAGCAGTGACACGTCGAACGACCCCTCCACGGGCTCGAACTGTGCCCAGCTCACGGGCGCGATAACGACGTTCGCATTGACCGCTCGCGCGTGGGCGAATGATGTCGCGATCGCTTCGGACGATGAAGCCGACGAGTTGTGCACCTGGCCACCAAGGAGCAGGCGCGGACTCCCCGTTCGTGTCAGCTCCCACGTGTGTTCCTTTGTCAGACTCCAGTGATGGGTGCGTTCGGTGCCAGGCATGGCTGCCTTCCTGTTTGTCGGGGTGCGATCGGATGTCCCTGTGTCAATGAGGCCGCGCGCTGCGCGCTACTCAAGTTTCGTTAATCGAAATATTATTGCTAATGCCAGAAATTTGGCCGGCGGCTAATCTGTGGCAATCGCTACCTATACCGCACGACACTGCTTGGCTCAGCCATTGCTCCGTGGAGTTTGTCGACCCACCGCCGGCCCGTCCCCTCGGAGATCGAATGGGCTAGTAACAATTCCTATTGTCATAATTGCATTCAGACAGTCTGAATTAATGCGTTCACAGCATATTCTCGACGACAACGATTGGCACCCCAATGATGAATCCTGCAATACGCCCGCGGGCGACCGGCGGGAGAGCCGCCAATGCGTGCTCGACCGTCGTCCACAGGGAGACCGGTCCAGCCGTACCCCACCTATCTCCACAGCAGGGTGAAGCGAGACAGACAACCAATTGGGTACTCTCCGATCGTCGTCAGGGGGCCAGCTGATGGGGCGGCGGAACGAGGCCGCGCGCCCGCGGGGGCGGCGTCGATCCCAGCCACGCGCCTTCTGGGACGCCGTGGGAGCACGCATCCTGACGCTGCCGAAGGCCACTCACCGTTACAGGACTATCGAGAACGTATCGATCCCCATGCGGGACGGCGTCGAGTTACTCGCCGATGTCCTCATCCCGCTCGGCGAACCGAAGGGAACGGTGCTTTTTCGTTCGCCCTATGGGTGGTCACCCCTCATCGCAGGCCTCACCGCGAGCATGTACGCGCGCCACGGCTACACAATCGTTCTCGCACGCTGCCGAGGAACGTTCGGTTCTAGCGGTCGACTGGAACCGCTCGTAAACGAAGTGGAAGATGGGGCGGACACGGTCGCATGGCTGAGGCGTCAGCCTTGGTTCACCGGGAGCTTTGCCACCGCAGGAGGTTCATATGCCGGGTGCACCCAGTTCGCCATCCTGACGGACCCGCCGCCTGAACTCATCACCAGTGTCATCCAATGCGCACCGTTCAACCCCGGGCGTCACATCCACCGGGATGGCGCGTTCGCTTTGGACACCTGGTTCGGGTGGACGCTCGCCGTGCTGCGTCAGGAATCGGGCTTCGTGCGATCAGCCGTGGAGGCGTGGCGGGAGCGAAAAAACGATGCTCGCCTCGAACGCGCCCTGCCGCTGGGAAGAGGGGCCGCGGAGGCATTCGGTGCGCGGGCGCCCTGGTATCAAGCTTGGATCTCGCGTCGCGATCCCGTCGACCCATTCTGGGCCAACTACGACTTCAGCGCTTCTTTGGACCGGATCCACGTGCCCGTTCTCTTCCAGGTCGGATGGCAGGACGTCTTCCTAGATCAGGGAGTCGAAGCAGTAGAACACCTGCAGCAACGCGGGGCCGAAGTAACGATGACCGCGGGGCCATGGACACACAAGAGCGCCCCTCTCACTGGCGGGTTCACCGTGAAGGAGACTCTCGAGTGGCTTGATCAGCATTTCGAGCCCTCGAGCGAGCACCGTTCCTCGTCGGTCAGGGCATTCGTAGGCGGGGCTGAGGAGTGGCTAACGCTTCCCTCATGGCCGCCAGCGGCTGAGGAGATCTCTCTCTACCCGCATCCGACAGGAGTCCTCCTCCCCGTCCCCGCTGCCGGGGGTTCCGAAGGCGCGTTCACCTATCAACCCGATGACCCAACTCCTTCCCTTGGCGGCCCCTTGAACAGTGCGAACGCCGGTCGGGTGGATGATTCCGCGCTGGGGATCCGCGACGACGTCCTGGCTTTCACCACCGCACCGCTCGACGCGTCAATACGAGTGATCGGAGCGCCGCGGATCGAGCTCACCCAAGAGCTGTCAAATCCCCACGCGGATGTCTTCGCACGCCTCTCGGTGGTCGACGGCACTGGACGCTCCCGCAACCTGACAGAGGGATTCGTCCGACTGGACCCTGACGCTTCATCCGGCACGCTCGTCCTGGCACTCGACCCGACGGCGCACGAGTTCCGAAAGGGCGAGCGCATCCGCCTCCTCCTCGCCGGCGGGAGCTTCCCCAGGTGGGAGCGCAACATGGGAACGGGGCACGATCCGGCCACGTCGTCCGATCTCGCGCCTTCTCCGCGGGTGATTGATCTGTCGCGATCCCGCCTCGTTCTCCCGTCAGTCCAGTAGGCGCCGTCATCGATCATGATCCGTGTAGTTCCGTTAATGTCAGATTCCACGCCGTTCTGCTCAACTGTTATGTCAAACGACTTCGGCGAGCGAAATCGAGAGCGTCACGCGCTCCACGCGGGCGACATACTTGTCTCGAGGGGGAGCGCCGGTACTGACGCCGCGGGGATGCTTGCCTAGGACGATGGACATGAGGGCCCTGTGTGCTTTCAGATCACGCTCCGTCGCTATCGAGCCACCAACCAGTTAGGTCACACCGCTTGATGCCGCATTGGTGCCTGTGGGCGTATGAATCCGCTGCCTTCCGTGACGTTGCACCGCAGAGTTCATATCGAGAACATTGGAGAACGTAGGACCCGAGCCATGCAGGTACGCCTTCCTAGCCTCGCAGCGCAAGAATCATTGCCCCGGAACTTGAGCCTTTCGCGGCGGCCATCCGAACTCTCAGGACCGAGGCCGCGAGACTTCGAGCTGATCGACCAGCCGTGGTGGCCAATGGTTGGCAATCTTGCGGAGCTGACCGTCGACGCGCTCGTGACACTCAAGAGCGCCGCTCTCCTGAAATCGTATGAAGTTCATCTTGCGCCCGCCGCTATGCCTTGAAAGTAGCCCAATTCACCGGCCTGAACATCCTGACTAGCCGGATGTTCAGCTTAGACAGGGTGCCCCGCTCATTTAGAAATGTGAGTTGCTTTGCACCCTTGCGTCGCCGCGCCGCGGCTCTTCGTTATTGAAATTCTTAAAGACTTGTATTCCGATAATAGTTATTATGTCAACAAGAACGCATCACTGCTGCACAGGCTGCGTCCGCGGGCGATGGTCTCGATGTTTCAACGGCCGAGTCCGCGCAGGTTGGGCGAATTGCTCCTGACGCAGCGTCATGTGATCGGGTGGCATGACAAACTCGACTGGAGGTCGCCCATATGCATCCGTTTTTTGTTCCCCCGCGGCAGGTCATGATCGGTGATGCAGCGTGGTTCGCGGACACGACGCCGCGCGCAATCCGGCACTACGAACACATCGGTGTGCTTCCCGGGCCTGAGCGCGGAAGTGACGGCCGCCGGCGTTACGCACAGGAGGCGATGCTCCGCCTTCTATGGGTGCGCAAGATGGCTGAGGCAGGTATTGCTCTTGATGACATCCGTCGCGCCTTCGAGGAACCGGATAACAGCAGCGACGACGATGATTGGGCCCTGGAGGACATTCTGGTGCGCCTTGACGCCGAGCTCGTGTCGCAAGAACAGGCGCTGCGGCGTAAGCGGGCCGCAGTGGAGCGTATGCGAAGTCGCGGCACCAGGATGGGGTTATTGGATGACCTCGTTGTCGACCGACTCGTCGGTCTTCCGGATGGCGTGCCCCACCAGGGGCACCTAGACGTTCTGATTGTCACCCAGCGCCTACTAGGCCCGCTTGGCGCCGCGATCCATGCAGGGCGCTACGTAGCATTAGCCGCGCGGCCCGATCTGCTGGAGGAGTCTGATCGGCTCGACGCTGCCGAAGAAGCGTTGGACGACACGGTCGCCGTCGACGACCCGCGCATCGCCCGCATAGCGAGGGAACGACACGACTTTGAGAAAGCGCTGGAAGCGTTCATCGACACCACCGACCAGCTAGAAGAAGACAACGCGCTCTTTGCGTCATGGGAGGACTCCGTTGATGAGCATGCAGCCCAGGTAAGAGAGTCCGACAAGCGACCGAGGCGCGGCCTCATGAGCGCTTTCGACGCGATGAGCAAGATGCCCTATGACTTCTCACCCGCTCGCATCCGCTGCATGGAGATAGCCGCAGAAATAGCCGCGAGCGAAGCTGTGCAAACCTAACCGCCCGGGTCCGTTAGATCTCGATACGGTGTGGCGACCTGACGAAAGGTCGCGAGTGTGACATCAGCGACCTCATCACCAACAGCATCAATGCCGCAATCGGGGCCGCGCGCTCACACGAGGCAATCAGACGCGCCCCGCGTCGTGGGGGGGGCCATCCGATTCGGCGGAACAGGAGGAGCATAAGGAGGGGCACCCCGAAACGGACGATCTGATTCACCTCGACCGCCCCGCCGCAGCATTCGTGCTCCCAGTCACCAACACGGACGATGACTTCGGTCACTGGTCGACCCAGGTGAGCTGAAATAGGTTCATTGCTTCTTGGAGCGCTGGATGAGCCGCCGCAAGCGGCTCATCCGTGATGTCAGCGAGTTGGGGCGAAACGAGCGCATGGTCCGGATATTCGAAAATTGCCCACAGTCGCAGATCATCGCCGTGCCTCGAGGAGAACTCAACACCGCTGTAAGCCGGCTGGCCTTCTACCGTCGTCTCGTAGAGATAGCGAGATATGGCTTGCGTGAGAGCGCGCGGTCCAGAGTCTTTCAACGCGGACGTGTCGAAATCAGTAACGCCCAGTCTCCGCGCCGGCCACACCCAGTCAGGCCGTAATGCTGCGACGGCCGCGACGCGCGTCACCTGGACGTAGGCGCCCCGAAGTGTGGCGCTGCCAATCCGCCGGTTCTCGATCCAGTCCGTCGACACACAACCAGGTGGCAGGGTCGGGAACGCGATCTCGTCGACGTTGTCAGATTCGATCTCGTCGAGGCCGTCCGCGACCCTTGGGTCCGGACGGAACTTCGCCAGCACCTCAATAAAGCAAGCTGCTGCGCTTTCAGCTACATAGAGCGTTCGGTACTGTCCTGCAGGGTCATCCCACCGGCCGTCGAAGCGGCCGTCCGTGTTGGCGAACTTCCAGTCCGTCCACTCCCATGGGCTCGGCGCGTAGCCGACCCTCCACACCGTTCCCGGGTCACGGGAGACCGGCAGCCCCTCCCCCGCCACTAGCCGACAGCCGCGAACGCCCGTGCCGCAGCGACCACCTGCGGGCCTGCCACGTCGAGCGGTTCATCACGCAGAAGACGCGCCGGCGCATTATCGTCCAGCTGCGGGTTCATGCCCTGGAACCAGGACTGCACCGTTGCTTTGCCTTCGCGCTCATACAGCAGACCGGCCACATGATAGGCAACTCGAAGCCGCTGGATCACCTCGGCGCCGGGCGCCCGCTCACCGTCCGCCCACTCACGCACTGACCGCGTATTCGAGACATGGCCGATGTATGCAACGAGTTTCGCACCGACGATTTCCCGCAGCCCCGAAACAACGTCGTCAGTTCCAAACCGGACTGAGTCGTTATATGCCTGCAGCCCTGGGCGGGCGGTCGTCTCGCTAGCGATGCTCATAGACTCAGCTTACCGCCGTCACCCGATATTGCACCCAATATTGCACCCTGAAGAACACAATCTACTTGCGCCCGAGCGAGAGGCGTGCGTTACTACAGCCCCGACACGCGCCCTTTTTGAGTCTCGCAACGCATGAGTTCAGAGGCAGGAGCCTTCCAAGGCGCGGGGATAAATATCTGGCATGTGGGTCGCATGGAGCGCCAACATGGCATCTCAAACATCTCAGCAGGCGCCCGCGCTTAAGCGCTGTCGTCACAACCGGAACAGATCCCAGATGGCCTGACGATGCCCTCTATCCGCCTACGGCACCCGACTCGGCGGCAGTAGCATCCGTTGCCTCTTCGCGGAGAAACGCCCGCACTTGATCCCGATAAAGATCGATTCTTGGATCACGGCGAAGAACTGCGGCTATCGGCCAGCGGGCGAGCGCACGGCCTCCTAATTTATCCCGCTCGAGTAGCGATGGAACCATTGCGAACGCTTCATCCACTTGTTCAAGCAAGCAATGCTTCGCGAACGTAAAGAGTTCATCCGCATCCGAAACGTCCCAGGCTTCAATCTCAGCGCGCACCGCGTCGAGCCCATTCAGTTCCCGCTTCACGAGCCACAGATTGACCTCGCCCGTTCGACGGTCTTTTGCGCTCAGGGGCAGACGTTGCCAGAGTTCATACAACGCTTGAGCGAAGGCCCAGCGACTTTCCTGCAGCGCTGCGAAAGACGTGTCTTCGAGAGAAGCGGACACTCGCGTCACATCCTCGGTGAACTTCTTCCATACCCGCACATGCAGGACTAGTCCTACAAGCTCCAATTTTTCGATGGCAGCGCTTACGTAACCCTGCGAGGCATGCAGTTCTTCGTCGTAGGTGGAGTCCTCCACCGCTTCTGCATACCTGCGCGAAGCTCGGGCGTCATTGTGCACGAGGCAGTGTCGACGTTCAAAGATCTCGACAATCTCCTTCCACGGCACCGACATATCTGCCAAGTCAATATTCATGCGCTCAGCGAAGAATTTCTTCCAATCGCCTAAGCTGCCGAACATCAGCTTGGTAACTCGCCTTTCGATTGCGGTGTCAACCGCGTCTTGTATCGAATCCATGTCCTGGAGCTCGCGAAGCGAGAATTCTTTTGCGGCTTCTTTCGGTACGTCACTGAGCGCTGCAGGAGCGCATTGGTAATACAGGCCAGCAAGTTTTGCGAGGTGTGCCTCAAAGCTCGAAACGAGGCTGATGAGCATCGCATCATGGAAGATAGGTTCTCGTTTGGGGCGGTAAGCACGTTTCATGAAATTCAGAATGAATTCAGGGCCCCACGCAGTCTCACCAACGGCTCTCAGCATGCGGTCTAGCAGTTCTAGCGGGCTGAGGCCGCTCTCTGGAGCGTTCTCAAACGCTGGTCGCAGCATCCTCTTCTCATTGTCATCGAGATTGAGTAGAGCGAAAGAGTCGGTTAAGGCGCGCGGACTGTTATCAAGTCCTGAGGCTGCCGGCGTCAATTCAAGATGAGTTTCACGAAGTGCCTCTATAGATTCGAGGTAATCCATTCCAATGAACTGAAAGCGGTCGTCGAGCGAAATCGACGCCGTAACATCTTCATCGGTATTTGCGTTTGCATTTAGGTCTGTATCCGCAATTGCAGCATCGCCCTGAAGACTGCCCGATTCGTTGTCCATGAGGGCAATATATCGCTGGCGAGGCCGGGAGCTGG
>Ga0265798_10001261_pt1 | contig 39826 bp, 39 predicted proteins | sample P3T30metagenome_FD_192430 | JGI IMG/M metagenome (GOLD analysis project Ga0265798, IMG submission 192430) | Plant litter microbial communities from East Loma Ridge, Irvine, California - P3 T30 | ecosystem: Environmental > Terrestrial > Plant litter > Unclassified | place: USA: California...
CCTAATCGACGAGTCCGCAGCCGTAATCCATTTATCCTTATATGCCGCATACCGCTCCGGATCGTAAATGTACATCTTGATCAAGTACTCATAGTAACTGTCCGCGCCACCTATCCAGCCGCCGACCGCATCTTGAAACTCCCCGGTCGTGACGTTTATGCCCATGCCCAGCAGACCGGGAAACGGCTCGGCCTCGGGCGGCGACGGGTTGAAGAGGTATGTTTGCGCTTTGTCGACGAGGGCTGCGTATGTTGTGTTGCCTGTGATGTCGGCGAGGCGCGTCCATTCGAGGACTAGGGTGCCGACTGTAGCGAGGCCGTTGTTCGAGCCGTCATTGCCGCGCGTCGAGAAGTCGAGATTATTCCAGGGTATACCCGTGGGTGTTTCAAAGGCGTACGACAAGTTATTCGCGAGGTTGATGGATTGCGTGAGGAGCGCGTCGACGTCTGTTTTGTTGGTGGCTAGGTGCGCGAGCGGGCCGCTGAGGAGGTCGTAGCCCGAGAGCATGCCTGCGAGGTAGCGGATTGTGGTCTCGAAGAGGGAGACGGAGGAGGAAGTGGTGGAGAAATCGATGGTGGGGATGTAGGATATTATTTGGTTTACGATTTCTTGTTCGTTCATTAGGAGGGCGGTGCTGAGGGCGTCGACGGCGGAGGCGCCCCAGCCGTTGCTGCGAAGATGTTGGTATAAAGCTTGATACTAGATTAGGGAATGAATAACGTACCGTGAGTTAGTACCGAGGTTCGTAGCGGGTTTGAGCTCGTCGTTTGGAAACGCGTACGTGTAGTATCCGTCCCAGCTGATCCTGAAGGTGTCGACAACGGCTTGTGCGCGGTCGACTTGTCGTGCGTTTTGCTGTTTGGCGTTCACATCCTGTCCTGATGGGAGTGCGAAGGCGAAAGGCAGGAGCGCGAGGGCGCCGAGGACGACCATATTCATGCGTGCCATGTTTGGGTATGCTAAAGGGAATGTGCTGTTTGTTGGATGTGCAGCGAGGACACAGATTATATACATACTCCACTACAACAAATGCTGGTCCACCATGTGCGGTACGCCTAGTTAGTTCCCCAATGTTACTGCTCTATGGAACCACCGTACCGCATCGTGCATCCGAAGCCTTTCTCGTAGGCTCCCAACCAAACCTTGATGTTAGCGCGTGGTGTGTCCATGGGGTGCTTGAGACATTCGAGTTATGCTTTCATTTTGGGAAGGTGGTAGGGAAGGCTGCCACAGCGGCGGGTATGACGATGCACCATGTGAACCCTTTGCTTTGCCGATCAGTGAGATTCCAGGTTAGTTCACTGTATGCATGGGTTTGCCTGACCAAGCGCAACTGGCGTCATCAACTTGATCTAAACACTCACGCTGTGCTGTGGCATTGATGTCTCGTTGGGAGCGGAAGGATGGGGTTGTCGTTTTTGGCTCGCTTCAGCGCAAAGTCGAAGGTGTACCACGGTTGAAAACCTCATAGTTCAAAAAATGTGAGGTTTGAGCCCTGGCATCATCGATGGTCTGGCGTCGGTCTGCCAAATGGTGCGCATCACCTTTTCTCAAGTGAACTTGTGGTTGAATGAGCGTTGAACTATCATGTGAAATGAAGAAGAGCAGCCGCACACAGTGTTGAATGCTTCAATGTGCCAAGAGAAGTAAGAAGTGCGGGGTGCAGATGATCGTCGTGAGGCGGCACGCCTCCCGCATCTTGTTTCCACTGCTACCATCGACTCCAAGAACATGAAAGGAGAACACATGATTGTTAGTTTTGTTTTGCTTTGAAGTTGTAGTGGGAAACGCGTGTTCTCCAAGATGTTGATCGGTGTGTTCAATTCTATCGTTAAATACCCTTCAGGCAACCCAGGTAGCTACGATGGCTCGGACCAATCGACCTGCTCCGTGACGGGGCCGCCGCCTGATGAATAGCTGACTTTCAGCCTCAATCTGAGCTTAGGTGGCGGGGGCTATGCTGTGTTAGCGAGATCATAAACAGACAGAGAGTGCCGCTTACCCCGTTTACGGATGTGACCCTCATCTGCTGTGTCGCCTCCTGCCCTGCATCAAGATCCGTTGTACTGATCGGTTGCAACTGCAATTTCTGACTCTTTGGGACCGCGGCTTGCAAGTTGACGTTAGACAGCTGACTAAAATTACCTGTGTTTCGGAAACGAGCGAGCAACTGGATGGCATTCGCGTCACGCTTCATCTGGAAAGCGATCTGGAGGTTGTTCTTGTTGTATACTGGATGTGGAGTAGGACCAGAAGCAGCTGGAGCAGCGGAAGGCTGTGACGATGACGGCATACCGCCGAGAAGGTCCATGGAGCCTTCTTGAGGAGGGCGAGACTGCGTAGGGGCTGAAGAGCTGGAAGGGCCTGAGTTGAAGAGGTCCATGATGTTTGCGACGTTCGATTGAGGTCCTGGCGTCGAGGTCTGCGGTGGTGGTGACGACGCTGAAGAGCCACCTCCCATGATCTCCGCAAGAAGATCCTGACTTTGCTGTGAGCCGTTCATACCATTGGTCTCGGTCGATGGACCTGAGTCTCCCATGAGGTCCAGGAGAAGATCTTCAGTGGCAGCCTGCGCCGGTTTCTTCTTCATGATCTTTGAGCTCCGCTTCTTCGTTGCCTCACCTAGCACTCGCTGCTCTTCGCGAATCTCGGGTGCTGGCATCTTCTCCAGAACTCCTCTTCGCACGGAATCCTGTCCAAAGAGGTTGCCATACTCGACTGCCCGTTGTTGGATTTCGACGTCGAGATTGGCGTTGTATCTTTGCAGCAATCTTCGTAGACGTTCAATCTGAGCTGCGTCACTCAGACGGGTTGTCAGCTTCATAGAAGCCGTAACGATGTACTGCTGGACAATGAGACCAGAATAGCTGCTGCCGAGGATGGTCTCGAAGAGATCGACGATGTCGCTCTCCTTGACTTCCTTGACGAGCTCCTCTTCCTCGTACTGTCCACCTCGTAGCAAAGCATCTCCAAACTCTCCGATCACCCAAGAGCCAGCAAGGGTAAGTCCTTCTTGCGTGATGTCGTCCTTCAATGCTGCGAACAACTTTTGTACAGAGTATGTCTGGAGGTCGGGAGTTGTAGCGATCAGGCGAACGAAAGATGACAATATCTGCTCCTTGACGTAGTTGCCAGCCTGGTGTACTTGATTAGCTTATGCTTAAGGATTGAGGAGAAAGTTACACCCACTAGCTTCAACACGCGCAGCATGGTATCGACATGCCATCGCTTGTTGGGCGCAAAACGATCAGCTGCGATACCAATCTGCGAAGTCATTACAGGCTTGAACTCATTGTCGGCGACCTCCAAGAAAGCAAGTAGTTCTCTTATCAGTACGCGCACGTTACTCTCGTTGATCAGTGTGAAACTAAGATCCAGCGCTCGTCTTCGAATACTAATGTCAGGGTCCCGTAAGCAGTCCAAAATCGTGTTCCGATGTCGCTGGACTGCATTTGGCTCGACTGCAACAACCTTGATGAGGGTGTTCAGCGCAACATACCGAATGTTGTTGTCGCGGTTCGACAAGAACTTTCCAAGAATGTTTACACCCAGCACACGCAGTCCGGAATCGGCTTCGATGTCGAGGATTGTGAGCACCGCTTCATAAAGAATGGAGTTTCCGACGTTCTTCGACGAGTCCGTATTGGTAGCGACCTGCAAAGATCAGTATATGGTTGCAAATTCCTAGCTATCGACCCTACCTGAGCCAAAATGTCGTTGATCTGTTCGCTCACTGAGACATCTCCTCGCGCAAGCACCCGGAGAAGCTGCAAGATCTTGCACTGCAGGAAAGGATCCGTGATGCCTGTGACGTCGTGTTCGGGCGCATAGCCGGACGATGACAACCCTTTCAGAATCTTGACCAGGCTTATTACCACTGGCTTGAACAGCTCCCGCACACCATTCTCGTCGTCCTCTGCCTCGTCTGCTTCACACAGGTTATGTACCAGTGTGATTCCACAGAGCAGAACGCCATGGTTCCGGTCTTGCAGCAGCAGTTTGGCCTTCTCCAGAAAGTGTTCCTGCAGATCAGGCACCTTTCGACATATCCTCATGGCGCAGAGGGCGGCTTTTCGGCGGATGTAGGGGTTGGAGCTCGACAGTATCGTCTCGACCTCGGGGAATAGATCGCGGGCCATTTCGACGGAAGCAATGTTTCCAAGCGTGCAGAGCGCCAGGCCGACGATGTATTGATTCGAGTGGTTCAGATCACTGTATAGGCGTCAGCCAATATCTTCCCTTCACGAATCGTGCATACTTCTTCGTAGAGTTTGTGACCAATGTCAGGACTTCCTGATTCTCGTCCAGCAGCAACATTGTCCCAAGGTAGCCTAATCGCTTGTCCGCAAATCGAGGGGAGGCCAGCAGCTTCAGGCACTCAATCTGTCCGAAGTGGGTGCGTTCACCCAGCGTGAAAAGATACAGCAGCTTCGCGACATTGTTTCTCCTGCTCATGTGTGAGAATACGCTCCTCTAGTTCCCATGTCCCTACACACCTCACGTTGGAGTCGTGGCTCTCTTCCCTGAAGCTTGCGCGAATGGCTGCGCTCTCCTTCTGCACCACCGCCCGCTCGTCGGCAATCGTCTTCGCGGCTCGCACATTCCGTATGAATTGCTTCACTGTGTCATCTCAGTATATGCGCATGCCCGGGTCCATGTTCTTGGCATACAGGAAGTCATTGTGGTGGCCTCTGGGACCCCACAGGGGCGGCGCCTTGGACGACGATTGCGGGAGGTCGGGCGTTCTGTATAGTGGGCTGATCTAGAGAAGTGTTGTCCTAGTCGAGAATATGTACACTAACGACTTTTCTGTTGCTGGCGGTGATTCTTTGGGAGTACCTCGAAGCTGGGCGGGCTTACAACGGCCCGTCGTTGATTTCGACAGGGTCGCGCTTTCCCTTGCTTGTCACCAAAGCTTACAGCCGCCTGACTCGCGCTACCGCTGATGTAATGTGATGTAACCACCAGCACCCTTCACGCACCGCGCCGTCACGCCGACATGCTGTTAGTGCAGCACCTAGCTTCTCTCCGTAGACTATACTATGTACACCCCATAATACGAATACTGCCCTGTCCACTTAACTTCACAGCCACTCTGCCTTGCTGTGTTTCAAGGCTCCACGCGATCTCTGACGGGGACCAAGAAACAGTGAACCCAGTCGAGTCGCAGATCCTCACTCTTAGGCTGACCACATCCCTCCCATAAAGCCGCTCCATCCGCGCAAACAAGACAGCATGCACCTGATACACTCTTCATGATGGCCGAATCAACCTCCGTCGACACCAAAGCCCGCAACGGGCACGCGGAGCTCCACTCCCCGCGACCGCGCAAACCGAATCGCATCGACTTGCTCAAACCACAACTGAACGATGAACTGTTCAACAAGGACGGATTGCTTAAGGAGCCTGGGTCTGGCGTATCTAGGTACATCAACATTACGTCTTCCAGCTACCTATATAGCTAACAATCTCAGCGGCCGTACCACACCAATACCTTCAGACGCCCCACCCTCGGTGCAAGCTTCGTCCTCTGCACGACGGGCCATTCGCGCCCAGCAGAAACAGCGCATATTTCCCAGCATCGAATACGTAGATCGTGTATCCCACTTCGACCCAGACAGCGACTACCATGACTTTCGCGGCTTCTTCGTGCTCTTCTGGATAGGATTGGCGATTATGGTCCTTACAACTATGCTCCGAAATATGACGGAGACTGGCTATCCTCTGCAGTTGAAGCAGTGGGGCCTCTTCAAGGAGAAGGTGTTTGAGTTGGGAGCAGTAGACGGCGCCATGGTTGGCAGCACGCTGCTTCTACTGCCACTACAGAAACTCTTCCTACATGACAAGGGCCCATTTCGATGGAGCAAGCTGGGCATAGTCATACAGAGCCTGTACCAGATCTTCTGGCTGACCTTCTGGGTTACCTATCCATTTGTACGCGACTGGAGCTGGACTGCCCAGGTGTTCTTCACATTGCACCTGCTCGCAATCTTCATGAAGATGCACTCATATGCGTATGTCTGACAAGCTATTTCGAGACCCAAACTGACTTTGCAGATTCTACAATGGCCATCTGAGCGAGACCCTGCGCCGACTGAACGAGCTCGACACACCAGACAACGCGAGTAAAGCCGCAGCAGTCAGATACCCGAAACCTCGCACGCATCTGCACGAGATTCCTCAGTCGCCCGGCCAGACGAAGACAACAGACACGAAAGCAGAGGACGTGCGCCAGCTCAGGGAAGACCTGGCTTTCGAACTCGCATCATCCCTCGGCCGCGTCTCATACCCCGAGAACCTTACTATGTACAACTATATCGACTTCGTCTTTTGTCCGACGCTGTGCTACGAACTCGAGTACCCCAGGACCTCTCACATCCGCTGGATGGAAGTCTTTTACAAGACACTCGCTGTGTTTGGCTGCATCTTCCTCATGGTCGTGACCTCAGAGGAATTCATCATTCCGGTGCTCGACGTATCCGCTGAGCGTCTTCGTCACTCGAGCGACGCTCTAGACTTTGTTCTGATAGTTGCAGAGACGGTTGGTCGCTTGCTTTTTCCATTCATGATCACTTTCTTGCTGGTGTTCCTCGTCATCTTTGAGTATGTCCTGGGTGCATTCGCCGAGCTCACGCGTAAGTTTCATATGGTACTACCCGATTTGATTTCTGACGACTTGTAGGCTTCGCAGATCGTCAATTCTACGCAGACTGGTGGAACAGCTGTGACTGGCTCGAGTTCAGCAGGGAATGGAACAAACCAGTCCATCACTTCTTCCGTCGCCACGTCTACTCGGCATCTAAGAACCACATGTCGCGCCCAGTCGCAACGACAATCACCTTCCTCATATCCGCACTCGCGCACGAGCTCGTCATGGGCTGCATCACGAGGAAATTCAGAGGATACGGATTCTTCGCCATGATGCTACAGATGCCCATTGTCATGGTCCAAAGGAGCAAGTGGGTTAGGGGCCGAACGCTGCTCAACAACGTCTTGTTCTGGTGCTCGATGATCTTGGGACTGAGTATGGTGAGTAGCGATATTCGCACACGCATTCAAACTTGGCTGACGATCCCCAGATGTGTGCTCTCTACGTCCTGGTGTAGTCTTGCGACGACTTCCATGTACAGTACTGTATGTCGAGCGACTTTGGCGGTGGGAGTAGTTACATGATACCCTCTCGTTGCTGTATATTTGTTTCTAGACCAAAAATACCGCTGTATCGCAGTACGTGGGGGCGTTCATACCCACCTGCAGGCTGAATAAGTTTATGCTCGCATATTTTTCCAAACATAGACTACTTCCTACGGACGAAATTCTGGATTCTCTGCGTGCAACTTGATTGCTCCCGATTTTCAAGCACGGGAACGGTCGACGGCCGACCCCACGGTTTCGCATGTGTCGCGCAGGGATGCCACGCCACAGATGACGTCGGATCCCAGACAACATTGTGACCAGGCGTGCCGCGTGCCACACTTGCCTGTTATTCGAGAGGGTAGATCTGTGCTCACTAAACATGTTTGTATCTGTCCTCAGGGCTTGTTTCCTATCAATTATAGCCCAACGCTCGTCATGCTGCTGTAAAGCAATGTGATCATCAAGTCGTCACTGCACTAGGCGCGACAGCACGGCTACGCGGAATACAAGCAGCTCAATTCAAGGGAAGCGCGGATACTCGCACATACCCTAGTCATACCTCATCCTTCGCAAACAAAGCTTCCTACTATCTCATCTTGATGCCGTAATCTAGGATCTGATCCATCCCTCTACGAACAAGGCCGTCCAATATGGCGGAACTACACGAGGCGCTAGCTTGCCTTCGTCCCAAGGAATTCAGCGACGTCCCGACCGACGACCTCAAGACCTTCCTGCCAGAGATTCTGTCGAACGCAGAGCTCATCGCCAACTCAGTGCCCCCACCGCCCAATGGCACGCCCTACGAGACCTCGAAGCGCACGCGGACAAGCGCACAGCCAGCGACCAATGCGGCAGACCTCACCATCTCGGATGTACGGCGGCCACCACCAGGCAAAGCACACGAGCAATTGCAGAAGTCATGGGGTAAGCCCGTGAAGTTGGGCGCGAAAGAGGCAGCTACCGGAATGAGCGTGTTCAAAATGGCCGGACACGATAGACACGGTGCGTGGTTTGCGCGGACGGGTGTACATGAGGGACTGGGCTTTTCGAAGTGGGAAGCAGCTATGAAGAGGGAGTTTCCGGAGAGCTTGGAAGTGCAGGGTGGGCCTGGTGAGGGCAATATAAGAGGAATTGGAGGCGACCAGAGGTTGGAGGACATCACTGTGGAGGGCATGGGACAAATGCAGGGTAAGAACACGCTCTCGGGCGGTTGGAGATCTAGGTGGTAGGAGAGGAACTGACAGTAACAGTATACCAACTCTCCGCGCAATTTCCCGGCCCAACTTCTCCCCGCGAATTCATCACACTCCTCATCACTTCAGACACGTGCCTGACCGACGCCTCGAAAGTCGGCGATACAATTCCACGACACTACATGGTCGTCTCAATACCAGTCTCCCATCCCGATGCACCGCTGCGCAGCGGCATGGTCCGCGGCTTCTACGAGTCCATCGAAATGATCCGCGAGATTCCACTCGCAGACGGCGACGCAGAAACGAATCCAGTAGAATGGATCATGGTCACGCGAAGCGATCCGGGAGGCGGCATTCCACGATTCATGGTGGAACGAAATGTGCCCAGCAGTATTGTGCAGGACGCGGTGAAGTTCTTGGACTGGGCGTGTGCGAAGCCTGAAACGGAGGCTGTGGAGAAGGATGACAATGCGCCGCCAAAGTATGATGATGCTCTGGGCGTCGAGAAGAGACCTGATCAGGCGAGAAGGCCGTCGTTCGCGGAGACGAATGGTATGGGTGCTGGAGCGGGCGTTGGGACGAGTATTGCTGAGAGGCCGTCGTCGAGCGTGAGACGGGCGTCGCAGAGAGCTGAGGAGAGTGGGGAGGGGTTCATGGCGCAGATACGTCGTAAGTCATGCTCTCTGTCCAATCTTGTGTGTGTCATCACTTTTTCAATCAATACTAACACACATCCCCTCAGACGCCGCAGAAGCCTACGTCCCAGACGCGATCAACCCGCTCCACCGCACCATATCATCCAGCAGCTCTTCTTCCTCCGCGTCCAGCGACTCCTTCGCCTCAGCCGAAGACTTCACCACCACCACGCGGGACGGCCTCCCAATCGACACCAGCATCCCCACACCCTCCACGCTCTCCCCCTCAGACGCTAACCCCATCGACGACACCCCTCACGGCCGCGAAATGGCCAAAATCGAAGACAAAAAGCGCCTCCTGCGCGAAAAGCTGTCCCAAGAGCAAACCAAGCACGACGCAGCCCTCGCCTCCGAGTCCAACAAGACCGCCAAGGAAATGGAAAAAGCGACGGAGAAACACGTCAAAGAGCGCAAGCGCCAGGAAGACAAATTCGAGAAGGAAATTCGCAAGCTGGAGGAGCGTCGCGAGAAGGAAACGAAGAAATTACTGGCGAAACAGCAGAAGGAGCAGGATAAGAATCAGCTCTTCAAAGCGACAAGGGAGCGCGACGAATATAAACAGCGCGTAGATATTCTCGAGGAGGAGAATAAGCTGCTCAAAGATCAAATGGGGAATTTGCAGAGGGAAAATACGGCGCTTGTGGCGCGGCTGGGGAAATCGGATGTCGGGAAGGAGATTTTGAGGAGCGTGCAGGAGGAGGATTTGGTAGGGAGTGGGAGGAGTAGGGTTAGTTCGAGGGCGAGTAGGAGTTCGGGGAAGAGTGGGGGTGGGGTTGGGAGGAGTAGTACGGATTTGGGGAAGAGTTGATGGGGGAGAGGGGTTGGGTGAGGTTGGCTACTGAGATTGGTATGTTGATGGAAATATCTTTATGCAGTGGGATTGGCAAATTACTTGGATGCCCTGTGCGAAAGTTGTGTGTGTTCTTTTTGCTTTGATGGTTGAGGCGTTCGGTGTGTGATGGAGATGACTCAACGTGTGAGGGTAGACTTCGTATACGGTTGTACACAATAAGTCTTTTGGGAGCGATGGCATCATGTTGGTGAGATATGCTCGCTTTTCGCTCTCCAAAACATCCTGTTTGATTCATGAAACCACATCACAGCATGACCACCATCAACCAGAGCGCCTAGTACCTACATACATACACACAATCTACCGCAGGACAGTGGTTCTAGAATGATGCCCCTACTGATGGTCGAGGCGAATTATACATTCAACAGCTCGAAACGATAACGGCAAACCGCTAAAGACATTCTCACAGCTCCTAAAGCCTGCGCATAGCAATAGATCTCGAGATCTAATTATATTCGTGGGCAAAGCGGCCCACACATCATTCAGGTTGTACATTCTTCGCATCTATCTTACCACCACGGGTATATGCTTAAGTTGAAGTAACTCCGCTTACCCAGCCGTTTTCAGGCGTGCAATACCGTTGAGCAATCTAACATACTAGCGCTGAGGCAATTACCAAGCCGGTGGTACTCACGACACCATCACAGCTCTCGGGTCAGCGTACTCATGGTATGATATGCAAGCTCTGATTCGACTACGGAATCAAGCGGTAGTGTAATATGCATTCGATGTTGGAGTGCAGAGTGTACCCCTCTTCGCCCCACTATTACTAAGATGGCTGCATGTGTGTTGCATTGTTTGGCAAGAAGGCTCGGGTAAGTCAAGTATAAGAAGAGCTGTTTCCCGATTTCTTGGGACTTGTTCTTCACGATCTAACTATCGTGTTCCTTGCTGAGTTCATCACTTTATCCAAAAACAAAATAATCCACCGGTACGATGCAATCATCATCACTGCAGCGCAACGAGATCTTCTCGACCTCCCTTCTCGTATCGAATACATTCCCGATCAAGTGAACAATGTCATCGCGACATGAGAGCAGGTACCCATCTCAACCAAAAGCTAGCATGGCGGGTGTTCAAGTCCATCTTTGATGGCTTGTTCTGAGATCATACCGTTCAAACTTGATCTGGATAATTCCAGCGAAAGGACAGAGCTGCTTCTTTGATGCCCCCTTTCCCTGCTGTGTGGGCGAACTGATGAGTGTAGATCTACGCGAAGATACAGATATCATGTCGACTGATAAGATTACGTTCCTGACCAATTGGTGCGTTGGGGTGCCTGAGTTATAGACGAAAGGTTGCTGACGTGCGAGAAATAGGCACGCTACGCCTTACCATGCACCTTTGTATCTTGCGCAGGCGAAGGGGTTCTTCAAGGAAGAGGGCATCAAAGTTGCGCTGCTTGAGCCGAATGATCCAAGTGTAAGACCTTACGACGAGGGTGCTCGTATCTATTGAGTCAACGACTTTGGTGTTTAGTGTGTCCTGAAGGTTGACACAATTGATACGAGCACCTTCGTATCAAGCGAGTCGTGCTCCGTGTCAAACACTTACACCATCATAGGATGTGACCGAAATTATCGGATCCGGCAAAGTCGACATGGGCTTCAAAGCCATGATCCACACGCTCGCCGCCGCTGCCCGTGGCTTTCCAGTCACGTCCATCGGCTCACTCCTGAACGAGCCCTTCACCGGCGTCGTGTACCTGACTTCCTCCGGCATCACCCCGGACTTCACGACACTGAGGGGCAAGAAGATCGGCTACGTGGGCGAATTCGGCAAGATTCAGCTCGATGAGTTGACTGCTCATTATGGCATGTCTCCGTCCGACTACTACGCCGTTCGCGTGGGCATGAACGTAACTCGCGCCATCATCACGGGCGAGATCGACGCCGGCATCGGGCTCGAAAATGTGCAGATGGTGGAGCTCGAAGAATGGCTGGTCGGCCAGGGTCGGTCCCGCGACGAAGTTAGGATGCTGCGTATCGACGAGCTGGCTCAGCTTGGGTGCTGCTGCTTTTGCAGCATCCTGTATATCGCCAATGATGCTTTCTTGGCCGCCAATTCCAAGAAAGTCAGCGCCTTTCTGCGCGCATGTAAGCGCGCAACAGACTTTGTGCTCGCGTCGCCCAATGCAGCGTGGGACGAGTTCATCGCGTTCAAGCCTGCTATGGACACTGCGGTCAACCGCAAGATCTTTGAGCGTAGCTTCGCGTACTTCAGCCCTGATCTGCAGAATGTGCAGCGCGACTGGGACAAGGTGACGAGGTACGGCAAGAGGCTTAGTGTGTTGGAGGAAGGGTTCAAGCCGAATTATACGAATGGGTATCTGAGCTGGGGGCTGGAGGTCGAGGCGGAAGATCCAACAGGTGATCAGAAGAGGATGGTGGTGCTACAGAAGAGTGTGAAGGAGAATGGTGGGTTCAAGCGCTTGGAGAGTGTGGCTGGGAAGGTGGTTGTGGGTGCGGCAGCCCCCAAGGACGTTTAGGGTTTGAGGATAGACAGGATGACGCGAGAGAGTGTGTAGGGCGAGGTGGAGGTTACGCTCATTCACTCCATGTTTGCCCAAGACGGAGGTGCAGGTCGAGGCAGTGACCTGCCGTCAATCTGCCTTATGCCTATGGGTACTATTATCGCTTGCTTCGCGATACGTACACCGCGCTTTCGCTGCTTACTTCATTTCCACTATCACTCACTATGTCACATTGTTGTAATGAATGTTATAGGGTGGATAATAATGAGCAATTCATTTGAAACAACTCTGGCATGCTTGTTCGGTAACCTGTTCGACGTTTGATTCAAACTATCGATGCTGCAACACATTTCAACCTACACACCTTTCCAACTCCATCATTCCAAGGGTATCTCCGTCAATTGTATCTCAAGGTCATCATCGCAACACTCAAGATGACTTTGTGTATCCAGGGAACTGCTTCAGTTGATCCTCGTCGAATTTCTGCAACTTTGGGCAAGCCAGCTTACTGGCCATGCTGCCGAGGAGGTTCGTAAGCTGTGTCAATGGAGCAAGAAGTACATCTGGCTTGGCCTGTGCTGCGAACTGGAAAGCGAAACACGCCGCGTTATTGCCCTCGAGCAGGCTATCCGAGTTCATGAGACCACCAGTAAGATCCTCGAGATTGACCCCGGTGAACGAGTTGGTCGTGCCAGTATTGCTATAACATCGTTAGTACACAACACATGCGTAGCGATCAAAGCCTGCGACTTACCCTCCGACAGCCAAGAACTTGGGGTGCAACGCTGCCATGTTCGCAAAATCCGCCAGGAAATAAGGAGTCTCGTAGGGGTACTCTAGTGCACGTCTGTACCAATTCGAGGGGATGGCCTCATGTCCCGGCTTGGCCGTGTAACTTCCGGACTCGCCGCTTACGCCAAACCAACTGGCCAAAACGTCATGGGTAAGCTCGCCTGCCGTATTCTCGGCGCTGTGGTTTGCCATAAATCGGTATATGAAAGTGTATCCAGCAGGTTGGACGAGGACTCCTGTGCTGGAAGTAGATGTACGAAGTCAGTGTATGTCTCACATGCAGTTCGTACAGGGACATTACGTACAAAGGTCCGTTGAAGAAGTAGGGGTTGTTGGCAACCTGGTCATCCCATCGCTTCGAACGGTGCTTGGTAAGTGAATCCAGGGTGACGACACCACCTGGAGAGGCGTCGATGAGATCTTGGTACTGGCTGAGCACAAGCTTGTAATTGTTGCCAGCCTCGTAGAGATCTGGGCGGGTGGGGGAGGAATCGGCGTCATACCTGCCGTTATTGGCATCTCATGAAGAAGTGTGGGAAGGACAGCGCTTACTTGTTGTGAGAGCCGATGAGGCCGTTACCCCCACCAAGAGGGCGGTCGAGGGATGCTGGTGGAGTTCCTCCAATGCTCCTACACAAGCGTAGGAAGTCAGTGTTTGTCTCATACAAGTTCGTACGAGACACTTACCAGCCAGTACCTGAGCCATCGATAGCAGCCCCATACACAGAGAGGAAGGTAGCAAGCAAGGATCCCATTCCTACCACTTTCGTGGTAGCCTCAATAAACTGGGGGATAGAGGCAAAGCCATTCTTCGGAAGGAAGCCGTGGTTGGCAAAGGCGTTCAGGCCGGGGCATGGTCCACGAAGATCATTCGGACCAGGAGCCTGGAACTCGTGTCCACTGCCAGGGCCGACATCGATGAACTGAGCTTTCTCGTTGAATATGGGGATAGGCTCGAAGAGAGCGGTTGCGCCATCCGCCTTGACCTGGCGCTTGTCGTTTGCGGATGCTATCTCGGCAGCACGAGCCATCATTTCTGGTGACTTCATGGCCTCCTCCATCATGTTTGCGGGGAATGCATAGGCCGTAGAGGCCAAAAGGCCAAGAAGGACTTGTGTAGTTGAGAAAGTCATATTGTATAAATGGTGCCCAGGTGGGTGTGATAGTGTTCACAAAGTCTATATGGCAGCCCTAGAAGAGTTTTAGAAGACATCCTTATATGAATACCGCATTAACGCTTCTTAGCGGCGCACATGTTTACCATTTGGCCTCGGTGGCATATTGGTGCGATCTGCAGTGGCGATTTGAAAGGTCGTTGTCATCCTTTCCATGGCCATGTAACTGTCCCGGTTGCTCGACCAATCATTTCATCATCATTTGACCATATAGCCGTGGAGGTGGTGGACCATAGCTAGTCTCGTGTCCGCCAAGGCTAGGCGAGCGGGTTACATTCACCGAACGCCCAGGTGCATTATAAGGGGATATGACTTACCATGGCAAATTTCTAGGGAATTCATCTGCCATACTATGCGAAAGACTTCACAACGAGGGTTTGTTGGTGGTGGATGCGCATCGAAGCATTTGCCGAGCGTTCCAAATCGGGAAGGAATGAAATATGCAAATGACGAACTAGCCTTGCGACTACCATCTAGACTATACTGATATGTGCTGTTAGTGTGCTTTCTACAACGCCCAGAGTGCGGGGTACGCCTAAGTTCTCCCTTTGTGGGTGGTGCAACTTTCATTGTGTTTTTCCAAGCTAGTGTCTAGCACATCGTGACGGGAACTATCCATCCGGGCGATCAAGGCCAAAATCGTTTCTGCTCATGGTGGGTGCGCATCTAACCTCGCCCTGTGATCAAATGAAGGCTCATTTGTCCAGGATATAGTACTATGGAAATAACATCGTGGGTTGGCCTGCTCGATTTGTACTCGACTTGATGTCTAGTCTCATATCATCGCATATTTATACTGCCGGGAATGAACGCGCTCCCTTCCACTAGATTTTTGCATCTTCCAGAGTTCTATAGCACGAACAGGACTTGTCGTTGTGGGCAAGGGCACGGCGGAACTTGTCGTTGCTACTTGCTCGACTGAAGACTCAGCCACCACTCGTATTCTCCGCGATGTTGTATCAGGAACCGATCCCAGGTTGGTGATGATTACGCCGACATGATGATGTTGAGCCGAAGCTGCTGGACGAGATTTTCACACCTCATGCTCGATATCTGCCACTCGGGGTATCTTGTGTAGGCGGAGGCTACAGAACTCCGCGACCAGCTCGATCTATGGATAATCAATAGCTATCACTCTGAGAAATTATTCGCACTTACACATTGCTGTATGGTCTCGACGTCGTCCGCACTCACGCCAATACGTCTGGTGCCTCGTAGATGCCATGCAGTCTCTCTTGGTAGGTTCTGGATCATGATGCCAGTGAGGACCGTGAGCTCCGTCTCCACATCGTTTAGGATGCTCTGGTCGGAGAGATAAAGGCCATACGTAATCTCCTTACTCGTCCAACCTCATGACCGTCAGCCGTGAGCTCAATGCTGTTGAATGCACCCACCAAAATCTCGCTGCGACGCAAACACTTCGTCGTTGCTTTGCATGTTGTGCTGGTAGATCCGGCCGAGCCAGTCCATGCCTCGCTTTCTATTCCCCTCGTCACATTGCCATCCTTCCCTGGACCCATCAGTCGTGATCACATACTACTCAGTTAGCAGCACGTACCTCGAAAAGCTATAGTCCTTGTCTTCCGGTCGCGTGATAGCTTCAATACCAAAAATGGCGTCTAGCGGCTTGCATACGCCAATGATGATGATCAGCTTAAACAGTGTCTCTCGCAACCGCCGCATCAGCGCTTGTCGTTGTTCTGAAGTACTGTGCTCGGCTCGTTTGATGAGTTCCTGGTAAAGGAGTGGTGCGAACTCGGGTTGATTGCCGCCCACCAATGCTGCTAGCTACGTCTTGTCAGTGTTGTAAGAGTACTTTCGCACCGTCGTCGACATACTGCCACTAGATACCATTTGTCCTTGCCCAGCGATTCTGACGGAAACTTCTCCTCAACAGCTTTGAACAGCGCGAGTGCTTCACCTTCGGTGGGGTCGCGCGGTGTTGGGATCTCGTTGCTGGGCATGTTGAAGTTGTATGTATAAGGCGAACCTCTACAGCACGTTTACGATACAACAGTCATCGTGCTCGCATAAGCTTTGGGTCGTGTTCACCAGTTTGGCGATTGTGGTTGGTGGGAGAAGGAACGAATAGCGTCGCGTCTCGAGCACGAGTCAGCATCAAAGTGGGGCAAGAATGACGATACTTTCGACGATACTTTCGACGATACTTCAGCAAGCTCTTACATGCCTGATACCTTCATCAATGTTTTCACTATGGGACATGCCGGTTCTCAAATCAACGAAAGCGAGCGGCAAAAGTGATGTTGGCCATGACTGTCATTTGTTGACATCGCCTGATAAGAACGTCATGGATAGATGAGCCTACATTCGATGCTGGACGCTACCAAGACGCGACAGTAAGTGTCGTCTACTTCGTACCTTAGGTACCTAATATCTCCCGCTGAAGGATGGAAGCTCCTCTATTGGACCCTCTTCTGGAAATACACTCACGGGCCCGACACCTGTACCCTGCCATATAGTCTTCTCGGTATACCGCTCGTGATCATTTACCCAAACATGCCCTTTCCAGGTCGATACATGGTGCTTTTTGAAGCGAGCGCTCGTGCGGTAAGATCCAAGCGTCGTCGGGGTCTCGATTGTATATTGGTCCCAACGAACATTGATTTCCTTGTCGCTTGGTCGGATGGACAACTTGTTCAAAAGATGGCTTTCGACATTTGCGACGCCTGCTGGGTAGTCGTTGTAGTCGCCACGCTGGAAAAGTACGGACAGAACACGAGTAGGGATCTCGACGGTATCCAGTTGGTTCAGTAGGTCCTGGGAATACCCGGGTATGCGAGACATCGATCGACCATACAACTCGACATCAACGCGGCAGAAGTTAGCGGCAAGTTTCGCACTGCCCAGATTGATGACGGCTTCAAGGCCCCTCGGATAAGTAGGGTCGACGCAAATGCGGACGTGACGGATGTACGACATCGGGAGTGCTGGCGGCAAGAACGGTTGGTAGGCAGTGATGAGCGTCGTGTTTTGTTTGTAGAAGGTTTTGTATGCCAGCGCTGACAGTTCTGGACAGGCGAGTAGCGGCAGAAGCTTGAACCCGAAGTCTCGCTGAACTTTGACGGTCTTTGGATGTATCTTGGGAAGAAACTTCAGCTGCACAAGACGATCGGGATTAATCTGCATGAACAAGTGTCGAACGAAAGGGCTGAGCTTGGTCGGTGGGAAGTAGAAAGCACCGGACCACATTTCCGAGCGCATGCACACCTGGTTCTGTTTGTAGAAGCACTCGTACGCCATGCACGCGACCTCAGGGCAGGCTAGAAGCGGCAAGACTTCCTTCTCGAACATCTTGAAGTCCTTCGCGGGATAGCTTTTACGGCTTCTGAAACATGGCGGAAACTGATGCTGCAGTGAAGGGACAAAAACGTCCGCTACCAGAGCGACACCAGAAGGCAGTGCTAAGCTGACTACGCGCAACTTCACTTCATCTGGCAACTTGCGCCAACCGTCAATGAAGTCTGTCGTCATGCTAATCGTGGATTGAGGCTGGAGACCCATATCGGAGTTGTGAGTGCAAGATGTGGCGGCGAGGATAGCCAAGAGAGCGTGCCGAATTTATGAGAGCGAGAGTCCAGTAGTGTGGTGTAGCGGTGGTTGTGTGTTGTGGAGATGACGGCGAGGATTGTGTGTTCTGGTGGGGAGACCGAGGGTATATGACTTGAGGGGGCCACGGGGAAGTGATGCTTTCACAGTGGGAATGCATGCTAGTGAACGGAGCGGTTCCCAAAGCGAAGTGCGAAGGTCACTCGTCAACGCAGGGCGTCAGATTCAAGCTCACTCAGATGTATACTGCGCGTTGTCCATCCACAAGCGAGAATTAAATCATGTCCGAGGAGTGCGCTGTCGAAGTACAATAAGTTAACTGACTTGACTAACTATACTGTAGCGATCCTGAGATAATTTGTTTACCGAAGAATCCAACACTTTCACTCGTATGCTCCGAGGGGCGGTACGAAGGTTCTTAGGTTCTCGTATCTATCGAGTCAACGACTTGACCTTTAGCGTATCCTGAAGGCTGACACAATAAAAACGAGCAGCGTCCCTAGTGCATTACAAGCATTGGAAAATTTACACCACCTACTCGCTCCTCCTCCTCGTCTTCACCATCCCCAAAATTGCCTTAGTCAAAACCTGCGAACACAGCTCATCTCCACGACAACCACACCATCTTCCTTCTCCATAAAGCGCACTATTAGCTTCAATCACCACTATCTCCGGCCTAAGATCAATCCTCATATCCCCCAACATATATCCAATGCTACACGCAGCAGCACTCTCACACGCCATCACAATCCTAAATTCCCTCAGCGCCGGAAGCCCCGCCTGCCACGCCGCCTGACCCGCAGTTCCATTCCGAGGACGCACCAAAATGCCCAGATCCCACTCATCTGGAGCGCACGCTTACCTCCCCTGTTCAAAATCCAAGATTCGTCAAAGGTCAAGTCTCTACTTCCATTGCGCGGGCGTTCTTCGATCGCGATGCGGATTTCTACACGGTGTATCAGGGGGGCCATTGTGTGACTGGGCACGCACATGGCTCTCAAGAGATTGGAGATGGAGAGGGGGAAGCTGCCTATGATGACAGTGTTCGTTTGGTAGTAGACTTCTCGAGCGATGGCGCGGAATCTTTTGCTGACGAGGGAGAAACGGGTGATGTTAGAGCTGGGACCGAAGATGTGCGCGTATTGGGCTGTGATGCGGGTGACGCCGAGTGGGTACTGGAGGATTTGGGAGAGGATTTCGTTGGGGAGGTCGTGGGATGGGGCGAGATGTGGTGCAAGGGTTTCACGCCACGGAGTCTTCTAGGCCTGCGAAGACTTTTGTCGTTCAGCTTTTGAGCGAGGTCGCGGAAGGAACCCATGTTGGCTGTGTGGTGAGAAGCTAGTTGTTGTTGGTATGTGAGGAACAGGATGTGCTTTGCGATCAAAGATGATTCGAGAAGAAGGGTTCTAGTGACAATGATGAGTATTACATATGGCTGGTGGAGGAATCATCTACATGTTTTCCAGTGGTTCTTTGGTCGAAGTCGACCATCTACCACGGTTCGGCGAGCGTGTAGTCAGTCATACTTCGCTAGCCCACCAAGAAAGTCTGCACGCAAATTCCGAGCAGTGCAATGATCTCTGTATGAAATAGTACTGTATATGAGCATATTCGACGAAAACCTCAATTCGTGTTCGAATAGTGACCAGGGCGTCCCGGCAAGAACGAAGATATTATCGCGGTAGTAGATATTTCGGGAGAGAGCGTGCATGTTGTGAATCGCGCAATGAGGGTTGGTTTCTCTTTGTAGACGCGCCCCTTGATCGGGATGTGGCGGAGGATGTCGACTTGGAGCTCGTCTGGAAGGTCGGTGAAGCGAGGTGGTTGAACTGGTGCCGGTACGAGAGGCCTTGGACTGAACGTTACTTGCATTGTCTTTTGCGTCTGGGCATCTTCGCGTGAGATGGTTGAGACGGTCATGTTTGTGGTGAGTGGAAGAGTGATGAGGGCGGGATGTTGCTTGTTTCGGATTCAAATTATGCGAGGAAGTGCTTCGAACTTGAAGAAAAGGAATACGCGGTAGGTTGTGGCCTAACGTGGTAATTGATTTTGCGTTTTGTGCTTCAGGTTTGGTTCATGTGTCGAATCGTACTGTGGTTCGGCATTCCTGGGGGCCAACAATTCTTTGCTTGCTCGGTCATTGTACACTCAGCAGAGCAGATGTTTTTCAGCTGTGCTCCGTCGCAATCTAATGTAAAGAGTAGACCGAAAGAGCTGAGAAGCAGCTCCTTGTCAGTCATCACACTCTCGGTGTTGTAGGTATTGAATGAAAATGCCTCGTCGTTGATAGGGTTGCAGAGGAGAGTGCTCACAGCTTGCAAACATCGTCGCGTACGAAGTTAAATCTGATATGATAGCCCACCATCAGGAAAGCTGTAAAGACTTTGAAAATCTCAAATTCAGATTGGGGGTATATCGCAGCGCTCGCCGACGCTCCCAAACTCCGTATATGATACACCGATCGCAAGTGAATCGCGATCACTCGCGCCATTCCTTCGCACACTTCGTACACTACACGTCGTCAGCACACCCAACACCTCCTTCTACAAGCAACTCACCTTGTAAAACGCCGTCATCGGCTCATCCGCACTGCGAATCTGCAACTGATACCAATACGCCTCGTCGTTCCTGCACTTCTCGTTTGGACATTGCACTGCAGCACCATCAGTCTCCAACTGCAACCACACTTCCCTTCTCCCGTCATGTACGACGGCATGGCTGACGCACCTTGTGTCTTGTCGACATTCTTCCACGCATCCTTGCCGCCCAGAATATCCTCGACTTCCTTCTTCTTCATATACTTGCGCTCAAAGTAGCGCTTGTTGATGACGAAGTGGTACGGGCAGGTCAGGCATTCGAAGCGGTTCTGGCCGACGTATTCTTCGGTGGTTGGGTCGCCGGGTGGGACTTTGGAGACGCGGAGCATGTTGCTGCAGTTGGGGCAGACTGTGCGATATCAGCGTTCGTTCGAGAGCGTGCATAGAGTAAGCAAGGGCTTACAGAGCAACATGGTGCCGGTGAAGTGTGAAGGTCAAGTGCACGAGGTTTGACTGGACTTTGCGATGGTATTAAAAGTTATGGTGGACCCTGGGATATGGGACTAGCGCGGCAGGGAAGGTGCGGGGCGAATCACGGACGGCAGACTGAGCCTCTGGACGCGCGTGGGTGAACTTTGTTTCAGGCCACGAGCTCTTGTTTCTACTATATACATAGACAACGTCTTCTCCTTCCACTTCAGATCATACCTCGACTACCTGTGGCCACGTCGACGCAGCACCCCATCGAAACCCCCGAACGCCCCGCATAGCAGCCGCCGCAAGTACTCACTACTTGTACCTGATCACTCACGCGCACAATGGCCGACGAAGAGGTGTGCAATGCGCTCTCGTATATATAGATCGGTACTAATAACATCAGGGTGCATCCCCCAGTGAGCTCCTCTTCGAATCATGCCGGCGTAACAACACTTCACTCCTCGAGGAGACACTCGCAGACATCACCTCCACAGCCTCAAAGTCTGGCGGCAAGCCTACCGAGCTGGTCGCGCAGATCCTCAACAGTGCACGAGACGGCGTAGGCAACGGCATCCTGCACGTAGCCGCAACATACGGGAGCTGTAAATCAACCTAGACAAACTTCATGTACACATGCTAAGTATATCTATAGACGAAGTCCTCGACATCCTCCTCGACCAAGAAGGCCTCGAGATCGACGAGATCGACCGCATGGAAGCCGACACGCCCCTGCACAAAGCCGTGCGCTACGTCAACAGCCTCGACAAATCTGAGTGGGCGGCTCACGGGCACCCCATTGCTGAGATACTGCTAGATGCCGGCTGCGATCCGAGGATACGGAATAAGGCGAAGCTCAAGCCACTGGAGCTGGTGGACCCGAGGAATACGGAGCTGAGGAGTATATTGCAGAAAGGGGAGTTTGCAATGCAAGCGGGTGGGGATGTGGTCGAGGAGGATGATGATGGGCCGACGGGGAGTGCGAGCGATAGCGATTAGAGGTCACGGGCATGTATGAAGGAGTTGGAGGTTGGACACGTTTTGGGCTCCAAACATGGAGATGCCCGGGGTATATTGGTCGAGTGTGGCTACAAGTGGTTCGAACCACTCACAAGTGCCAGGCGCACGTATACTACCACTTGCGGACCGCCACGTGCAATCGATGGCGTCTTTCAACCTTGACCGCCTTCAGTCTCATCCTTCCCTCATCTCGTATTGCTTCGCTTGTACTCGATGCAGTGTCGTTCCATGCAGCGTGGTGTCTGTCGTCTCGTACTTGGTGTCGAATTGCGCATATCCTTCACGAGCTCCTCAATCCTGTTGCTACACCCGAATGTTAGCCTCCAGTCACATCATCTTCCACTCCATTCTCTCATCAACATGGACTCACCTCAGGAGGCGGTCCAACCGGCCTAATCATCCTCTCCAGCAATTGCACCCTCGTCTTCTCCCGCGGCTGCCCCAACCCAATGCTCATATACTGCAGTAGCGGCGGGTGACCCACATAGCTGGCCAGCGAGTCGCGCTGCATGTTGGATGTCCATTCGTGCTTGTTGGTGTCTGCGCTGCCGACGCCGATGAAGCGTGCCTGGAGCGCTTCGAGTTGTTGCTGGGCGCGGAGTTTGTCGGCCATTGTGGGTGGATGGTGTGTATTGGGACTATGATGGTGAAAGAGGGAAATGTGGATGTAAAAGTTGAGGAAGTCGCGATGTGCAACGCAAGACCAGGATCACTCTCGGGAGTCCGCCAAAGTCCACGCGCTTAGTCACCCACCAAAATCCGGGGTAATCAACCGTCCCGCTCTCACATGCCAACCATCCCAACCCTCACACGACGAACAAATCCCCACAAACCCAACGCATCGCTTTTCTACATCTCAATCCGCCACAAAAATGAATAAACCAAATAATACCAACCCAAAACTCCCTCCAACACCCCCAGACCAAGACCCAACCCCCCAATCCCAACCAACCGTCGACTTCTCCCCCGCAACAGTCCCCTACAACGAATCCTTCGAAAACGACATCATGGACCTCATCCTCCACCCACCTCCACACTCCACCCCACCCACGCCTCCCCCCTCAACACCAGTAATACCCGCCTCCCAACTCCCCGTCCCCCTAACCTCTGCGCACCGCATACACACATCGCCGATCCCCGGCCTGTACCTCACGCACGCAAACGGGTACCACACCGGCGGTCCGGGACCCAGTCCTGCAGTGCTGGACGCATTTGCGCGGCAGTACGGGGACTTGAGCAAAGAGGAACTGGGCAAGCTGGTGGAGGAGAAGATGGGGGTGGTTAGGGCGCGCATGGAGGAGAGGGAGGAGGCGGTCAGGAGGAATAGGGAAATTGAGGGGGAGTTGGAGACGTTGAAGTTGCAGCGGGATGCGGAGGTTAGGGTGTTGGAGAAGATGAAGGGGGGTGGGGGGAAGCGATAGAATTGCGAGGGCGGGCCTGAGATCAAGAAGGACCACAAGGGGTGTATTGAGGACATGGAAGAAGGGGAAGTGGTAGAAACCAAGAAGAAAGACCCCAGAAGGAAGGGTGTTGGGAATACGAAACGAAGGCGCGGACATGATAGGCGGGATAATGGTGTGTATGGGCGCAGATGATGATGGATGCGAGTGAATGCTTTGAGGAGAGATGCTGCTCGATTATAGACCGCGAAAGGTAGAGGCGCATTGTTTTAGGGCATGGATTGGCACAGGTACGACCAGCTCCCAGCTCAGTCCGTACATCCTCGTACTGACTTGCCCAACAGGTCGACACCGAATCGCAAATCATCAAGACAACACTAGACTAGACCGCATGATAGAAGAGAGGCACGGCTCACCAGCGAGCCGTGTCATGTTGTAATACATTATCTCTCCATACACCAAGAACACCCTTGTTCCTCAATCACATCACATCCATCAAAACACGCCCTCTTACCCTCTCACGAATTATCCGCCCCAAACATCGGCACCACACCATCACCCCTCCCCTCCCCCACCTCGCCCCTCCCCTCCACCCCCACCCTCGGACTCCCCACCCGCGACGTCCCCCCCGGCCACGCCCACAACGCATCGAAATCAATCTGCTCATCCTGCCCGCTCTCCTCAGAATGCAAACTCGGCACGCGCGTACCTTCCAGCGCCGACAAATCCAGCATCATGCTCAGCGACGGCGTATTGAGCGGAGTTGTGGATGTGTTGGATATAGGAAAGTGCGGGTCTTGAATGGGCGAGAGGTGCACTGAGAAATTGGCGGGGTGCGTTTGAGGTGGGTATGTGGGTGTTGGCGAAGTCAACGGCGCGGTTTGCATGCCGGGGTAGATGTGTACGGGGACTTGATGGAGTCGCGCCGCAGGATCCGTCGAGTTCGACAGGCCGCCTACATTCGTAGCAGACTGGTGCGAAGCGCCGTAGAGCTGCGACGAAATGCTCGGCAGCGTGGTATTATCGCTGACATTTTGCTTCCTGCGCATGCGCTGCTGCGCAACGACATCGCGGAAGGAACTAAGTATGTACACGAGGCGACTTGCTTGCTGGTCGCTTTCAGCGCAGTAGCTCATTACGGTGATGGCGTTGACGATACATGTATCTGATGCGTCGACGCGGTAGAGGCCTGCGAATTCATTCGCCAGAATAACGAGCGCGGCGGCGAAGAGGAAGTAGATAACGGCTGGGTTGCGGCGCGATAAGTGGCCTGCGTCGAACGCGTTCTGGACGAGGAGGATGGTGTGTGTAGATGCGATGACGCATGCTTCGCTGAATTTCTCCATGCGCAGATAGGGCCTTGGGCCTCTGCTGGCGGTTTGCCCGACTTGGCGTTGGGTCTCGAGGTTGAGGATGTAGAGGAAGAAGGGACGTGTGAGCAGGATGATGGAGTGGCAGTAGAAGAGGTTGACGTGCAGGATGGCGACGCCTTGGCTTGGAGAGGCGTTGGCGGCTTGTCGCCAGTGGAGCATAGATGGGAGGGCTCGGGGCCAGGATTTGCAGATATCTGCGATTTCTTGGGCGAGACGGGTGCTGATTTTGCGTTGCTGGTAGACTTTTCGTAGTATGAGGCCGATGACGGAGCAGCTGCGTACAGCGGCTTCGAGGGCGCAGGGTCCGGTTTCGTTGTAGTCGTGGATTGGGTGGATGTTGAGGTTCGTGGTTTGGGCGTGCGTTGGATCGGCGGGATGGAGGGTGTCTCCGGAGCAGTCGTCCTCTGAGATGGCTGTGGGTCGACCGAGGGAACAGGAAAGCAGTCTATCGAATACGAATAACGACCGCCAGAGGTTCTTCCGTGACATCTGCTCTTCGACGTTGAATATGACCATGGTCTCCTCGCGATGTAGACCGAGAGCGTGTGCAGATCGTGCTGCCATGCCTAGCAAAGCGAACGCAGTGTTGCGTTTCGATTTTGCGGACATGTAGACGGACATCAACAGAAGAGCCTGCACGGCCCAAAAGTCTTGGTCCTCAAGTCCAGTCATAGGATCATTGAGGCTCTTCGCATTAAGGTAAAACACCTCAGCTCTGTCGAGGTGCTCGCTTCGAAGCTTGTCGATCACAAGAGCTTCTGGACTGCCAGAGAGGGGCGTGGCCATGGTGAGACCGATGGCAAAGACCAGATTCAACAAGCAAAGCCATGATGGTTCGACGCTCAGTGGATCAGTATAGCACCTGTCCAGGCTTTCGTAGAACCGATCGCGCTCGAAGACCTGCAGAAGTCCATGAGTATTGATAAAGAATGCCTCGACAAGCACACGAGCGGTTTGTAGATCTGGCAGTAGGTGCGTGTGTCGGTAGCCAGAGGATAGCGAGTACTGCCCTTCGACTATCTTATGCCGTCGCGGATCGTTCGTGAACGGCGATGAGCCCGAAACAGTTTCAACCATCATCCGCAGCAGCTGGAGAAATGATAGGGTCGCTGAGTCACCGATATACAGTACTCTACCAGTAGGGTCCTGCAGCATCCTACTCTGACTGTAGATGACTGCTTCCTCGTCCGGACCACTGTTGACCGTAGTACCTCGTGAAGGCACAGCATGATGCTGTTCGCCATTGATATGATTTGCCGGCAATTGTAAAGCTCCGCCACTTATTTCAATGGTCGGCCTTGGCGCTGGAGACTTGAAAGACTGTTCCTGCTTGACGCCCAGTCGATTCGAGCGACCTGTGGAAGGGCCTTGGGTGGCGGAAGATCTTCTCCTCCGTGGTGTCACTGGTGACGGGTGGCTCTGTCCGTTGCTGGGTGTGTTTGTTGTGGAGTCTTCACCTAGCGGACTCTCATTTTCGCTCTGGTCGATGGCTCGTCTCTTTGCTGGGGGCCTGCCATCAGGCGAAGAAGGGTCTCGGTCCGAGTAAATGCATGTAAACTTCCGCTGCTTCTGTGAGCATTGAGAACGACTAGTACCTTGGCGAGTCTACCTTATCGCATGTATTGCATGGGCACAGACCGTTGCACTTAGGTATGTTAGCTAGGTCTTCTCGAAAGACTAGCGGGTAGCTGGAGGCTCAACGAGATAGAGATTGCTGTTGACAAGCCGATGCTCGGTGTTGAACACCCGAAGTTGGATCCGATACAAGCCTTTCCCAGGGCACATGCTAGCGTGAAAGAAGGGGGACAATGAGTGCAATAGCTGCCGCAATACACCGGTAGAGATGCCGTTACGGCATCAAGCACAATTGAGCTTGTAACGTCCGGCATGAGAATGCATCCCAGTCGAAGAAGAAACAACGGTACTCAAGGTCTTCGGCCCAGAAGCGGTTCAATGAGACGAATTGTGCTTGCCTTTTGCTTCCTTCGTTTACAGCTTTCGCATGCCTGTGCTGTGCGCTGCCTCTGATCTGTGGCGAATGAGAAAGTACCCACTACCGACTCATGCAGAGACTGACCGGGTGGGACCTTGGGTCGTGTCATCTCGAAGATTCGCGGCTGAATAACGATCACGTGTGACGTCCTAGATTTCCAGGTGCTGGGCTGGATCGAGATGTGTGATTGCCGACGCGGCGGATAGGGGTTCACTCGTCGGATGCCTGCTGTTGAGGTGACCAAAGAGTATACCGCATTTCCCCTCCCAAAGATGACGCGGGATGCGCTCCGCCCCTCGTGACCGCGGCTGGCGAATGAACGATGACGAAGATAATGCAGATATCTAATGCTGGAAAGGCTCTGAATGCAGTTGTTCCAGGACTGAGCGCTCGTGCCGCCAAATCTGGGGTCGCGCGGCTGGTTAGCCGAGGACGTCGTCAATCGCGATGTCGGGTGGTGCCGAGGACGTCGTCAATCGCGATGTCGGGTGGTGCCCGCCTATGAACCACCAAATCCGAACATTCACGAGACGGAAGCACGCTACCGCACGTTCTAGTCGACCGTTAGATGCAGGGTGCACGTTCGATGCGATCTCGTTTGCCACCGTCAAAGAAATTTGTTCACTATGCGGCTAATCACTACGGGTGAAGATGTTCTCCTGTCTTCTACGCCTCGGGCCCATCCTCACATCTTTATACCTCGAATGCCATAACCGGATGCGTGGAGCTTTACGAACGACTGTGCCAGACTCACCAGCATGACGCCTTACCTTGGAGATGAAAGGTCAATTAATGAACAAGCCGGAGGAGGGGCAAATGTATTGCTTGAGGGCACCCACTCAGCCCTCCGGCAATTGTTAGCAAAAACAAAAGAACACCTACCAAAAGAAAGCATATCTCACATAGAGAGGGCGAATTTCACCACTGCCAACACCGGAACTCCTTACTTCCCCAGCCCACTCAAGCAGACCGAGGCGATATCGGCACTAAAGGCAGTCGAAGCTGGTGTCGCTTCAGCAATCGCGGACCTCAAAGATGGCTCAACCAGTCGGACTATCAGCGTTGACTTGGAGAGAGCTACTGCGTTCTTGTTTTCGACATATTTAGCTACGGTCGGAGGCATGGATAAGGCCCATCCGAAAGTGAAGACACTGCTGAAAGGCAAGCGCAGCATCACATCTAATGTGTTCCTTCACTAACGTTCGTAGATACCGATCTTCTTCAAGCTCAGTCAATTCTGTACAGAAGATTGTCTGCGAATCTCTACGAGACGAAGAAGCCAGGAGAGTACTTTCACCTTCATGGCTCTCTAGAAGCGACGAAGGCGCTGAACATGATTGGCTTGGAAGGCAGCCGACCGGATCTCACCGACTACCATGAATGCATTAAGATCATTGAGGACCACGTCAGGCAGTTCACGGTAGACCAATTGGAAGAGATGAATTGGAAGATCAAGCAAGCCGGTGTCACTTGCCTGAAGTGGGAAGACTTCCAGGAGACAGAACACGGCCATGAGCTCATCGCACAGCCACCATGGAAGGTTGAATTGTTGGAGACCGAAACACCTCCGGTGCCCTTTCCGTTTGCATCCTCGCCCGCACCAAAGCCTCAGATTCTTTCCGGAATTCGGGTACTAGAGCTCTGCAGAATCATCGCCGGTCCGGCGATGGGCCGAGGACTCGCCGAGTATGGCGCGGAAGTCATCAAGGTCACGTCACCTAACCTCTCGGATGTTCCTTTCTTCCAAGTCGATGCCAATATTGGAAAGCACACCGTCGATCTAGACCTGAAGGAATCGAGCGGCCGAAAAGCGTTCGAGGAGCTTCTACAGTCCGCGGATGTGGTGTTGGATGGCTATCGCCCAGGAAGTCTGAACCGTCTCGGCTATGGACCCCGTCAACTTCTGGAATTGGCAAAGCAACGTGGGCGAGGTTTAATTTACGTCGCGGAGAACTGCTTTGGTCACACAGGTCCATGGTCAACGCGCCCTGGCTGGCAGCAGATTGCAGACTGTGTCACTGGTGTTGCCTGGGCCCAGGGTGAAGCCATGGGTCTTAACGAACCTGTAGTGCCACCGTTCCCGATGAGCGACTACGGCACAGGGTGTATGGGAACAATTGCTGTTCTTACTGCACTGTTCAGAAGAGCCACACAGGGTGGAAGCTACATTGGCACAACGTCTTTGTGTCAGTACGACATCTACCTGCTTCAACTCGGTCTATACGATGAGAAGGTGATGGGAGAACTGCGGAGAGAGCATGATAGCCATTTCTTCGAGCTCCGACATCACGACTCGGTCGATGAGGTTGGCAAGCGAGCTCTCAAGACGATGCGACGGACGCACCCAGAATTGTTCGAAGATCGGCACATGCAAGAGTGCTTCAGCAAAGGTTTCAACGCAAGCGTCAGGACGATACGGCCTGTTGTCGACATGGACGGCTATTGGAACGGGTTTCTGCGGAGCTCAAGACCCAATGGCTTCGATCAGCCAACGTGGGACGACTGGGAGTTCGACCGCGATCTGCTGGAAGCATGATACGGTGGCATCGACGCAACTCTTCTCATCTTTACAACTCAGCCGTACGACTATCGAGCTTAATTTCATTAGAGCATGTTCATTAGCCTTCTCTCTACACCAACCTTTTGTGTACCATGTCGAACTCCAGCTCTGCATACCCGCTCAAAGCCGAGGACGTTCCTTCGGATCACAACATGAAAGGAATGAAGACCCACAGTCCCCACAGTCTGGATCCATCTACAAGACCGCGCTGACACCATGGTGCATCTTCCGACAATGATCACCACACCCACGTGGGTCGGATTTGGGGTCATCAGAGTCCTCACCGATGTTTCACCCGTAGCGAAACCTATCACATAATCCAGTTACAGCAAAATTGCCCCTCAGATTGCACCAAAGAAGTGAAATCCCGTTCTCGCGAAGCGACGGTGAAAAGTAGAGAGGATTTTCCGCTCTCGGCATCTCGCCATCACTACTCTCGGCATCGCCCGGCACGCCTCATAATGTGGAGAAGGCGCTGGAGCTTACTGAAGTGGATCAATTTGATCACTCGATTTAGATAGGAATTCGACAGTGGGGTAGAGATACAACGCTAACGGATAATATGCGGGAAGGGCATGGTTCGAAGATGATGTGCATGCCAAGTCGGAACCGTCCCAGACCAGAGTCAACGTCCGACGACGTCCTTGTGCTTGAAAGACTCGACTCATCCTACACGATCATCCGTTTCGCATTGTACAGAACGGCGAAGCATTAGAATGTATCCTTGGACCAGCCTGTTCGATTGCTATGCGTGAGTATCGAATGCTTCTTTCACAATGTCAGAAGAGTGCATACCACGCTGATCGCATCCTTCTTTCACATGCTCGTCTCACCGGTCGAATCAATCTAAGTGGGCATCGTGCGGGGAGTGGGGAAGGTGCAGCTGCCATGGAAGCTCGCTTCTTCGCATGCTTACATGCGTGCATCCACATGTGCTTTGCATCGAGCAGCGCAAGATCTTCCCTTAATAGGATCATCTTGAGCCAAATGGATTAGAAGGTAAACGAAGCATGCTCATCGAAAGAAGTTGCGGCAAAAGACGTCTGTCACAACAGCGTGGAAGTAATGAGCTTCGACTTTGGGATGACGCACATCAGAATCGTGCTGCTCTGTCTTGAACCTGGCCTTCTTCGCATCGATGGCATCTGTCGAATAAAAGATAGATTATGAGGGCGATGCTCGGATTTGACCTCCGAGATGATGTCGCTTCCTCTTCCAAAGCTGTGGCAAGATTACTGATGACAGGCAAGACGCAGCAGTGGAACGATCATCTTATCACCCTCTTCTTCTTCTTCTTCTTCTTCTTCTTCTTCTTCTTCTTCTTCTTCTTCTTCTTCTTCTTCTTCTTCTTCTTCTTCACCTGTGTTTCGCATTCATCGCTCCCCATGTCGACCATCAAGGTACCTCCCGTCTCCTTCTGTGATTTTCCCATGTCTCTCAAATGGTCGGCTCATGCTGTGTATGCCATCTACCTGTCCACGTCCACGCCATCGCTTGCACAATGTCATGGTTGCTCCGCTACGGCAATGCGAAACGGGCCTGCAGTCTGCTTCGACGTAGAGCGTCTCGCACGCCAGTTCTCTGGCGGCGAGAGGTGGCGACTACGATGTGTTGATCGTGCTTGTCTTCGTCACCGTTTACGAGCTCGTGGTGTCGTCGTTACTGCTGCTTGTGACTGTCGCGTTGCGAGTCTCGTAGGACAGCTCATTGTTGCAGCGCAGTGGGACTGGTACTCCGCGAGATTAGGAGCCGCAGAGCGACCTGGTGCCGTGGCCGCTGCCGTTGCCGGCTCGTGCGAGAGCGGCGCCTGTCGTACCGAAGTGCGCTATGGGTACTCTCAGTCAGAGTGGAGGTCATTGAATCAACGCGTCTCTGTCTTTCGCGCTGATTGCTGCCCTCGAGATCTCTGCCCGGGTGGTCATGAGCGCAAAGTCGGCGCGCCTTCAGGATTCGCGCCCGCGGACGGACTGACCACGACAGAGCAGCTCACACAGACTTCGAACTAGGCTAGGGGAACTTTGGTCGATGGACTCCGTCTCGCCCTGCTGGATTAGACGATTTTCGCATTGTGGCGAGCCGTAGTCTGCGCCTGCGCAGCCGTCGGCGTCCCCTGCTCCATCCCTACAGGCACCGCGAGGCACGCCTGTTCACAGTGTACAGTCTCAGAATGCTCTATGATACTCAATTGACATTACTCTCTCACCGCAGGACTGCCTGTGCGCGCGATCGGGAGCTTCGTTGATTCATGGGTCATTTTGATCGAGTTCGCTCAACAGCCCCGAGCACCTGAAAACAAACACCCAACATCAAAAGTGATAAGAGCATTTGCAACTCACGTCGCCCTCAACAAGGCTGCTGTAAAGCTCGTTCTGATCGGCAAGCAATGAACTCCAGCCGAACACAAACAGCATTCTGGCATACCAGTGAGCAGTGAGCAGTGAGCACATCGCCGCCGGACACTTGGGTAACGTACGCGCCCGCTTCAAAGAGCAAGCAACGAACTCCTGAGTGAATTGCATGCTTCTCATGGATCCCGCCTGTAGGAGACGAGCAGAACCATGAGCACCCAGCTGCACTGCGAGGGTTCGACCCAGAGCAGTCGCCTATGTCGACAGTGTCTCACAACTCGAGACCTGCCAAACATAGATCCTGTCTATCCTCAACATTTGCTTGCCACGTCACTTTCCGTCACATTTATTGGGGGTCTGCCGCTAGTTTCTGCACTCGACATCGCTGCCTTCGGCTAATACTGCCGCCCAAAAGGTCACCCAACCTCCCCTCCGCTTCACCTTGCCCTTCACAACCGGCAGAACATCGCAGAAAACCCGGGCACTGCCCAAGATCACGCAACTAGGGCCGTCACGTGTGCGCTGATTTAGCGTCTGGCGTTTTGGATACTTCAACGGCCTTTGGCCATCACCACGACCAACTTTTTCCTTCCACCACCACAGAAGTTTCAACAACATCGACACTCTTCACTCGATTACCACTTCCACTTCTACCTCAAGCTTCCACAACAACTTTTTCGGAGTTCAACATGTTCATCAATAACATGTCCTTCACCTACCTTCACCCATCCTGTCTTGGCACTTCACCACATGACATCAACAACTTTCTCACACCTTGAACTGTCTTCCATCTTCATGTGAGTTGATTAGCCCTCACTACCATCTTACTCACGTGGCACTGTCACATTTCGAAGTTACTTTGCTGACAGGCTATGCCTGCGTCCGTCATAGATCATTGAACACTACACACAAGCCTGGCTTCCTCAAGATACATTCAGTGAGTACTCTCTCACTCAGCTCCCCCCTCATTTCCTTTCCTTTCCTTTCCTTTCCTTTCCTTTCCTTTCCTTTCCTTGCTGACAGTGAGTGGATCTAGTACTGAGCTCGCTCAACCACATCATCCCACCTCCGCTCTCATACCTCATCGTTCCATCGCCTCGGCTTTCGATCCCACTATCTCGCACATTTCCTCGATATCTCGCTACAACATCACCAAATCACCTTCGACAATGCACACCCTTGATGGCGCCCTCACAGATCACGTCAATTCAAGGATGCATCTCCACCTCAACTCAACCTCAACCACCACAACAACACACCACCTCTTCATCTACCTTCGAAACACACCCATCATCGCATACGTTCGACCGCGGCGCACGACAATGTTGGAGCATGGATACATTTGCGACACTGCTTATCGGTTGGCCAGCTGCACGTCACACCGCTCAGCTCTCACGGCGTACACACATGGTGCTGGAGGACAGAGCGTCTTTGCACGTGGCCTACCATGTGTCGCTGTCATCCTTCAGAGTGCTTGTGGAGCAACAGTTGCAGCTGGCTTGACACCCATTTGCAATCGCTCGGGCGAAAGACAGAAGGAGGTGGAGACCCAATTTACGAGGCTGCTGGCGTATACGGTTTACATCTTCACGACATCGACACAACGACTTCACTTGGCATGGAACATCATGGATGGTAAAGGCATGTACAACCATGTCGGCTTGGATGGATGGCTTCGGTGGTGATTGGATACTTCAGTGGGTTGGTATGGCTGGATGGTTTTCTCAACCTCAATGCAGCTTGCTCATAACATCAATGAAACATGTCCGCATCACATGTTCGCTTCGCTTCTACTCTTGACTTGTGATATGTCTCTTTCCCTCCTTGCTTGACTCTCTACTACCATACTTCATGTGCTGTCTTCATGCCCTGTTGCCCGCCCTCTGCAACCTTGCAGCCGCCATCTCTCATGCTGTCACTTCATGGCCTGGAGGTGACACGCTCCGTGTACCTGTGCCGCTGCAGAAGCCATCTCGATCGCCTGCACCAAGCGACACGATCCACAGCTGTCGCGCGTAACGCAATTGAGGCGACTCTCGCCCTGAAGACGTCTGGCTCATCCGACGATACCTAAGTGTAGCAGAAGCCAATCGAGGACCTCCTCCGTCGCTACACCAACGTTCGAGCTGAGAGCGCCCAGTAGCCTTACTAGCAAGCGCCTTCTAATCACGAAAGACCGCGTTCCAACACGAAATAGATCGAAATTGACTTGCGTTGCCTAGAACTGGCCCCGCACTGCTATGCGATCAGATCGACTCGACGTTACGAGGAAGAGAGAGCTGGCTGTGCGCAGAAGAGCGCGAGGTCAGTGTGAGGCCATTCTCGCGTGCAGTTGCTGGGTGTATAGCAGCTCGACCGGCAGACCAGCGAAGGATGGGAGAGTGAGCGTAGTGTGTGCGAATGAGATGTTTGAAGAAGGGGGCCCTTCGCTTGCGGCCATGTTTGCGGGTGCACGGTGGGCTAGAATTTTCGCAGTCGGCCTGGCTTGAATCACTTCAAGCAGTCTGTGGACGGAAGATGCGTGAAGTCCACGATATATTGCGACGCAAATAATGCCCGAGCCTATCTACCGCCTACCAGACATAAGCTCCAGCAGCCCAAACGCAGCATTGCCCTTCACAGCACTACTCGTCAGATCACCCCCGGCTTCATAGCTCTGCTCTTTCATGCGCTGCAGCCTCCGGTGCGCAGCCACGGCGCCCTCCTCGATATCCTCGTCATCGTGCTCGCCCAGGCTCGAGCTCATAGTTGTTCCTGAAGTGATTCGAAGCTGTTCGGGCGAGATGGATTGCGGCAGCTGCTCTTCTGGGGACGGTGAGAGATCGTCGTAGCCGTGGACGGTGCGGGAAGATATCTGTGTGCCGTCTTTGGGTGCTGCGAAGTGTATGGGAGGCTGGCCTAGCTTGCCAATGGGGCGGAAGGGGTCCAGGTTCACCTGCACGAATTTGGCCTTGGGCGAGGAGACTGTGATGTCTGGCACGCCCTGGGCAGACGCGTAGCGATCATCGTAAGGCCTGGATGCATTCGCAGTACTTTGGGCGGACCCGTGCGAGTTCGTGATGGCTGGCGATTTGGACTCGAACGTCGATATGATGTCCATGTCCCTCTTGCTCGCCTGGTTCGTCTGTACTTTATAGGACGCGAATCTCAGACGCGTGCGTAGGCGTTCGGCGCGCGACTGTCTCTTTACCTGCGCAACCGGTGCTGACTCTACTGCTGCTTCACTCTTCTGGCTGGCGCAAAGGTCGTAGTGAAGGAGGTCGGAGAAGGACTGGTTGCTGCGCTGGGAGTCTTGTATGGGTTCGGGCTCTGGTGTGGGCGTGTTGCGCTCAGTAGGCGAGCCGGGGTCTGCGAGGCCGATAGGGTTGTTTTGCTGGATAGGTCAGTATGCAAGAGACGCGTCATGGATCGCATGCATCTTACCGTGTGCTGCTGCATGTTGTCCGAGGTCAGGCGCATGCGCGGGTCCCACAGGCCCTCGTCGCGTCCACGCGCAAGCATCTTCGCGTGGCCAGCCGTCTCCACGTCGTCGACGTCTTCGATGCCGCGCTTCCTGCTCTGTGATGGATCGTTGCTGGCGAGAAAGTTCTCTTTGTCTGCGAAGACGGAGGGAATATGCGACGTGATCTTCTTCAGCGGGCTTCTGGGCCGTATAGCATCGGCCGGCTCGACAACATTCTTGGGCTGAGTCGGTGAGTTGACGGCGCGCGGTGTCAGGTCGCCCAATGCGCGTCTTGAAGATGTCTTAGCTGGGTTATGCTCAGTCGCCATGTTTGTGCTGTACGCTGTGGTGGCGGCGCTCATCGCGACGACTTGTCGTATATCAGCTACGTATCTCAGACGCGTTGAGACGGGACGAATCGCGGGCGGTGATCCTGGTGCCTGGGTGGATTCGCAGAAGAAATGACGGTGAAGAATGTGTTTTGCGTCTTGTCTGCAAATATGCACAGTAGAAGATTAATTCACGGTGAGTCAAGTGTTGTTGTGTTCCAAGTCGCGACTTCCTAGGCGGATTGAGGATGTTGAAGGTCCGCAAGCGCGACGCGATCATTGGTGGGGCTGGGCCCTGCATCGTCCCGCATCCGCTACGGTCCAACACTCCACACCACGGTTATCCATCCTATCGCCACACCTACTACTGCATTAGCACTACCTAGACATCACAAATTCCGCGTCCGCGTTCCTCATCCTACGACATCGCCTAATTATGTGAGTAAATTCCGCTTGTGGCTCATTGAAGGCGCTCGCACTTCAGGAGCCCAGATCTGCATTCCATCTCCTAGTGAAGAGCATCCACACGTTACAATTCTGGGCGCTTCCAGCTTACCAAGACACAAGGAATTTTGCCGAGCCGATAGACTCCCATAGAGATTACTTGCAGGTATTTACAAACATCATGCACTTTCTGTTCTTCTTTCTGACGCTCTGCAGCGCAGCAAGCATGACAGGATACATACAGACTGCGAAAGCTGAGGTGCGAGCCGTAGCACAGCGCAGCCTCCTTAATAACATTTATCGGAGCCCTGCCTCACAGTCACCACGTCCCCCAAACAAACCATCTAATGGCATGCATCAGGGACCTTACAACATACGTGAACCTACCCCTCTAGACATCATTCGATATCGGTATCAATGGGGCACGAATCTTGGATCTGTCTTTGTCATTGAACGCTGGATGACAGAGTCTCGCTTTCCGGACGGCGCCGAAGGTTCGAGCGAGCTGGCTGCTGTGAAGGCATGGGTCGACAAGATCGGCATCGTGGCGACTCAGCGCAAGTTCGAAGACGCCTGGGGTAGTGCTGTTACAGACAAAGACATCCAATGGCTCGTCAAGGCCAAGTGCAACACCATTCGCTTACCTATCGGCTACTTCGATCTGGGTCGGAATTTCACCAAGGGCACTCCTTTCGAGCCGTATGCTCAGGTCTACAGTGCAGCGTGGGACTACATTCGCATCCTCATTCAGCGTCTCCGAACCTACAACATCGGTGTCTTATTGGATCTCCACGCACTTCCAGGAGGGGCCAACGGAGGTGACCATTCTGGCACGAATAGCGGCAAGGCCGAGCTCTGGCAGTCGACTTTCAACCGCAATCTTGCAGTGAAATGCTGTCGCTTCCTGGCTCGCGATGCTCAGACCGGATCTGACATTGCGGGCATACAAATCGTCAACGAGGCCAATTGGGAAGCTCCAGGCATGTACGAATACTACAATGAATGCTTGGATGCCATATCCGCAATCGATTCCTCCATCCCGGTCATCATCTCCGACGGCTGGAACTTCGACAAAGCTATTAGCTACACGCTTGGCAAGAACTCAGTGTCCGTCGAGAAGCCGACAGCGCCAGTAGTCATTGACACGCACTACTACTGGGCATTCACGGATGACGATAGGAAGAAGACGCCACAACAGATCACAACAGAAGTGGCTACCAAACTGAAGGAGCTCGATGGCAAAGAAGGAATGGTTCTTGGGTAAGTCTGTGCCGCTTTAATGTTGTGGCATTTCACGTTAACCAATGATTCAGTAAGTCCTGTCTATACTTGAAGCGTCGTCCGACCCGCGTTGATGCTCTTCCCGCTAATACATATGTTCACGTTCAATTGTCAATCACCTTCGCTGACCAGAGCGTTTGTATAGACATCGGTGCCGTTCAGGCGATTGTGGGTGAGTGGTCGTGTGTCCTCACCGAAGACTCGTGGAAATTGGACACTGGCTCGAGGAACGACTCTGTGAAGTCCTTTGGTCTAGCGCAAAGCAAGCGATATCAGGAACGTGCCGGGGGTAGTTTCTTCTGGTCATGGAAGGTATGAAGCTCGATCTTCGCATCAAAATGAGCAGCACTAACTTTCACAGCACGACAAGGGCGATGGCGGCGAATGGGGTTTCAAGCCTCAGAGCGACCAAGCCAATATCGTCCCCCCAAAGCACGCTCTGCTGTCGCAAACCGATCGTATAGCGCTACTTCAGAAGGCCACCAAGGAGCGCGACACTCGCCGCAGCGGCGCCGTGCAATCACACATCGACTACTGGAGTCGCCAAGACCCTAAAGGTACCTTCGAGCACGAGAAGTATGAGCAGGGATGGCAGGTTGGGTATAACGATGCCTTTACATTCCTGGAGGGCCGTGCCACGCAGGGTGACAAGATCGGAATGCGGGAGGTATGGATTCTAAAACGTATAAAGGAGAGCGGGTACAAGGGCGGATTCACGTGGGAATTTGAGCAAGGCATGCGCAAGGGCATGCAAGATTTTTATTCGTGTGTAGGGCTCTGATCAGAGGTGCGTATCAATACTGATTCACCGGTTACCTACGGACGGTTCCGTTTGCTATGACGCCGGTATCACAATCTCTCGTGATACATCATCGCAGCCGTCTTTTCTGATCTCAGCGCAAACAATACCTGCCATCAACACCAACTCCCTCCCCGGTCTCATCGCCATGGAAAGCCGTAGTCATCATTCTTATCGCATCTGCATTGCTGCCAGTCGACAACAGTTCAGAAATCTACGAAAACCGTGTGCGTTGCGCCGTCCTCCGGAACACACCAATGGCTTCCGACAAATTCGCATGTACAAGAGCTAGGCCTGAGATGAGCGATGAGGTGTCGGCGTTGTTGTTCCGCAATCGCCAGATACGACCATATCAAGCCTACTGTGTGACAGAAGCATCGTCGTCGAGAGCTCCGAGCCCAGTTCCGATACCGCCAACACTCCTCCACCATCAACGACAGACCAAGGATTTTAGCTACGAGAAGCCTAATCTACGACACGGCCGACATGACTCTCCGCCAAAATCATCAGCATCGCATATCAAGCCCAACGACAATCTCATCAAATTACTCAGTCAGGAAAAGGAACGCAATCAACCGGATCTCTCCACCAACCAGCTTCCATCACCATGCGATACAAAGAACACTAGCAAATATCACATTACACCAACTGTCTCTCCACGCGGAAGCCACCCACTAGCGGCCTGCCAAACTCAAGTGTGCGACGCAGCACCATCACAATTGCGGGTACCACCGCCTGTACGAGCCCACGTAGCAACATCTAAAGCGTATCAGAGGAAAGCACCCCCGCGTAATATTCAAAGACGCGAGATGGACGGTCGCCCGTTGCCGGCGCTGCCGAAGGAAGGGTCACCGGAGGGTAAATCCGACGAGCAACCAGTACCTAAAAAAAAAAAGAGAGTCCCGAGTAGAGAATATATGGAGAGCGGAGCCAAAGGTCTCGGATCTACCGCAAAAATCAAACAGGATGATCGCTTACCGGCGATCAAAACTATTATCACTAGTCGCGCGCGGCCCCCTGGGAAAAGCGTTACCTTTCGAGACGAGCCAGAAGTACTCGTTCAAAAAGATGAGGAGACTCCTCGCCAGGTCAGTAACAATTCATCCGACGCAGCGCAATGTCTGTCGTCACTGGAATTGTACACTCCGCGTGTCGCGCTCGAGGAGATGAGGAAAGAGAGGCAAGCGCATCGCCGAACACAGATGAATGATGACCGGCTTGGACGGAAGTCTTCGTCGCAAATCGATATCGCACGACCTACGCCGACACATCAGTATTCGACTAAGCCAGTGGAAAAAATCCTATCGGATACTTCGCAACCCACCTCTAGCCAGGCCACTCTTCTGGCAACCTCGCAGTCCTCTAGCGAGACTCCAAATGTGCCTTTGCCACCAGCTTCGCCCAAACACCACCACCTCCCAAAACCAGTAGCCAGTACCAAACCCCTTCCTCATCCCACCCCCACCCCACTCCCACCATCTCCCTTTCCCATACCCAGCCCAAACATCGGCCCGCGCCCACCCCCATGGCAATCCTACACCAACCTCGAGTCCCAGCGGCGCTCACGCACGGAAGCACGAAGTAAAACACGCTTAACCTGGGAAACGAACTCGTCCGATTCTATGCGCAAGGGGTATGCGTCGACGGCGAGTTTTGATGACAGTCCGATGAGGAGGGAGGTGGAGGAGTATAGGGAGCAGGTAGTGCGGTTGTATCCGGATTTAAGGTTTGAGGGTGGGAAAGGAGGGAAGGGGAAGAGGAGGTGGTGTTGGGGGGGATGGAAGTGGGGATGGGGGTGGGGGTGTTTTGGGGGGTGATAGGGAGAGGCATGATGAGTTTGGTGGCACCGCTCAACGGTGATTGAGCGCGTGGTTTGGCGTCGCATAGCGGGTCACAATCTTGGAACTACAAGATCTCGTTTACTGCTTCTAGCATCAGGAA
>Ga0265798_10001262_pt1 | contig 39815 bp, 21 predicted proteins | sample P3T30metagenome_FD_192430 | JGI IMG/M metagenome (GOLD analysis project Ga0265798, IMG submission 192430) | Plant litter microbial communities from East Loma Ridge, Irvine, California - P3 T30 | ecosystem: Environmental > Terrestrial > Plant litter > Unclassified | place: USA: California...
ATGCTTGGGATGAGGGTGCGCAGGAAGGGTGTGCGGTAGTTGGTCAGATGCAGCAGAGTGCCGACAATGCCAGGCATGTTGGGCGAATGTCGAAGGTGATGGGAGAGGATGGAGAAGGAGAGCACACTCAAGCCTGGCCTGACTTGACCTTATATTTGAGACAGTTCGTACCTCAGTTGATATCAATGCAGCTCGATTCCAGCCCATTGATCCTGGTGACGACATTTGGAGAGCGAGAGCGAGAATCCGAGATGCGATCGGCAACGGGCGGCATCGGAGATACCCGCGTCGATCTTCCGTCACTTACTCCACACCGTTGTGCCTGCCCATCCCGGCGACATCACGTCGACCACTACCATCTATTTTCTATGTAAAATGTCGGTCGTCCATTACCTGAACCAGTGCCCAATCTATCTCAGTCTCTGCAGGAAAGACGGTCTAGTCGCAGCAAAAGCTGCCAGCGCGATCAAGTCAAAACGCAATAGGTCCTTTCTGACCACCAGCTCCATCCTGATAGGTCGCCGACATGACCTTTGGTAGACATTCTGGAGACAAACTCAGTCGCTGCTTACTTCTACTTGCTGGAGCCGCCTACCAACTACAGCATATATACAATGCATGTCCTCAGTCCCTATCTGCGTAAGGTGGAGGCTCAATCTCTCCAGTCGCAACATGGGTAGTTCGAAAACCCAAAGGCATGTGCTACACGCTTCAACACAATTATTGCAGGCCGCTTGAATTGTGCCTGGCCGTTGGCTTTCTTTATAACTTCGATGGGTCCCCAATTCTTGCCATCTTCATCTCTCACCTCTACCACATACTATCTCGCGCTCCACAACCCCCAGACCCAACCACACTTAACCACACCCACAGCTTTACCCAACAACCCTCAACACCACAGCCACCATGGATACCGCCATCAACAACGGCTCCAAGAAAGCCGACCAGCCCAACGTCTCCGAGCGCGATGTCTCTGGCAATGACATCTCCGTCCGTGAGACCTCCAGCCTGACCACCGCCAACACCAACTCGCGCATCGAGTTGACTGACAAGGATCCTCTCGCCGCTTCCAAACTCGGCTTTGCATTCTCCAGCCGTAAGAAATGGACTATTCTTACCGTAATCTTCTGGGTCCAGATCAGCATGAACTACAATGCTGCCATCTACGCCAACGCTGTCCCCGGCATGTCCAAGGACTTTGGCATCTCGCACTTCCAGGCCCGTCTCGGTCAGATGGCCTTCCTCGTCGCCTACGGTTTCGGTTGTGAATTCTGGGCCCCCTTCTCTGAGGAGCTCGGTCGCAAGTGGATCATGCAAGCCTCTCTCGCCCTCGTCAACATCTTCCAGCTCCCCTGCATGCTCTCTACTGGCTTCAACACCGTCCTCGCCGGCCGCGTCCTCGGTGGTCTCTCTTCTGCTGGCGGCAGTGTCACCCTTGGCATGGTCGCCGACATGTTCGGTCCCGAGAACCAGCAATTCGCCATGCTCTACGTCGTCTTCTCTTCCTGCGCTGGTTCCGTTGTTGCTCCCAATGTCGGCGGCTTCATCACCCAATACCTCGACTGGCGCTGGGTCTTCTACACTCAACTCATCTTCGGCGCTGTCGTCCAGGCCATCCACTTCTTCACCGTCCCAGAGACTCGTGCCTCCGTCCTTCTTGACCACGAAGCCGCCCGCCGCCGCAACTCTGGTGAGGACCTGAATGTCTACGGCCCTAACGAGATCAGGGGTAGCTTCTTCCAACGACTCGACGCCAAACATGTTCTCAAGCTCATATGGAGACCGTACCTGTTCCTCCTGACCGAGCCCGTTGTTGCCTTCCTCTCCCTGCTTAGTGGCTTCAGCGATGCCCTCATCTTCACCGGTCTCGACAGCTTCGCCCTGGTCCTCGGAAAGTGGGACTTCTCCCCGTCGCAGGTTGGCCTTGCCTTCCTCCCGTGAGTCATCTCATCTTTAATCCTCATTAATGCGCATCACTAACTCCTTACAGGCTTCTCATCGGATATGTTCTGGCCTGCATCTTCTTCATCCCCTTCTACATCAACGACAGCAAGAAGATGAAGGCTGCTGGCAGCGAGCACGGCATCAAGCCCGAGCGCCGCATGAAGGGTCTTCTCTGGCTCGTTCTCCTGGAACCAATCGGCCTCTTCGCCTTCGCCTGGACCTCTCTTGGCCCGCCTGAGGTCCACTGGATCGCCCCTCTGATCTTCGTCGCCATGATCGGCGTTGCCAACCTCGCCATCTACCAGGCCACCTGCGACTACATGGTGAGTCTATTTCCCCTTCTCACTCAATCAGATCTTCTTTGCTAACCCCCTCCCAGGTCGCCGCCTACGGTGAATACTCCGCCAGCGCCACCGGCGGCAACGGCTTCTGCCGCGACTTCCTGGCTGGCATCGCGGCACTTTACGCCACCCCCTTTTACACCAAGATCAAGCCCGGCACCAAGTGGCAGCTCCCGATCCCCAGCTTCATCCTGACCGCGCTCTCCATCCCACTCGTCATCGCACCCTACGTCTTCTACTTCCACGGTGCTTGGTTCCGCAACCGCTCCCCGTACGCCAGCAAGCTTGCTGAGAAGCGCGCCGAGAACATGGCTCCGACTGAGGAGATGACCCAGTCCGCTTAGAAAGAGGATGGGATGATGGAGCCTTGGTGAGGTTCCGAGCTCGACGACACGACAAACGTCCTTACTCAAAAGGACTGATGACTCTACGACGGTCTTCCGAGCCCAACGACAAAAGACAACGCGACAAACGACTTTGTTTTCGAATGCGACATCAGCGCTGCATCTAGCGCATGCATTATGATAGCCTCCAAAACTTTTCTTATATTATCTGAGCACAATAGTCCTACCTGGACCGACTTTTCCTATCTCATCCTCTCCGATGTTACAGCTATTCGGACAGTGGATAATCCGTCCTGGATACCCGGCCCTATCTTGTTATCAGCTTTGCTTTGTTTTGCTTCTCGATTGGTCTTGTACCATCCTGCGCAACCAAACAGCTTATTGATTCGAGCAAGATGAGCGGCCGTTGCATAATGCCACCGGGAAGCAGTGGACCTAGACTTGCTTTGCGTACTTTCATGTTGTCGTGGATTAGAGACTTAGACCAAAAAACCTCACCGGAAAACCCAAAAAAAAATAGAAAATGAATAAAAATGGTATCCATCATCGCCCCAAAAAAAAAACAGCTTCTTCCTCTCATTCTATCAGTGTCTCAATGATAAGCAGCGATGGGTGTTAGTCGTTCGCTCAACGTCCGGAAGTAAAATCGAGAAAGAGGACGATGGTATACGGTGCCAAGGAGTGCTTCGTGACACGTATCTTCAAGTGGATCGTTGCACAAATCGTTCACTCATCCTCATATAAAATCGCGACATACATCAAAAAGCCTCATCTTCCTCTACCTACACCGCCCTCAACCAGTCCTCTTACCAACGCCCTTCCCCCTTCTCGAAGATACCAGTCCCCTACCCCCTTCAAGGCTCTTAAGTAGGCTTCTTCCCCCCCTTGATATAAGTCCCCGAAGCGCCCACAAACTCACCACCACAACTCGGCTGAACGCCCTGCTTGCCGTAGAAAGCGCTGTAAGTGTAGTTGTACTTGGCGCCGATCGCATCGTCAAAACTCGCCTTGTTGGTCGCGTACTTTGCGTCCCAGTACGCGGTGTAGAAAGTGCACATCTGCCCTTGCTGGTACGAGCCCGTCGCGTTGTTCTTGGTCAGGATGTACGAGCCGAAGGCATTGCAAGTGACGACGGGTTTGGCGGTTCCGTCGGCTGCGATCGCGGGGTGCGCTTTGTTGTAAGTGGTTTGCGAGTCGCAGGCGGCGGCGCAGAGGCGCGGGTCGACGGAGCCGGCTTGCAGGAGCTTGTAGCCCATGTAGGTCCAGGTGTTTGTGCAGTCCCAGAGCGGGGCGTTCAGAGCTGCATTGCCCAAATTTTGGGGGCCCAGCCAGCCGGCGACGGGCCCGCCGAGTTTGTACGACGTGTAAGCGTTTGAGCCGGCGATGGCGACTTCGAAGTCGTAGCGGAATTGGCCGGTGTTGGTGGCGGAGGTCTCGTCTAGGGCGGTTCCCCAGAAGGAGCACTTGATGTTTGCGAAGGCGGTGGGGTTGGGGCAGTCTGGGCCTGGGTCGGCGGTTGGGTCGCGCTCGAAGTAGATGTTGAAGGCGGTGCAGCCGGCTTTGGAGTTGCACTTGGAAGCGCACCAGGCTACGTCGTAGCCCTTGCCGGTGTCGACGACGGAGTAGCCGAGGTAGTTCATGGCGCTATTGGCGGCTTGCTTGTTCTTGAAGTTCTGGAAGTAGCCGACGGGGGCTGGGTTGGCGGTGTTGGCGACGTCGGAGATGCTGGCGTCGGCTCTGAAGGCTGCGGCGGAGTCCAGGCCTACGTTGTAGTAGTTGGTGATGGTGGGCTCGGGGTCACAGGCGGCGCGCTTGCGAGGCTGGCGGGCGACGCCGCTGGGGTTGCGCTTCAGTTTGGTGTTGGTGTTGGAGATGACATTGGCGTTGCCGTCGACTTCGCCGTTGCTGTTCGTGCCAGCGTCGTTGATGGGGACATCAGTAGCGGCTGGGAAGACCGAGAGGGGAGTTGCGGCCACTTGAGAAGACACCTCAGAGATGGCAGAAGCAGTAGCGTATGGAATGTCCTGAGCCGTAACACCAGTCGCGGTGGTGAAAGTAGGAACCGGGATGTCACGCAAATCCTCGAGAGGTAGGGCATCCGGAGTGGGTGCTGGGTTATCCGAGACGGAGATGGTATCGTCGCTGGCAAAAGCTAGGCTTGCCAAAGCCGGCAGGAGGACATGTTGGTAACGCATGGCGGTGATCTCTAAGAATACTGGAGTGAAGTGGTGATCGATATGAGAGTGTGGTGGGACAGACGTTAGTAGAGGCGGAGACGATGGAAGCGTCTTATAGACTTCCACCGGAGCCTACAATAATCGGATACAATGCTCTGGTTCGGACTGCCCAGCAAGCCGTGATAGCAGTCCAGTCCAGACACGCATCTCAGCCATCGACATGTCTAGCACACGGGCATACCGAAACCATGGCGCGAGCGCAGCCAGCCACGATCATCGAATGGCCTTGTCAACAATTGACTCTTGTTGCCATGTGCGGAGCTGCAATTCGTCCGCGGCGGGGGAATCAACTGACAACATCCATGACCCAAAAATAGGCAGGCCAGTCAAGACCGCCGTACTCTCGTGGGACGAAGGTTTTCCATAAGAGGCCAGAACGGAATCCAAGAACGTGTCCAAGAGCCAGGAGCGGTATAAGGTATCCAGGCACCGAAGTATCGCCAACTAGACCGGTGCCACAACGCAGTTACGCACGCACGTGAAGTCAAGGTCAAGCTTAGCGGCGTAGCCGGTACCGTGGGCGCTGCATTGAAACTCCCGGCTGTGAAGAGAAGAGGCGTGGCGTACTGGGTGAAGTGGTAGTTAGTATACGAGACACCCGAAGCGGCACACGTCTGAATCCTGCAGACCGTTTAAGGCGATTGGCGTTTATTCTTCCGTGCTTGGCTAGCCCTTTGCAGACTAACGTCGGCAGTCACCGCCGGCTAGTATTCAATAGGCACTTGATAGTCGTCCTGATCGGCAGAAAGCATACCGCCACGAAACCCACTTTCGAGCTCAGCTTCACTCTTAAAGTCTTCGCCAACGCAGTGCCAGCCGAATACTTGTCCGAAGCGGTACGCTGTTGCATACTTCAATGATAACGGTTTGAAACGTTTCGTCCTCACTGGCTGGAACGCGCATTAAGCGAGAAAAGAAAGCCGCAAGGCTGATAAGGTAGACGCCGGGCAATTTCGCTTTCCAAGATCTTTTGCGGGAAGATGCAGTAAACAATAGCTTTCTGTGGCTGGTGACTCAGGAGCCGGTTCGGGAACAACTTTCATCTTGAGATGACTTTCACCTTGGAAGGCATCACAGAACGGGCAGGCAAAAGCATGCAAATGGTCCGCATCTCCGACCTTTGTGTTTTGAATCGGTAATTCGTTTACAGATGCCCTGCGACCTCGCTTCGGACCATGCTTATCGCTTCTGATAGTATTTTCAATGGGTGGGAATTGAGGCTGGGTAAATCGCCTGGCCCTATCGAAGCAGCTCCGGGCCCCGGACCAGTTGCATCTCGGTAGGGTAGGTGCTCGTTCCTTGCATTCACACTTCGCAGCCCGAGCTGAAGCTATCTCGCGACTCGCAAGATCCGGAAACTCACCTCACCTCACCTTGGCACAAGATTGTGCATGTGGGCGAGCGAAACCAAAGCAACCACCATGTGGCTTTTTTCGCCTAGATTTACGCGTGGTCCGACTGCACATGTGAGAGTGTGATAGCACTGCCATGTGGCTGTCGTCTAGATCTACGAGGCGTTCCATTTTCCACGCGCTCGTTGTTTTGACGTGCTGACAGCTCCAAGCAAGCACGCCCTTTTCTCAGCTCAGCTTGACCGACAACGCAGGACAACGCCACCCTGCTACATCTAGAAGGCAAATTCCATCGCTACCAGCATGGCCCAAGCCATCGCTGCTGTCGTCGAGCAGACAAATGCATGCGCTCTGCCAACACCGCTAGTCGCCTGCGTAGCGATCGGCGACCCCGTGCCGCCGCCACCAGGTCGGGAGCCGTTGATGTTAGTAGCATTGTTGTCGTTGACACCAGAACCGTCCCGGCCCCCTCCAAACCCAATCCCAAACACCCAAGCAAACCGATCCGCCTCCTTCACCTCTTCACTGACCGTGAGTTCCAGACTGCCGTTGGCCAGCAGGCGCGAGGGAACGACCGTGCCGCTCATCTTCCCTCCCACAACCCTCACCTCATCGCCCTCGACATACGGAACCGGCGAATCCAGCACCAACGTCCCGTTCGGCGGGTACAAAGTCGAGATATAGAAAGCGTCCGCGTTCTGCGTGAAACGAACCGCCTCGCCCTCCTCCGGCGTCACGAACCAATACGTCGTATTGAAAATCGCCTCGGCGTGGTCTTTGATCCAAGCGCCCGCGGTGCGAAGATTGCGCTGTTCGATTTCAATGATGGTGCCGTTGGCTGTAGGTCCTATATCCAGCAAGAAATTCCCGTTCTTCGACACGATGTCTATCAAACTCGTGACGATGGCGGCCGGGGTTAGGTATGCTTCGTCGGGCGTCGCGCGGTTGTAGCCGTAGCTGAAAGGGTCCATGCCTAGGTTCGACTCCCATTTGCGGGCTTGGACGGATTCGTAGCGCGCGTACTCGGGGGTGTCGAAGTCGCCTGGCAGGCCGCAGCGGTTGTTGAGGAGGACTTGTTTGCCCTGGTTTGCGGCATCGTTGAAATACTGCATGGCGAATTTGGTCGTCATGTTCGGCCCTCCAATGTCGCACCACATTATCTCGGTGCCCATGTTGGCGAGGGCTTGCATTTCGGGGACGATCACGTCTGCGATGTAGTCGGCGACGGGGACGTAGCCTTCGTAGCCAAGGGTGGCGTTGGTGTAGGGATTGGTAGCATTGCCTCCTGGCCTAAGGGGGTCGGTTAGCGGGAGTTACTGCGGCTATTGGTAAAGAAACGAATATATGTACCACTGAGCAAAGCCGTATTCCTTGTAGTTCGGGTGAAACCATTCCGGCAATGAGTAGTAAGTGCCCTTGTGTAAGTGAGGCTGGTACTCATCGGCAGCATCGAAGATCTCCTGAAGCAGATTGCGGTGCGGTGTAAGAGCCACACTCGTCCTGTTGGATACATTCGCCGGCAGATCAAACAGAGCGTAGCCATCATGATGCTTCGAGACCTGCACAAAGTATTGCGCGCCAGCGTCTGCGAAAAGGTCGACCCATTCTTTCGGATCGAAGACGGAAGCTGTGAAGTTCTGTATGAAATCGTCGTAGACTACGTCTGGGCCGTAGGTCTCGAGGTGGTACTCCCAGGTCTGATCCTTTTTCCCTGGTCCCTGGTTTTGGCGCCACCAGTACCACTCGGCGTAGGATTCTGGATGAAAGTCAGTACGGTTGAAGGAGACATCAGACTCCACCAAATCCACTCACCATTTTCTCCCGAGTTTCCCCAACCGGGTACACTGTAAACACCCCAATGGATGAAGATGCCATACTTGCCCGAAGTACCGAACCACGTCGGACTCTCATGGCTGTAGATACTCTCATAAGTTGCTTCATACGGCGTAATGCCGTATGAAGCGTTGAATGTATGGCTGGTCTGAACACCGGCCCCACTGATTTTCAAAGTTGCAGGACCTTTGGTACCTGCAGCAGTGCCGTTGGCATTGACAACTCCCACTTGCACGCGGGCCTGATCACCTGGTCTGAGACGGTTAATCACCCCTGGCTTCACAGTAGTCAAGCCTGGAGAATCGATTGTGACGCGGACACTGTGGTTGGCGAGTACCCAGTCTTCGCCAACGTTGTTGATGACAGACTCTATGATCTGCGTCTTGTTGGTACCCTCAACCCACATTTGAGTGGAACGAGCATACTGAACTTCCAGAGAGATCCCGGTGCCTGTCGCTGGATGTAAGGTGACGGCAAAGATGTGCAACCTCGTTTCTTGAGTCTCCCCACCAGGGTCGCCAGATGCACCACTGGTGACGTTCGGCAGCTGCAGACTGACGAGCTCCTTGGAGGAGTCGAGCCACGTCACACTCTGGAAGATCATAGATCGGTTGTAGCCACGGGGGTCCTCAGTACTGTTCGTGAGAGTGTATGGCCAGGTGATCCATCCGCCATATGGATAGGGCCAGTTCTTGTAAGGGTCGACGAGAATTGAACTCGAGGCTGTAGAGTTATCGGCGTATGTTGTGTTGATGAACCCCGTGGCGATGGAAGTCTCTGCCGCGGCGAGAATCGAGACACTCAGATACCTGCCCTTCTTGATGTTCAACATCTGCCCTTCCGCAAGCACATTGTCGTTCCCAGAGTTGCGGTATTGCGGAAAGTTGTATTGGACTCCAGAAAAGACGAAGTCTGCAGGAGGCAGCGATTGGGCTGGAATCCCCGAGTGAAATCCATCGAAATTTGCGTCGCCTGATGACATTCCGAAGGCTCGATTGTTGGTCAAGTCAGAGAGATCCAGTGGAATGGATTGACCTCCGGGTGCGCCATTGTCTGCGTTCTTGGGATCAATGACCAGGCCATCTTGGGCCAGACAAAGCGGTAAGAGGCCGATGAGCGTTTTGAAGAGGGACATGAGAGTTGATGAGTCTTCAACAGATACCCTCTAGCATTTCCATGTGCAATTGGCCGTTTGAGTAGTTGTTGTCCTTCCTAGTAATGTCAAAAGCTCTCATGATGGGTTCCAATGATACTTGTACCTCGGAAACACCCCAGCTCCAGTCAGAGTAACATCGCGTTAAAGTCTGGCTAAACCGGCATGACATCTGCCTGTCAAAGCACGTGGATCGCGTGCTACCTACTGTATCCCTGTTGCTGATAGAATTGCCTTTCGTAGCCCCGCGCGGGGAGAAGGTCACATCACATCACAGTGGGTGATGTTGATAGATGATCATCTTTCAATGGTACAGTAAAGCGGGGGGACTCGGACTCGGTGGAGGTGGCGCCGAGACGCAGCCAAGGCCGATGTCACATATATGGGCGGCAGCGTGAAGATGGCAACAAGCATCATCACGTGCATGCAGGGTTGTTTGTGAAGAGACTCGAGACATGTCTGTGTCTTGCAGGAGGAGGGACAAGGGAAGTGAAGTACCTGTGACTTGAAATACGGCATGAAGGACCCTTGAAACGCTAGCGAGCGATTGGACCCACTACCACGACAAAGCACAGGTGGACATGGGGTGCTCCATCTTGTCCACCACTCGACTCCCATCCCCCATTGATCCCCCGAGTCTATAGTGACCACTCGATCTCGATATCACCACCCCATACAATACACCCCGACAATCCACATCCATGTCGGGCCGCTTCGTGAGAGCGTCGAAGTACCGTAAGTCAGCCTGCCCGCCAACACAACCTCCCCGATCATCGCACTGGATCGCATACTGACTACATACCCACCAGGACATGTCTTCGGCCAGACGAGCAAGCGTGAGGCCTGCTACGACAACCTGCGCATCAGCAAGAACGCATGGGACACCAACATCGTAAAATGTAACCCCAAATACGTGTCGGTCAACTGGGAGGCGTCTGGCGGCGGCGCATTCGCCGTCATCCCCTTGGAAGAGCGTGGGAAGCTGCCGGATGTCATGCCCTTGTTCAGGGGACACACTGCCGCAGTGCTGGATCACGACTGGAACCCTTTCAACGACGACATCCTCGCCAGTGCTAGTGACGATGGAAAGGTGTGCCTCTGGAGGGTTCCGGACAACTTCAGCGTGCGCACCGATGCGGAAGAGCCAGAGGATGTCATGCCTGTGGGCAAGCTCAGTGGCCATGGAAGGTAGGTTTGATCGTTGGACACTTGAAGTACACGCGCCGTACACAGAGGCTTACTCCTTGCAGGAAGGTTGGTCACGTGCTGTTCAACCCGGCCGCCGAGAACATCCTCGCGTCCTCTTCTGGCGACTACACTGTCAAGCTCTGGGACTTGGAGGATGGCCAGCCCCGACTTACCCTCAAGCACAACGACATGGTTCAGTCGCTTTCCTGGAGCGCCGACGGTAACATGCTGTGCACCACCTCGCGCGACAAGAAGCTACGATTCTGGGATGTCCGTCAAGAGAAGCCTGCCCACGAGGTCCCGGGCCACAGTGGCGCGAAGAGCAGCCGTGTCGTCTGGCTCGGCGACCACGACCGTGTTGCCACTACCGGTTTCAGCAAGATGAGTGATCGCCAGTTGGGTCTCTGGGACCCCCGCAACCCCTCCAAGCCCATTGGCGGCGACTTCACCTACCTCGACTCGCAATCCGGCATCTGCATGCCCTTCTGGGATGACGGCAGCCAAATGCTCTACCTTGCTGGCAAGGGAGATGGCAACATCCGTTACTTCGAATACGACAACGACAAGTTCGAACCCCTCAGCGAGCACAAGTCACCCGAGCCGCAGCGCGGTCTTGCGTTCATGCCCAAGCGTGGAGTCAACACACACGCAAACGAGGTCATGCGCGCTTACAAGACCGTCAACGACCAGTACATCGAGCCCATCTCTTTCGTCGTCCCCAGACGCGCAGAAATGTTCCAGGACGACATTTACCCTCCCGCCACCGGCTCCAAGCCCGCAATGTCTAGCGCAGAATGGCTTGAGGGCAAGAGCGCCCGCCCGGCTAAGATCGACATGGGAGACATGTACGACGGTACCGCACCCAAGGAATACGCCGCGGCCGATGCACCGACGGTAGCACCTGCCAAGTCTGTGGCCGCTCCCACGCCAGCCCCAGTCGCAGTGGAGCCAAAGGCCGAAGAGCCCCAACCTGCCGCTCCCCGCGAGATCCCTTCGATGAAAGACAACCAGCAATCCATGTCCGACATGGCCAACAAGTTCGCCGCCAAAGACGCAGAAGAATCCTCCGACGACGAGCCTTCAAGCCCCTTCGAAGAAATCCCGAAACCCGTCCAGCGTCCTTCCAGCATCATCGCCGCAAGACAAGAGGAGAAGGTCGGCGTCAGGACTCCTCCTATGCATCAAGAAAAGACTCCCACACCCGTCACCTCTGCCCCCGCCCCCGAGACCTCGCGAGTTCCCTCAAGCAGCCAGCCCGCCAGCGAAACTCCCGCCGCGTCTTCTGCTCCCACCAGCACCGAACAGCCGAGCGCGGAGCCGAGCACCATTACCAGGAGCGCTTCGAGCGCAGCAGGCGGTCTGAAGGAGGTTTTGGGCGAGATCAGGGGCCTGCTGCAGGCTCAGGGCAAGCAGATTGAGGCTTTGACTAATGAGGTTGCGGAGTTGAAGATGAAACTGAGGTGAGGATGAGATGAGATGAGATGAGACGGGACGATCGGGGCCACGCATTCGAGGTGCATAATAACAAAAGCTGAGGTGGCTTCCATGCTTTGTTGTACAGGTAGCTGTAGTCCGTTTTGGTTAGCGATGTCCTATTGGCGATACTTTTTTTATCCTTTGCTTCGGCAATGGCAATCGGGGTACAACTGTGTGTTTTGACCCTTGGCCTGAGCTTGGATGATGATCGAACACTCCAGAAACCAAGACGTGGGACTTGATTCGTGACTACCATTCTACTCACCTCGCTTGCTTCACCTCATGTCGGGACTGGTCATTTCTCCGTGGAGAGCCTAAGTCACCGCGTAAAGGTTCCATGTATAGCAACATCGTAAACATCAGGCAAGAAAAAGCGACCATACCTATTGCATCAACGTTCAAGAGACCCAACACCAAGAAGCACGAACACGCGACTATATGCGAGTGACAAAACATCACAAGCGAAGACAGCGGGACAACGAAACACTAGTTAAAAACAATGAAGGAGCCCCGACTGGTCTAGCAGTTGAGAATAAATCATATTCATGTTTCGAGGTTCGTATCATAATTACATCGTGCCATATCTATGTCCTCCCTTCCTCTTCTTCTACCCCTCTACACATGCTCATTCAAAAGTCTGTCTACATGTGAATCCACCTCGCCATCCAGAACTGCGTAATTTCCTTCGCCTCGTCCACCAGGCCCATGTCCAGGAGCAGCTGCGTGGTGCCCCTGACGGCGCTCTCCAGCGCGCTGAAAATCCAGGCGTGCGTGTATGAGGTGTGTTCGCCGACTGTTGTAATGGAGAAAATTAGCTTGGAAATTCAAAGAACAAAGTCAGTCGATCAATAGAACTTACCGAAAACGGTGTGCTTCTCAGTGTGGAAGTACGCCGGAAGATACATTTGCTGCTGGCCAACGGTAGGCGACGCCCAAGCACCGGCCTGGAACTCGTTGTGCTCCCAGCAGATGCGGTCGTAGGCGCCCGTGTACTGCTCCTCGGCAACCTTGCCGTGGACTTCGATCATGGCGCGCTGGACGTGGGCGACGTGCTGCTCCTCTGTCAGAGCGCCCAGAGAGCGTGCCGGAACACCAGACTCGTAAGAAGCGAGCAGGACACCCGGGCCGGTGGAGTTGAGCTGGTAGCTCGGGTAGCAGACGTTGCGGATGCCGGGGATGTCGACCGTGCCGCAGCCGCCGAGGATCGGGTGCTCGAGGTGCTCCCAGAAGCGGGTTTCGTAGTGGAGAGCGACTTTGCAGGAGGGCGAGTAGTTGAGGCGGTCGATGGCGCGGGAGAGGAGCGAGGTGTAGTCCGGCATGGGGTTCCAGAGGCGGACGCGGCTGAAGGGAATTGCCACGACGGCGTAGTCGAACTCCATGGTCTCGGGCTCGACGCTGAAGAGGTTCTCGCTGCGGTGTTGGACTGTGACCTTCTCGGTGCTTTCGTCATAGGTCATGCCTTGGATGGCGGTCTGGAAGATGGTGCGGTTCAGGACTTGGGGACCGAAGGCACGGGGCAGATTCGAGAGACCCTTGTCGATTGTGCGCCACTCTGAGGCCATGAAGTAGACGCTTTCGTAGAGCCAGTCCGGGAGCTGGTCTGAGACGTCGGCGACCTGGTCTGTGATGTTGTTGGCGTAGCCGAGCTTGTACTTCAGGTAGCCAGCTTCGGAGAAGTCAAAGTAGCCATCCGCGACGGCTTGCTTGTGGGCTTGGAAGACGTTCGAGGCCAGCTCCTTGATCTTGGCTTCGTCGAGATCTTCCCATTCTTCGAGCGCGTTGCTTGCTTCCGCAACAAGGGTGGCGTTCGAGTAGCTGGCGTTGGCGTTGACGCTGTACGACGGGTCTGCGGAGACTTCCGCGACGCTAGGGATGGTGCCGTCTGGGCGTCTGAGGGAAGTAGACGACGGGTTTCCAGGGGAGCTCTGGATCCATTTGATGAAGTTCACGGCGTAATCGGAGTCGTTGCCGTTTTGTTGGTTGAGGACGTCGGCCAGCTGGAAAACCATGCGGTGATCCATGATCTCGATGGTCTCGTTGTTCTCGGCAGTGATGCTGACAGGAAATCTCTGAGGAAGATGGTGTTAGCCAAAAATGAACTTCGTCATGCTATGGTGCAAACGCGTCTCCGCAATATTCATTCTCTTACCATGGGACCCATTTCCTGGTACTGATAGTCGTCAGGCGATGAGGCGTTGAGATAGCTGGTGTGAACACGGCCACCGATTCGGGAGGATGCTTCGACAATGGTCCAATCCTTGATTCCCACAGAATCGAGCAAGTGAGCGGTCATCAGACCCGACATTCCTCCGCCGAGAATGCCAAAGGTCTTCGTTTTAGTCGCAGCCACGAACGACTCCTCGGGCTCCTTCTCTTGCAGGTATGCAACACCATCGAACCAAGGTCCCTCGGCATCCATGATATCGGCCGCAGCAACGGAACGGCGCTGCTTGCGTCTGGTCATCGAGACCGGTGCGGAACGACCAACGAGGTCTTCACCAGAGAATGCGTGCAAGCAACCGCTGTCTGGTGCATCGTGAGGTGGCAGCCAGACGAATTTGGTCGGACGTTGGGACTCGTGTGCCGCATGCCTCTTTGCGAGATCATGGCTGCCCACGAAAGTCTTTCCAAGAGTGTGATGGCAGTCGCTGGACGACTGCACGTTGCAAGAGCCGTAGTGCAACGAAAGTTCGCCATCGAGAGGCGCGGCATACTCAATGTGAACATTGTGCATACCGCCAGCTTCGGCCTGGATGTTTTCTTGGAAAGTGATGGAGGGAGATCGGCCAATGACTGAAGCGCCAGCGGCCGATCCAACGATCGACAAAAGAGCAGGAACAAGCATCTTGACGACGAGGTGAAGATCCTAGGAGGGGTGTTGACTAACGAAGGGAGTTACTGGTGGACAAGAACCGACCTACCATACCGGCAACCTCAGGTACTTTTATACCTCTGTCAGGCCAGGCCGTCGGCGACCAAACAATTCACCGCCGTTGTGTAGACCTTTCCCCATCGCTGAACTCCCACGGTTACATTGGCAATGGAGATGCAACGAAGCGCTAGGGTCCTCTTTCTGGAGTCTCTTGATGCATGTACCATGTACAAAGATACCATCGAGAGTCATGACGGTAGGCAGTAGGGTACGATTGACAGCGCACCAATGCCATGGAAGAGATTAGCCTGGTCCCACTGGTATGGTTCCACAAGTATCGAATGCCATCGTTATCTCAGCCATCTGCATATCTGCATGTGGAGACGGCTGGTTCCAGTAGGCTTATCTTGGGCTTTTTCCGGATCCGATAGCTGAAAGGCAGCATAGCAGAGAATATTTTTTACTAATGGAACTGCAGCTCGTGTTCGTTGCCCAGAACTCGATAGTGATGAGCATGCCGTTGTGACGTCTGAGATGCAACTTTGGGACAGAGGAGTGAGGAGTGAGGTTCGTTTAGTTAGAGGCAGCAGCTCGTTTACGCCTCGAAGTCTCGGCAGCGCCCGCATCACGCGACAACCTTACCTGCGCGGCCGCGGCGTCTAGGTACTTTTCAAGCTTCCAACACCGCAAGCTACCTTTCCTACCTACATACATACCCAACCCACCAACCACAACCACAACGACCTTCCTAATAGGCAAACAGGCAAGCCGCCAAGTCAAACCCCCCACGCACATCCTCCCACCATGGCGCGCAACGCCGAAAAATCCCAATCGATGCTCTTCCGCTTCCGCGAAGCCCAAGCAGCCGACCTCGGAATCCTCGACACAAACCGCACGCGCCGCCCCAAAGCGATCAGCACGCAAGAGCACATCCCGACCTGCGAGCGCTGGCGCGGCCAAGTGCTGAAAGAAATCTCGCGCAAAGTCAGCAAGATCCAGGACCCGGCGCTCAGCGACTTCCAGATCCGCGACGTCAACGATGAGCTCAACCGGCTGTTCAGGGAGAAGTGGCAGTGGGAGATGCGGATCCGGGAGTTGGGTGGGCCGAATTATATGAGGGGCGGGGGGAGGATGTTGGATGATGAGGGGCGGGTGATTGAGGGTGGGGGGAAGGGGTACAGGTATTTTGGAAGGGCGAAGGAGTTGCCTGGTGTGAAGGAGTTGTTTGAGGCGGCTACGAGGCCGAAGGCGAGCGAGGTTGAGAAGAAGGTGGATACGCGTGCGGACTTGAGCAAGCGGGTGGATGCGGGTTATTACGGGTATGGGCTTGATGAGGAGGATGGCACACTTGTGGCGTACGAACGGAAGAAGGAGAAGGAGGCATTTGAGACGTTGTTGCTGCAGGACGAGGACAATATGGATGAGGGATGGGAGCCTTTGCCTGGAGATGGCGGCGATGGATTGGCATGGCGGTTGCCGACGGCTGAGGAAGTTGAGAACGAACTTCTGGAGAGGAGGAAAAGGAAGTTGATCGACAAGCTCTGAAGGGCCTTCACTTTCGATATCGCTCGATCGGAATATCAGTCTCTATTCTGGTATACCACGAATCCGGCCGCCTTTGTGGGGTATCTCGTAAGTCATCGATATGCATAAGAATCCGGACCAAAGCAAAAACAAACGCCGACGCTATGAGCAGCAAAACAAAAAAGGGATGTCATCAACTCATGGAACGACGCTACCATCGTCTTTCGAAACACACCACTTCTCCTCGTCCCATCCGGGAGGACGCCAAGTAAAGAGATCGAAGGCCTCACGCGACCATGGGCCAACGTCACTCGACGTAGGCGGTGATTTAGCCTTAGCAGGAGGTCTGGGTGCCTGGAAAGGCTTCGCAAGCATGACGGTCGATGTACCATTCGCCGCGACGTTTAGAGCTGTCGGGAAGCAGGCTTGAGCGCTTTTGCGGACTTCTTTACGACCGATGCCTGGTCTGCTCTTGGCAGGTTTGGACGGTAGAGCTTCCGGAAGAGGCGGGCTTTTGCTCCGTAACCTTGGCGGGTCAGGCTGGGCATGCATTGGCGCAGATGTCACGGTTGGAGCTGGCGGAGGGGCCATAGGCTCAATTGTCTTCGCCGGCCGCTGCTGCTCGCGTTGCTCCAGGACAGGACTTCCCCGTGTATAATCCGCAGGTCTCGCCGCCCGCGTCGTAGGCGGAGGCGTGAAGCGGACGAGTGCGCCAGGGATTCGCTTCGCGCTTGTAGCTGTAGAAGTAGCCGTGCCAGTCTCAGAAACCACCCTTCGAAACGGCCGATCAGGCTGCTTTTCAACTGGCTTGTCAGATCGCGGCTCGGTCGATGGAGGCGGCAGGGCTGCTTGGTCCATCTGATCGATCTCGAGAGCTGTGACTTCAGCATCATCAACTATATCGTTCAAATCATCAGCCCTTTGCTGAGCCCTCTTGTTCATCTTAGCTATGCGTTCCTCGAGAAGTTCCCGTTGTGTTTTGCGTTTGGAAGATGTAGGTTTCTCAGGCTCGGTCGTTCGCGATCGCTTTGGATCGTCTCCAGACGGCGCTGAGATTTGGTCAAGACAGGCAAGCGTTTTCCTTTTGGGTGCGCTTGTAGCCATACGTAGGGTTTGGCTTGCCTTGCTGTTTGTTAGAGGTGGCGGCAGAAACGGTGGCGCGAGTGGCTCCGGACTTGGTACACGCTCTGGCAGTTCGGGTGCCTTGGTCGGCGTGTCGACGTGTGAAACGACTTCTGGTCTTGGAGATCTCCGGTCCACAGGTTCGTTTCCATTCCGCTTAGTCGTCGCGGCCTGTTGCGTTTGAAATGCGGGCGAACTCGACCGAACTTGCTGCTTTCGAGCAACTGGAGCCGGACGAGGTATTTCTCTGACAGGAGATGATCCCGGGCCAATGGCGTCGCTTGAGAAGCCAGGGAGAAATCTGCTTGGGGAATCTTCGCCATCGTCGGATAGATCTATGACTTCCTTGGTTCCGAGCTTCTGCTGACCACGAGGTAAAGGTGTCTGCTTCGCGGCTTTTGCTCGAGCGTCCGCTGTACGCTTCCAGAGCGGTGTCTCTCTGCGCACAACTGGAGAAGGTACAGTCGTAGTTCGCGTCACATTCCAAGGCTCTGGCTTTGATCGTTTAGAAGGACGTCCACTTTCCCATTCCTCGTTTTCTTCTGCCTGCCTCATCTCAAATGGAGATTTCGTAGGCACAGTAGCCTTTCCGATCCGACCCTTCGGTGTCCCTAGCAAAGCATTCAACGAGCGATGCTTGAGTTGTGTATTGCCCCCAGCCACACTTGCAGTGCCGGGTCTCGCCATCGGTGGTCCCATGGCTCTCGATGGTGTGGCCAAGCTCATTGGCGGCGGACTAGACCTTTGCCCGCCTCCTTCCCTTCTGCTCTTCTTCGCACTTTGCTTCAGCTCCGTCAGGTCTGTCTCTGTCCTGCCCACGCTCTCCGCGACCTGTACCAGCACAGCATCTCTCTCTAGCGTGAATTCCTCGCCTTCGTCAAAAGCCGTGTCTTCCTTCCAGTGCATATCCCCGATGAAGTTGCGCGGGACATCATACACCATGACGCGCTTGTTGAACGTGTGGAAGCGGAGGAAGCCATCTTGCCAGCGCTTTTGTTTGCGGCGAATGTCATGTGTGTAGAGGCAGTTGAACTCGAGGACTGGAGCGGTGTTTTGGGTTGGTGGGACTGAGAGCGACGGGGTGCCCGTGCGATGAACTGCGGCTGTCATGCCTTCGGTGATCCGCGATCATAGCGAGTCGGTCATGGAAAGCGACGATGCGACTTGATTGATTGATGTATCTTCTTAGGCGATGAGGTAGAGACGCGACTCCCGAAGTTGACGCCTGCTCACATGACTTGTTGGATCCACTTTCCGTAACACCAACCCTAACCCTGACAGTATACAACCATATCCCCAATCCCTCAATACATGTTAGAGAACACATTTGTTTTGTTCCATATTCCATGAGCCATACTAATAGGTAAAGCCCAGTCAAATATGTCAGCTACTCGAAGCGCTGGCGCGTGGTGTTTACACGTCTACGTCTGTCCTCCCTTCGATTGGACTTGCAAGTCATCAAGCTCGATATTGACCAGCAGCTTGGGTGTTGCGGTCAAACATGCATAGTAGAACACGAGAAGCCTGTCTGGAAGTACACTGCATACTGGACACATTGTCGTTTGCCTACACCTAACGTCTTCCTGATGAATACCTATTTCGAGACTGTGTTGGTACGAGGTCGTTGTACTTCGACCATTTGACGAGGGCAACCATACCTATAGAAGAGAATTACCATCCTACCTTACTTGATAGGACATGCGGCGGCGCTCACCAACCACGTGTCGACAATGTTTCCTATACCATCCATATTTGCAATTTGCAATCAACAATGATATTATGAGCGACCCTCATCTCTGGACAAGACATTGAAACACGTGGTGACCATAAGATGATTTAGATAGTTCCGAACAAGGCGATATTCGTGAATAACGGTCGAACGGCGTGAAGAGGGGTCCCATGGATTGATCAACGGTGTTGTCCACGTAGATGGCAGTGTAGTGATTGCGCAATTACGAGACTCTGAGATATGAAACGTCTGGAACGAGTACGGTGAGTGGACTTGCCAGCGTCTCTCGCAGCCTGGAGCAGGAAACAACAGAGTCAGCCATGGTATCCTGCTTGTCAGTTGATCGTCGGATCGATTGATAATCCATCGAATGCTCAATCAAGGTCATGTTCATTGTCAAAAGAGGTATGAAGATAGGTAAGGTAGAACGACGTTTCAAAAGACTCTCTCTCAGTCTCGCAGCAACGGACCTGCAGGCGGCCGCCAAGTGTCAGGGTCATTTTGATGGCTTGAGCTGTTCACGGCCGGCTTGGATCTATTTAACCCCCCCGCAGCCCGCCGGACTTCCCTTGTTCGAGTGGCTCTCGCTCCCTCAGCACGCGCCTTTTTCCCTATCATTTTCACATGCAAGGAAGGAGCTTGGACATCGTCATCGCATCCTCCACACATTTTTCTTCTTTTTACCTTACCACATCACCCTCCACGCGCGCGCCGTCACGTCGGGCGCGCTTTTGGGCTCCAGCCACTCGATATAAGATCTCTCGCCTCAGGCAGAAGGCTCACCTGACTCGCGGTCGCGCTTGAAGATATTATTGAAATTCACTGGCTGTCCTCGATCAACATGTCATACCGTCCTCAGTCACCCCACGACTTGACCTCCTCCTACCCTCCTCCTCCCCAACAACAACAATACCGCCCACAGAGCCCGGATCTTTCTGGACTTAGTGCTGCCACTGCCCAAGCCTCCTTTCAACACAATCCATCCATCCACAGCCCACCGTTTGCCGAGTCCGCATATCGAGGATCCATCACGTCGTTCGAGCCCAATCCAATCGCAGCACCACTGCAACCACAGCCTCACTTTGGCATCGCGCCGCCTTACAACATGGCGTCCGGCAACATCAAAGAGGAGGAGGACGAATACATGCCCGACACGTATGCGCGCCGCACGACGCGCAACACCAACCCCTACATGCCCGCCAATGGCTCCTCCATGGGCTACCCTCCAGCGCAAATCAAAGAAGAGGCTCCCCGAGACCCAACACACGGCGTCGTCCTCAAGACATCATTCCCAGTCGCGCGCATCAAGCGCATCATGCAAGCCGACGAAGACATCGGCAAGGTCGCTCAGGTCACGCCCCACGCCGTCAGTCGCGCGCTCGAGCTTTTTATGATCAAGCTCATCACCGCGTCTGCCGACCAGGCGAGAGGTGGGCCGGCTTCCGCTGCCGCCTCCAAGGGACCTAAGAGGGTGTTGGCGCAGCACCTGAAGAGAGCCATCCAGGCAGACGAGACTTTCGACTTCCTCACAGACATCATCGCCAAGGTCCCCGATGCGCCTGCCTCCAAGAAGAAGGAGGCAGCCGGAAGCGACTCGGAAGAGTCAAAGCCTAAGCCTAGAAAGGGCAGGAAGAGAAAGGACTCGGGTGATGACATCTGAAGCCGAGGAACGATGCATAGTCGAAACATCCAGAATGAAAATCGGTCCCGAGAGCGAGTCATGAAGCCGAAGATAGCCTGACTTCGACAATGTCAAGAGGCGCGCGAGCATCAAGCAAAGTGATGGCGATCTGCAGATAGCAGATTGCGCGGCAAAGACACTCTCGTGGGACAGGCCAGACTGGGGAGGACGGAATGAGTGATGATTTACGAGCATACATACCCATGGGCAACATGTGTATGAGGGAAACAAGTTTGGAGAGAGGGAATGCTCACAGCACTCTCGGGGAGCGATTGTTGATTTCTGTGGAAGTGGTGGCATTAGAGAGGAGCTTCATGTCGAACGGGAGATGATTTTGTGGAGGTAGGGTCTCTTGATGGCGAGACTACTGGCTGAGAGGTATACACACCCAGATTAGATACTCTTAGCATAGTGTTCGGCTAATGAACGTAGGTCGTTCGACGAACCAATACCAGACTTGCGATGCATACTGTTCATTGGTGTTGTATGTGAATACCCGTGCGTGTGTGGACTTGAGGGTCGTTTCAATCACCATGGTTGTTAACTGTGCTTGTGCCTGACACATCGGTCGAGGATCCCAGACAAGAGTCAATCCCACTGGGTGCCAGCTATTCGGTACTTGGATACGTGTCATACATGTGTCCAACTGTCATGCTGTGGAAAGCTCCGTCCCTCGCTGGACCAAATCCATGACAGAGTATTTGGTGTAGGAGTGCCGTTCTGCTAAAGCAGAGTCTCTGTGGGCCGAGTTCCATGACAGAGTGTTTCGTATACCGTTCAGCCACATAGACAGAGTGTCGAAGGAGGACACGCGTACTGTCCACATGTTCGACCACTTTGACTTTGTTGTTTGAGCCGAATGCCGAATGCAGATACCAGATCCCAAGTCGAGATCCAGTATCCTTCAAGGTTGGATGCAAAGAGTGGGCGTTCTTCACGGCTTCGTTCGTCGCGGGAGAGTTCTTCTGACTTGTAACTTGGCCAATAGTGGATGCCACAGGATCGCCATTGAGAAGTCTGGACGGTCGCGTTGCACACGTGTGAAAACAAGCATGTTACTGTTGATAGCTAAGTTCTGCCAGAGAACCAGACACCAAAGAATCGTGAAAGGCTGCAGTAGTCTAGTGGAAACATCCGGCCGGCCACGTTGATACGCGGCCCTCGCTTGAAGATGTGTATGGAGATATGTGGTTGTTTGATGTATGCCTCGGCTTATTATTAACCTTTCATTCAGCCGAAGTTTGTTGACGTATGGCGATATCAACGACTTCCACATGTCGATTCAGTGCTTCTACGAGCGAGATACCCTTGAAGAATCGAAGAAAGATCTGAACATCTCACCGGTCCAAGCTCCGGTAAGCGACGATACCAGAATCTCTATTACATTGAAGATATGCCGGTGCCGAAGAGATCGTCTATTAAACAGATTTTGGCATCTCCAGAAGCTGGAGGCTTCACTTTCACTTGATTTTCCCCGCCAAATTTCGCGTGTGAGATCCACTCGAGGGCGCGGCTATTTGACGCCCCGAAAACGTAAGATCAACATCGTTGTGACCCCGTGTTGCACGTAACACAACACTTCAGCAAGATGTCTCGGCCATGTGCGATTCTACCAACACGGAGTCAGCTACACCATATACCATATCTCTGACATCTCATGCCTGCTTCGCTCGTCTCGTTAAATCGCTGATCATGGTCTATCCTATGACCAGCAGCTGATCTTACCGGATCCCCAACCAACAAAAGGTACATTGTACATGTGCGCGACTTCCGAATTCCACCTTCCGGTTTCGAAAGATACAAGAACATCATACATGTGTAGTATCACGCACCTCGACGCCACCTCGCCGGTGGCGAAGATTTTGACTCGCCCAAGCTTTTCTGGAAGCGCCGTCGCGAGGAACAAGCCTGATAAGACTCGGTTAGCGAGTCGGTCTTCGCATCCGATTCTGCAGGTTGATTCGAGACTGGACCTGGCTTGCCTTAGTCTGCGCTCTACACCTACAGTACCGGCACGATCGGGTTGTTCGTGAACCATGTTCGAGATATCAATCGATTCAATCCCCACGAAATGCCAAAAATTAGCGTGAGATAAGAACGGCTGCTAATCTCGCTAACTAGGAGGTTAGCTCTAGCTAAGACGGGCACCGACTCCGCTCCGTGGCCTACAACCTCGCGTATCAGCATGCAAGATGCTATCGCTCCTGCCTATTTGACACAAGACGATTTGATGGCTGCTTTGATTAAAGCTTGGTCGAGTCTTCGGATGCTTAGGCGAACCTTCTGCCTTCGTATTTCTCGCCCACACCCCTCATCCTTCTGGCGCGCGATGTAACCCGTACTGGCACGCTCGCCGAGGGTTCAATCTGAGAATGCACTTTGACTGGCGCACACCGTACCGTGTTGCACTTCAGCTCGCGTGATACTGGCACCAGGATCTTAGCGCATTCCAAAACGTGCGTTCCGTCTAGCCGTACTTGACGATTGGTACTTGTCAAGCAAGCGCGTTATCAATAATTGGGAATGGCAACACCAAATGGTGTGCTGCCCGGCGCACGTCTGGCGCACATTATTAAAGAAGCTCCCGACCCCCCTCCCATGTCGTCTTGATCGTCGTTGCACCTTAGTCCAATCCACCTTTTCTCCTCGCAAGTCCTTGTGAGACTTCTTCACCATGGACGCCTACCCGGTCAACGCCATCAATGACCGCACCGATGCGGCCGAAATGGCCATCGACGCGCAAGCACGCAAGTCGTCGGTCGCTGCTCCCGACGAAAAGCCGGTCATTCAAGAGCGTGTCTGGGGTCTCGCAGCCCGTGTCGACGAGACCGTCACCTGGGAAGAATATGTCTACTGGGCCAAGATCGAGCGTGAGATGGAGAGGGAGGAGGCGATCAAGTTCAACCTCGAGCATGGCAAATACCCTCTTGTCGACTTGATCAAAGACAAGTTCTCTGCCGAAGGTCGAGCCCGCCAGAAGAGGCTGAAGGAGGAGCGTGCCCTGGCACTGAAGGCATCTGTCGAGACTGCCCCAGCAGCTGTTGTCGACGAAAAGACTGGTGCCGGAGCACTCACTACTCACTCGCCTGGATCTGAGGAGGGATTCAGAGACCCTCTCAAGGCCACCGACGCGGAATGGCGTGGCGCTGCACGTGCCATGAGAACCGCCAGCTGGGGTCAAATGTTCTTCCTCATCACTACTGACATTCTTGGTTGGTCTGGTGCTCCGTAAGTCTTCCCGAGCACGACTTTACCGCGATCAATCTTGCATTCGCTAACATCAATCCGTCCAGCTTCGTCTTCTCCAGTGTCGGATACGGCGCCGGTGTCGCGCTGTACCTCATCTTCGGTGTTTTCGCTACCTTCTCCGGCTGGGCCATTTGGAAAGTCTTCATGGATCTCGACTCGTCTCGCTACCCCATGATGAGTTACGGCGATCCCTTCTTCCGTCTCTTCGGCAAACGCTCTCGTCACTTCATCAACGTTGCGCAGTCTCTCCAGCAGTTTTTGACGGTAGCCGTTTTGATCCTGAGTAAAACGACCAACATCGCGCAAATCTCCAAGGGACATGTCTGCTTCTCGGCAATTATGGTCATCGTTCTTGGAATTGGCATGATTTCTGGCATCATTCGCAGTTTGAGCAAGATTGGTTGGCTTTCGAACGCTGCGGTGTTCATGAACATTGCCAACTTCCTGATTATCATGGTCGCTGCCGCTTCGTACAAGCCCTTGTACGAAGCCGTCACGAGGTCGACGTTGATCAAGACCATCGAGCCAGTCGTTACTTTTGCCGGACAGCCTCCGAACCAGTACCAACAGCAAGTTCCCGGCTTCGCCTCGCAATTCAACGCCGTCAACACCATGGTTTGTAAGTATTACGAAGCAATTCGATCATGCTATCACCTACTAACTTCACCGCAGACGCCTATGCCGGTGCTCTCCTCTTCGTTGCTTTCCTCGCTGAGATGCGTAACCCCATGGACTTCTGGAAGGGTCTCTTCTGCGCTCAGGCCTTCATCTGCATCGTCTACCTCTTGTTCGGAATCTTCGTCTACTCCTTCTGGGGCCAGTACTCCGCGAACAACATTGTCAACGTCATCAGGCCTTACCCGCTTCAAACGGCCGGTAATGTATTTACCTTGCTGACAGGTTTCATCGCAGTCTGTAAGTTTACAAATCCCAGCTCACTACAATGACATACACCAAACTAACACCAACGCAGTCATGTACTTCAACATCGGCATGAAGACCATCTACCTCGAAGTCTTCCAGCAGGGCTTCGGCTTCCCACCCATCACCACCCGCAAGGGCAAGATCGCCTGGTACTGCCTGGGCCCCGTCTACTGGATCCTCGCCTTCGTCGTCGCCGCCGCCGTCCCCAACATCGGCGGCATCGTCAGCTTCGTCGGCGCCCTCTTCATGATCAACTTCACCTACAGTTTCCCCGGCATGCTCTACCTCGGTCACACTATCCAGAAGGCCGCCGTCCTGCCCGGCGAGGGCTTCAACCCTTACACCCGCGAGACCATCAGGATGGACCAGGGTACCAGCCGCTGGATCCGTGGTTTCAAGAAGAGCTGGACCATCAGTCTGCCGACTACGATCTACGTTCTTGCGGGCCTTGCTTGCTGCGGTATGGGTATTTGGGCTGCTATTGAGGGCCTGATCTCCGTGTTTGGGCCGGGTGGCACTGTTGCGACTTGTAAGTTGATCCTGATGTTTTCACTCTGACATGGCTTTGGACTTTTGCTGACTATGACTTTCTAGCTTTCGGTTGCCCCGCTCCGGTGTAGATCATTGCCTACCTCTTGGACCTCTTATATCAAGTCGATAGAACTTCCATCACTGTGGAAAACACACATTCACTCTCAAGTTTGTCAACTGTTGGTAACCGTTATGTCGTTCCCATCCCTTGAGACACTGCTTTGAAGTCCATCAAGTCTCGCGTGATACTCATGAACGATCGCGAAGTAATCTTTGCATCGGTTCGCGTCGATTGGCCTGGAAAAGTCTTGCTAAACTTGTATGCTCTGTTGCGGGCGGGCTCGCCAGGATTTGGTCGGTTGCCAACAAATGAGCACAATCGAATCCATCATTCGGCAGAAACGGCCATTCGATCATTGTTTGCTAGATCAACGGATCTGACTACATCCCCTCACGATTTCTAGTTAAGGCCGACAATCTGATGTAAACAAAAGTGCTCAGATTGGTAGATGTGGTGTCGACCCTAACCCTAGCCACCAGCACATTTGGACCTCGCCTATCACTAACTTGTATCTTTTGCTTTCGATGCGTTGAAGTTTCGTTGTCACTTGGACGCATAACGCGTGTGAAACAGTCGTCTCAAAACTAGTGTGAAGATTCGATGCTGCGTAGCACGTTAGCCCAAGACGAAGCATCTTCGCTTGATGACCGAAGGCGTGATCGGATGTCGTGCGCGGAGGTGCATATGATGACAACCAACCCATCTTCGAGAATCAGCGAATAGCGTAGTCTTCGGATGTGTGTGTCGAAAGACATGGATCGAAATGGTAGTCGCTCGCGTTCGAAAGTGATGGCTGGATGACATGTCGACAAATACTTGAGGAGCTCTGCTATTGAGACCACGGCTGTAATTCTCACGATACTATCATTCTCTTGTCGATGTGACCAGGCTATGGAAAAGTGATCAGCAAGCTATCGGTCATTGATACGCTTCTTGGACGCGTCTCTTGATGGCAGGAGTTGGCTTACCATGAAGCCATGCTTACGGTCAATGGCGTGCTTGGCTTATGGAGTCAAGACACATGCCGACCTCAACGCTTGGAGAGTACTATATCATACTCAATGGACTCGTTAGGGCTCACTGCCCATGTCGAGATGATGGCGTGCGCATTGAAGTGTGCAGTTGTACTGTTAATAAACGTACGTAGTGCTGCGTACTTCTCGTTTCTTTTCCCGTCTAGACCTTGCTTTCCATTCGCCAACAATTTTGTCTATCCCAATCATGAGCGTGGATAACAAAGGTGCCGAGTCGCCCGTCGCTAGCGAGCGGGAGTCAGACAATTCAATAGCCGGGAAGCGTCGAAGTATACCTTTCTGCTTTCCACCAACACACAGACTGTCGAGCTGACTCCCATTCCCCAGACGTGCGCTGGTACCGCTCAACATGGTTCAACGCCCTCATCCTCGGCCTCTGCAACTTCCTCGCCCCGGGAATCTGGGGCGCCATGAACTCCCTCGGCGGCGGCGGCTCGCAATCCCCTTGGCTAGTCAACGCCGCCAACGCCCTGACATTCTGCCTCATGGTCCTCACCTGCGCCCTCTCCGGGATCTTCGTCAAATACCTCGGGATCAAATACAGTCTGATTCTGGGAGCGGCGGGTTACTGCCCTTACGCCGCGGGTCTGTACTGCAACAACCGCTTCGGAACAGGGTGGTTCGTCCTTGTAGGAGCGGCTCTCTGCGGACTAGGAGCCGGGATATTCTGGATGGCGGAAGCGGCTATCGCTCTCGCATATCCTGAGCCGGAGAACCAAGGGCGATTCCTGGGATTCTGGCTTAGTTTTCGGGTGATGGGACAGATTCTGGGCGGGGCTATCAACCTTGGGCTGAATGTCAATAGGAATACTGCGGGCTCGGTGTCGTATACTGTTTTCCAGATCTTCATCGCGTTGCAGGCCGCGGCGCCGTTCGCGGGATTGCTGCTATCGCACCCTTGGCAAGTTGAGCGGACAGACGGCGTGCCGGTGTCTTGCAGCATTCCGAAATCGCAGCGGATTCTTACTGAGTTGAGGGCGACGGGGAAGGTTTTTGTTAGTAAGCCTTTCTTGATGATCATCCCGTTGATCGCTCAGGGCGTGTTCGCGGAGGCGGTTTTCTTTACCTATGCTGGACTTTGGTTCAGCGTTCGGGCGAGAGCGCTTGGGTCTTTCCTTGCGGGTGTGGTGGCTCTGGTTTCGGGAAATGCACTCGGAGCCTTTCTAGACAACAAGAAGCTGTCGCTCAAGTCTAGGAGTCGCTGGAGTTTTGGTGTCATAATGGCTTTGCAAGGCGCTTGGTGGATTTGGGGAACTATTGTGGCGACCGAGTTCAGGCGGACTAAACCTACCTTTGACTGGGTGGATGCAGGTTTCGGCAAAGCGTTTGCTTGGTTCGTTTTCCAGGTGCTTGGGTTCCAGTTGAACTACATGTTTGCGTAAGTTTTCCTGGGAAATGTCGACAATCTGGAGTAAGGCGGTTCGCCACTGACAGCAACAGGTACTTTGTCGTTGGCAACCTCGCAAACAGCGACGAGGAAGTCATTCGCTACGCCGGTCTCCTCAGAGGCACTGAGTCGGCGGTACAGGCAGTCTCGGTACGTACCCGCATACTCTTACTGACCATATATGGCCATTGACTGACTAGTAGTGCTTTAGTACGGACTGTCGAGTGTGCAAGTTATGGGCCAAGTCGGCTGCATCTACATCAACTTTGGACTTTGGGCAATCGCTCTCGTCCCAGGATGGCTTGTTATCAGACAATTTGGCCTTCGTTCTGATGATAAAAAGGTTGATCGGGAGAAGTGTCGGTTGAACATCGATGTTGGTCAGGATGGTGTGAGGCCGCTCAAAGAGGACGTGGTATGAGTTGTATTGTGTGTGTACTGTAGCTCCCTGGCCATCTATAGCAGTCTGGCAATCCTGCGGCGTAGAAACACCAACCTTGTCATCAACCTTGAGTCTCGAGACCCAGTCAGTGAACTGAAGTCGAGGAATGCTGGGAGGTATTATCAGGCGGCGATTCGACAGGAAGTCAACCCGGACGGATCTCGCATCTCGGGGCAAGCGCGGGGACAGCTGGAAAGAGGCAGTTTTCGGACAAAACGAGTGCCTCGCAAACCAAAAGTGTCATCAACCCCCGGACGCGGATATGTCTGTATCGTTCGATATCGATCCAAAAACAAATCCTGATATACCAAACGGTAGCAAAAGAAAGCTTTCACTGAGTTTCGAACTCAGGACCTCGTCCGAACAGTCATCACTGTTATGATGATGTGAAGGACGCGTGATAACCACTACACTATGAAAGCTGGTCAAGTCGCGGAGATTTGATGACTAAAAGTTGCGTAACGATATTTATGATACTCGATGATATATCGGGATCGACATGTCACCAGGAAGTCGTCAGCGCGGCTTTCGAGGCATCATAGAGGTGTCCAAGACCAATTCAACAACGTCGAATGAGGGCGAGCATACTCCCCCCCAGCATTGCCAAGCGTTGCCAAACACAAGCGACACGTATCATCAATCGAAGGACTGCATCTGGCATCGCAAGAATGACCACATTCGACCTGCCGGAGACGAGCCCCCCGTGTCGTGTACGGCTCACCGAGAACATTACACGAGACGAGTTGCTCTCGTACCCTGCCTTCAAGACATGGCATAAGACAATCACCCATTCACTGTCTCTGCAGTCAAAACCCAACCATGAATTCTGCAAGTCACCATACACGCTGCGTGAGATCACACTGCAGAGCGTCGACTGGTTTGGCTCCGGCGAGAAGAAGCGACTGGGCTTCGTCAAGTTCCAAGCCCAGATCACGAACGACAGTGGAGAGCATCTTCCGGGGGCGGTCTTCATGCGTGGAGGTGCTGTGGCGATGCTTCTAGTACTCCAGCCAGACGACGTGCCAGAAAACGACGAGGGAGAGAAACATGTACTTCTGACCGTCCAGCCCAGAACCGCGGCAGGTTCCTTGTCATTCGCAGAAATTCCAGCTGGCATGCTAGATGATGCTGGCAGCTTCTCTGGCGGAGCGGCAAAGGAGATTGAAGAGGAGACGGGCTTGGTGGTCAAGGGTGAGGATTTGATCGATTTGACGGCGTTGGCTTTCCAGAACGAAGACAACGCGGAGAACCTGCAGAAGGGCGTCTATACTACGCCTGGTGCCTGCGATGAGTTTGTACCTATTTTCCTATATCAGAAGAGGATCTCGCGGAAGGAATTGGATGAATTTCGAGGCAAGTTGACGGGATTGCGGAATGAGGGCGAGAAGATCACTTTGAAGGTGGTCAAGTTGGCAGATCTTTGGAAAGAGGGTGCACGCGATGCTAAGACTCTGAGTGCGTGGGCATTGTATCATGGGCTGAAGAAGGATGGAAAGATATAGCTATGCACATGATGCTTGCAATGGTCTAGATCGGGGACGCGTCACGTCGAGTCTTCGTCTCTTCAGAACATACGCCGAACGAAAGCAGATACCACCCATGCCAAACACGTTCCTACACTTGATGTTATTGAGCAACAGCTACTCTCCAGGTGATCATCATCAGCTGCAAGCATGGCACTGCCCGTCGTATGAACTGCCTATCCCCTGGGTCGGCTCCTGAAGTAAGCGTTTACCTTTTCCTCGATCCATACAGAGCAGTCAAAACGCAATCCTCACCCGTTGGCGGCCACACGAAACGGGTCGGACTGCCCCCTGTGTTTTGTGTGTTTCAGCCTTATGGAGCCCGGCCAATGGCCAATGGCGGACAAGACCGAGTGGTGGAAGCTAGAGGGAACCGCAAGGTGAGAGAGTGGGAGAGCCCAGCCAGGCCAAAGCCCGCAAGCCGCGGCGGAGAGAGGCAGAGCAGAGGCAGAGAGAACAAGGATACGACCACCGTAGCCGTACTGTACCCGTACTCGTATTGCAGCCCTTCACCCACTCCACCACCATCTCTCCCTCCTCAGTCCTCACCACTCCCTCTCCCCCATCGTTCACGTCCTGTACCATCACCCGACCGTCTCCTCACAACGCCGGCATCTCCCTTCAGCCTTTCCGTGGCGCCGCGTCCTCCTATTTGTCTCGCCCGCCTCGTCCTCCTGTACTACACACCTGCGCCGTCAACCTATTCCTGAGCACCGCTTTGTTCAGCCTCTTCTTCCGCTCATAATTGTCACTGCGTCTGGTCGATCGCCTTGTCCGGTCTTGCCGCAAAGAGTGCAGAAACACACCTTCAACGCAGACTTCAATCCGCCAGGCCACGTGAGCTGGACCTTCCTGGACTTGTCCACGGCACGCTCTTTGTCTTCTCTGCAGCCTTCCTACCATCGACACGGTACCGCAAACCATCTCCGCGACGAGGCGTCTGTGACAGGTTCACACATGCCAAGCAGGTCTTGAAAGAAAGCAGAAGAAGAAGCAGGACTGGTGCCCAAGCGTAAAGAGAACGGAAGATAGACTGTTGCACGGTCTCGCATAAATACGCTCATTCGCAACGCTCCCCTTCGACGCTCCACGCACATTTCACCACTATCACCAGTGTTGTATAATCATAATGGCGCCCACCACACGTCCCGATCACAAGATCAACCTCGAAGGCCTGCCGCAGCTTAGCATGGGTGCTACGAGGTCCGCCAATGGCTCGGCCACCAACTCGCCCATCGAGCCTGCCGGTTCAGGTTTTAGATACCCTCTCGGCAATGGTCTCGGGTCCGCCGGCTCCCAGCTAGGTTCTGGACGAGCAGGAGCTGGGTCTCCCTCGAAAGAATATGGAAGCAGGCTATTCCCGAAACGGTATGTACACATGAAGGTCCTGCAACAATATCCAGCGAACTAATCAATCTTCAGCGCACGCGAAATCCAAGCCCAAGAAGGCGTCTCGCCGTCTCTATGGGGTCCGCCGCCTTCCGGCAGCGGGCATTCCACGCCTTTGCGTGAGATCATCCCCGAATCGCCAGGCAGCGACAGCTTTCCCGACTTCGACGCGACCACCGCGCAGACTGGATTTGCGCCTTCGAGTCAAGGCGCTGCCAACTCGAGTCGACGCGCACGCGCAGGCACGGTACCTTCACGTTTCCCTCCGATTGGCACATCCAACGGTCTTGTTGGCTCGCAACCATCGTCTCGCCCTGGAAGCTCGCAAAACACACCACCGGGCAGCGTATATGGATCTGCCACTCCCAACTATGCCGATCAGCAAGCCACGTCTGGAGCATCCAACTCCAGCAGCCAGGCGCTGCTTTCAAGACTTCGGGCTGGGTCCATGCCGCAGCGAACCAATGCTCTCGGTGGAGGAAGCCCATTCGGTTCGTCAGTATTTGCCAGCAACTGGATGGCTGGCAGAGACAGGGCTAGCACACTTCAAAGCATCAGGTCTTCCGAAGGCCCTTCCTCGCCTGCGGACAACGACATACGCACGTTGGACTATTTGGGCCTGGTAGAAAGCCCACAGCAGCCGAGAGGTGGCTTGACCCATGCTGAAGCCAGTATGCTCGCAAGCCAGCAACGTCAAAGAGGAAATTCTGGATTTAACGTAGCCGACATGGCGGCACTCAACTCATTCTCAAAGAACCCTGCGAACAGGTTCCGCTCGTACTCAGTCAACGCCAAGGAGAAATACGCAGATGGCGAAGACGATGATGAGCTTGAGTATGAGCAGTTGCAACAGATGTACGGCAACGTCGGATCTGGTGCTCTACCAAGAGATGCGGCCGCCGCTCAAGCCGCGGCAATCCATGAGGCTGTCAGGCAACATAACCTCGACGTGCAGGCGTTTGCTACCTACGCAAGCTCGAACCGCCCAAGAGCTCGGACTGCTGGAGTGCTGGACTCTCCTGCGAACCGAACATTGAGGAACTATCTTCCTACGCCTTCCCGACTTGACAACAGCATTAGTGCATCCGATCTGCAAGGTAACGACGGCAATGATATCAACGGCCTCGCCAGTGCTGTTCAGGGCATGAACCTCGCTGGAAAATCTACATTCGACACCGGCCTCGAGGCTCCTATGGAATCGCCCACTCGCTCGTTGTGGCTGGGTAACATTCCCTCTTCGACAACAGTCTCGTCGCTGAACGTCATCTTCGGCCAGTTCGGCTCCATTGAGTTCGCGCGTGTTCTCACACACAAGAGCTGTGGCTTCGTCAACTTCGAGAACATCCAGAGCGCCATCACCGCCAAAGCCCAATGCAACGGCAAGGAGATCTTCCCTGGTTGTGGACCTATCCGTATTGGTTTCGCAAAGGAGCAGAGCGCATCCAACACGCCTGGAGCCAACGGGATGTACCCTTCACCCAGCCCAGACCCATTCGTGGCGAAGGGCGCTACCGCCTTGGGAGCCATTGGCCAAACAAGCAACAACATCAACGCCGAAACCGCCGCTGCGGCACTTGTCACCCCTGACCTACTCCAGCTGCGCGAGGAGGTGTCAACAATCGTTTCCCAGTTTGGCGCGTCTGCTGAGGAGCTGCCTCGCACTGAAGTCAACCTACAGAAAGCTATGAGCTACGACGGCTTTGCTGCCGAAGTGCCTCCCATTGGCGAGCCAAGTCACAGCAGGATCCACGACGCCCCTCGTCTGCGCGACATTCGCAAGCGCATCGACAACAACTCTTGCACACCTGTGGAGATTGAGGGCATTGCCATGGAAATGCTGCCGGAGATCGCGGAACTTGCTTCGGACTACCTAGGCAACACAGTTGTTCAGAAATTGTTTGAGCACTGTAGCGAAGACACCAAGGAAGCCATGCTTCAACAGATCGTTCCCCATCTTGCCGAGATTGGCGTACACAAGAACGGAACTTGGGCAGCGCAAAAGATCATCGACGTTGCTCGCACGCCTAGGCAAATGACCATGATCGCGGAATCCCTCAGACCACACGGCGTCAACCTCTTCCTCGATCAGTACGGCAACTATGTCATGCAGTGCTGCTTGCGCTTCCAATCGCCGCATAACGACTTCATCTTCGAGACCATGCTTAACAGGCTATGGGATGTCTCTCAAGGCAGATTCGGTGCTCGCGCGATGAGAGCTTGCCTCGAAAGTCACTTTGCAACTACCGATCAGAAGCGACTCATGGCTGCAGCCATCACCTTGCACAGTGTCCAGCTCGCCACCAACTCCAACGGCGCGCTGCTCCTGACTTGGTTCCTCGACACATGCACGTTCCCGCGTAGGCGATCCGTTCTCGCGCCCCGCCTGATCCCTCACCTCGTCCACCTCTGTACACACAAGGTTGCCTACCTGACCGTTCTAAAGATCATCAACCAGCGCAACGAACCCGAGGCCCGCGATAGTATCCTGCGAGCTCTGTTTGAAGACCAGACACTGCAAAGCATTGTCAGCGATCATGCTTGCGGTGCGACTTTCATCTTCAAGGTTCTGACCACACCATTCCTGGATGACAACATTCGTCCCGATTGCGTCGAGAGTGTTCGCAACGTTCTTGTCCGCCTCAAGGCACAGCCGTCTCAAGGATACAAGCGACTCATGGACGAGGTTGGACTTTCCACTCGTCACGGCAGCACACCGGTCAGCCACGACAGCCGCTCAAACTCCAAAAACCGAGCGATGAGTGGCCACATGCCTCAGCTCGACACCAACCAGAACGGATACCCGCGTCCGCCCTATCCCACAATGGCACCGCAGCAGCATCAACAGATGGATCCTGCCATGGGCGGCCACGGACTCCAGCGTACCATTAGCATGGACTCCACCTCCTTCGACCCTTACGCCCCTAACGGCCTCATGACGCCCCAGTACACCCACAGCCCGGCAATGTCCACGGCCGGCATCTCACCCATTAGCCAGCAACAACTCCAGTACCAACAAGCCCTGCTCGCCCAACAGCACCAACAAGTCCCACGACCCGCGGGCTTCTACAACAGCCCTGGAGCCGGCTACGGGAATGCCTCGCCCGCACCGCAACACCTTCAATACCAGGACCCTTACCGCCAGGGCAACCCGATGGTCCAGCAACCCCCGCCCGGCATGGCAGGTGGCTACCCGCCTCCTCAGCAGCAGGGCTATGGTCAGATGATGGGTGGTGGCTACGGGCAATACGGCGCCCCGCCACCACAGCCGCACTTCGTCCAGCAGGGAGGCGGCGGGGGCAGGAGGGGAAGGGTAGGCCGCTGAAGGAAGGATTGACATCAGTTGTGCCGCTCAATGCCCATCTGCGGCACACCTCGATCGAACCGCCATTGTTATCTCGAAAAGATCACAGACCCTCTGAGGAAAGGGGGGAAAACAACGCTTCATATACAAAACAGTAACGAGCCTTCGAAATCGCATTTGGCGCTTGTTGTATTCTTTATTTTCTGGTTCTTGTCTGTACTTCTTCATAACTTGGTGTTCTCAGCAATGGAATAGGGGGGGTTTTCAATTGTCGACTTCACAAAAGTAGGAGATGGGGAGTTTAGTGGAACTGCCGGAAATACGCACGATTGCATTTGGAGCTTTCACTTGTATTGGGCGTCACATGAAATACGAAAATCTTTTTTTTATCCTTTTGTCAGACTTCCTTCTGTCGTGTGTGTACTCGTTTCTTGCACCTCTGCTTTCATTCATGTGTTCTTTCCATACGTGTTTCCGTGTATTTTTGGTACTAAAAGACGCTTTTAATCTGTTCCAAAAGCATAAGGTATTCCCTATTTTGCACTCCACGTCATAACCGTCAAAGACTGAAATGATTTATCACGTGTTTTGTGTGTGAATATATGTAGTCATCGCATGAAGGAATGGAATCAAAGGAAGACATCTACCTGGCCTTCTCTTTTTCTTTTCTTTGTCGATCGTACAAGAGTTTTATTCCAGTAGTACAGGACATACATAGGTATCCTACCCCAAAAACCTCTTGATCTCCCCTCCCACACCCTCGAGATCGAGCAGGAAAGTATCGTGCCCGAACAGCGAGCGGTCCTCGCCCAGCTCGACGTGCGTCACGCTCCTGTTGCCCGCCCGCCGCAGCGTCTCTGCGATTTCGCGCTGTTGGAAGGCCGGGAAGAGGATGTCTGACGCTACGCCTAGGACTAGTGTGGGAGTGTCGCGCAGCGGCATGAGGCCTTTTACGAGGTCTTCGGGCGGGTCGCTGGAGACGGCGGAGGCGGATTGGGTCGGAGTGGCGGACGAGGAGGACATGATGTCGGCGCTGCTGGTTTCTTTCTCTTCGTAGGGTTGGTCGGGAAGCGTCAGGTTACAGGCACTGGCGTCGCTTGGGAGTTGATCCGCGGGGATGTTCAGGCGGCCAGAGTTCTCCTCGCGGCGCTTGAGAGTCGCTTCCTGCATTCCGCCGCCGAGGTCGAAGAGGTCCATTGCTTTGGAGATGTAGATCAGGCTGTTGGCGTCGTACTCTAGACACCACTTCTCGCCCGCGTGGTCTAGGTAGGTCTCGATCAAGAAGTCGGCGCACAGCGCTGGAGGTTTGCTGGGGTCTGCTCTTTGCCGGCCGAACCGCTTCTCCCACTCTGGGCCGGACCTATAGGTGATCGTGGCGATTTCGCGCGCGAGCTTCATTCCTGCGTGCGGAGGGATGGTCTCGTAGTAGTTTCCGCGTGTCTTCGACCAGGCCGCATCGTTCATCAGGACCTGGCGTTGGGTGTGGCGCATCGCGATGCTGTAGGGATGGCTGCGCGCACAGCCTGAGATTGAGACGACGCGGCCGACTCTGTCGGAAGCCATCACGCCCGCGGCCAGCGATTGCATACCACCCATGCTGCTGCCGACGCTTGCATACAATTTTTGGATTTTGAGGTGGTCCAGCAGCCTGAACTGGGCGCGTACCATGTCCTGCATGGTCAGGATCGGGAAGCTAGTACCGTAGTGCTTCTTGCTGATCGGGTCGATGCTGCCCGGGCCTGTACTTCCATAACAGCCACCCAGCACGTTTGTGCAAATCACAAAATACTTGTCCGTGTCGACAGGCGCGCCGGGTCCAATGAATTTCTCCCACCAGCCGGGTTTGGGGTTCGCTTCCGTGCTCTTTGCATGGCTGCTTGCTGAAAGGCCCGTGTGGATCAGGATGGCATTGCTCTTGTCTGCATTCAATGTTCCCCAAGTCTCGTATGCAATGTCGAATGAGGGTAGCACTCCGCCCCAGTCTAGGAGGATGGGTTCATCGCTGTGGAACTTTTGGTGCGCGCCGGCGGTATATGAAGGCTCGGGACCGGAGAGAGATCGTTTGCTAGTGAGAGTCTTTGTTCTGTTTTCCAGGTTGTCAAGGCATGGGAAAGAGAGAGGCGGGTTGGAGGACGGAGGGTTTATGGGCTCGTTCTCGGGTATGGGCTTCTGGGCTGCTGCTTGGGAGGATAGACGCGCATTGCTAGAGATGAAACGGGTGCGAGGATTGGTCCTTCGGGCGGAGCGGACAATGCTGCGCGAGACAGCGGCTAGAGGTTTGGTTGTGCTCATGTTGGGTGATTTGGTTTGTTTGGAAAGAAGGTAAACCTTCACGGACAAGGAATAATAATAATCAAAGAGATGCCTCGGATTTGTAAGGCAAGGTCCCCGTTGAATGGCATGCGAAGTCGGCGAGCTGTCACGCAATCCAAACATGTGGGGCCGCCGTTGAATCAGCATGACATAGCGTGTACAGGTGAACATCACCAAATCCTCGTCTTGTTCTACTGGCATCATCTGCTGTCCCACTGCATATCAGTCATTCTTTTGATCGATGGGAGCGCAGGAACACAGCAACGATTACCCGCCACCGAATCTATCACGCACTATGTACTCGTTTTCGACTCCAAGCGATACGATGACTAGGTAAGCTATTCAGTTCAGTTCAGAGGGATCAATGATAGTCGAAACTGGAAGTATCTCCAGCATTGTGTATCTTCTTGACAGCTAAGCGTAGGTTTGGTGATGCAACTCAGAACTCGTCTCGTCGTTTGCTTCGATAGATCATTGCTGATAGTATCTTCAATCGCGTAGTATTCACAATGGTTATCAGATTGGAATGACATTAATCCGGAACATGATTGAAGTTAGGTATTTCCAACCTCTGCTCGTGCCTGCCATGCGAGGCAAATGAAGCAACTAAACAACCTGGAAGTCAGGTGCCGATCACGTGTGTGCAAACGAGTGTGTGCAACCACGTGCTTCGCAGGCAACAGCGCCTGCCCACAGCTTCACTCTATATAAAGCCCCAACTTCTTCCATCACACAACATCAACATCAACAGCACACCACGCGAATACGCCAATCGACTACACATCGCAGCAACAACCTAACTTATCAACCCTGGATACCATGGCCTACTCTCAGAAGCCTGCTGGATCTGGCGGTGGCTGAATCAAGCACTCTGCTCGCCGAGCTCAGAGGCTCACAACACAGCAATACCACCTAAACCAAACCAAACCAAGCCAATCAAACAATCAAACGACAAACCGCCGTCTCCGTCAAAATGACTTCTCCAGCCATCCCAGCCTCTTTCTCGTCAATCCCAGGCGAACTCCGCAACAACATCTACCACCACTTCTTCGAGAGCATCTTCCACGACCAAAACCTCACCAGCGACGCCGTCTGCCGCCGCGTCGAATCCCTCAAACCCGCCCTCGTCCTCCTCGCAACCTCCCGCGGAGTCCGCCAAGAAGCGACCCCGATCTTCTGGCGCGACCACGTTCTGCGCTGCCACTGGGGCTTCGGCGCCACCAGCAACGACGACGCCCGCATGGCCTCGTTCGCCAACGCCGCTCGCAAACACACCCTCGACGTCGACATCACCTTCCAGAAACGCCACCTCGACACTTCCAGCTTGGGCACCAACGTCGCCTGGCTCGCTCTCCTTTCGACCTTCGACATGTCAGTCTCGCAGAGCGTCGAGACCGCCCGAGAGGCCCAGGAGGCGTGGCAGGCCGGCCATGACCGTGAGGGTGGCATCGTTTCCAAGAGACTGGTGCACGTTGGCTCGCGTCAGAACGCCGTCACTATGAAGTACACTTACCATTCGAGAGACTACAACTATGTCATGCTTCGCGGCTACCTGGCGATGCTGGACTGGGACCACATCTTCGCCACGGCGAAGGCGAACGCGACTTTGTCTTCGGCGGGCGGGTGCGCGGGCGAATGCACCGAGGATCAGATCAATCCGCCGGGCGTTGACGCTCCGGTTGGAGTGGTTGAGTGAAAGCCACTATGGCTCAGATCAGTCCATGGAACACAGATGTCGATGTGAAGGGTGACAGGGGATTGCTAGTTTCAGTCACTAGACCGCCTATGATCAACCCGAAATACAAACAAGTTCACCTCAGAAATCCTTCCTTCGCACTCAAACGATGATGTAGACTTACATGTACAATTGTTCTCACACCGGCAAACCTCCCGCTCCAATCAACTCCTCGCCGGATCAATAACATCCCCCAACCCCTTCCAAAAGACACTGTTGACCCTCAAAAGCGCAAACTGCAACACTGGGAATGAAGTCGCCCTCAACCTCAGCAGATTCCGCGCTTCGTCCAAACCCGTCCTGCACTCCTCGCGCTCCGAGTCCGAAGTGGCAGTCGCGTGCAGAAGCAGCCAGAGGTTGCACATGGTCGCCCAGCCACCTGTACACCCTGTATTGCCGTCAGCTCCTGATAGTAGTAGGTATCGTTGCGTGGAAGTGAAGGGCGCTGGGAAAAGATGTGGTGCTGCTTACAAAAAGGCCAAAACGCGCGTATCTGCCTATCGCTGATGTCCCGCGCAAAGTCTGTGAAGCGGTTCGCTGCGCTTTTCGCTGCCAGGCGGTAGTGCGTGTAGGCTTCTGTTTCCGCTTCTGTGACGCTGCTGGTGGTGGGTTGAGATGAGGATCTTGTGTTGAAGGTGCAGAAGGGGCGGTAGATTGATCGGATGATCAATGTGCGGGTGTAGTGGGATGCTAGTTGGAGGGGGGCTGTGTTGTCGACTTGTTGGCCGCGGGAGGAAGAGGAGGAGTTGGAACTGTTGATGTTGTTGTTGTTGTGTGATTGCCAGTCGTTGAGTCGCTCCATCAAGGGCTGGGCGGTGCGCATTGTTTGGAGGAAGTCTTGGCTTAGGGTTTGGACTGCCTTGAGGGAGCTTGGAATGATTCTGGTCAGCTGCGGTTACCTATGCTTATCTTGTGAGGGCTTTTCGCATTTCGTAGACTCACAAGAGGCGTTTCGTGACTTCCCTCAAAATGTCAGTCAGCTTGCTCATTTCGATTGCCAGATTCGCGTGTCCGGACTGTATCTCTTGGGAGGAGAAGTCTTCCAGCTGTAAGTCAGACACCAGCCAGTCATCTTCCGAAATGCAGCTCTGCCGGCCGCTCACTGCCGAGTTCCATGAGTCTGCGAATCT